>Ga0111539_10006836_pt1 | contig 14657 bp, 11 predicted proteins | sample RhiMethybrSRZTD1_FD_79667 | JGI IMG/M metagenome (GOLD analysis project Ga0111539, IMG submission 79667) | Populus rhizosphere microbial communities from Tennessee, USA - Rhizosphere MetaG P. TD hybrid SRZTD1 (version 2) (version 2) | ecosystem: Host-associated > Plants > Roots > Rhizosphere >... | reverse complement strand
GAGCCCGCGACCGGGGCTGGACGACGAGATGTCGAGCCAGATCGTGGCCGGCAACTACGCGGGCACTCCGCCCACGCCCTTCCCCGGCTACCTGTCCTGGCTGAGCGGGCTCAACCTGAGCGGCCTGGGCGTGCGCTGGGCCATCGTCGACACGGGCGTCGACTACCAGCACCCGGACCTCAACACGCACATCGCCGGCGGCTTCACCTTCCCCGGCACCTGCGACGTGGTGAACGAGCCGGGCGGCGACTGCGCCAACGGCGGCCACGGGACCCACGTGGCCGGCATCATCGGGGGCAACGCGGCCGGCCTCTTCGCGGACTCGCAGGGCTACAAGTACGGCCTGGGCGTGGCGCCGTCCTACGAGATCTTCGCCATGAACTCGCTCTCGGGCTCGGCCTGGCCGCCGGCCGGCGGCTGGGAGGAGCACAGCAAGCGGGCGGTCCTGGGCGGGGCCATCGGCGGCAACAACTCGTGGAACACGGGCGAGGGCCCGCGCCTCGGCTACCGCGCGCCCGAGCGCACGCACGACTTCATGGTGCGGGACGGCAACTTCGACACCGCCACCGTGGCCGAGCCCTTCATCGAGGTGTTTTCGGCCGGCAACGCCGGCACCGCCGGCCTCACGCCGCCGCACGAGGCCAAGAACATGATCGCGGTGGCCAGCAGCATCAACTCGCGCGCGGGCAACATGGACTCCATCTCCAACAGCAGCAGCCGGGGTCCGGCCGTGGACGGCCGCCAGGTGCCGGCGGTGGCCGCGCCCGGCAGCACCATCTCCTCCAGCCGCAACGACCTGGGCGGGGAGTGCTCCACGCCCATCACCGGCACCAACAACCTCTACGCCTTCTGCAGCGGCACCAGCATGGCCGCGCCGCAGGTGTCGGGGGCCATCGCCCTGATCACCGAGTGGTGGCGGCGTTTCCACGCCGGCGCCAATCCGAGCCCGGCCCTGGCCAAGGCGCTCCTGGTCAACACGGCCGTGGACATGACGGCCAACGTGGCCGGCCCCATCTGGAACATGGAGGAGGGCTGGGGCCGCATCCACCTGGGCAACGCCTTCGATGCCAACGCGCGCCGCTTCTACCGCGACCAGCAGGATGTCCTGGGCGCGGCCGGCGAGACGCGCGTGTTCAACCTGGGCGTGTACGACCTCACGCGGCCGGTCAAGGTCACCCTGGCCTGGAGCGACGCGCCGGGAGCGGTGAACGCGAACCCGGCCCTGGTGAACGACCTCGACCTGACGGTGACGAACGGCGGCGCCACCTACCACGGCAACGTGCTGAGCGGCGGGTGGTCCACCACCGGCGGCGCCGCCGACCGCCTCAACAACCTGGAGAACGTGTACCTGCAGGTGCCGGCCGGCGGACCTCTGACCATCACGGTGTCCGCCTTCAACGTGCCCGGCGACGGCGTTCCCTACAACTCCGACCTGACCGACCAGGACTTCGTGCTGGTCTGCTCCAACTGCTCCACGCTGTGGCCGGCGGCGCTGGCCGTGGACGACAGCGGCGCCGGCGCCACCGCCAACGGCGTGCTGGACTCGCCGGGGGAGACGGCGCTCATCAAGATGACGTGGCGCAACGAGGACGCGCAGCCGCTGGCGGCGGTGACGGCCGATGTCGTGGTCGGCAACCCGATGTTCACCCTGGCCGACACCCACGCCTCCTACGGCACCATCCCCGCCGGAGGCGAGGCGACCGCGTCCTACCAGGCGGTCACCGACCTGCCGCGCGTCAACGGGCACGCGGACAGCATCGTGACCGAGATCCTCAGCGCCGGCGTCGCGCACGCCTGGCTGGTGCACGTGGGCCCGACCTTCACCGACGTGGCGTCCACGGGAGGCGCGCTCTACCGCTCGGTGGAGACGATCGTGCACAAGGGCATCACCGGCGGCTGCGGCGGCACGTCCTACTGCGTGAACGACTCCATCACCCGGGCCCAGATGTCCGTGTTCGTGCTGCTGGCCAAGGAGGGCGCCGGCTACCAGCCGCCCGCCTGCACCACGCCGGTGTTCACGGACGTGCCGGCCGCCGACCCCTTCTGCCGCTGGATCGAGGAGCTGGCCCGCCGCGGCGTGGTCAGCGGCTGCGGCGGCAACGCCTTCTGCCCGAGCTCGGCGGTGAGCCGGGCCCAGATGTCGGTCTTCCTGCTGCGCACGCTGGACCCCGCGCTCAGCCCGCCCGCCTGCACGACGCCCATCTTCAACGACGTGCCGGCCGCCGACCCCTTCTGCCGCTGGATCGAGGAGCTGGCGCGCCGCGGCGTCACCGCCGGCTGCGGCGGCGGCAGCTACTGCCCCACCAGCCCGAACACGCGCGGCCAGATGGCGGTGTTCCTGAGCACGGCCTTCGCCATGAAGCTGTACGTGCCGTAGTGCTATGCGGGCCGGGCAAAGCCCGGCCCGCCGCACTGGGGGCTTGCCGCCGCTTCGCGGCTTCGCCCCCAGACGGCTTCATGCTATGCGGTCCGGGCAAAGCCCGGCCCGCCGCACTGGGGGCTTACCGCCGCTTCGCGGCTTCGCCCCCAGACCCTCAAGGTGCTTCCGGTTGGCTATGGGGCGGCTTGACTCGTTTCGGAACGAGTGTCGCCAGGGCCCTGCGCCTCGAGCTCCCGTTGGCGGGCCTCGTGAATGGGTCCGAAGTAGGCCCGCGCCTCGTGCTGGTTGTGGGCGCGGCAGCGGAGCTGGACGTTTTCGACCGTGCCCGGACCGGCGGCGGCCCAGGGTCTGACATGGTGGTACTCGAGAAGGGTCCGCGCGTCGCACCTTCGGCCCCGTGAACCCACGAACGCGCAGCGACCGCCGTCTCGCTCGTAGACCTGGCGCTTCACCGACGCCCCGACCGGCCGCGCATCGGGTGCGGGTGCCCGGCCGGAGCGCGGCCGGCGCACGGCCGCGAACCTCGCCTTCATCAGGTGCTCGACCAACAGCGACAGCGCCCGATCGACGATCTCCGCCGTTTCGCCCCCGGGAACCGCATGCCGGAGGAGGTCCCGGGCCTGCCGCAGCTTGGCGCACGTGCCCGCTCCGGCGGTGAAGCGGATCTCGTAGCGATCGGGCGCCAGCGGGACCGCAGTTCTCGCCGGAAGCTTGCGTACCCTGTCGGAAACGTCGGGCCGCGGCCTCTCTCGCGCGATGAGCTCCTCGACCTGACGCCTGGTGCAGTGCGCGGCGGCGGCCAGCAGCCGGTCGCAGTTCCCGTCGTCGAGCAGCGGCGCCAGCAGGCGAATGCTGGTGAGGGTGACGCTGCCGCCGCGCATCTGCTCCAGGACCTGCGGATGCCGGCGGCAGGCCCGAGCCGCCTCGATGCGGTTGTAGGCCTCGTGTTCGGAGAGATGGAGGACCTCACGGCAATAAGCGAATAGGGAGGAATGGCCGAGGCGGAGGTGAAGCTCGCGCGCATCGAACACTGCCAGGTGAGCAACGAGATCGGCTGTCGCCTGCCGCTCGCGTACGGCCAGCCCACGCAGGGCGTCGACAAGTTGGTCGTCGTTCAGGCGCCGCGGATCCGACAGCTCATTCGTCATGTGAAGAAGATCCCACGACGCAGTGTGCAGAGAGGTCCGCTCAGCTATCAGAATTGACAATCAACTCGTTCCAGAACGAGTACGCCGTGGCCTCCTACCGCAGTGGCTTCTCGTCCGCCTTCTGCTGGGCGAGCAGAGCCAGCTCCGTGGCCAGGAAGCAGTGGGCCTGGGGCATGGCCGTCTCCGTGCGGTCGAGCACGTCGTCCACCAGCTGGCGGCCGTAGGGCAGCTCCTGGTCCGCGCAGTCGATGCGGCGCGTCTCCTTCCCGTCCACCAGGAACAGGTGGTCGGCGCCGGGACGCCCCGCGATGTCGACGTACTTGCGCAGCTCGATGTAGCCCCCCGTGCCCAGCAGGGTCAGGCGGCCGTCGCCCCAGGTGGGCAGGCCGTCGGGCGTGAACCAGTCCACGCGCACGTAGCCGGTGCCGCCGTTCCCGCGCACCAGCACCTCGCCGAAGTCGTCGAGCTTCGGGTACTGCGGGTGGGCCAGGTTGCCGCTCTGCGCGGCCACCACCTCGGCCGCCGTGGAGCCGGTGAAGAACAGGAACTGGTCGAGCTGATGGGAGGCGATGTCGGCCAGGATGCTGCCCGCGCGGGCCTTGTCGAAGAACCACTCCGGGCGGGTGGGCGCGTTCAGGCGGTGGGGGCCCAGGCCCACGGTCTGCAGCACGCGCCCGATGGCGCCGGCCTTGACCAGCTCCCCCGCCTTCACCGTGGCCTTGTTGCCCAGGCGCTCGCTGTAGCAGATCGAGTAGATGCGGCGCGTCTCCGCCTGCACGCGCCGCACCTCGGCCAGCTGCGCCAGCGACGTGATGCCCGGCTTGTCGGCCATGTAGTCCTTGCCGTGGCGCATCACGCGCAGGCCGAGCGGCGCCCGCTCGGCGGCGATGGCCGCGCTCACCACCAGCCGCACGCCCTCGTCGTCGAGGATCTCCTGCTCGCTGCGGGCCAGGCGGGCCGCCGGATAACGCTGGCCGAACGCGCGCACCAGGTCGGGCTCGACGGCGTAGAACCAGGCCAGCTCGCCGCCGCCGCCGATGACGGCGTCGGTCTGGCCGTTGATGTGCGCGTGGTTGAGCCCGATGACGGCGAAGCGGAGGTGGCGCTTCGCGCGCGGCGTGGCCGCGGGCGCGTCCTGCCCGTGCGCCAGCGCCCCCCTCATGGTCAGCGCACCCGCGGTGAGCGACCCCAGGAAGGCGCGCCGGTCGCTCACTTGACCGCGCCGGTGGCCGGCGTCTTCCACTGCATCACGTAGTACACGGCCGGCGTGTCGCCCACGTTGCGGAGCATGTGCTCCTCCATCGAGGCCAGCAGCACCCAGGAGCCGGGGCCGGCGTGGTGGGTGGCGCCCTCGATGACGAAGTCGACCCGGCCCTCGCGCACGACGACCACCTCTTCCGCCGGGTGGCGGTGCGGCGGGTGCGAGTCCTGGCCGGGCGGGAGCACGGTGACGTGCGCCTCCAGCTCGTCGAGAGTGGCCGTGGGCGCGCGCAGGATGGAGCGCGAGCGCCCGTTGGCCGCGCGCGCGTTGATCTCCTCCCAGGTCAGGACCAGCGATCCCTGGCCCTTGGCGGCCGGCGGCCGCGGGTTGGAGACCGGCCGCGGCACCTCGACGGCACGTGCCGGCCCGAGCGTGAGCGCGAGGAAGACGGCGACGAGGACGGAGCGGGTGAAGAGCATGCGGCAGTCTCGCCGCCCTTCCCGCAGATCGTCAAGCCGCCGTGCACGTGAACGTGAACGTGAACGTCCCCGTACCCGTCCCCGTCCGTTACCGCAGTGCCCTAGTCAAATCTTGAGCGTGCACCACTCTTCGTCGTAAGGCACCCGGCTCATGCGGTATCCCGCCCTGGTGGCCACCACGATGGTGTCGCTCCAGTTGAACCCGTAGCCGTGTGCCGGGTCGTAGAGCCCCGGCTCCTCGGAGAAGCACATGTTGCGGCGCAGCATGGTGTGATCGCCCAGCGTGATGTAGGGCGACTGGTGGCCCTCCACGCCCGAGCCGTGGGCGGGGCGGTGGTAGACGTACTGCTGCACGCCCTGCTCGGTCTGGTACTTGTGGATGCGGTAGGCCACGGTGGAGCAGGTGAGGCCCTCCATCGAGTTCTCGAGCTGCAGGTGGCACGAGTTGCGGCTCACCTCCCACAGCTTCTTCATGTTGGGGTCGATGCGGCCGGAGGCGTCGGGGATGATGTACGCGCGGTAGCACTCGCCGCCGTAGCCGCCGATGCTGGCCCCGCCCGCCACCTGCAGGGCCATGCCCCGGCCCACGCGGTTGAAGTAGGGCTGGTTGGGGTGCGGGTAGCCGGTGACCGCGCCCACGCGCACGCCGAAGCCGATGTTGGCGCCCACGCCGTGGTGGGGCTGGCCGCCGGCCAGGTCGAGGTCGGCGTAGAGCAGGGTGCTGATCCAGAGCGTGGTGGCCGTGCCCACCTCGTAGTCGGTGACGTCGGTGCCGTGGGTGAGGATGTAGTCGCGGGCGAAGGCGTGGCCGCGGTCGAAGTAGGCGTAGGCCCGCCGCCAGAGGGCCAGCTCCTCCGGCGTCTTGACCTGCCGCATCTTCATGAGCACGTCGCTCACGTCCACGAACTCCACGCCGGGCAGGAAGCGCCGGGCCTTCTCCAGGTCGCCGGCGGAGACGTCGCCGTCCACCGCGATGCGGTTGCCCTGCACCTTCTTCTCGCGCAGGCCCTCGAACATGAAGGACGTCAGGTCCACCGTCTCGCCCATCTGCACCTTGCCCTCGTGCGGGAAGGCGCCGTCGCCGTGCAGGTAGTCGAAGTACATCCGGCCCCCGCCGAACCACCAGCTCCGCACCAGGTCGCGGTCCAGGGCCGGGTAGAAGTACCAGGGGTCGGCGTCGTCGTGGTTCATGAACACGGCCTGCGGCCGCTCGGTGGTGGTGTGCCAGTAGCCGGTGAGGTAGACGATGTTGAGCGGGTCGCGAATCAGGAAGGCGCGCGCGTCCTTCTCCAGCAGCTTCTCCTTGAAGCGGGCCACGGTGGCCCTGTTCCAGGCCAGGGAGAGGCGGTCGTCGCGCGTGGGCGGAGGGGGGCCTTCTTCGCCCGCGGTGGCCTTGAGCAGCAGCTTCTCGCTGCGCCCGCTGGCCTGCGCGTTCAGGGCCGCGGTGAGCGAGCCCGCCGCCGGCTGCGCGGAGGCCACGCGGTCGAAGCGGGAGAGGAAGCCGCCGCCGAAGAGAGCCAGGCCCGAGCGCTGGAGCCATTCACGCCGTTGGATGCCCACGCGTTCCCTCCTTGTGGAGGGCGAGTCTACTCGTTCGGCGACAGGTACGTGTGGCCGTCCAGGCCTTCCTGGTAGCGGCGCATCAGGCGGCCCGACTCGGCCGGGGTCAGGCGCTTGGCGCTCACCGCGTCTTCGGTGGCCCGGCGCACGCGGGCGATGAGGTCCTCGCGCGAGTACTGCACGTAGGTCAGTACCTCGGCCACCGAGTCGCCCTGCACCACGTGGTCCACGCGGTAGTCGTCGCCCTCCGCCCGCACGTGTACGGCGTCGGTGTCGCCGAAGAGGTTGTGCAGGTCGCCCAGGATCTCCTGGTAAGCGCCCACCAGGAAGGTGGCCACGTAGTAGGGCTCGCCCGGCTCCATCGGCTGCATCTCCAGGAAGTGCTTCACGTCGCGCAGGTCGATGAACTGGTCCATCTTGCCGTCGCTGTCGCAGGTGAGGTCGGCCAGCACCGCCTTGCGCGTGGGCACCTTGTTCAGGTTCTGCACGGGCAGGGTGGGGAAGAGCTGGCGCACGGCCCAGTGGTCGGGCAGCGACTGGAAGAGCGAGAAGTTGCAGTAGTAGGTGTCGGCCAGCTGCTTCTCCAGGCCCTCCAGCTCGTCGGGCACGTAGGGCAGGTCGCGCACGATCTTGAGGATCTTCTCGATGATGGCGTAGAAGAGCTGCTCGGCGTGGGCCCGCGTGCGCAGGTCGAGCACGCCGAAGTTGAAGGCGGCGATGGCCTCCTCGCGGCCCGACAGGGCGTCGTGGTAGCTCTCCTGGAAGTTCTTGCGCGAGACGCCGTCGTAGGTCTCCCACAGCTGCTGCAGCGCGCGGTGCGCGCCCGGCGCCACCGCCGCCGGGTTGTGGCCCAGCAGCATCTGGTTGGTGTCGAGCACGTCGAACACCAGCACCGAGTGGTGGGCCACCAGCGCGCGCCCCGACTCGGTGACGATGTCGGGATGGGGCACGCTGCGCTCGTTGCAGGCCTGGCCCACCGCGATGACCACGTCGGAGGCGTACTCCTGCAGGGTGTAGTTCACCGAGGAGTGGAAGTTCGTCTGGCTGCCGTCGTAGTCGACGCCCAGGCCGCCGCCGCAGTCGAAGTAGCGCATGTTGGTGGCGCCCAGGCCGTAGAGCTCCACGAAGATGCGGCTGCCCTCGCGCAGGGCGTCCTTGATGGCGCGGATGTTCGTGATCTGGGAGCCGATGTGGAAGTGCAGGAGCTGCAGGCAGCCCAGCTTGCCCTCGGCCCGCAGGCGCTCCACCGCCTCCACCATCTCGCCGGTGGTGAGGCCGAACTTGGAGCGGTCGCCCGTGCTCTCGACCCACTTGCCGGCCCCGCGCGTGGAGAGGCGCGCGCGCATGCCGATGGTGGGCTCCACGTCCAGCTCGCGCGAGGCGGCCAGGATCGTCTCCAGCTCGGCCAGGCGGTCCATGGTGATGACCACGCGCCGGCCCAGCTTCTGGGCCAGCAGCGCGGTCTCGATGTAGGCGCGGTCCTTGTAGCCGTTGCAGAGGACGAGGGCCTCGGGGTTGTCCTGGAGGGCCAGCGCCACCAGGAGCTCGGGCTTGGACCCGGCCTCGAGGCCCAGGTTGTAGGGGCGGCCGTATTCGACCAGCTCCTCGACCACGTGGCGCTGCTGGTTCACCTTGATGGGGTAGACACCGCGGTAGCTGCCCTTGTAGTCGTTTTCGGCGATCGCCTGCTGGAAGGAGCCGCAGAGCTGCTCCACGCGGCGGCGGAGGATGTCGGAGAAGCGGATGAGCAGCGGAAGCTTGAGGCCCCGGCTGCGCAGGTCCTCGATCAGGACCTTGAGGTCGATGCGCGGTGAGCCGTTGCCGGCCGGCGTGACCTCGATGTTGCCGTTCTCGTTGACGCTGAAGAAGTCACGGCCCCAGCCGTTGACGTTGTACAGCTCCATCGAGTCCTTGACCGTCCATGCGCGCAGCTCTGTCTGTGCCAATTGGGCTAAAAACCTCCAGGGTCAAGCAATTATGCGGGCCCCCCCGGGCACTGTCCACAAAAAAGGCTGGCCGCCCTAGCTCCGAGCCAGCTCCTCGTCGATGACCTTCTTGAAGTCTTCGAGGCTGCGCCCGCCCACGATCCGCCGGCCGTTGATGAAGAAGGTCGGCGTGGCGTTCACGCCCACCTCGCGGCCCTGGTCCATGCCGCCGCGGATGGCGGCGTCGTTGCGGTCGGACGCCACGCAGCTCTCGAAGCGGCCGGCGTCGAGCTTCAGGGCGCCGGCGCGCCGCGTGAGGTCGGCGTCCTGGTGGCCCTGCTCGAGCAGGAGGCTGCGGTGGTACTCCCAGAACTTGCCCTGCTCGCCCGCGCAGCGGGCCGCCCGCGCCGACTTCATGGCCTGCGGGTGCAGGCCTTCCAGCGGGAAGTCCCGGTGCACGAAGCGCACGCGGCCCGAATACTGCCCCAGCATCTGGTCGAGGACGGTCTGGACCTGGTGGCAGGCCGGGCACTGGTAGTCGAGGAACTCCACCACCGTCACCGGGGCCCTGGCCGGGCCCAGGGCGGGCGCGTCGGCCGGCACGGCGATGTCGATCCGGGGCTCCTTGAGCAGGACCTTGACCTCGGCCTTGGTCCGCAGCTCCTCCATGAAGCCGGCCCGGCGCACCTGCAGGGCCCGGTCGCGCAGGCTCTTCTCGATCTGGCCCCGGTACTGCTCGAAGGTGGCGCCCCGACCGGCCAGGTTGCTCTCCGCGAAGCGCGCGGCGACGTCCTGGTCGGTGACGGCCGGGGCCTTGGCCTCCACCTCCCGCTTCAGCAGCTCGTCCCGGCTGATGCCGCGGGCCTTGGCCTCGCGGTCGAACAGGCGCTCGGCCAGGATCTGGTCCAGCACCTGCTTGCGCAGGTCGAACATCTGGTCGCGGGCGTAGGTCTCCAGCACGCGGCGGTCGACCTCGGCCATCCAGACCTTCTCGCCGCCGATCTCGGCCGCGACCTCGTTTTCGGCCGCCGGCCGCACGGCGGCGGCGGGCGCCTTCCCGCGGCAGGCGGGCCACGCGAGTGCGGCCAGGGCGGCGGCCGCCAGCGCGGCCCTTTGCAGGTGTGCCATCCCGCGAGCGTAGCGGCTGCGGCGGGCAGGGTCAATGCACGAACCAAACCCCGCTAGACTGAACCCCCCATGACATGGAGGCGTCGGGCCCTCTTCGGCCTCGTGCTGGTGGCGGCCCTCGCTCTCACCCGCGTGCCCCTGCACCGCGCGACCCACGCCCTGCCCGTCTCCAACGACGACGCCATCCCGCTCCTCATCGCCACCCACGTGCTGCAGGGCGAGCACTCCACCATCCTCTGGAACCAGCCCTACAACGGCACGCTCGACGCCTACCTGCTGGCCCCGCTGGTGCGCGCGCTGGGCGCGCACGCCGCCTTCCGCTTCTACGAAGCGGCCTGCGGCGTGCTGCTGATCGCGGCCGTGGGAGTGCTGGCCGCCCTGGCGGCGGGCGAGGCCGCCGGCTGGCTGGCGGCGCTGCTGGCCGCGTGGGGCACGCCCTACATGGCGCTGATGGCCGCCACCGGGCCCACGCCCAACTTCCTGGTGCCGCTGCTGGCCGCCGGCGTGGCCGTGGTGGGGTTGTGCCGGAAGGACGGCCGCTGGGAGTCGCCGGCCGTGGCCTGGCTCGCCGGCCTCGTGGCCGGACTGGCCACCTGGGACTCCGCCCTCGCCCTGCCGCCCCTGCTGGGGATCGGCGCCGGCCTGTGGCTGGCCGGTCTGCGGCCCCGTCTCGTCCGGGCCATCACGTTCGCGGCCGGCTTCGCGCTCGGCGCGGGGCCGCTCCTGCTGGCCCGCGCGGTGGGCGCGTCGGGGTCGAGCAGCGTGACGGCGCTGCGTCCCCGCTGGCTGTGGTGGGCCGGGGCGCGCGACCTGGCCCGGGCCGCGGCCGGCCTCTTCGGCCTCCAGGTCCCGCTGGTGGTGGACGGCCCGGAGCGCGCGGCCCTGCCGCCCGCGCTGGCCGTCCTCCTGGGCGTGGGCCTCCTGGTGCTGGCCGCCTGGGGCGCGCGCGAACGCCGCGCCTGGCCCCTGGCCGGCTGGGCGCTGGCCCTGGCCGGGGCCTTCGCCGCCAGCCGCCGCACCGGCGGCGACGAGATCCGCTACCTCTTCGGCCTGGTGGTGCCCGTGCTGGCCCTGGCCGGCGCGGGCGCACGCCGGCTCAAGGCGGCGGGCCCCGTGCTGGCGCTGGTGCTGCTCGGCGCCTGGCTCGCCGGCCACCGCCTGCTGCTCGCGCAGTGGCGCCTTCCCGATCACGCCGCCCGCGTGTGGCAGGTGCCGCCGCTCGACCCCGTGCGCGAGACGCTGCGCCGGGCCGGCGTGCGCAGCGCCTACGCGAGCCTGCAGTTCGCCGGGCGGCTCACGCTGGAGACGGGCGGCGCGGTGGTGGCCAGCCAGGCCTGGAACGAGCGCATCCCCGGCGACCCGCTGCGCTTCCGCGACGAGGTGGACCTCGACCCGCGCGCGGCCTGGGTCCTCTCCCCCCACCTCTCGCGCGGCATGCCGCGCGCGGCCGGGCTGCGCGACCTGCTGGCCGAGCTGGGCGGCGGCTACAAGGAGGACCTGCCCGGCGACTTCGCGGTCTTCCGGCGCTTCGTCCCGCCCTACGACGAGGCGCGGCCGGTGCCGCGCGCCGCCCTGGCCGCCGCCACCATCGACGGCATGAAGCTGGGCGCGGCCGTGCTGGACCGCGACGTGGAGACGTGGTGGCAGGCGCCCAGCGGGATCGGCCGCGGCAGCGGCGTGGCGGTGACGGTCACGCCGCCGCGCCGGCTCTCGGCCGTGGCCTTCCTCGTCGACATCGACCTCGACCGCTCGCCCCTCGCCACGCCCTGGGTGGCGGAGGCCGACGGCGCGCTGGTGGCCCGCGGGCCCGCCCGCCACGGCTTCCAGTGGGTCAACGGCGCGCCGCGGGCGGGCAAGCAGGCGCTGCTGGTGGTGCCGCTGGGCGACCGCACGGCGGGCACGGTCCGCCTCCTCTTCCAGGGGGAGGGGCCGGTGCTGCGCGTGGGCGAGGTGTTCGCGTACGGGCCCGACGAGGCCGTGCGGCCGGAATCCAGCGAGGGGACCGCCGGGCAGGCCCTGGAGGCCGCGCGCGGCGGCGCGTGGGCGCGGGCGGCCGCCCTCTATCGCCAGGCGGCGGCGCAGGACCCCGACCGGGCGGGGCTGCAGGCCTGCCTCGTGCGCGCGCTCTGGCGGGCCGCGCGCCGCCAGCGCCTGGACGTGGAGAGCCTGGACGACGGGGGAGACGCGCTGGTCGGCGCGCGGCCGTAGCCCGCGGCCGCTCCTAGCGGCTGGCCAGGTCGCGCCGCAGGGTCAGGCCGCCGTCCACCGTGATCACCTGGCCCGTGACGTACGAATCGGGCTCCAGCAGCAGGCGCACCACCCGGGCCACGTCTTCGGGCCGCCCGAAGCGCGCGATGACGCCGCGCTCCACGAAGGGGTCGTATTTGCCGGCCTCGATCGAGGCCCGGGCCATGCCGGCGGAGGTGGCGCCCGGCGCCACCGCGTTCACGCGGATGTCGGTGGCCCCGCCGTACTCCTTGGCCAGGATGCGGGCGGCGTGCACCAGGGCCGCCTTGGGGGCGGCGTAGGCCAGGCTGCCCTCGAAGGGGTGCACGGCCTGCATGGTGGAGACGAGCACGATGGCGCCGTGGACGCCCCGCTCCGTCATGTGCTTCGCGCAGCGGCGGGCCATGAGCACCGGCGCCTCGAAGTTGGCGGAGAACGACGACTGCAGGGCCTGGCTGTCCAGCTCGTCCGGCTTCACGCGCGCCGGGTCGCCGGTGAGGGCCACCAGGCCGTACAGCTCGCCCTTCAGGTTGAGGGCGGCGTCGAGGGCGCGCGCGCGGCCCTCCTCCGTCTCCACGTCGGCCTCCACCATGGCCACCGGGCCGCCGTAGAGGTCCTGCATCTTCTGCTGGAAGGCCAGCGAGCGGCCGCGGTTGGAGCGGAAGGCCACCACGGGCAGGGCGCCGTCCTGCAGGAGCACGGAGGTGACGGCCGCGCCCAGGCCTCCCATCCCGCCCGGCAGGAGCACGACCCGGCCGGCCAGGGAGCGGCGGTTGAAGTCGTAGCGGTACTCGGCGTGGCGCTTCGCCAGGTCGCCGTCGAGGAAGCGCGAGGGCATGCGCGCTTATTCTATGGCGGTATGAAAGCGGTCCTGTTCGATTTCGACGGCGTGCTGGTGAACTCGGAGCCCCTCCACTACCGGGCGCTGCGCGCGGCGCTGCTGACGGCGGGCCTCGACATCAGCGAGGACGAATACGCGGCCTACTACCTGGCCTACGACGACTGGCGGGCCACGCGCCTGGCCCTGGAGCGTCACGGGGCGGAGAGCGGGGCCGACCGTGTGGAGGCGCTGGTGGCCCGCAAGACGGCGGAGTTCGACGCCCTGCTGGCCACGGTGCCCTTCTACCCGGGCGCGCGCGAGCTGGTGCTGGCCCTGGCCGCCCAGGTGCCGGTGGCCATCGCCTCCGGCGCCCAGCGGCCCGAGATCGAGCGCATCCTCGACGGCGCGGGCATGCGCGAGAGCTTCACCGCCATCGTGGGCGCGGGGGACGCGGCCCGCGGCAAGCCCAACCCCGATCCCTACCTGGCGGCCATGGTGCGCCTCCAGCCCCGCGTGCCCGGGCTGGTGGCCGCGGAGTGCGTGGTGATCGAGGACACCATGGCCGGCATCGCCTCCGGCCTGGCCGCGGGCATGAAGGTGGTGGGCGTGGCCCAGACCTACCCGGCCGAGAAGCTGCAATCGGCCCACCTGGTGGTGCCCTCGGTGCGCGACCTCGACCCGGCCCGCCTGCGCGGGCTCTTCACCTGATGCTGGTCCGCCTGGCCGCGGGCCTGGCCCTGGCCCTCGCCCTGTGGTGGGCCTTCCGGCTCTCGATGGGCCTGCGCTGGAGCAAGGTGCAGCGCGAGCGCCTGCGCGAGGAAGAGGCCGGGCGCGGCCGCATCGTGGCCGAGCTGCCGCTGCCGGAAGGAATGGCCTTCTTCGTGGAGGAGGCCGCCGGCTTCCGCTGGGGCGGAGAGGCCATCGCGCGCGGGGCGGTCCGCGGCGCGCGGCTCCTCCTCAACTCCGCGGTGGTGGCCAGCGTGGAGCGCCCGGGTGCCGCGCTGCCCCCGCCTCCGGCGCCCGAAGACGAGCCCGGCCGCGAGCGCTGGGAGGTGATGGCCTACCTCGACGGCGGCGCGGCGCACCTCGTGCGCTGCGGGTCGGTGCGGGAGGGGATCAGCCGGCAGGCCGCGCGGGCCGTCTTCGACGCCCTGCGCGCGGCCTGCGCGGCCGCCCCCGGGGAGGAGCGGGAATGAAGTCGCACACCGTCCACCTGACCATGAACGTGGCCGCGCGCATGGACTTCGTCAACATCACCGCCCAGGTGGAGAAGGTGGTGGCGGAGAGCGGGGTGCGCGAGGGGCTGTGCCTGGTGAACGCCATGCACATCACGGCCTCGGTCTTCATCAACGACGACGAGCCCGGCCTGCACGAGGACTACAAGCGCTGGCTGGAGTGGCTGGCCCCCTTCGATCCCAGCCCCTCGAAGTACCACCACAACCGCACCGGCGAGGACAACGGCGACGCCCACCACAAGCGCCAGGTCATGGGCCGCGAGGTGGTGGTGGCCATCACCGGCGGCGCGCTCGATTTCGGCCCCTGGGAGCAGATCTTCTACGGCGAGTTCGACGGCCGGCGCCCCAAGCGGATCCTGGTGAAGGTCATCGGGGAGTGACGGGGGGTGCGCTTGCGTAACGCCTAAGCATTCTAGACGTTGAGAGGCACGTCGGTCCACAACGCGGACATCACCGCCGGCCGCTACATGGTCTCCGGCAACAACTGCTTCGAGGCTCCCCTCAGCCTGCCCACCGGCGCCATCATCGACCACCTCCAGCTCGATGCCTGCGACG
>Ga0111539_10006835_pt1 | contig 14658 bp, 13 predicted proteins | sample RhiMethybrSRZTD1_FD_79667 | JGI IMG/M metagenome (GOLD analysis project Ga0111539, IMG submission 79667) | Populus rhizosphere microbial communities from Tennessee, USA - Rhizosphere MetaG P. TD hybrid SRZTD1 (version 2) (version 2) | ecosystem: Host-associated > Plants > Roots > Rhizosphere >... | reverse complement strand
TAGGCCTTGATCGCCGGCTCGTTCGACGCGTTCGGGTCGATCGTGAAGCGGTGATGGCCGCGCTCGGAGGCGAACCAGCGGATCGCGGTACGGAGCGCGTCCGGCCCGAGACCCTGGCCCTGGGAGCGCGACGACAGGCTGATGTCGAGGCCCACGTGGCGGTACTGAGCCTCCGTCTCCTCGGTGAAGCCGAGCCAGCCGACGAGCGCGCCATCGGCCTCGACGGCCCACGCCGAGCCGTCCATCAGCAGGTTCTCGCGGAGGAGCTCCGGCTCATCGGACTCGTCCCACCACCGGGCCACCGACGGCTCGCGGATGATCTCCGCGAGCGGCCCGAGGTCCGCGTCGGCGATCGGCCTGAGCGTCACGCGCTCGCCTTGCAGCGTCGGAAGCGTCATTGGCGTCAGACTACGAGCCCATGCTGGTGGAGCACCGCGGCAAGCGCCCCACCGTCCACGAAACCGCCTACGTGGCTCCCACCGCCGTGCTCTGCGGCGACGTGCGGATCGGCCCGGAATCGCGTGTCCTGTTCGGCGCCGTCGTCACCGGCGAGGACGGGCACGTCGCGGTCGGCTCCCGATGCGTGATCATGGAGAACGCGCTCGTGCGCGGCCGGAAGGCGCACCCGGTCGAACTGAGCGACGACGTGCTGGTGGGCCCGCACGCGCACGTGAACGGCAGCGTCGTGGACAGCGGCGCGTTCATCGCAACTGGCGCGGCGCTGTTCCCCGGCTCGCGCCTGGGCAAGAACGCCGAGGTGCGCATCAACGGCGTGGTGCACGTGAACACCGTGCTGGACGACGGGGCGCTCGTGCCGATCGGGTGGGTCGCGGTCGGCAAGCCCGCGCGGATCGTCGCGCCCTGGGACCACGACGAGATCTGGCGGATCCAGCGGGCGCTCGACTTCCCCGGCACGGTCTACGGCGTTGGTCGCGACACCACCGCCCGGGAGCGCATGGAGAAGCAGACCGAGTGGTTCGGCGCTCACCGCGACGACCGGCCGGTGGACTAGCGCGGGGCTACGCGGCTTCGGCGAACTCGTCGACCTGCGCGAGCCAGTTGCGCATCTCGGGCGACTCGAGCACCTCGGCCTCCGCGGCCTCGGCGGCCTTGCGGCTGGTCCAGAAGCTGAGCCCGACCCAACTGCCGTCGCCCATCGGCATGAACTCCAGACGGCGCAGCGCCGGGTAGCGTCTCCGCAGCGCGCCGACGAGCGGGCCCGCCTGGCGCACGAGCCTGCCCACATGCCTCGGGCTGGCCTTGAAGCTGGCTAGTTCGACAACATACACGCAAGGGATTTTTTCCCACTGCGGCTAGCCGGAAACCAAAGTGGGCGCCGGCGCAGCCTCCTGCTCGGCCGTGCCCTCGAGCAGTCCCAGGCGGCCCGCCAGCCACCGTGCAGGCAGCGCCTGCAGCAGCAGCGTGAGCACGATCGCGAGTGCCACCACGCTGGCGAAGACGTCCCCCTGCGGCACCCCGAGCCCGGCCAGCACCCCCACCAGCGCGGCCGGCACGACCCCCGTCTCGCGCGTCCAGCACAGGAAGGCCAGCTCCGCGCGGGTCCAGCGCGCGCCGCGGTCCGGCATCGTGCAGACGAACACGGTGATCGGGCGCGCGACGAGCATCAGCGTCGCCAACACGGCGAGCGCCGGGAGGAGGTTGTCGCCGAGGTCCGAGAACGGGATGTTCGCCCCCAGCACCATGAAGACGATCAGCGTGACGATGTCGGCCAGATTGAAGGCGAACTGGCGCACGTCGTCCATGTGCGGCTCGTTCTCCTCGGCCAGTCCGAGGTGCTCGGCGTTCCCCACGATCAGGCCGGCGAGGAACGAGCCCAGGTAGCCGCTCCCGCCCGCCGTGTCGAGCGAGAAGAAGCTGATCGTGATCACGGTGAGCACGGCGATCGCCGCGCTCTCCCGCCAGATCCCCGAGCGGCTGCTCGAGATCGCCGCCGCGAGCACCACTCCGGCCACGATGCCGATGACGGTGCTGATAGCGAGATCCACCAGGAAGTCACCGGCCGGGTCCGCGACCGAGTTGCTCCCCGTGAGCACAACGCCGGCGAACGTGAGCGCCAGCGCGGCACCGGTGGGGTCGTTGAACGCGGATTCGGCGATCACCGTCTGGGCGACCTTCGGCTTCAGCCGCGATCGCACGAACAGCGGGATCAGGATCGCCGGGTCGGTCGGCGACAGCACCGCGCCCACCAGGAACGCCATGTCCCAATCGAGGTCGAACGCCACGTGCGCGGTCACGCCCACGATCAGCGCCGTGATCACGACGCCAGGCACCGCCAGCATCAGCAGCGACGCCCACACCTTGCGCAGGATCGGCAGCGAGAGAGACAGCCCGCCGTAGAACAGGATCAGCGACACGCCGAGCGTGAAGACCAGCTGCGAGCCGAGCGAGTCGAACGGCATGTCCACCACGTCGAGCGCCGACGGTCCGAAGGCCGCGCCGAACGCGACCAGCAGGAGCATCTCGGGGATGCGGAGCAGTGACGCGGCGAAGCGCGCCAGGAGCGCGCCCATGAGCAGCAGGCTCAGCGTCAGGAAGATGTCATCGGTCATCTGCGCACGCGGTGGCTCTCGAGCGCCATGCGCGCGATGTCCGACGCGGTCACGAGCAGCAGGATGATCACGAGTGTGGCGCCCAGCGCGACCGCGATCAGCCCGCGGCGCGAGTCCTCCCGGCTCTTGTCGAACGCCCGCTCGGTGGCCGTCGCGCCGCGCGCCTCGTACTGGGCGAGCTGCTGCGAGCGCGTGGCCATGGCGTCGAAGAGCCGCAGCTCCGGGCCCAGGAAGATCTGCTTGACCCGGGCAGCGTCGCCGCGCTTGAGGGCGCTGTAGGCCACGTCGTCGAGCGTCATGAACTGATCGAAGCGCGAGCGGATCTCGGTCAGGAGCCGCTCCTCGCGCGCGTCGGTCAGCTCCCTGCGGGCGGAGGCGAAGTCGGTCCTGAACTTGCGCACCGAGTGCTCGAAGCGCGGCCGCGACGCTCCGTCGTCGTAGCCGTACGCGGTCTGCCAGCCGTTGAAGTCCGTGACGCCGAACTTGAGGTCGAGCGCGAGTGCGCGGCGGTCTGCGCGGTCCTGCACCTCGTCGAAGCGCTGGCCGAGCCGATCCATCCCGTGAAGGGCGACCGCGATCGTGACCACCGGCCCGATGACCGTCAGCAGGATCGCCACGTACAGCTTCGCCCTGATGGTCACGCGGCGATTCCGGATGTAGGGTGGCCGCCGTGCTGCTGTTCGTGCTCTTCCAGCAGGTCCCGTGGATCCTGCTGCTCGTTCTTGGTGTCTGCCTCTACCTCGTGTGGATCGACATCCGCGAGGAGGACGTGGACTTCCAGGTCAAGGTGTGGTGGTTCCTGTTCGTGTTCCTGCTGCACGTGCCGGGCTACCTCATCTTTCGCGGCTGGATCGCGTTCCGCCGGCATCGTGCAGGCGAGCAAGCTTGAGCGCCAGCTCCAGCGAGAGCAGATCCTCCTTGGCGAGCTCCAGCCCGGTCACGCGCTCGATCCGCTCGAGCCGCTGACGCACCGTGTTCGGGTGGATGTACAGCGCCCGCGCGCTGGCGGCGACGCTGCCGCGATCGGCCAGGAAGCGCTCGAGCGTCTCGACGAGGCGCGCCCCGCGGCGGCGGTCGTAGTCGATCAGCTCCTCGACGGATCCGCGGTAGCGATCATGGGGCGCATCATCGAGCTCGAGGTGGACGAGGTACTTGTAGGCGCCGAGGCCCTCGTACGAGACCGCGCCGCCGCCCTCGACGAGCGAACGCCCGATACGAGCCGCGTCGGCAGCCTCGCGCATGCGCCGGCGTGAGCTGGCCGCGCCGCGGTCCACGTCGCTGAGACCCACGACCACGCCGGCGTCCTCCGCCAGCTCCTCGCAGCCCTGACGGAGCCGCTCCACGGCCGCCGCGCTCGCCGTCGGCAGCGGAGCGATCGCCCGCACCCAGTCGTGCCGCGAGTCGAAGAACGCGCGCGGGTACAGCCTGCGGAGGCGCCCCTCGAACTGCGTGGCCAGGTCGGGCCAGGAGGGACGGTCGCCGTCGGGCGACGGCGCTCGCACGACGTGCAGGAACACGTGGGGGCGGCTGAGGTCGCAGCGCGCCTCCGACGCCTTCGCCTCCGCCGCCTCCACGGATCCGGCGGCGAGCGCCTCGAACATGTCCTTGACGATGTTCTCCGCCGTGAGCCGCTCGATCAGCTCCGCCTTCTTGAGACCGACGGCCGTCTGGTGCGCCACGGCGTGGAGCAGCTCGGCGTCCTCGTCGTCGAAAGCCCGCTCGCGCGCCACGCAGCACAGCAGCCCGAGCTGCTCGTCACCCGCGGCCAGCGGGGCGATCAGCAGCTCGTCCTCGACCGCGCCTGTCCGGCCGCGCCGCATCAGCCCCATGAGCTGTGCCGCCCGCCCCGGCTTGTCGGCGCCGTCCGGCGGATCGGACCCGGCCAGGTCCAGCTCGTCGGCCTCGGCGTCGATCCTCCAGATCTGGCAGGAGTCCGCGCCGAGCAGCTGGCGCGCGCCGCGGGTCACGGCGTCGTAGAGGTCCTCGCGCAGCGTCACGGCCGCGATTGCCTGGCTCAGCTGGGTGAGCGTCGTCAGCGCATCGACCCGCCGCCGGGTGCCCTCGAAGAGCGTCGCGTTCTCGATCGCGCCCGCCACGAGAGACGCCGTGTGCACGAGAAAGTTGAGCACTCCGTCGTCGAACTCGCGCGGTGCTTCGGTATGGAGAACGATCACACCGATCACGTCTCCGTCCCGGGCCAGCACGGGCACCGCGACCATCGACTGGAAGTGCTCCTCCTCGAGCTCCGGCACGTACTTCATGCGCGGGTCCTCCATCGCCTGCTCGCGGATGAACTCCGGCGTCTTCGTGCGCGCGACCCAGCCGGTCAGTCCCTCGTCGATCCCCCAGCCGAGCGTCCCCACGAGATGCGAGTAGCTCTTCGACGCCGCCCGCAGAAGGAGCCGATCCCGCTCCACGAAGTAGATGAAGGCCGCGTGGCAGTTGGTCGCGTCGGTGGCGATCTCGACGATGCCGTCGAGGACTCGCCGCAGATCGAGCGACGAGGAGACGGTCTTGATGACCGCGTAGAGCGTCTCGTTTTCCCGCTGTACGCGGGTCAGAGCGTCGCCGCCGCCCGTTGCGGGTGAGACCGTCAAGCGAGCCCTCCTTGGGTCAGAGCGGCCAATCGTAGCCGCGCCCATGCGATCGCCATATGTGCCTTATTGACACTCGTTGACGCGCAACGATGTGCTCATCATACGTTGCGGGGACTTACTGGGCGAGAGTAGCTTCGCCCCGGAAGCACTCAAGCGAGGGCCCATGGAGGCAGCATGATCGGATCTCTGCTGGCGCAGGTGACAAGCCTCAAGGACGCGGGCAGCGCCGCCGGCCAGACGCAGGACAGCCTCGTCATTGGTGAGCAGTTCTACTTCTTCACCGTCGTACTCATGTGGCTGATCCACGCCGGCTTCATGTCGTACGAGACCGGTGTCGCGCGGAAGAAGAACGCGCTCATGACGGCGATGAAGAACATCCTGACGATCGCCGTCGTCACGCCGACGTTCTACTACTTCGGCTGGTGGATCTACAACTGCAACCAGCCCGGCCTGCCGATCGGGCCGAACTCGAGTGACTTCACCGGGGCCGCGTGCCAGGGCGGTATCCCGTGGTCCGACACCTTCGGGCCGAACCTGACCAACAACATCAACCTGGTCTTCTTCCTGGCCTTCCTGCTGTTCTCGTGGACCACGGCCTCGATCCTGTCCGGCGCGATGATCGAGCGGGCGCGCCTCACCGCGTACCTGATCCTCGCGTGCATCCTCGGCTCGGTCGTGTGGATCCTGGACGCAGCCTGGGGCTGGAGCGCCGGCGGCTGGATGACGCTCCGGTTCGGGTTCCATGACTCGATCGCCTCGAGCGTGGTGCACGGCGTCGCGGGAGCGTTCACGCTCGGTGTGCTCTTCAACCTGGGGCCGCGAATAGGGAAATACACGAAGGAGGGGCTGGCCAGGCAGTTCAAGCCACACAACCTCCACATGACCCTGCTCGGGCTGATGCTGATCTTCACGGGCTTCTACGCCTTCTACGGCGCCTGCCTCGTGATCGTGTCCACGTCGTTCCCGGGCTGGGCGACCATCTACCTGAGTCCGACAACCCTCGGCACCATCGCGATGGTCATCACGATGGGCTTCGCCGGTGGCTTCACGGGCGGGTACTTCGGGTCCCGAGGTGACCCGTTCTGGACCGTGTCCGGCGGCCTCGCGGGCGTGATCAGCGTGTCCGCGGGCGCCGACGTGTACGCGCCGACGCTGGCGTACCTGATCGCCATGGTGAGCGCCTTCATCGTCCCGACGATCGGCGACTTCATCGAGAAGAAGATGCGCGTGGACGACGTGGTCGGCGCGGTCGCGGTGCACGGCTCGATGGGATTCCTGGCCCTGTTCTGGGTCGGGATCTTCGCGGCCGGCTATCCGACCGGCGTGAACAACGTGGACTCGAGCATCTGGGGACAGCTGCTCGGCGTCGCGACGTTCCTGCCGCTCGGGTTCCTGTCCGGCTGGGTCGCGTCGTTCATCCTGAAGAAGCTGAACCTCCTCAGAGTCCCGCCGGAGGTCGAGCTGATGGGCCTCGACGTGGCCGAGTACGAGCCTCTCATCTACCTGCCCGAGGTGGCGCACGCGCCCGAGATGGTCGTGGAGCCCGACGGCACGATCGTGCCGGCCGAGCCGGTGCTGAGGATGGAGGAGGCCTCGATCATCGCGAACGGAAACGGCCGAGGACCCAGAACCGATCGAGAGGTGGTGGGCTAGATGCCGCTGATCATCAACAGCGCCCCCGACTGCATCGTTCATCACGAGGGCGCGAGCACAAAGGACCTCGCGGACTTCGTCCTGACGAACAACTACAAGGACTGCGCGGGTTTCGGAACGTTCATGCCCGGCTCGACCTACGGTCCCGACGGGACCGGCGCGGAGAGCCTGTACATGATCCTCACGTGGGTCGGCATCGCGGTCATGGTGTTCGTCCTCGTCTACTGGGTGATCTACGAGAACAGGCGGCTCATAGCGGCCGTCGCGGGCTACTCGCCCGCGACGCCACAGGAGCCGCCGCCACAACCCGGAATGTCCGGTGAGACGGGAGTGCTCCGATGAACGGCAACAGCAACCGGCAGATCGAGTTCCCTCCGCTTCAGACGCACGTCAAGGGATTCGAGGTGGCGATGCTTGCCATCTGCATCATCTGTGCGATCGTGGTCCTGGTGATCGTGCTGTTCACGAACATCGGGAACGAGTTCCGTCCAACCGTCTGAGCAGACAGCCGACGACGGGGGACGCTGGGGCGTCTCCCTGTCGCCCGCCGGGCCGAAGTCGGTCCGCGGCAAGGTCGCGTTCATCGTGGTCCTGCTCGTGATCACGTTCGTGGCGGCGCAGACCTGCCAGAAGTCGCAGATCCGGTACGACAAGAACGAGGCGATCTCCACGGCCAAGCGGCAGGTCGACTTCACGCCGCAGCGGACGCAGATCCGCCTGCTGCGCCAGGGGCTGAACTCGAAGCCCTACTGGATCGTCTCCCTGTCCACGCCCGGCACGCAGCGAGGCACCTTCCACAACCTCGCCGTGGTCAAGATCGACGCGAACACCGGGAAGGTCAAGAGCATCACCCAGCCCCAGGGCTCTGCGGAGCCTTAGCCGCGGCGCGCCGCCCGATCCACTCCGAGCCCGGCTGGTCCGTCAGCCCATGCGCGATGACGGACGAGAGCACGGCAAGCGCGGCAATGTTCTCGATCCGGGCCCCGTTCGACGCGTTCGAGCCGAGCACGAGCAGGGCGAAGGTCATCGTCGCGACTCCCTTCGGGCCGAACCAGGCCATGAACGCCTTCTCGGCCGTGTCCACCTGGCGCGTGCCGGCCAGCGCGGTGAACACGGCCGCCGGCCGGGCGACGAGCAGGGTGAACACCACGATGCCAACCGCGGCCCAGCCGTCCGCGAACAGGTTCCCGAAGGTCAGCGTCGCGCCGAATACGAGGAACACGCCGAGCTTCACGATCTCGATCAGGTCCTCGGAGCGCTCCTCGAAGCACTCGCGGATGTCCGGGCGCCAGATCCCGAGGGCGATCGCCGCGACGAAGGTCGCGATGAGCCCGTTGCCCTCAGGCGGGAGCACCGCCGTCCCGTACGCCGCGAAGGCGACGCCGACCGCGTAGAGCGACTTCTGGTGCGGGCTGATCGGGTGCCCGAGGGCGGTGTCGCGCGGCATCAGCCGTGAGGCCACGAACGCGATCACGAGGCCCGAGGCGGCGCCCACCAGCACGTCCTGGAGCACGAACCGCCACCAGACGAAGTCCTCGTTGCCCGCCGCCGCCGCGGTGAACGCCAGGACGGCGGGCAGCGCCAGCCCGTCGTTGAGGCCGGACTCCAGGTTCAGCGAGTGCCGGATGATGCGCGGCACCCGCGGGTTCGTGACGACCACGGAGCTCAGCACCGGGTCCGTGGGCGACAGGAGCGCCCCGAGGAGGAAGCTCTCGGTCCAGTCGAGGTCGGTCAGGGTGTGCGTGGCCACGGCCACGAAGACGGCGGTGAGCGGCATCGCCAGCGCGAGGTTCCGTAGCGGCAGGTGCCACTCCGTCCTGAGCGCCTCCTCCTCCACCTCGAGCCCGTCGCGGAACAGGATCAGGATGAGCGCGACCACGGCGAGCCCCTGCACGAACTCCGAGGTCGGGTCGAAATCGAGCGCCCCGAGGCCCGCATCCCCGAGCACGAGGCCCGCGAGCACGAAGCCCGCTGTCAGCGAGAGAAAGCTGCGGTCGGCGAGCCCGGAGACCAGCGCGCCGAGCACCAGCAGGACGCCGAACGCCGCGAGCGGCGCGTCGAGGAACTCAACCCCCGCCCCGAGCGGCATGTGGGCACTCTGGCAGGAGCGGGTCTACGATGGTCCCGACGACCACCTGGGCGGTTGTCGGGACATTGGCCAAGACCAGCGAAGATAGGCGCCCGATCACGATCCAACTGCGGGGCGAGGTTCGGTTGGAGGTCGGCGGCACCCGTATGGAGGGCCGCCTCCCCGGCCGGCTCGGACGCGCGCTGCTCGCCTTCCTCGTCCTGAACCGGCACCGCGCCGTCACGCGCGACGAGCTGATGGGCGCGCTGTGGCCGGCGGCGGTGCCGCGCGACCCCGCCGCGACGCTCAGCACGCTCCTCTCCGGCATCCGGCGCGCGCTCGGCGCCGAGGTGCTTCAGGGCCGCTCGGAGCTGCGGCTCGAGCTGCCGCCGGACGGAATCGTGGACGTGGAGGTGGCGGCGCGAGCGCTCGCCGAGGCGCGCGGCGCCCTGTCCGGTGAGCCGAGCCAGGCCGCCACGGCGGCGCAGACGGCGCTCGACATCTACGAGAGCCCGCTGGTGCCGCTGTTCGACGCGCCATGGCTCGAGGAGCACCGGCGCTCGCAGGAGGAGGACCGGCTGGAGGCGCTCGAGCTCCTTGCCGAGGCGGGGCTGACCATGGGCGACGCCGGGGCCGTGCGCGCTCAGCTGGCGGCTCGGCAACTGGTCGAGCTGGCCCCGTTCCGCGAGTCCGGCCACGCGCTCCTCATGCGCGCGCACGCCGCGCGCGGCAACCACGCCGAGGCGCTCCAGTGCTTCGAGCGCCTGCGGGTGCTGCTCCGAGAGGAGCTGGGATCCACTCCGTCACCCGAGCTGCGTGCCGTCCACGAGCAGGTGCTCGCGGCGGCGGATGCGGCCACGCCCGAGGCGCCCGCGCCCAGGCCGGGCCCGACCGAGGCCCCGGCCGCGCTTCAGCCCGTTCTCGCCCGGGCCGAGGAGCGGCCGTTCATCGGGAGAGAGGCCGCGCTCGGCACGCTTCGCTCCGAGCTCGCCGCGGCCGCCGGAGGCGATCGCCGGTTCGTGTTCGTGGCGGGCGAGCCGGGCATCGGCAAGACCAGCCTGAGCGCCGCGTTCGCTCAGGAGGCGCGAGACGGGGGCGCGATCGTGCTGTACGGGCGGTCGGACGAGGAGACGCTCGTGCCCTACCAGCCGTTCGTGGACATGGTCGCCCACCTCGTGCTGAGCGGGCAGGTGGACCGATCAGGTGACGACCTTCGGCTCGAGCTCGAGGAGCTGGGCCGCCTCGTGCCGGAGCTTCGGCGCCACATGCCCGCGACCGTGGACCCCTCGGCCGGCCTTCCCGAGACGGAGCGCTACCGGCTGTTCGAGGCCATGACGAAGACGCTCGGCACCGTGGCCGGCACGCGGACGATGGTCCTGCTGTTCGACGATCTCCACTGGTCCGACCGGCCCACGCTGCTGCTGCTGAGGCACCTGGCCCGCGCGCCGGCGCCGGCGCGCCTCCTCGTCATCGCGTCGTACCGGGACGTCGACCTGGAGCCCGCCTCGCCGCTCGCCGACCTGATCCTCGACGTGCGTCGCGAGCTGCCGCTGGCGCAGATCGAGCTGAAGGGGCTCGACCGCGACGAGACCGAATCGCTGGTCCGGGCGCACCAGGGCTCCTCGGCGAAGCCGGAGCTCGCCACCCGGCTCCACGACCAGACCGGCGGAAACCCCTTCTTCCTCGAGGAATCCCTGCGCACGATCGCCGACCCGGGCGGCGTGCCCGCCGGCGTTCGCGAGATGGTGCTCCGGCGGGTCTCGCGGTTCGGCCCCCACGCCACCCAGGTGCTGGGCGCCGCGGCCGTCATCGGAGGCAGCTTCCCAGCGGGAGCCCTCCCCACGGTCACCGGCCTGTCGCGGGAACAGGTGGCGGAGGTGCTGGACCGCGCCGTGGCCGCACGGCTCCTGGGCGAGGTGGACCGAGCCGGCCGGCTGTCGTTCGCGCACGCCCTGATCCGGAAGACGCTCCACGACGAGCTCGGATCCGTCGTGCGGGCGCATCTCCACGAGCGGATCGCCGTGACGCTCGAGGACGAGCGCGCCGAGCTCCGGCCTCACGCGTCCGAGCTCGCGCTCCACTTCTACGAGGCGCGCCACTCCGTGGGCCCGGAGCCGGGGCTGCGCTACGCGCGCCGAGCGGCGGACAGAGCCGCCTCCGCCCTCGCGTGGGAGGAGGCGGCCGCGCACCTCGAGCGCTCGCTCGAGCTCGACCGGATGCGCGACCCCGGCGATCCGAGCGACCGCTGCGAGCTGCTCCTGATGCTCGGCGACATGCGCGTCCGGGCCGGTCATCCCGACTTCTCGACGCCGTTCGCGGAGGCCGCCGCGCTCGCGCGCGGGCGCTCGAGCACCCAGCTCGCGCGGGCGGCGATCGGCTACGGCGGGCACTACTACGAAGCGGGCGTGATCGACGAGACGCTGATCCACCTGTGCCGTGAGGCGCTCGCGAAGCTGAGCGACGACCAGCAGGACCTCCGCGTCTACCTGCTCTCCCGGCTGGCGGAGATCCTCCACTTCGCCGGGGAGAACGAGACGTCGATGGAGCTTGGGATCCAGGCGGTGCAGATTGCGCGTGACCTCGGCGACGGCCCGGCGCTCGCGGCGGCCACCGCCGCCCGCCACGCCTCGCTCCTGCATGTCGCACACCTGGAGGAGCGGCTGGGAGTGAGCCAGGAGATGATTCGCATGGCACGCGCTCTCCGCGATCCGGTGCGCCTGCAGATGTTCCTTCAGACGCGCACCTTCGACCTGACCCAGGCCTGCCGGATCGAGGAGGCGCGCGCCGCCCATCGGGAGCTGACGGAGATCGCCACCGCGAGCCGTCAGCCCATGTTCGAGCACTTCGCGGTCGGCTGGGCCGCGTCGTTCGCCCAGATGGAGGGACGGCTGGACGAGGCCGAGCGGCTCGCGGCGGAATCCGCCGTCATGAGGGCGCGGATGGAGACCGCGGACGCCGAGAGCGTGTTCGCCGCGCAGCTCGTGATGATCCGGATCGCTCAGGGCCGGCTGCGCGAGCTGGTGGAGGCGGTCGAGCACTACACGCTCGAGTTCCCCGAGCTGGCACCCTGGCGAGCCGGCCTGCCGATTGCCTACATCGCTGCCGAGCGCTTCGACGAGGCCACCGCCGAGCTCGAGCGGGCGATGGACGGCCTCGGCGACATTCCAGAGGACTTCTTCTGGCTCGCCGCTGTGATCCTGCTTGCCGACGCGAGCGCGCAGCTGGGGCACAGGGAGTCCGCCGACGTGCTCTACGAGACGCTCGCCCCGTACGCCGGGACGATGGTGCAGCTCGGCTACGCCGGCTCGCTGGGCCCGGTCTCGCGGAGGCTGGGACTGCTCGCGGCGGTGCGCGGCGACCGTGACGAGGCCGTCGCGCACCTGGAGTCCACGCTCGCCGCCATGGAGGCGGCGGGCCTGCGCCTGTTCGAGACGCAGGCCCGCGAGGACCTCGAGCAGCTGGCTACCCCTTCTGCGTGACGCCCTTTCGGGTCACGACCTTCACGCAGGCGCGGTACTTCAGCTTCGCCTTCCTCGAGCGGCCCTGGTAGCGCCCGCAGGCCTTCTTCACGCACCTCGCGCGCTTCTTGCCCTTGAGCGTCGAGCACTTGCCGCCCTTCTTCGGGCTGCTCCCGGTGCCGCCGACGATCGGGATGCCCGGGGGCAGGTTCCCGCCCACGCCCGTGGGATCGCCGTTCGGCGGGTCGCCGGCACCCGCGCCGGGGTCGCCGCCGCCCGTGCCGGGGTCGCCGCCGCCGGTGCCCGGGTCGCCGCCGCCCGAGCCCGGATCGCCGCCACCCTCACCGGGGTCGCCGCCACCGCCCGCCGGGGGCTCCGGATCGAGCGCCGGCTCCTTCGGCGAGAGCGCCGCCACGTACCGCTGGCCGATCGCCAGGTGGCCGGCCTCGTTCGGGTGGAACATGCCGGTGGTCGTGTCGGTGCTGCACACGTGCGCGCCGAACACGTAGTACGAGGGCGGGCCCTGGAGGTCGCACGAGTCCTTGAAGGTGCGCACCCAGCGGTTCGGGTCGCGGACGCCCGGATCGCCGACGCAGTACCCGTGCCCGTACTCGCCGGGCTTGGTCCACGCCGCCTGCACGCCGCCGACGTAGTTCCAGTCGAGCCCGGCAGCCTTCGCCGCGTCGACCTGGCCCTTGAGCGCGTTCGTGAGGGTGGCCATCACCGTGCCGGCCGCCCAGTCCGCCTCGGTCTTGTCGATCGAGAACGGCCACAGGATGTCGCCACCCATGTAGTCGCACCTGTTGCCGCTCGAGTCGGTCGTGAAGTCGGGGTACTCCGTGATGAACGTGGAGTCGGCGTTGAGGCCCGTCGAGGAGTCCTCGATCGCGGTTCGCATCGCGGGGTAGCCGCTCGTCGTGAGTGCCGCGACCGACGCATTGAAGTTGTTCGCGAGCGTCTGGTCGGCCGCACAGTTGAGGCCCGTGATGCAGGCCGCGATGATGTTCGCGAAGCCCACGTCGTTCCCGCCGATCGAGATCAGCAGGTCGTCGATGCGCGCGTTGCCGACGATCGAGCGGAGCTGCTGCAGCTGCGGCGGCAGGTCAGGGGCGCCCGGGGACGCCTCGATGCCGTGGTAGCCGCCCAGGATGCCCTGTGCGATCGTCGCGCCGGAGCACGCCCTCGACAGGTACGTCACCGACGAGTGCGGGTCCTGCTGCTCGAGGATCCGCGCCGCCCGCGCCGAGGACGCGTACATCGAGCGGTGGCAGCGCAGGTCGTCCCACGTCGGCCACGCGAGCACGGCGCTGTCGCCCCACTGGATGAACGTCTGCGGGTCGCCCTCGCCGGAGGCGTAGGAGTCGCCCATGACGGCGATGAACCGGTCAACGACCTTGACGTCGCGGTTCGCGGTCACCGACGAGCCGTCGCTCATCATCACGGTCAGCTTGGTCGGGTAGACCGCCTCGCGCGGCACCGTGATCGTGTGCTGGCAGTTGCTCGTGACCTGCTCGGGCAGGCCCTGCACCTCCCACTTGTACTGGCTGATCGTCTTGTGGCCCGGCTGCGAGCCGCAGGCGTCGAGCGTGACGCTCCAGCTCGACGGCGTGTAGCCGCCCGGGGGCGGGCCGGCGTCGATCAGGCCGTCGTTGTTCGCGTCACGCGCCCGCTGGGGCATCGACCAGTCGATCGCGGCCGTCGGCGCGGACGAGCGGACGGTGCTCGTCTGGACCTCGCTGTCGCCCGGAAGCGTTGTCGAGCTGGCCGTGAACTTGTTCTTCAGCGTGCCGGTGCCCGGATGGACCACGACCGTCACCGTGGCCATCTCGTTCGCCGCGATGGTGCCGAGGTTGCACGTGTACTGCGCGCAGCTGCCCTGGCCCGTGCTGCTCGACACGAACGTGGCGCTGCCGGAGGTGATCTCGCTCGTGAGCTGGACGTTGGCCGCGTCGTCCATGCCGTTCATGTTCGAGACCTGAACGGTGTACGTGAGGTTCTCGTCGTCCCACATGGGCGCTCCCACGGTCGCAAGAGGTGACGTGGTCACGTACACGTCGAGCGTGCCCGGATCCTCACCACCTCCTCCCGGATCGCAAATGGCATTGAGCGGGGTCTCCGGACACGGGTCCCCAGGAAGAGCGGACGCCCCCGAAGGAGCGATGACCGCCGCGAGACAGGAAACGGCTGCGATGAGAAGTAGACGGAAGCGCATGGCGGCCAAGGTACGGCCGCACCTCAAAAAAACCTGAACGGGGGCTTAGCGTCCCCGTTCAGGTACAGCCAGATGCTTGTTGGCTACTCCTCTTCGGCAG
>Ga0111539_10006832_pt1 | contig 14667 bp, 12 predicted proteins | sample RhiMethybrSRZTD1_FD_79667 | JGI IMG/M metagenome (GOLD analysis project Ga0111539, IMG submission 79667) | Populus rhizosphere microbial communities from Tennessee, USA - Rhizosphere MetaG P. TD hybrid SRZTD1 (version 2) (version 2) | ecosystem: Host-associated > Plants > Roots > Rhizosphere >... | reverse complement strand
GTGCGCCGGTCTTGTGACGATGAATGTCTTCGAGTTCGCGAGCGTTCACCTGGCGCGCTTCGGCTTCCATGTCGAGCGCCTGGCCCGCGACCATTCCTTCCGGAGTTCCGGAGGCGCGCGCGAGTTCCGAGATCAGCGCGACGCGGGTGGCGAGATCGAGTTGTTCGTCTTCCGCGATCGTGCGAAACGCGAGCGTTTGCAATGCATCACCCGCGAGGATCGCGGTCGCTTCACCGAAGCGCACGTGACACGTGGGCCGGCCGCGACGCAGATCGTCGTCGTCCATCGACGGCAGATCGTCGTGAATCAGCGAGTACGTGTGGATCATCTCAAACGCACAAGCCGTTTTGATCAGTGCGGTGACCGGAGCGCCAAAAGCCTCGCCCGTTGCGAGCAGTAACGCCGGACGAAAGCGTTTACCGCCGGCGAACATGCTCCAGCGAATTGCCTGATGGACCTTCTCCGGTGCGGCTCCGGATGCAGGCAGCAGATTGTTGAGTTCGACTTCGACGAGGGTGTTTTGGAACACGAGTTTAGGAGTTGTTATCGGCGTCGTTTTCAGCGGGCTCGGTGAAAGCGCTCACAACCGGTCGTCCCTGATTGTCGCGCAACAGGATCTCGATGCGTCGTTCGGCCTGGCTCAACCGTTCCTGACACTCGCGCGAAAGACGGATACCTTGTTCAAATAGCTCGAGGCTTTTCTCGAGCGGCAGGTCGCCGCTTTCGAGTTGCCGAACGATCTGCTCCAGCGCTTCCAGCGAAGCTTCAAATGTCCGGCCCTGTTCCTGACCATTTTTCATGTGGACTTCTCGAATCCTTCTTTCATGTATCTCCCGCTAGCGCGAGCTTAGCGTCTTTTAGAGCGCTTGCCTGGTTTCACTAACGGAAGCTGCTTCTCGAGCTGGCCAATTGCCGGTAACTGCGCCATTGCACGATCGACCACACGTTGGACCACGACGTCGTCTTTGAAATCAATGACTCTCCAACCCTCGTCGCCGCGCTTCATTGCGATCTCAAACCGCCGATCGTTGATCAAACCCGTAGCCCGCGCCGTGTCGCCTTCAGTTGTGATCGTCATCAACGAAGGCACCGCGATCACGAGAAAAATGAACGGTTGCGGTTTCGACTTCGACGCAAACGCCTGGATCTCCTTCGTCACTTCTTCGTGAATGGCAGGTTTGATCTCCTGCAACACGGTCGGCATCGAACTGTCGATCTGTTGTTTGACGGTGGTGCTCAACGCCAGACCGTAACGCGCCGCAGCTTTCTCACTCGCCCGGCCCACCATGTTTTTCGCGATCTCATCGTCGTCGAGTCGCTTTTGAAACTCGGCCGCATCTCCGCGCTGCGCCGCATCGATCATCAGCGATAACGCGTAAGTTGGAGTTGATTGATAATGCCGCCAAACGAAGAAACCCACGATCGCCGCGACGCCTACTGCGACCAGCGCGAGCACAAACAGCACTCCGAGGACTTTGGGCCACCGGCGAGATTTCTTCGCGCGGCCAGCCGGAGCATTTCCCAACCTTCCTGGGGCTGGACTCCCGGTGGAAACCGGCGCGTCTAAGTCGATAACAATGCGCTTCCGGCTCATTGCTCTTGCTCTGTCGTTACAACACGAGTGTTCAGTTTCCCCTTCGCGAGCCGCACGCTAACTTCGTCACCCACATTCACCGATGCCGCGTCGCGCACGAGTCGGCCCGAAGCATCCTGCGCTATCGCATAGCCTCGTTGCAACACGCCGAGTGGCGATAACGCATCGAGCGAGGCCGCGGCAAGCGCCAAACGCTCTCGTCCGAGCTGAAGCTTTTCATCCAGCGCAGCGTCGCACGCCGATGATGCGGCCTCGTAGCGACGCCGCGCCCTGGTTAGTCGCGACTTCACTTCGTCAAACGCATGCGACAGCGCCTGTTCCTGCACGCGCGCGCGAAGATTCACCACCTGGTATCGCGTCAGACGGACCAGTTGCCGGCCGAGGTTGTCGAGCGCCGAACAGATCTGGTCTTCGCGCGCCGCGACGATCTCGGCGGCGGCGGATGGCGTCGCCGCGCGGAAGTCGGCGACAAAATCGGCGATCGTAAAGTCTGTTTCATGTCCGACGGCAGAGATGACTGGAATCGTCGACTTGCGAATCGCGCGCGCGACTTCTTCCTGATTGAACGCCCACAGATCTTCAGTTGAACCACCACCGCGGCCCACAATCAAGACGTCCACAAGATCATTGGCGCGTCCTTCAGCCAACGCGCGTTCGTGATACTGATTTATGGACCGGATCGCGCGAGCAATGTCTGGTCCAGCCAGGTCGCCTTGCACGCGCGCCGGGGAAAACAGCACGTGGACCGTTCGCGTGCGACGTGAAATGACGTTGAGAATGTCGCGAATGGCGGCGCCGGTCGGCGAGGTAACGATGCCGACGCGACGCGGAAACACAGGCAGCGGACGCTTCAGCTCTTTCGCGAACAGCCCTTCCGCCTTCAGTCGATCGCGCATCTGTTCGAACGCGATTTGCAGCGCGCCGGCGCCGACCGGATCGAGCGCGTCGACTACGAGCTCATACTCGCCACGCGGCGCGTAGATCGAAAGCTTTCCGCGCGCCCGCACGTGCAAACCGTCAGTCGGTCGAAAACGAATACGCGTGTTTGTCGAACGAAAGCATTTGGCGCGCAACTGCGCGTTCTGATCTTTGAGTGTGAAGTACCAATGACCTGAAGAGTGGGCTTTGAAATTCGAGATCTCACCCTCCACCCAAACGGACGCAAAGCGCGACTCGAGCGCGATCCGGATCGAGTTTGTCAGTTGGGAGACAGTTAGCGGCTTGCGTTCAGTTTCGTCGAAGAGTGCGTTGAAGAGGGGTTGGTTAGCCACGGCTGATACTAATGCTAATACCTTTTGTATGCCAGGACTGGTTTTGCTTTTCGTATTTCAGGATCGACGACTTCAAGCTGGATCTTCGCGCGATCCTTCGCGGCGCCACCGCAATAGCCGACGAGGTAGTTTCCGCGCAAGTGCCGGGCAACCTCGTTCAAGGCGGCCTCCAGTTTCTCTTTCTTCCGACCCGGAATCTTCGCGATGCCGCCCGTTTGCTCTGCCAACTTCTTCAGGTCGTTCTCGGAGCTGTATACGGTATACCCCATTCCCATCGCGAACACCGCCACATGGTTTTTGATTGCTTCATCAATCACTACTTTCAACTTGCTGGAACTGTTCGTGTCGCTTCCGTCAGTAAACAAGAGCATCACGCGACGACGTTTCTCAGGACTCGCCTCGAACAATTCTGTGGTTGTGGCGGCAACAACGTCCCAGAGTGATGTTCCCGGAAGCGGCGCACGCGGGATCGGCCGACGTGCGATCACGACGACTCCCCCGCTGACGTAACCGGGCGGCGGATCAAACCTGACCTGATCGATTGCCGGCGCAAGGGCGTTGAAATCTGCGGTCAGCGGTTGAAGGACATTCGGTTTGTCTGAGAATGAAACCACCGCCACGCGATCCAGCCCCGCGACCGGAACCTTCGCGACGAACGCTCGCGCAGCAGCTTTAGCGGTGGGAATCACTTCTTCCATTGAGCCGCTGGCATCTATGAGCACCGCGAGATCCAGCGGAGAATTCGCCCGGAAAACGACGTCGGCGATCGTTGCGGGAGCGCCGCCGATTTTCAGGCTCAGATATTCCGCCCGAAGTTTCTCGATGACGGTGCCGTCCTTGTCAACGGCCGTCAGGAAAAACTGCTTGCGCTGGTCGGGCGAGCAGGTTGATTGTGCTTGTGCAAGATTGACAGCAGCGAACGCGATCAGACTTAGCGTGACGTAGAGTTTACTTAGCGACATGGGGGAACCACCAAAACTAAGGCGTGTTGTTCAGGCCAACTACCGGACTTAACCGCACCGACGCGCCATCGCGATTCGCTCGGACGCGCACCCGCGGCGATGAGGAGACTGAATTCGACGCGTACGTGATCGTGTAAGACGATCGCAGTTGGGCCACAACGTCGTCGTAAGCTTTCTGCAAGTCTTCCAGCCGTTTGATCGGATAGTAAATTCCACCAGAAACAGCGGCGAGTTTGCGCGCTTCCTCTTCCGCACGCGTCGTCAGCGTGAGATAGCGTGTGCGCAACGGATCGATCGTAATCTCCGGTCGCGGCACACTCGTTTCGGGTATCAATCCTGACGGCACGTACAACGGATAGACGAGCGCGCCTGATTCGGTCAGCGCTTCCAGAATCGCCGGGAATGGCAGAAACGACTTGTTGTCGTCGCCGTCTGACATCACGACGATCGCGGTGCGTTCGCCGCGCAATCTTTTCAACGGTTCAGCGATCACGTAACCGAGCGCGTCGTACAGCGCAGTGCCGCCGCCGGCGTCGATCTCGTCGAGTTTTTTCGAAAGCAACTGCCGGTCAGTGCTGAAATCGGAAATGATCTGAATGTCGTCGCGGAAGCTGATGATCGAGATGCGGTCCTGCGGACTTGTCGTGCGCAGAAAATCGCGCGCGGCTTTGCGGATGAAGTCCATTCTCTCTTCGACACTGCCGGACACGTCCAACAGCAACACGAGATTGAACGGTTCATTCGCCGGCGAGACGTTCGTCACGCGCCGCTCGACTCCGTTTTCCCAAACCGTGAAATCCGATTCCCGCATGCCGCCGATCGCGCGTCCGTAACGATCGAGAACGCTGGCATTGAATCGAAAAACCTGCGGCGCGACCGCGCTGACGACCTTGGTCGTCGGCACGCGATTCACGAGCGCCGGTTGTCTCTCGATCGGCGGGAGCGTCTTCGCGTAGTCGCCAAACATCTTCGGCGAAACTTTGCGAATTGCCTCGACGAGTTCGGTCTCGCCGCTGCGAACGATTGCCTGGGCCGCCTTCGTCAGCGGACGTTCGCGCAGATCCGCAGGCGCCATTTCCGGATCGACATTCAACAGCACGACGCCACGTTGCGTGCTGAAGTTCAGGGCGACGGTGTCTTCTTTTTTCGCTTCTTTCTCGCCGAGGCGGCCGGACAGTTTGAACATGCCGCCGGCCTTTTCCTTGATCGGAGGCAGCTCGACGTCGCTCATGTAGCGCGGACGGCTTGCTTCCCAAACGAAGTCAAACTTCAAGGCATCGAGCGGGACGTCGGCGTGGATCGTTCCCGTGTCGGTTTTCACGTTGGCCGATTCGACGTTGCCGACGACGTCCACCGAGCCCGCCCTTCCCTCGACTTCGATCTTCGACCGCTCGGGAATTCTGACGATCAGATCGATGCGATCCTTGTCTCCACGCGGCCGCACGTCGATTGTGACCCTGGCGCCTTTCGCATCGACTTTCACGTCGTCCGGCGCGATCGCCTGTCCGGTCGACTTCGCTTCGATGCTCATCTTCTTCTCTTGCTCGGCGGACGCGACAACGCTCACGCGGCCCTCAAGATTCTTTATCGAAACCGTCACCTTTTCAGGTGTTTCGAGTTCCTGTTTGAAGCCCTGGGCGAACGTGGAAGCGGCGGAACCTGCGAAAAGAAGCAGTAAAACCGGAGTGATAAATCTACTCAAAAACATCGCGAGCGATCTTGCCCGCGCAGGCGCTGATGGTCAAGCGTACGCGCGAATTCGCGTGCGGATTCGTGTGTAACCGCCCGCTATCGGCTATCATAGCCGGACTTCAAGGAGGTCAATCTTGGCAAAACCGGAGCCCACCAGGGATCATCGACTGTTCATTCATAACCTGGTCAAGCGAGATCCGCTCACCGGCCTCGCGGAAGACGTGCGCAAGGGTTTGTCAGCGCAACCGAAACGGTTTCTGCCCAAGTACTTCTACGACGAACTTGGTTCGCAGCTCTTCGAAGCTATCTGTTTGCTGCCCGAGTACTACCTGACCCGCGCCGAAAACGAGATCCTCGAGCGCTATGCCGACGAGATCGCCGCGTCTGTCGAAGGACAGAAGACGCTGGTGGAAATGGGCAGCGGCAGTGCGTCGAAAACCCGGTTGATTATCGAGGCGCTTTTGCGGTCGCAACCGGAGCTGTTGTTCATGCCGGTCGACATTTCGGCGACGGCATTGGAAAGCAGCTCCCGCATCCTTTTGCAGTCGTACCCACGACTAAAAATCGAGGCGTTTGCGGCAGATTATTTCGCCGGACTCGCCGAACTCGGCAAAAAGCCGCGACCCCGCACGTTGGCGCTGTTTCTCGGTTCAAACATCAGCAATTTCGACACCGACGAAGCCAATCGTTTCCTGCGCGCGATGCGGAGCGTCCTCAACAAAGGCGACGCGCTGCTTCTTGGCGCCGATCTGAAGAAGGACCCCGCCATTCTCGAAGCCGCTTACCACGATGCGCTTGGTGTTACGTCCGCTTTCAATCTCAACGTGCTCGCGCGGATCAATCGCGAGCTCGGCGGCACGTTCGATTTGCACGCTTTTCGTCATCGCGCGTTCTACAACGAAGGTGTCGGCCGGATCGAGATCTATATCGAGAGCCTGAGCAAACAGACGGTGCGGATCGAAAAACTCGATCTCGAAGTGCAGTTCGAGGCCGGCGAGTTGATTCACACAGAGAACTCTTACAAGTACGATATGGCCGGCATCGCTCGGCTGGCCAATGCCACCGGCTTCACCTGCTCACGCTCGTGGTTCGATTCTCGCGAGCGTTTCAGCAGCAATCTACTGCTGGCCGCCTGATCCGCAACGGATGAACGACGCCTCCGATAAACCGCTCGTCCAGTTCAAGAACGTCAACTTTTCGCTTTCAAACAACTCGATCATTTCCGATTTAAATCTGACCGTCGAACGCGGCGAGACACTCGTGTTGCTGGGCGAGTCGGGTTGCGGTAAGACGACGACGCTGAAACTCGTCAACCGCTTGTTGTTGCCCACGAAGGGACAAGTCATCGTCGAGGGAAAACCGACGAGTGCGTGGGATCCGATCGCGTTGCGGCGTCACATCGGATACGTGATTCAGGAAGGCGGGTTGTTTCCACATTTCTCGATCGCGCGAAATGTCGGACTGGTGCCGTCCCTCTTGGGTTGGGGTGCAGCGAAGATCGACGAGCGGGTTCGTGAGTTGTTGAATCTGGTCGGGCTCGATCCGGCGCGTTTCGCCGAACGTTACCCGCGCGAGTTGTCTGGCGGGCAGCGACAGCGCGTCGGCGTGGCGCGCGCCCTTGCCGCGGATCCGCCGCTGATGCTGCTCGACGAACCGTTTGGCGCGCTCGATCCTTTGACGCGCGCGAGCCTGCAACACGAATTCGCTGATTTATCACGCCGATTAGGTAAGACCGCGATTCTCGTCACGCACGATGTGCGCGAAGCACTAACGCTCGGCAGGCGCATCGGTCTCATGCACAAGGGCCAACTGCTGCTGCTCGAAACGCCCGAAGGCTTTTTAAATTCGAACAACCCACAAGCCCGCGCTTACCTCGACACGCTCGCCGTTGGAGGGACCGCATGAGCTTCTTGCAGTTCCTCCAAAACAACTGGGTCGAACTGGCAACGCTGATCAAGGAACATCTCGTTCTTGTGTTTGTCTCGATCCTCGTCGCGGTCGTCATCGGCGTGCCCACAGGAATCCTGCTGACGCGTTATCGAGCATGGCGCGGCCCGGTGCTGGGCATCGCAAACGTGATGCAGACAATTCCGAGTCTCGCGTTGTTTGGTTTTTTGATCCCGCTGCCGTTCATCGGCGGCATTGGCACACGCACCGCGCTCGTGGCGCTCGTGCTCTACTCGCTGTTGCCAATAATTCGCAACACCGTAACCGGAATACTCGGCGTCGAACCGAGTGTGCGCGAGGCTGCGGTGGCGATGGGAATGACTGACGGGCAGGTGCTGCGACAGGTCGAGCTACCACTCGCAGCGGGAGTGATCGTTACGGGTATTCGTGTGGCGACTGTGATCGCGGTCGGCGTGACGACGATCGCCGCGGCGGTCGGCGCCGGTGGGTTGGGCGTCTACATCTTTCGTGGGTTGCGGCAATACGACAACAATCTCCTGCTCGCGGGCGCAGTCTCTGCGGCGCTGCTGGCGCTGGCTGCGGATTTTCTGCTCGGCCTCGTCGAACGCCGATTCAGTTACGAAAGAGCCCGCAAACGGTCGAGAGTTAAGCTGCACATCCTTGTACCGGCGATCGTGGTGCTGGCAATTGGCGGCGGCATTGCTTTTTGGTACTTCGCAAATAGACCAGTCACTAAGAACCGCATCGTCGTCGGCTCAAAAGACTTCACCGAATCAGTGCTGCTGGCGGAGATACTGGCGCAGTTGATCGAGAAGGGCGGTGCTACTGTTGAGCGGCGTTTCGAACTCGGTGGAAACCTTCCGCACGAAGCGTTGATGAGCGGCACGCTCGACGTCTATCCGGAATACACCGGCACATCTTACACTGCCATCCTTCATCACACTCCGATCACGGATCCAATCGAGGTTTACAACCAGGTCCATAGCGAGTACGCGTCGAAATTCAACATCGAGGTCAGCCCGCCGCTCGGTTTCGAAAACACGTTTGCGATCCTTGTCCGCGGCGACGATGCGCGACAGTTGAACCTGAGAGAGATCTCGGACGTTGCGCCACATGCTCCAAAGTGGCGTGCCGGGTTTGGTCAGGACTTCATGTCGCGGGCTGACGGCTATCCGGGTTTTTCGAAGGCGTACAACCTGAAGTTTGCGGAAGTGCGCGAAATGGATCTCTCGTTAACCTACATCGCGCTTTCGTCGAAGCAGGTCGATCTGATTGCGGGTAATTCCACCGAAGGACGCATCGCGCAACTCGATCTCATTCAACTGGACGACGATCGCCATTACTTCCCGCCGTATCAAGCCGTCTACCTCATGCGTCGCGACACACTCGCACAATCACCTCAGCTACAGGGCGCGATCGGAACACTGACGTTTGCGATTTCGACTGAAGAGATGCGCCAACTCAATTACGAGATTGACGGCAACAAGCGAGATCTGAAAGAGGTCGTGAGAACGTGGTTGGCGAAGAAGGGGTTTTGATCCACAGATTACACGGATCGATCCCGCGTAATCTGTGGATTCAAAACTATGAATTAACTGGCGCTCCCGCCCCCTTGGTTATCGGGAGGATCGATTGGGGCGGCATCAGTTGATGAAGACGCCGATTCTGTACTGGTGGAGGTAGCATTGCCGCCACCCTGGTTATCTGGAGGATCGATTGGTAAGTTATCGCGATCATCGAACATTGTTCTGAGCTCCTTCTGGAAATGATTGGGAGTTTAGAGTTAGAGGTTGAGATCAACCTGTTGTTGTTGCATGTAAACCTGAATATCAGGCCGTGAAGAATATCGTTTGAAGGCCTCCGTGCCCCATTGTTCCTGTAGTCGGCCCATGGTGTCGAGACTTTTTTTCGCTCCCTCAATCGCCTGATCCTTGTTACCCAACAGGGCATTGGCTCCGGAGACGACGAGCCACGCGCGCCATTCGGACTCCAATTGGCCGCTACGATTGGACCGGTCCACAGCTTCCGTCGCGAGCGCCAGGGCTTTCTGTCCGTCCTTGCGAGCGAGTGCTGCTTCCGCCGCGGCCAATAAAGCTCGCGAGTGCAATCCGAAGTCGCCGGCATTGGCCGCCGCAGTCAAAGCCTCTTCGCAAAACTTCTGCGCTTCGCCTTGTCCGCCGGAAAATGCCTTTGCCAGACCGTGTACGTACTTGCTCTGGATCGCCACGTCCGGAAACTGCGTTCCGGCCATCGTGATGGTCTGGGCGCTCAATGCTGTGGCGTTCGGAAAGTTCCGTTCACTCAAGCGCATCTCGGCGTTTACGAGGTTAACAGCCGGCAGCAACTGAAGAAACGTGCCTTTCTGCTCGGTTGTCGTCGCTACCACTTCGTCGAGTAATTGTTGCGCGGGACCGTATTGTCCGAGGCGCCACAGAATGTTCCCGCGGTTCGCTTTGCAGAACGCAATGCGGAATTTATTACCAATTGCCTCGTAAACCTTCTGGGCGTTCTCGTACTGTTCCAGTGCCGCCGGCAGTCTTTCCTGATCGAAGAACAGCGCTCCGAGCTCGAGATAAGAGTCGGCGATTTGGGGCTGGGTGTTGCTCTGTTTGGCGAAATCGAGTTTCTGATTGAGTGCCTGAAGAGCAGCGGGATAGTCGCCTTTGCGGCGATAACCGCGGCCCATCTGCGTCAAGCACGAACTGACATTTCGCGGGAAGTTTGCGCGTTCGAAAAAGTCGAGCGCTTGTTGGACCATATGCAGGCCTTCGTCGATGCGCAGCGTTTGAATGTACAGACCACCGAGATTTGAAAGCCCACGCGCCTCACGCACGCGTCCCTTGTTTGCCTGTGCAAACTGAATCGCCTGGTTGAAATACTGTTCGGCCTTTTTTAGGTCGCCTTGAGTGTTGAACGTGTTGCCGAGCTCGAGTAACGCGCCGGCGGTCAGATTTTCGAGCTGCTTCTGTTGCGCAAAATTGACTGCCTGTTGCGCGAAGTTCTCGGCTTCGGAGATAGACCCTTTCGACGAGGAGAGATAACTCAACTCGATCAGCGCGTTGATCTGTTGCGCCTCGTTGCCGATCGCGCGCGCGGCCTCGAGCGACTGCCGGAACTGCGCTTCAGCTTCGGGATACTTTCCCTTATCGCGAAACAGGATTCCGCGCTGGCGCAGCACTTCATTCACACCCTCGTTGTTGCTTCCCGCACGGTACAGCCGCTCAGCGGTATCGAACATTTCCTGCGCTTTGTCGGTTTGTGTCTTGCGATGATAGACGATGCCGGCGCGAAGGTAGGCGGTCGCGTATTGATCGTTGTTCAACTTGATCGCCTTCAGGTAATTGTCTAGCGCCTGGTCCGGATTGCCGTCGTTTTCGTAGGCGTAACCGAGGTCGACGTAGACCTGGCTCTCGTCAGGCGTGAGTTGCGCAATCTGCGTGTAGGAGTTGACTGCTTCCTTAAAATCGCGCCGCACGATAGCGGAGATCGCATCGAGGTACAGCCTGTCGCGCGGCGAGACTGAAGAGCGATCGCCCGCGATCGTATTGGCCGCAAGCAATTCGTCTTTCGCTTTGTCGTAATAATCGAGTTCGCTCCACGCCTGGGCCAGGCGCGCGCGGGCGAGAGCGTAGCGATTGTCGATTTCGATCGCCTGCGCGAGAGCTTTGCTCGCCTGGTAGTAAGCGCCGTTGCGGAGATTGTCCGTTCCTCGTTTGTACCAACTGAGCGCCGCGGCGGATGGTTGATAATACGAACGCGGCCACCAGTGAATGACGGCCCAGATTCCCACCGCGACGAGCACGAACGCCGGGATGATGGTTGCGAGCGAGAAGCGTTGCCGGCGCAACTGCGTGGTCAACGTCGCGAACGCGTTGGTCGCGCGTTTGAATCCGTCGGTCGGCCGGTGCGCTCTACTCACTACCGGAATCCCGTTGCCGCTCAACGTCGACGCTACCGCCCGCAGGTCTCTCAACAATTCTTCCGCGCTTTGGTACCGCGCTTCGACTTTCTTTTCGAGCGCTTTCAACGTGATGCGATCGAGCTCCGGTGAAATCTGCGGGTTTATTGCTGAAGGCGGCGCCGGTGTGACGTGAATGATCTGCGCGCCGATCTCCAAAACGCTCCCACCGGAAAACGCCGACTGTCCGGTCAAACACTCGTAGAGCAGCGCGCCCAGTGCGAAAAGGTCGCTGCGGCCGTCGATCTGTTTGCCGGTCGCCTGCTCAGGTGAAAGATAGAGCGGTGTGCCGACGATTACGTCGCTGCGCGTTTGCGTCGAGTAGATCGTCTGCGCGTCGAGATCGACTCCGTCGGTGGTGGTTGGTTCGAACAGATGTTTTACGAGGCCGAAGTCGAGCACTTTCACGATGCCGCGCTCGTTGACCAGCACGTTCGACGGTTTGATGTCGCGGTGGACGATTCCCGATTCGTGCGCCTCGCCAAGCGCTTCGGTGATCGAGGAAACGATCTCGACCGAACGTCGCAGCGTCAGGCCTTCGTCGAGCAGGTCGCTCAACGACTTGCCCTTGATGTACTCCATCACCAGAAACGGCTGTCCGGTAGCGGTTTCGCCGTAATCGTGAACAATCGCGATGTTCGGGTGGTTCAGCGCAGAAACCGCACGGGCCTCGCGGATAAAGCGCGCTCGGTAGTGATGGTCAGTCGAAGTCAGGAACTTAATAGCAACGCGGCGGGCCAGGTGTTGGTCCTCGGCGAGGTAGACGACGCCCATCCCGCCCTCGCCCAGTTTTTCAATAATTCGATAATGAGAAACTGTCTGGCCGATCATGCTCGCATGTTGTTCCTTCGATTGCGAGAAAAAAGGAAGAAAACTTGGCAGTCCCGTATGACTGGAAGGGATTGTGCGCTAATGGACTGCCAAATTCAAGAAAATCCTGTTATCGGCGGTCAGAGTTTGGTGGCGCGGATCTTCTCTTCCTGGGCTTGGCGGAATTCGTGCAGTTTCTTGCGCAACTCCGGGCGGGAGTTCGCGAGAATCGCGACGGCGAACAGGGCGGCGTTGACTGCGCCGGGTTTGCCGATGGCCAACGTTGCGACAGGGATGCCGCCGGGCATTTGCACGGTCGAGAGCAGCGAGTCGAGACCGTTCAACGCCTCGCTGCGCATCGGGACGCCGAGCACGGGCAGCGTCGTGTGCGCCGCCAGCACGCCCGCAAGATGCGCCGCCCCACCGGCGGCGGCGATGATCACTTCCAACCCGTTCGCCTCGGCCGTCGAACCAAACTCCGACGCCAGCGACGGCGATCGATGCGCGGAAATGACCCGACACTCATGCGCAACGCCAAACTTCGTCAACGTTTCGTCGGCGTGCTTCATCGTGTCCCAATCAGACGTGCTGCCCATGATCACTGCGACGAGCGAGCTGCTAGCGTTGTCCTGAGCCTTATTCTTTTTCGCCATTCTTATTCTCCCTGATCGAGCGAAAAGCCGCGCTCGCCGTCGAACGTGTAAAGCCCCTCGGTTTTGATGAAGTCGTAACCGGCGCCAGCGATCCGGTTCAAGAGCGAGATCACCTGGGCGTGCGACACGGCACTATCGCCGTTTTCACCGCGGAAACGACACCGCCAGTGATCAGAGCAGAACGTTTCCGCATGTCCCTGGGGCCAAACCTTCACGCCGCGATTGCTGATCATCGTCAACTTCAAGCCATCGCCACTGAGCTCGCTAAGTTTGCCACCGAGATCGTTCGCCGAACCTTTTGTCCAATCGAGAAACACGTCGACGCCGACCATCTCTTTTCGCGGAGTCGCGCTCGCGGTCGTGGCCTTGCTCACGAGGCTTTCGGCATCGGCGGCTTTGTACTTCCGCGGTTTCAGGATCTGTGGCATCTGTCCCAGTCGCTCGATCACCGCAGTCGCGAACTCGGTTGTGCCGACTTTCTGTTTACTGACTTTTTCGTCGTAGATGTCGTAGGTATGAATGCCGTCTTCAATCGCGCGCAGCCACGCGTTGTGGACTTTTTCGGCGTGCTCGTTCAGCCCGAGGTGGACCAGCATCATCACCGCGCCGAGCAACAACCCCGACGGATTCGCAAGGTTCTGTCCGGCGCGACGCGGCGCCGAGCCGTGAATCGCTTCGAACATCGCGACGTGCTCGCCGATGTTGGCCGAACCGGCCAATCCCACCGAACCTGCAATTTGTGCGGCGACGTCAGACAGTACATCGCCGTAAAGGTTCGGCATCACGATAACGTCGAACGCCTCAGGCGTGTCAGCGAGTTTGGCGGCGCCGATGTCGACGATCCAGTGCTCGTTTTCGATGTCCGTGTACTCTGCGGCAATCTCGTCGAACACTTTGTGAAACAGCCCATCGGTCATCTTCATGATGTTGTCTTTGGTGAAGCAGGTGACCTTCTTGCGGTTGTTGCGACGGGCGTAGTCGAAAGCGTAGCGGACGATCTTTTCCGAGCCGGGGCGCGAGATCAGTTTCAAGCACTGGTAGACCTGGTTCGTTTGCCGGTGTTCGATGCCGGCATAGAGGTCTTCTTCATTCTCGCGGACGATGACGACGTCCATGCCGGGGTGTTTCGTTTCGATAAACGGATCGTACGAGACACACGGGCGGACGTTTGCGTACAGACCCAGCACTTTACGGACGGTAACGTTCAGGCTCTTGAAACCTTTGCCCTGCGGCGTCGTGATCGGCGCTTTCAGAAAGACCTTGGTGCGACGGAGTGATTCCCACGAGCTGGGTTCGATTCCCGCGGTGTTCTCGGGACTGAAGACTTTTTCGCCGATCTCGATGGTTTCGATTTCGAGGGGCGCTTCGGCGGCCTCCAGGATGCGTAGCGTGGCGGCCATGATTTCCGGCCCGATGCCGTCGCCGTTCGCGACAGTGATAGGAATACGATTGGACATTACTCCAAAGCCTTTCAGGGTATTTTTTGCGGAACGTATTAAGGAGCACCGAATAGTACGGCAAAGAGCGAAAACGAGCAATTCTGGAATCCGTGAGTTTCTGTTCCAGTTTTGGCTGGTACTACAACTATGTTTTTTCCAAAATATCCTTGACGCTTTTCCAAAGCGTCCTGCATACTTTTGCCTACCAGTACCTGCTCTCGCGCTTCAATGGTGATAGCGCCTGTCCGTGATCGTAAAGCGACGAGGTTCGGCTGAATAGAGAGTGAGGCAGTTATTAACTAGTTTAGAAGCCGCTCTCGAGATTTAGAGCACCGGGTGCGTCGCAGCTCGCCGAAAGTATCGGCCGTCTCCCCCGAACT
>Ga0111539_10006829_pt1 | contig 14669 bp, 13 predicted proteins | sample RhiMethybrSRZTD1_FD_79667 | JGI IMG/M metagenome (GOLD analysis project Ga0111539, IMG submission 79667) | Populus rhizosphere microbial communities from Tennessee, USA - Rhizosphere MetaG P. TD hybrid SRZTD1 (version 2) (version 2) | ecosystem: Host-associated > Plants > Roots > Rhizosphere >... | reverse complement strand
CTCTACGACGGCGACTGCGCCTTCTGCACCAGCCTGGCCCACTTCATCGAGCGACGGATCCCCACGTCGGCCGAGGTGTCGCCGTGGCAGTTCGCCGACCTCGACCTCCTGGGCGTGAGCCAGCAGCAGGCCGAGGAGGCGGTCCTGTGGATCAACGAGGGTGAGCCCGTGGCCGCCGGCCCGGACGCCATCGCCCGGCTCCTGGAGGACGCCGGGTCGCTCTGGGGAGGCCTCGGCTGGATCCTCGGTCGCGAGCCCGTGGGCTGGGTGGCCTGGCCGATGTACCGCTGGGTCTCCCGCCACCGGCACCAGATGCCGGGCGGCACCGCGGAGTGCTCGCTGCCGCAGGCGCAGCGGGACGTTCGGCGCAACAACTAACCTCGTCCTCACGCGGCGAAACGCCGCGACGACGGTGCGGGCGCACGGGGGAAGCATGAGACGCACCATCGCCACGCTGGTGACGGCACTCGCGCTGGCGGCACTGGCGCTGGTACCGGCCCCGCAGGCCGGAGCCGCCCGGCCGCCGGTCGCGGCCGCGACGCCGAGGCCGCTGATCTTCGTCCACGGCAGCGGGGGGTCCGGGGCCCAGTTCGAGTCGCAGGCCATGCGCTTCACCAGCAACGGCTACCCGGACGACAGCTTGGCCGTCCACGAGTACGACTCCACCTTCGGGATCAACACCATCGACCAGGTGTGGGCCGGGCTGGACGCCCTGATCGCCGACAGGCTGGCCGCCACCGACGCCGACCAGGTCGACCTCGCCGGCCACTCGCTGGGCACCGCCGTGGTCCAGGGCTACCTGAACAGCTCGCCCGAGCGGGCCGGCCGGGTGGCTCACTACATCAACATCGACGGCCGGACCGCCACGGCGCTGCCGGGCGGGGTGCCGACGCTGGCCGTCTGGGGCGAGGGCAATCCCGCCCGGGCCATCGTCGGCGCCGAGAACTACTACGCGCCCGACCAGAGCCACGTGCAGGTGGCCACCTCGCCCGAGACGTTCGCCCGGATGTACCGCTTCCTGACCGGGGCGCCCGCGGCGACTACCGACATCGTCGCCGAGCCGCCCGGGCGGGTCCGGATCTCGGGCGAGGCCAACCTGTTCCCCTCCAACGTGGGGGCCGCGGGCGTCACGCTGGAGATCTGGCGGGTCAAGGCCAGCACCGGCGAGCGCCGCGGTCACCACCCCCGGGCCACCTTCACGGTGGCCGCCGACGGGTCGTGGGGGCCGTTCGCGGCCGTGGGCGGGCAGCCGTACGAGCTGGTCCTCACCCGGGGCGACGGCTCGGCCCACCACTTCTACATGCCCCCGTTCCTGCGCAGCGACCACTTCGTGCGCCTGCTCACGTCCGAGCCGGGGACCGGGATCGACCTGGTGCGCGACCAGAGCGACCACACCACCAGCCTCACCGTCACCCGGTACAAGGAGTGGTGGGGCGACCAGGGCGCCCAGAGCGACGTCCTGGAGGTCGCCGGCACGAACCTGGCCACGCCGGCGCTGGCCCCCCGGGTCAAGCGGGTCAACGCCATGTTCGCCTTCGACGACGGCGTCGACGGCGTCACCGACCTGGCGGCGCCCATCCCGGAGCTGTTCGCGCTGCCCTTCATCAGCGGGGCCGACCTGGTGATCCCGGCCACCACGCCGCCGAACGCCACCGTGCCGATCCGGATGGTGTCGAGGACGGGCGGTGGCGCCGGCCAGGTCGTCAACGTCCGCAACTGGGCGTCGGCCACCGACCACATCTCCGTGCAGTTCCCCGACTTCGACTGACTGTTCGACCGCGTTCCGGGCATACTTGAAGGTCGTGGGACCGCCGCCCCATACCATCACCCGATCTGCCGCGCCTCCGTGCGAGCAGGCGCGGGGTCATGTGCACGCGTCGCCGCCCTGCACGCCGTGCTCGATCCTGCTGCCCCGCCGCTACCTGATGGTGCTGCTCGGCGCCCTGCTCGCGGGCCTGGCCGCGGCCGCGGCGCTCAAGGGCGGCGCGTTGCTGCTGCTCTGGGACGAGCCCATCCAGCGTGGCGTCGAGGCCCGCCGCACGGGCGCCCTGAACGAGGTGTTCCTGACCTTCTCACGGCTGGGCTCGACCGTGTTCGTCCTGGCCGTGGGCAGCCTCGCCGCCGCGGTCACGTGGCGCCGGTGCCGGGCCGTGGGCCTGGCCCTGCTCGTCGCCACCTTCAGCCGCCCGCTGCTGGAGACGGCGATCAAGCTGCTCATCAGCCGCGACCGGCCCGACTTCGGCCGGATGGTGCAGGGCACCGGCTACTCGTTCCCCAGCGGCCACGTCATGGCCGCGGTGGCCCTGTGGGGCCTGATGCCTCTGGTGGTGTCGCTGTACACCCGGCGGCGCTGGCTGTGGTGGGCGTCGGTGGCCGTGTCCGGCGCGCTCATCCTCGGGATCGCCGCCAGCCGCGTCTACCTCGGCGTCCACTGGTTCTCGGACGTGACAGCCGGCCTCATCGTGGGCACGTTCTTCCTGCTCGGGGTCGAGACCCTGCTGGCCCGCCAGCACGCCCGCTACCCCTGCAACGAGGTCTCCGGCACGTCCAGCTCCGCGGCGAACGGCAGGTGGTCGGACAGCCGCGTGAAGTCCTCGAACCCCTCGTCGCCGGGGCGGGGCACCGAGGCGCTCGTCACCTCAGTGCCGTCGGACACGTACACGTAGTCGATCCGCCGGTTCGGCGGCTTGGTGGTGCCGGGGATCCAGCCGCGCCAGTTGGTGTAGCCGGGGTAGGGGTCGTCGGTCGCGTCCGGGCGCACCAGCCACGCGTCGTGCAGGCCCGCGGCCTCCATCGCACCATGCAGCGCACCGTCCGGGCTCTCGTTGAGGTCGCCCGCCACGCCCACCGGGCCGGCGTACCCCGTCACCTTACGGAGCACCGCCACGGCCTCGGCGCGGCGCAGCGCCTCCGCCGAGTGCGGGCTGAGGTGCAGGTTGAACAGCATCAGCGGGCGGAGGGGCTCGGACGGCCGCGGCACGTAGGCGGTCACGATGATGCGGCGCCGCCAGCTCCACAGCCGCCACCGGGACGACAGCGCCCGCGCCCGGCTCGCCACCTCGCAGGTCATGCCGAACACCGCCATGCCCTCCGGCCAGGTGTTCAGCGGCCAGTGCTTGAAGTGCCAGTGGTGCGACCGGGGGTGGAGGGTGCGGGCCAGGGCCCGAGCCTGGTTCCACTGCACCTCCTGGAGCAGGACGACGTCGGCGCCGGCGCTGCGGATGTGGCCCGCGACCGCCTCGACGTCGATGCCCTTGCTGCCCTTCAGGTTCCAGGTGAGGACCGTCAGGTGCACCGGGCGACGCTACCGCGCGTAGAACATGCGGCCATGGACCTCCAGGCGTTCCAGCGGCTGATGGCCGACACGTACGGCGAACGGGACCGGGCCCGGGGCGTGCCCGCCACCGTGGCGTGGCTGACCGAGGAGCTGGGCGAGCTGGCCCAGGCCGTGCGCAAGCACGACCGGGACGCCCAGCTCCACGAGCTGGGCGACGTCCTGGCGTGGCTGGCCTCCCTCGCCGACCAGCTGGGCCTCCACCTGGCCGAGGCCGCCGACCGCTACTCGGAGGGCTGTCCCCGCTGTGGGGCCCGTCCCTGCGTGTGCCCTCTTTGATAGTTGCGCGGACAGGCACGTCGTCCTGGCGAACCGTCGCCGTGTTGCTGGGAGTCCTCGCTGGCGAGCTGTTGGTCGGCCGCCAAATTCCGGACTCTTGGGCTGCGACTCCACGCCCGATGCGCTCGGCCTCTAACCCGCGATCAGCAGCTCGGCGATCTGGACGGCGTTGAGGGCGGCGCCCTTGCGCAGGTTGTCGTTGGACACGAACAGCGAGAGGCCGTGGTCGACCGTCGGGTCGCGGCGGATGCGGCCGACGTAGGCCGGGTCGGCGCCGGCGGCCATGAGCGGGGTGGGGACGTCGGTGACGACGACGCCGGGGGCCGCCCGCAGCACCTCGGTGGCCTCCTCGGGCGAGATGTCCCGCTCGAAGTGGGCATTGATCGACAGCGAGTGCCCGGTGAAGACCCCGACCCGTACGCAGGTCGGGACCACCGGCAGGTCGGGGATCTCGAGGATCTTGCGGGTCTCGTTCCGCAGCTTCTGCTCCTCGTTGGTCTCGCCGGTGCCGTCCTCGACGATCGAGCCGGCCAGCGGGACCACGTTGAAGGCCATGGGGGCGGGGAACACCGAGGGCGTGCCCATGTCCACGGCCCGGCCGTCGAAGGTGAGGGCGGCAGCTCCGTCGGCCACCTTGCGGACCTGCTCGTCCATCTCGGCGACGCCCGCCAGCCCGCCGCCGGAGATCGACTGGTAGGTGCTGATCACCAGCTTGCGCAGTCCGGCCACCCGGTGCAGCGGGCCGAGCACCGGCATCCCCGCCATCGTGGTGCAGTTGGGGTTGGCGATGATGCCCTTGGGCCGGTTGGCGAGGGCGTGGGGGTTGACCTCGGACACCACCAGGGGCACGTCCGGGTCCATGCGCCAGGCCGACGAGTTGTCGATCACGGTGACACCGGCTGCTGCCACCCGCGGTGCCAGCTCCCGCGAGGCCGTGGCCCCCGCCGAGAACAGCGCGATGTCGAGGCCGGAGTAGTCGGCGGTCGCCGAGTCCTCGACCGTGACCTCGCCGTCCCGCCATGGCAGCGTGCGCCCGGCCGAGCGCGCCGAGGCGAAGTACCTGATGGAGGCGACGGGGAAGTCCCGCTCGGCGAGCACCTGCCGCATGACGCCGCCGACCTGACCGGTGGCGCCCACGACGCCCACATGCACGGAATACATGGACCAAAGGCTACGAGCGCCCCCACGGCCACCCAACCGGGTTACCCAATGTCGAACACTCTTCTTGACGATCATCGGAACTCATGTGAGCCTCAGGCGGTGACCGGTGGCGCGGCGTTGGACGCTCTGTTCCGGCCGTCGAGCATCGCGGTGATCGGGGCTTCGGCCACGGTCGGCAAGGCGGGCAACGCCATGGTGCGGTCGTTGCTGGGGTTTCCGGGACGGCTCCACCTGGTCAACCCCCGCGCCGGCCGGATCGAGGGGCGGGCGGCCGTGCCGTCCCTGGCCGAGATCGACGGGCCCGTGGATCTGGCGGTGCTGGTCATCCGAGCCGAGGCCGTGCCTGCCGCGTTGGAGGAGTGTGGGCAAGCGGGCGTGCGGGCGGCCGTCGTGTGCTCGGGCGGGTTCGCCGAGGCGCAGCCGGACGGCGAGCTCGACGAGGGCCAGGGCACGGGGAGCTCGTTGCAGGACCAGGCGCGGGCCGTGGCGCGGCGCCATGGGATGCGGCTGCTGGGGCCGAACACGTCGGGTTTCATGAACCCGCTCGACGGGGTGCTGGCCAACTTCGTGCCCGACGTGAGGCTGCTGGAGCCGGGGCCGCTGGCCGTGGTGGCGTCGAGCGGTGGGGTCAACCTGGCCGCCTGCTTCGCGGCGGCGGCCGACGGGTTGGGGGTGCGGCTCGGAGTCGGGCTCGGGAACGCGGCGGACGTGGGGTTCGCCGATGTGTTGGCGTACCTGGCGGGCGACGGCGCCACGCGGGCGGTCGGCATCCAGCTCGAGGGGGTGGACGACGGGCGGGAGCTGGTGGCGGCGGTGGCCGAGCTGGCCGCGGTCAAGCCGGTGGTGGCGCTGAAGGCGGGCCGCTCCGGCGTGAGCGCCTTCGCCCGCTCCCACACCGGCAGGGTGCTGGGCGACTTCGAGCTGGGCCGGGCCGCGCTGCGACAGGCCGGCGCGGTGGTGGTGGACGACCTGGGTGAGCTGGTCGATGCGCTGCGGGCCCTGTGCGCGCGCCGCATGAAGCCCCGGGCGGCGCCGGGGGTGGGCGTCGTCACCGCTCAGGCCGGGCCGGGGATCCTGATGGCGGACGTGTTGCGGGCGCGAGGTGTGTCGATCCCGGAGCTCGAGGAGACCACGCTGAAGGGCCTCGGCCGCCTGCTGCCCCCGCTCACCTGGCAGCGCAACCCGGTCGACACCGGGCGCCCGCAGGAGACGTTCGGGGCGGTGCTGGCCGAGGTGGCAGCGGATCCGCAGGTGGACGCCCTGCTGGTCTATGCCCTCGAGGAGGGCGACGCCGTCGATCCCGAGGCCGCGCTGGGCACGCCCGGCGTAGCGGGCGAGCTGCCCGTCGTGTTCGGCTCGGGCGGCCCGGCGGGCGCGCTCGACGAGCGCCAGCGAGCCCTCGCCGGAGTGGCCGTCCCCGTGTACCGCACGCCCGAGCGGGCGGCTCGGGCCATGGGAGCCCTGGTGGACGACGGGCGCGCCCAGCACCGGCTGGCCTCCGCCCGGGTCCGGCCGGCCGCGCCGCTGCCGCCCGAGGTGACCCGGCTGCTGGCGTCTGGGCCACCCGACGAGCACACGGCCAAGGCCGTGCTCGACGCGCTGGGCGTCCCCACGCCCGAGCGGCGGGTCTGCCCCGACCGGGCCACGGCCCAGGCGGCGCTGGCCGAGCTGGGAGGTCCGGTGGTGGTCAAGGTGCTGGACCCCGGGGTCGCGCACAAGCTCGCCGCCGGCGGGGTCCACCTGGGCGTGCACGGCCCCGCCTCCCTCGGAGCCGCGCTCGACGCCATCGACGCCATCCCCGACCGTGCGACGGCGGGCTACCTGGTGGAGGCCCAGGCCGCGCCGGGGCCCGAGCTGCTGGTCGGAGGCTTCCGAGACTCCGCCTTCGGGCCGGTGGTGGCGGTGGGACCGGGGGGCAGCAACGTGGAACGGCTCGGGTCACCCGCCCTGCGGTTGGCGCCACTGTCCGCCCCCGACGTGGATGAGATGCTCGCCGCGCTCGGTCTCGGGCTCGCCGGGGACGAGGGCCTCGCGCTGGCGAACGTCCTGCTGGCGGTCAGCGACCTGCTGATGGGGGCGCCGCAGGTGTCGGAGATCGACGTGAACCCGGTCCGGCTCACCCCCAGCGGCCCCTGGGCCCTGGACGCCCTGGTGGTGCTGGACCGGTGACGCCACCGGTGCGCGCCCACCATGTGGGCAGCCTGCTGCGCCCGGCTCGCCTGCGGGCCGCGTACCGGCGCCACCGTCGGGGCGAGATCGGCGACGACGCGTTCCGCGAGGCGCAGGACGAGGCCATCTGCGACGTCGTGGCCATGCAGGCGGATCTGGGCCTGCGGGTGGTAACCGACGGCGAGCTCCGCCGGGTGTCGTACTGGTCCTCCTTCGTGGAGGCGGTCGACGGGCTGGAGGTAGACACGTCCCGCTTCAAGTTCACCGATGGCCGCGGCGACCGGCTGGCCTTCGCCGCGCCCCACGCCACCGGCGCGCTGCGGCGTTGGGGCTCCATCGCGGGCGCCGAGCTGGACTTCCTCGCCGGGGTGGCGTCGCCGGCGTCGGCTACGCCGAAGATCACGCTGCCGTCGCCTTCGACCTTGCAGTTCGGGCACGCGCCGCTCGCGGGCCGGTACTCGTCGCCCGAGGACTTCTTCACCGATCTCGCCGGGATCTACCGGGCCGAGATCGCCGACCTGGCGGCGCGGGGCGGCACCCTGGTGCAGCTGGACGAGGCGGCCCTGGCCATGCTGTGCGACCCGAACGTGCGGCGCAAGGTCGAGGCCTCCGGCGAGGTGCCCGGCCAACTGGTGGACGACTATGTGGCGGCCATCGCCGCCGCCGGCGCCGATCGGCCCGCGCGCGTGACCCTCGCCCTGCACGTGTGCCGGGGCAACTTCAAGGGCCGCTGGATGGCCTCGGGAGGGTACGAGCCGGTGGCCGAGGCCCTGTTCGCCGGCTCGGGCGTCGACCTGCTGCTGCTGGAGTTCGACTCGGCCCGGGCCGGCGGGTTCGAGGCCCTGCGCCACGTGCCCGCGACCATGTCGGTGGTGCTGGGCCTGGTCAGCACCAAGACCCCGGAGCTCGAGCGCCGGGACGAGCTGCTGCGGCGCATCGAGGAGGCGTCCCGCTACGTCGACGTCGAGCGCCTGGCGCTGTCTCCCCAGTGCGGCTTCGCCAGCACTGCGGGCGGCAACCCCGTTAGCGAGGACGACCAGCGCCGCAAGCTCGCGCTCGTCGTGGACGTGTGCAACGAGGTCTGGGGCGGCCCGTAGGCCTAGGGCGTGTCCTGGCCGGAGGCGGCCTTTCGGCTCGCCCGGCGGGTGACGCTGCGGGTGGTGAAGTGGCGGGCGTGATGCGCCAGCTCGGGCACGTGCTCGCCCACGATCTGCTGGAACCGCACCTCGGCCAGCGGGCCCAGGGCGTCGTACACGTCGGCGAAGATGGCCTGAGCGGCGCGCCGAGGCCAGCCGCCGGGCAGGGCGTCCTCGGGCAGCTCGGGGTCGAGGTTGGGGAACTGGCGCCACACGTCCATCACCTGGGTGCGGGCCACCAGCGCCTCGGCCGCGCCCACCCGCCCGGTCTGCACGCGGTCGAGCAACGGCCCGAACTCGGCCACGAAGGCGTCGTAGCTGGCCCGCAGCTCGTCCAGGTCCCAGGCGCTGAGCGGGTCGCCGCCGGCCTCGCCGTGCACCATGCGAGACACCAGCACGGTGGACGTGGGCACGTCGAGGTCCACCAGAACCTTGGCGGCCTCGCCGGCGTGCGCCCGGGGCGAGACCCACACGCCGTCGTAGAGCGGGGCGAACCCCAGCCAGCGCAGCCGGGTGCGCAGGACATGGCGCACGTCGCGCTGGAACTCGGGCACCGAGAAGATGACGACAACCCACGAGCCGTCCCACGGCCCGTGGTCGAGTCCGAAGTTGATGATGCGGTGCAGGCCCTGGTTCAGCACCTCGGCCGCCCGCGGTGTCAGGCCGTAGTAGGTGCGACGACCGACGCGGGACGAGTCGAGCAGGCCGCGGCGCGCCAGGCGGCTCAGCGCGGCCCGCGCGCTGGTGGCGGTGATCTCGAACTCGCCGGCCAGGGCCACGAGCGCGGAGGACGGCAGGTGCTCCTTGCGGCCGAACCAGTAGTCGCCGAAGAGGGTGACGATGAGATGCTGGGGGTTGGCGCCGGTCTGGATGCGCGGCAGATTGACGTCGGCGAGATCGGTCGCGGTCATCGCCGACAAAGAGTACCGAGCGGTCACTGTCCGATTGTTCCAACGTCGACCGACAGCGAAAGTGTCACTTGGAGGTGACGCCCATGCCGCAGGAGACTCCCGCGAGCGCCCCCGACGAGGTGGCGCTCAAGCAGCTCTACAGCGACTTCGCCGCGCAGGGCCTGATGCCGCTGTGGACCCAGCGGGCCGGGCTGATGCCGCTGTCACCCGAGCCGGCCGCGGTGCCGTACCACTGGCCGTGGGTCGACGTGTACCCGCTCGCGGCCCGGGCCGGCGAGCTGGTGCCCGTGGGTCGCGGCGGCGAGCGCCGGGCCATCGCCTACGCCAACCCCGGTCTCGCGGGCGAGCCCTACGCCACGCCCACGCTGTGGGCCGCGGTGCAGTACCTGGGTCCCCAGGAGGTGGCGCCGGCCCACCGCCACACCCAGGGCGCCTTCCGCTTCGTGCTGGAGGGCGAGGGGGTGTGGACCGTGGTCGACGGCGACCCGGTGGCCATGCGCCGCGGCGACCTGCTGCTCACCGCCGCTTGGCGCTGGCACGAGCACCACAACACCGGCGACGCCCCCATGGCCTGGCTCGACGGCCTCGACATCCCGCTGGTGAGCGCGCTCGACGCCGGCTTCTTCGAGTTCGGCCCGGACGAGATCACCGACCGGTCGACACCGCACCGGTCCCGCTCCGAGCGACTGTGGGGCCATCCGGGCCTGCGACCGCTGGGCGCCGAGGTGCCGACCACCAGCCCGCTGGGCGCCTACCGCTGGGCCGACACCGACGCCGCGCTGGTCGCCCAGCTGGAGCTGGAGGACGAGGGCCAACCCGGGGTCGCCGGCCCCGGCCATGCCGCCGTGCGCTACACCAACCCCGCCACCGGCGCCGACGCCCTCACCACCCTGCGCATGGAGCTGCACCGGCTGCGGCCCGGCGCGCTCACCGGACGCACCCGCACGGTGGGCTCGTCGGTGTGGCAGGTGTTCGAGGGCGAAGGCTCGTTCGAGCTCGGCGATCGCACCGTCGAGGTCCGCCGGGGCGACGTGGTGGCCGTACCGTCGTGGTGCCCGGTCCGCATCCGGGCGACCGCGGCACTTGATCTGTTCAGGTTCAGCGACGCCCCGGTGGTCGAGGCGCTCGGCCTGGCCCGCACCAGCAGCGAAGGAGACAGCGGATGAGATTGGCCACGATCAGGGACGGCGGTCGCACCCGCGCGGTCCGGGCCGACGGCGGCGAGGCCGTCGAGCTGCCCGCCGCGGACGTGCGTGAGGTCCTCGACCGCGAGGGCTGGCACGACTGGGCCGCGGCGGCCGATGGACCTCGGCGTCCCCTCGCCGACCTCGACTTCGCCCCGCTGATCCCATCGCCCGACAAGATCCTGTGCGTCGGCCTGAACTACCGCTCGCACATCCAGGAGACGGGCCGGGAGCCGCCCGAGTTCCCCACGCTGTTCGCCAAGTTCCGCTCGGCGCTGATCGGGGCCAACGACGACATCATGCTGCCGGCGGCCTCGGGCAAGGTCGACTGGGAGGCCGAGCTGGCGGTGATCGTGGGCACCCGCGCCCGCCATGTGTCGCTCGCCGACGCCCCCGGGATCATCGCCGGGTACGCCGTGCTCAACGACGTGTCGATGCGGGATTGGCAGAACCGCACGCTCCAGTGGCTCCAGGGCAAGACCTGGGAGCACTCGACCCCGCTAGGGCCGTGGCTGGTCACCGCCGACGAGTCGCCCGGCCCCAGCCGGGAGATCGCCTGCGAGGTCGACGGCGAGCAGATGCAGAAGGCCGACACCGCCGACATGGTGTTCGACCCCGCCACGCTGGTGTCGTACATCTCGACGGTCCTGACGCTGGAGCCGGGCGACGTGATCGCCACCGGCACGCCCAGCGGCGTCGGCGCGGGACGGGGCCGCTTCCTGGCCGAAGGCAACGTCGTGGTGACCCGGATTGCCGGCCTGGGCGAGCAACGCAACGTCTGCCGTCGGGAGGCCACCGGCTGATGCCCGCGCCCCGCGAGTCGCTCGACTGGATGCGGGACGGAGAGGCCCGCGTCCTGGGTTTCGTCGCGCACATGGACGACGACGCCCTGGCCGCGCCCTCACAGCTGCCGGGCTGGAGCCGGGCCCACGTGGTCGGGCATCTGGCCCGCAACGCCGATGCCCTGCAGAACCTGGTGACCTGGGCGCGCACCGGCATCGAGACGCCCATGTACACCTCGGTGGAGCAACGGGCGGGCGGCATCGAGGAGGCCGCGGGCCAGGACCCCGACACCCTGCGTTCCGACGTGGTGGCCGCCTCCGAGCGGCTGCTGGCCGCGCTCGACGCCCTCGAGGACGAGACGTGGGACGCACCCATCCGCACGGCTCGGGGCCGGCCCATCACCGCAGCCGAGATCCCGTGGATGCGGGTGCGGGAGAACTGGGTGCACGCCGTCGACCTGGGCACCGGGGCCACGTTCGCCGACATGCCGGCGGGCGCGGTCGACCGCCTGGTGGGCGAGGTCGCCGGCGGCCTGGCAGGCCGGGACGACTGCCCCGCGGTCACGCTCACGGCCACCGACCGGGACTCGGGCCGCAGCTGGAGCATCGGCCCCGAGGGCGCCAGGACGGAGGTGTCCGGCACTGCGGCTGAGCTGCTGGCCTGGCTGATCGGCCGGGAGCCGGACGGCTATCCGCCTGTCCCCGCATGGCTGTAGGTCGCGATCGGGACGGTGCGGGCCCCAGGTATCGGCGCACCGCTGGCGGCCGGTAGGACCGGCCTGGGGCCCGCACGCCCGTGACTTACACAGTACAGATGCCCGGCCGCCCGGCACCCAATCGTCATCCGTCTGGCACATAGTTGCGGACGCAAGCGGCGCGGCCGCTCAGCGTGGTCAACGCAGCAGGCGCTCGGCGTTGGCTCCGGTCACCGCGTCACGCTCCGCGGGCGTGAGGCCGGGCACCGCGTCGAGCAGCCCCAGCGGATCGTCGACGCCCATGTCGAAGGGGAAGTCGGTGCCCAGCACCACCCGGCCGGCGCCGACCCGGTCGATCAGGTGGCGCAGGGTGACCGGGTCGTGGACGACCGTGTCGAACCACAGCTCGCGCAGGTACTCGCTCGGGAGCCGGGCGCAGGTGCGGCTGTCCTCCCGCACCCGGTGGGCGTGATCGGCCCGGCCGGTGTAGTACGGCAGGTAGCCACCCCCGTGGGCCGCGCAGATGCGCAGGCCGGGGTGGCGATCGAGCACGCCCCCGAAGATCAGGTGGGACAGGGCGAGGGTCGTCTCGGTGGGGTTGCCCACCACGTTGTACAGGTAGGACCCGTTCAGCCGCTCACCCAGGGTGCAGCCCCACGGGTGGAGGAACAGCACCGCGCCCAGGGCCTCAGCCGCGGCCCACACCGGCGTGACACGGTCGTCCGACAGGTCCATGCCGTCGACGTGGGTGGAGATCATCGCCCCCCGCAGGCCGAGGTCCCGCACCGCGGTGGTCAGCTGCTCGGCCGCCAGGTCGGGGTGCTGCAGCGCGATCATGCCGAGGCCGACGAGCCGGTCCGGCGCCGCCGCCACGTGGTCGGCCACGCCCTCGTTGAGCACGCGGCACACCTCGGCCGCCAGGGCAGGTTCGGCCCAGTAGTGGTACTCGGTCGGCGCCGGGCTGACGACCTGCACGTCCAGGCCCATGCGATCCATGGCCGCCAGCCGGGCGTCGGGGTCGACCAGCTGCGGCCCCCACCCGCGGGCCAGCTCGGCGTTCAGAGCGGTCGAGGCCGGGCCCATGCCCGCGGCCTGGCGCTCTGCTTCCGCTCGCCGTCCCTCCTGCCCCTCGACCAGCGCCCACACCGCGGGCACCACGCAGTGGGCATGGACGTCGTAGCTGTAGGTCACGCCGAAGAGCTTGTCCGGCTACATGTAGTCCCGATAGTCGCGGGTGGCGTCCGGGTCGGTGCCGACCGGGTAGACCGGGCGCACCCGCTGCCGCTCCTGCTCGGACAGCTGCGACCGGCGACTCGACGACTGGCGGCAGCTGTAGACCTCGCCGAACAGCGGGTGCACGCACAACGGCTCCGACTCGGCCACGTGCAGGCTCCCCGGCCGGGTGTACTCGAACTCGCCGACGACGTAGCGGGCGGTGCTGTCGACCTCGACGACGCGGCCCAGGCAGCCGATCTCGATCAGCAGCCGTCGCGTCTCCTGGTAGTCGAGGCCGGTCACCTTGCGGATGCCCCGCCGGTTGTACACCCGGTGCAGCTCGGACTCGTCGACCACCAGGCCCACGTTGGGCAGGATGCGCTCGCAGCACACGTCGGCTTGGGGATGGACGCGGGCATAGGCGGCGATGATGTCGCCCACGATCGCGCTCTGGGCCCGGCGGACGCCCTCGACGACGGCCATGCGCGACACGGGGAACGGCGCCCGGGGGTCGACCGAGCGGGCCTCGAACACCTGGTTCATGACGGCGATGAGGTGCCGGGGCAGCAGCTGGGTGTGCCGCAGCAGGAAGCCTACGGAGTCCTCGTGCCCGCCGAAGGCGTTGACCACCTCGGCCGGCAGCACGGTGTCGACGAGCCGGCGGCTCTCCGGATAGCTGAGGTCGCCCGGGCCGTCGTCGGGCAGCTCGAGCCGTTCGAGCAGGTCGGGCTTGTGCAGGTGGCAATAGATCGCCAGCCGTGTGCCCACCAGGGTGATCAGCTCCCGGGCGCTCCAGTGGGCGATGACCGTGCTGTGGAAGTCCTTCACCGGGTTGGACGAGACCTTGGCCAGCACCTGCCACATCTCGGCCGGGAAGGCGAAGCGGATGTCGAAGGCCCGGGTGGGCAGCGTGCCGTCGCCGCCGATGAAGCGGAACAGCCCCTCGAAGGAGATGCGCTCGACCTGCTGGTACTCGGTGGTCGGAAGCTCGCCCGAGTAGCGCTCCAGCGAGTCGACGATCACGACGTAGCGCTCCGGCTGGGCGGCCAGGACCTCGGCGCCGGCGTCGATCGCCTCGGCCATGCTGAGGCCGTTGCCCTCGACCGAGTTGAGCAGCTCGCCGACGCTGCCGACGTGATCGAGGGTGTCGATCAGGATCCGCAGCCGGCGGAGGTACTGCGACACCGCGGCCCCGCTGTCGGCCGGCGGCGCGTGGCCGTTGCCGAGCGACAAGGCGAAGTCGCGGACCCGGCGGTACGCGGCCCGGCGTTGCTGGGGGCCGCGGGCGATGTCGGCCAGCACCGCCGACCAGGCGAGGTGGCGCCACAGCCGGGCCGTGTGCTCCGGGTACAGCTGCAGCTCCCGGCTCATGAGACTCTTCACCACCTCGAACACGCCGCCGTAGATGTCGGCCGACGGGAGCTCGACGGCCACCACGCCCTCATGCAGTCGGGGAGCGGTGACGAAGGCGGTCTTGCCCGCGCCCTTCCGGCCGATGACGTACGGGGCCCCGCTGCTCTCGGCGTGGCGGTGGATGCGGTTGGTCGGGTCGTACAGCAGTCGGAGCAGGTCGATGCTGCCGGTGAACTGAGCGGCGTCGGGTGGGCCGCACGGCTGCTGGGGGGTGATGACCCGGCGCAGCAGGTCCAGGTCGGCATCAGCCAGCATCGAAGGGCTCCCTCCTCCGGCGCGCCCGAGGGTGCTCGATCCGCATCGCCCGGCCCAGCACGTCCGCGCCCTCGACCACGATGCTCGCTCCCGCCGCCGCCTGGGCGGCGGCTGCCGCGGTGGCATAGCGGCCCG
>Ga0111539_10006827_pt1 | contig 14674 bp, 17 predicted proteins | sample RhiMethybrSRZTD1_FD_79667 | JGI IMG/M metagenome (GOLD analysis project Ga0111539, IMG submission 79667) | Populus rhizosphere microbial communities from Tennessee, USA - Rhizosphere MetaG P. TD hybrid SRZTD1 (version 2) (version 2) | ecosystem: Host-associated > Plants > Roots > Rhizosphere >... | reverse complement strand
TTGTGGATCGCCATTTTATTAATTCTATATCGCAAATATACGATAAGAGTTAAGCAGTCCAAATTTATTTGCTTCTTTTATAAAAAGAAATAATCACTCCGCTGCCCACAATGCAGACTATGCCGGCAATTGACCATGGATCAGGAAATGCGTCTCCAAGCAATTGCCCAATAGTCAATGAGAAAATAATACTCGCATAACTAACTGCCGATACAATTCCAGCACGGTCACTGCCATACGCTCTGGTAACAAAGTACTGTCCAAAGAGCGCAGCCAGGCCCATGGCAAGTATGAATATCCATTCGTGCAGTTGAGGCGATTTCCAGGAAATAATAAAGAGGCCATCATCGGGCACCTGGCCTATGTGATGTATCAACATGCTGATAAGCGGAAAGAGGAAACCGCTTATGAGAAAAGAAAGTACAATAACACGGGGGTCATAATATCCTGCAAGCCGACCAACAGTCAAATAAGCAATCGCTGAAGTAATTCCCGAAATCAATCCAGCAGCATGATAGGCCAGGGGTAAATGCATATTGGGCTTATAAATGAGCAGCATTCCCACAAATCCTATCAACACGGCAAACAGAACTTTAACTCCATTGTATTCACCAAAAATCAGGAAGGATAGTAATGCAATCCATATAGTTGAAGAAATATTATAGGTCATGGCAGTCCCCAATGGCATATGTAGTATGCAAAAAAGAAGTGTATAGAGTGCCGTTGTTCCCATAATCCCGCGAAAGACCAGTCCCGGAAGTTTACCTCCTTTATTTTGCCAGGGTGTGTGAAGGAATCCCGGCAACAAGATGACCAGTCCAACCGCATTTCTGAAAAAAACCAATTGCCCCGCGTTGAAAGCATCTTTCAATAATTTAGCTGCTCCGCCCATCAAGCTAAAGCCCAAAGCTGCCAGTAACATAAAGAACATTCCTTTGTATCTGGGGTCCACCTGCATATCAGTGTCGGTTAATGCAATTTTTTCATGAAAATCTTCATTCCGCGAAATATTGGTTTCATCAATTTGTAATCAAGCGTAAATGTTCCGCATTCCTCAAACCCTAATCGTTTATAAAAAGTAATGGCCTTGCTGCTGTCCATAGATTTTAACCAAACGATATCTTTATTCATTTCCTTTGCCAGCTGCAAACAAAACTCAACGGCCTCACGCCCAAAACCCTTTCCCGCATAGGCCTTCGCAATATAAATCCGCTCCAGTTCCATCGCGTTCGTATATGCTGTTCCGGTAAGCGGTTGTTTCAGGTTGAGCTTCATGAAACCAATGATTTCACCTCCGGCGTTCAAAGAATAGAATCGTGCATTAGGATTTTTAATTTCTTCCTTGAGCGTTTCAGGCAGGAATGATCGGTTTATATACCAGCTACCGTCATCGTCCCATAGATAGAGATAATATTCCTTATAAGATTTGATTGCGACTTCGGAAATCTTGTTGGCATCCGCCACAGTACAGCCTTGTATTTCCAGTATATCACTCATATCCTGCTCAACTTTTCGGCCGCGGCTTCAAGCGTCGATGCTTTTTTTCCAAAGCAAAACCTAAGCACTTTGTCATCCTTACCATCCTGGTAAAAAGCAGAAAATGGTATGGTGGCGATCCCGAATTCTCTAGTCAGGCGAATGGCAAAGCTGCGATCATCTTCGTCTGAAATGTTCTTATATGTAGCGCCAATGAAATAGCTTCCGCTGCTATTCAACAATTCAAATCTTGTTTTTTGCATCATGCTTATAAAGTAGTCGCGCTTCTGTTGCAAGAAACCCGATAGCGAAGTATAAGATTCTCTAACCCGCAGAAACTCCGCAAGCGCCACTTGCATAGGAGTGTGGCAACTAAATGCGTTGAATTGATGCACTTTTCTGAATTCTTTTGTGAGATTTGCAGGCGCAATACAATACCCAAGCTTCCACCCGGTGCAATGGTAAACTTTTCCAAATGAGAAACATGTAAAGCTTCTCTCTTTCAAATCAGGATATCGAAGCATACTCAGATGAGGAAGGTTGTCAAAAATGATATGCTCATATACTTCATCGCTCACGATAAAAATATTAGTTCCGGTTACAATGGAGCGCAATTCATTTATATCATTTTCATGCAGCACACTGCCTGCCGGATTGTTGGGCGTATTTAATAAAATGGCTTTCGTTTTCTTACTCACCCGTTTTCTAACCTGCGCCCAATTGATTTTGTATTCGGGATATTCGAGTTTTACCAACACAACCTTAGCTCCATTGACTTCGATATTTGGAATGTAACTGTCATATGCAGGTTCAAATACAATCACTTCATCTCCGGGTTGAAGAATAGTGGTCAGGGCTGTATAAATAGCGTATGTGCCTCCGGGTGTTATAGTGATCTCTGCGTCGGCACTTACTTTCGAATTATATAGGAATTGCACCTTCTCTGCAATTGCTTCCCTCAAAGGCATCCAGCCAGGCATTGGGGCATATTGGTTAAAGCCATCCTTCATTGCTTTATTCACCAGCTCGGCCAGTTGCTCATCCATTGGGAAATCGGGGAATCCCTGTCCAAGATTCACTGCTCCATATTCCGTTGCCAGAGCGCTCATTACCGTGAAAATGGTTGTTCCAACACCTGGAAGCTTGGATTGAATAATCAAACAGTGTATTTAAGAAGTGATAAACTAAAGTAAAAATAGCGGGAATTATATAATTGGATTCTGCATCCTTGTGCGCAGGGCTATCTTTACATAAATTATTTTGAATGGCAGAGTTTCGCCCTGGCAGTTTTCAGATTTTACCACCGGTAATAAAGAACCTGATCATAGTAAATGTCTTGGTATTCCTGGCTCAAAAGGCTTTTGATCCTACTGACTTTGGGACAGTTTCTCAGTTATTCGCCTTGCACGATGTGCGTTCCGTATATTTTAAACCGCATCAACTAATCACACATCTTTTTATGCATGGCGGAATATGGCACATTTTCTTTAACATGTTTGCCTTATGGATGTTTGGAAGCACCCTCGAAAATGTTTGGGGGCCGAAGCGGTTTCTTATTTTTTACATGCTGTGTGGATTAGGAGCGGCTGTGCTTCATCTTACGACACTCTATGTAGAATATGCCGACCTTGCCTCCCGGATGGCAAGCGCTCCGATAGATATTCAAAACCAATATCTCTACGATCCGCTTTATAAAATTAATGTCCCAACAGTTGGGGCCTCCGGCGCTGTATTTGGTTGTCTCGCGGCGTTCGGATATTTATTTCCAAATAGTATTGTATATGCTTACTTCATTCCTATGAAAGCGAAATGGTTCGTGATTCTGTATGCTGGGCTGGAATTATGGCTGGGGATCAGGAACAGCGCTGGCGATAGTGTTGCGCATTGGGCCCACCTGGGTGGAGCATTGGTAGGATTTGTCCTGGTGTATTATTGGAATCGAAATAATCGGAGAAGATTCTATTAGGGGTGACAGGGCATAAGCAGGGCCAAAGAAAGATTGCTGTGCAGGCAACTATGGAAATCAAATTTCCATCCTTATTTTGTATTCGAGTTTTTGACGCCCGAGGATTGAAAATTGAATGAAGTGAACTACGAGGAAAAATATAAGAAGCGTATGGCGCTGGGGCAGGATGGAAATCAGCTGGTGAACCTAATTGCATTGATTGCCATCGCCTCCATCTTGTTGAAATTCGTTTTTGTCATTTATCGGATATCAGACATCACCGAATTGGACTTTAAGGTGAATGTGCTAAACTATTTTGTCCTGCCGGGCAGCGTCCAGGATTTTCTGCATCGTCCCTGGACCATCCTCACCCACATGTTTGTGCATTTTGATCTGTTGCGTGCACTCGGAAATCTTTTATGGTTATGGGCATTCGGATTCATCCTACAGGACCTTATGGGTAACAGCAGGATCATTCCGGTCTTTCTATATGGCGGACTCATTGGAGGAATAGTTTTTATAGTTTCTTATACTTATCTCTTCAAGGATCATTCGCCTTTCTACACACAAGAAGGCTCTTCTGCTGGTATATTGGCCATTGCGATTGCAGCTACCCTGCTATCGCCCCGATACCGGATCTTTCCGATGTTGAATGGAGGCATTCCGCTTTGGATACTTACCGTGATTTTCGTGATTATTGATTTTGCCTTGATTCCACTTAACAATACCCCAGCACAAATTGCGCATGCTATGGGAGGTTTGACGGGCTTCGTTTATTTTACGCAGCTGCGCAGAGGCAGGGACCTGGGGGCCGGATTGAATAATTTTTTTGATATGATTGGAAGTCTTTTCAATCCAAATAAAAAGCCTCGAATAAAAGAAACCCAAAAACATTTTTATAAGGTAGGCGACACTCACCCCTACAAGAAGGTGCCGAACATTACGCAGGCAAGAATTGACGCCCTATTGGACAAGATCAATCAAAAAGGATATCGCTCTCTAACCGAAGAAGAAAAGGAGATTTTGAAGCGGGCATCAGAAGATGACAATTTGTAATTTCGAATATGCCCGGCCTCTTCAAAAAAGTTACCAAGCGGTTTTTTATTGTCGTTAATATCTTCATTGCGGTTTTGTTCCTCCTGGCCTGTGCTAACACTTTTCTGGAACCGAAACATTTTTGGTTTATTGCTCTTTTGGGACTCGTGTTTCCGGCCCTTCTCATTTTAATAGTCGGCTTCCTGGTCTTCTGGGCACTCGTTCGCTCCAAATGGGTCTTGCTTCCCGTGTTCCTTTTGATTTTTGGATGGTTTCACATCCATGCTTTCTATGCCTTTAACATTTCTCACAAATTTGACGAGACCAAACAAAAAGATGCGATCAGGGTACTTACATGGAATGTGCATTACCTGGACCAAATGTATCGACCCAATCAGCAACAGCAAAGCCAGCGAGAACCTATCATCACTTTTCTGAAGCAACAGGATGCTGATATCATATGTCTGCAGGAATTTTTCGAATCAGATAAAACTCAATATCAGGCGAACATTGAGTTTATGAAAAAAGAATTCAAAACTCCTTATCATTATTTTGTAGACGACTACAGGGTTCCAAAGAAACTTTACGAAGTTGGGCCTGTAATTTTTTCCCGCTTTCCTATTCTGGAAACTGGCCGACACGAGTATGTTCACAATTCGCTGAAGGCAGTTGAAAGTTTGATTAGCACCGACCTCCTTATAAATAATGATACTATTCGAGTGTATACTACGCATCTGCAGTCAGTCTTATTCAGGAAGAAAGAACTCAGGGATCTTGAAAAAATCAAAAATGTAGAGGACAGTCTTCTTCTTGCCTCCAAATCAATCATCAATAAATTGAAACAAGCATACGCCTTCAGGGGTGGGCAAGCACAGCTAGTGCGCAACGAGTTGGATGCATGTCCTCATCCGCTGCTGATGTGTGGCGATTTCAATGATGTCCCGAATTCTTATACTTATTTTCATATCAAAGGTCCGCTCCAGGATGCATTTTTGGTCCGGGGATTTGGAATAGGAAGAACATATACGAGCGTCTCCCCCACTTTGCGCATCGATTACTTGCTAGCCAGTAAGCAATTCCGGGTTTTGCAATGCAAGAAAGTTGAGCTTCCCTATTCGGATCATTACCCCGTAATAGCTGATATAGTCTTATCAAAACATTAGAGCCATCAAGCATTGGATCGCCTAAATTTGCAACATTCAAATTCTGCTTAAGCATGTCGCAATTGAAAGTATTGAATTCTTATTCCAGGAAGAAGGAGGTGTTTGAGCCTATAACTGCTGGTCACGTAGGCATGTATGTTTGCGGCCCTACCGTTAGTGGAGAAAGCCACCTGGGACATGCTCGACCATATATCACGTTTGATGTCATTTACCGGTACCTTATGCATCTCGGTTATAAGGTGAGATATGTTAGAAATATTACAGATGCCGGGCATTTTGAAGAGGAGGGCCGCGAAGCTGAAGACAAGATCTCAAAGAAGGCGGTGATTGAAAAACTGGAGCCTATGGAATTGGTGCAGAAGTACACCAACCTTTTCCATTGGGCAATGAAGCAATTTAATTGCATTGAACCTTCCATTGAACCGACGGCCACTGGTCATATTGTGGAGCAAATTGAAATGATCAAGAAGATTATTGAGGATGGCTATGCCTATGAGGTAAACGGCTCGGTTTATTTTGATGTAAAAAAATACGCAGAGAAATACGAGTACGGAAAACTGAGCGGCAGAATCATTGATGACCTTTTGGAAACAACAAGAGATCTTGAAGGACAAGAAGAAAAACACAACAGGGCAGATTTTGCCCTTTGGAAAAAAGCACCTCCGGAACATATCATGCGTTGGGCAAGCCCATGGAGTCAAGGTTTCCCCGGATGGCATATTGAATGCTCGGCCATGAGTACAAAATACCTGGGCGACTGGTTTGATATTCATGGAGGCGGAATGGATCTCTTGTTTCCCCATCACGAGAGTGAAATTGCACAAAGCACGATCTGTAATAAACATCAGCCGGCTAAATATTGGATCCACAACAACATGATCACGATTAATGGAAAGAAAATGGGGAAGAGTTATAATAACGTGATCAAACTAACGGAGATGTTCAGTGGAAATAATCCGATGTTGGAGAAAGCATACAGTCCCATGACGGTGAGGTTTTTTATTTTGCAAACACACTATCGGAGCACACTCGACTTCAGCAATGAAGCATTGATTGCTGCTGAGAAAGGTTTGAAACGACTGATGGAGGCCTGCGATACATTACAAAAACTGGAACAATCGAATAGCATTGACTTTACAGGAAGCAATATTGAGCTTAATAAAAAAGTGGAAACGCTCTTGTCGGATTTAGACGACTTCATGAATGACGATTTCAATACGGCAAAGGTGTTGGCCAACTTATTTGACCTGGTGCCCACAATCAATTCAGTAAAAGATAAACACATTCCACTGCACGAATTTTCTAAGGCAACATTTGAATCACTGACGAGTAAGTTCAGACACTATGTTGAAAATGTGCTCGGCCTAAAATCTGAACCATCCGGAAATGTCGGAATGCTAAATGGGACAATCCAATTGCTTATTGATATCAGGAAAGAGGCCAAATCGAAAAAGGATTATGCAACTTCTGACAAGATTCGCCTGCAATTGCAGCAATATGGAATTCTCCTGAAAGATGAGAAAGATGGAAGCGTAAGCTGGACAACTGCGTAACTATGAATTGTTGGATTCTCTTTTTGTAGAATGGTTGATCAATGTGGTTGCGAAATTCATTTCTCCGATATTCGCTAATCAACAATGAACCTTTCAACCAATCAGCTACCTCCCCATATATACCATTAGGATTTGCACATCGCTGGGATTGACTCCGCTGATCCTGCTTGCCTGGCCAAGTGTGCGGGGTTTGATTCTTCTGAATTTCTGAAGAGCTTCTGCAGAAAGAGCGCCGATCTTTTCATAATTGAAGTTCTCAGGAATTTCCAATTCTTCCAGTTGACCCATGCGCTTTGCGATCTCTTTTTCTTTTTCAATATAGACTTCATATTTTAACTGGATCTCCGCCTGCTCAATTATTTCTGAATCGTATTTAGCCAACACATTTTTCAGCGAATGAAAGTGATTCGACATTTCCTTCAGATTCACTGAAGGGCGCATCAATAACTGAATCGCCTTCTGTTTCTGCAGCATGGGAGCAGAATTGATTTGTTTCAAAAACGGCTCTGCATCTCCGGGTTCTATTGAAACGTTCTTCAGAATTTCTTTGATCTCATCAACCGCGCTCTTTTTAGTTGAAACCTTCTCCACCCTCTCCCTGCTTGCCAATCCATTTGCGAAACTTAATTCTGTTAATCGCAGATCGGCGTTGTCTTGTCGGAGAAGTGTTCTAAACTCGGCGCGACTCGTAAACATTCGATAAGGTTCTTCTGTGCCCTTGGTGATAAGGTCGTCTATCAAAACGCCAATGTATGCCTCACTTCTTTTTAGGATCACCGGCTCCAGCTCATTCACTTTCTGATGCGCATTGATTCCCGCCATTAACCCCTGACAGGCAGCCTCCTCATAGCCGGTAGTTCCGTTGATCTGGCCGGCAAAAAACAAATTCTCAATCAATCGTGTTTCCAGAGTATGCCTCAATTGAGTAGGTGGGAAAAAGTCGTACTCAATGGCGTAGCCCGGCCTAAACATCCGGGCATTCTCAAACCCTGGCACACTACGAAGAGCTTCGTATTGAACTTCTTCAGGCAATGAGGTTGAGAAACCGTTTACATAGATCTCGACCGTATCCCAGCCTTCCGGCTCTACAAACAACTGGTGCCTTTCGCGCTCAGCAAAACGATTGATCTTGTCTTCGATGCTGGGGCAATACCTTGGTCCCACACCTCCTATTCTCCCGGTGAACATAGGACTCTTGTCGAATCCCTTCTTCAAAAGATCATGCACCTTTTGGTTGGTATACGTGATCCAGCAACTTTTCTGCGCAGACGCCATCGGCTTAACAGTATCGAGAAAAGAAAAGCCGGAAATCTCAGGGTCTCCGTGTTGCTCTTCCATCTTTGAATAGTCCAGGCTTCTTCCATCTATTCTTGGGGGAGTCCCCGTTTTGAGCCTGTCCGTTTCAAAACCCAATTCCACCAATTGCTCCGTTAATCCAGTGGCGGCCTTCTCCGCCATTCTCCCTCCGCCAAAATTCTTTTCTCCTATATGAATAATCCCGTTTAAGAAAGTGCCATTGGTTAATACTATTGCTTTGCTGTTTATTCTGTGGCCTAGCCCTGTTAGCACTCCCGTCGCTCTCCCATCCTTCACCAATAAACCCTTTACCATGTCTTGGTAAAAGTCAATCAATGGTGTTTGCTCCAGCATTTGCCTCCATTTCAGGGAAAAAAGCATTCGGTCATTCTGCGATCGAGGGCTCCACATGGCCGGACCCTTCGATCGATTCAGCATTCTGAATTGAATCATGCTCTGATCCGTCACGATTCCTGAGTATCCACCCATTGCATCTATTTCCCTCACAATCTGGCCCTTGGCGATACCACCCATGGCCGGGTTGCAACTCATTTGTGCGATGGTTTGCAAATTCATGGTCACCAGAAGGACCCGACTGCCCATGTTAGCAGCAGCGGCAGCAGCCTCACAGCCAGCATGACCAGCACCTACCACGATAAGATCATAATTGGGAAACATAGCCTGCGAAATTAAGAAACCCTTTTGCCATGTTTCACGTGAAACTTCTTTTTCGCTTTTGTTTCACGTGGAACATTCGTGGACTCGAACAAACTCAAGTAGTTATCTTCAGCCGAACGAATTCTTGCCCTCTCGCTCCTCGTTTTATCCTTAAACCCAACTAAATGAAGCGCGCCGTGGATAATAACACGCCTCAGCTCGGCAGAAAAAGAAATCCCGAGGCCAGTGGCATTCTCTCTAACCCTTTCGACACTGATATAAATATCAGCCACAACCTCTAGAGGGGAATCAGAAAGGTCGAAAGTGATAATGTCCGTCAACGTGTCGTGATTCAGGTATTCCTGGTTGATCTTCAACAGATACTTATCGCTACAAAAAACATAGTTTACGGCAGAAGGCCGTTTTCCATGTACCTTAAATAAACTGGTCAGCAGCAACCTCATTTTGCCGGCAGAAATCCGCGCCGGGACGATATAATGAAATTGAATAGGGGATTTACCCTTAGTTTGCCGCATTTCCAAAATTCGTAATGCATTAGCAAGACTCAAAACTACTTTTGCAGTAGATGACGAAATTAAGAGACCTAAGACAGGGAGAATCAGCCATCATACATTCCATTCAAGATTCTGATCTATTCCTTAAGTTATTGGAAATGGGATGCGTACCCGGTGAGCGAATACGGGTGGAAAAAATCGCCCCCTTTGGCGATCCTATCTCCATCCAGGTAGCCGGCTATACACTTAGCTTACGTCTCAACGAAGCAGACGTTATCTTTGTCGAGCGCATCAGCGAATCTTCCCCAACTTATTGATTATCAATGAAAATCGGCCTGTTTTTCGGCTCCTTCAACCCGGTCCATCACGGCCATCTCATCATTTGCAATTTTGTTCGTCAAAACACTGATTTACAGCAGGTTTGGATAATCGTGTCGCCTCATAACCCGCTCAAGGAAACGGCAGGACTCCTTAATGATTACCATCGGCTTGCACTGGTACAGCTGGCCGTGCAGAACGAGCCCAACCTAAGGGCGGTTGATATTGAATTCCATCTCCCTAGTCCGTCCTACACCATCAACACCCTGACCTACCTCCGCGAAAAATATCCGGAGGCCGAGTTTGCGATCATTATGGGCAGCGACAGCTATTCCAATCTACCTAAGTGGAAAAACTTCGAGACACTAATCGCCAACTGGGAGATCTATGTGTATATGCGTCCTGGAAACCTGCACCAAAATGCTTATCCCAAATCCAAAACGAAATTCCTCAACGCGCCCTTATTGGAACTATCGGCCACGCACATACGAAAAATGATTAAGGATGGAAAGTCGATTAGATATCTGGTGCCCGAGAATGTGAAAGAAGAAATTGAGCGAAATGGTTATTACCGCTGATTTCTATTTAGCGCTTGCTTTTTTTGTGTTCAAATTCATATAGTCAAACACCAGGTTGCAAAATGCCTCAACACCCAATCTGAATCCACTTTCGTCGATGACGAAATCAGCCGTATGATGTGGGAAGGCCGTGGCAGGATCTTGCCCCTTTTTCATTCCGCCCAAATAAAAAAAGATCGCAGGAACTTTTTCAGCGAAGAAAGAAAAATCTTCAGCACCTGTCACTGGATTCATTTCACGAACATTCTGGTCACCGGCAACTTTCATTAACGTAGGGAGCATTTTTGCAGTCAGGGCCGGATCATTATAGGTTACTAGAGTTTTATTCGAAATTGTAACTTCTGCACTGGCACCGGAAGCTTCCGCGATTCGAGTTGCAGTAGTCTTTATTCTATCTTGAATTTCTTTCTGTGATTCTTTGTCGAATGTGCGCATGGTGCCAGTGAGCTCAACTTCCTCCGGGATAATATTGGCCCTCACTCCACCATTCACTATACAAACAGAAAGGACAGCGGGATTTTTTGTAAGGTCGATTTGCCTGCTAATTATATTTTGCAAACCCGTAATGATCTGTGCCGAAACAACCACAGGATCTATGGCAAGCCAGGGTTGTGATCCATGCGATCCTTTTCCTTTCACTTTAATGGTGAACCAATCAGATGCCGCCATCATTCCTCCGCTTCTGTATTTAATAACTCCGGCTTCTGTTTGCGAATTGATATGCAAACCAAACATCACATCAACTTTCGGATTATCCAATGCGCCATCTTTGATCATCAGCGGCGCACCGCCCTCCTCTCCCTCCGGCGGACCTTCCTCTGCTGGTTGAAAAATAAATTTCACAGATCCACTTAATTCACTTCTCATATCGGCGAGAATTTGTGCAACCGTCATCATAATAGCGATATGAGAGTCATGACCACACGCATGCATGACTCCAACTTCCTGTCCGTTGTATTGGGTCTTTACCTTTGACGCAAACGGCAAGCCGGTTCGTTCAACAATGGGAAGCGCATCAATGTCGGCGCGCAATCCAATGCAAGGACCTGGTTTCGTGCCACGCAATACGCCAACTACGCCCGTTTTGCCAACACCTTCCTTCACTTCGATCCCAAGTGATCGCAAATGATCTGCGATAACCTTTGCGGTCCTCAACTCTCTGTTGCCTAGCTCCGGATGTTCGTGGAAATCCCGTCGCCATGCAATCGTCTTGTCTTCCAGCTTTAATGCAGCCGCGTGAATTTCCTGGCTTATATTTTTTTTCTGACCAAAACCCAAGGAGGTGATCACTGTGAATGAAAGAAGAATGGACAACTGTTTCATGCTTCTAAGATAGTCCTTGGGTCGATTACTCATCCAAAATCTTCGCCGACCCTTGCTCATCTTTTCAACAATCCTTAATTTGACTCACCGATTGGCTTTACGCTCTTCACACATCAATGGTTTTAATAAGACACATTCCGTTTCTTCGCGCCGTTCTTCTCCACAGTTTCACAGCATTTGGAGGACCCCAAGGACATTTTGGAATGATGCTTAAGACTTTCTCGGAAAAAAGGCGAGACGTAACCAAAGAGGAGCTGATTGAGTACAATGCATTTTGCCAGCTTTTGCCGGGCGCTTCTTCTACACAAGTGCTGACTTTAATTGGATATAAAAGAGGCGGCGTTGTATTGGCGGTATTGACATTACTGATTTGGATTTTACCTGCGTGCATATTGATGGGTGCTTTCTCGTTCCTGTTGGAATACATCGACCAGCGCGCACTGCACAAAAATATTTTTCGTTTTATTCCGCCGATGGCCGTTGGATTCCTGCTGTATGCAGCCATCAAAGGATTGCGCATTGCTATTCATAATACCATTACGTTTGTTATTCTCCTCGTTAGTACCATTGCAACCTATTTGCTATTCAGGACACCGTGGATATTTCCAATTCTGATTCTCGCCGGGGGGTTTGTGACAAACCTTAGCGACAAACGAATTCCCGATAAAGATCAACGCCCGAAAAAGATAAAATGCTGGAACATCTGGCTATTCGCGATTATTTTCATTGGCGCGGGTATCACCAGTGAAGTTGCGAGAAAGAATCATTGGCCCAATGCCAGGCCATTGAACCTGTTTGAAAACACCTATCGTTTCGGAAGCCTTGTATTTGGGGGCGGCCAGGTACTTATCCCAATCATGTATGAACAATTTGTTGCGCGGCCGCAGAATGAAAAGGTCATACAACGCAATCCCAATCTAATCCGCATTCCGAAGGACGATTTCTATAATGGTGCCGGCATCGTACGCGCTATACCCGGACCGGTGTTTTCGATCGCTTCCTTTATGGGTGGTATGGCTATGAAAGATCGGGGCTGGCACTACCAGGTGCTTGGTTGCCTGATTGGATCAATTGCCATTTTTCTACCCAGTGCACTGATGGTGTTGTTCTTTTTTCCAATCTGGCATAACCTGAAAAGATATGTTATCGTATACAGGGCCATTGAAGGCATCAACGCTGTGGTAGTGGGTATCATGTTCGCTGCAAGCTTCTATATGATGAAGGATGTTTCTTTAATTTCTTTCAACACCATTAGTATTCTCAATATCCTTATCATCTTGTTCACCGCATTGGTTCTGCTTCTTACCAGGATTCCAGCTCCTATAATTGTAACGATCTGCCTGCTCCTGGGTTGGATAATTTGAAACTGTGATAGTTTTCCTTCGACTCAAATCAAAGCCGATTCATAAAAAGTAACGTGCGGTTATTTTATTGTTGCCGAGGATCGTATTGAATGGTTTTCTTCAGCTCGTCAAATCTTTTCTCGAACCGGGTAATCGATTCATAAGATCGATCCCAACGAGCATCATACTTTGAAGAGCCGGTAACAACAAACTGCCGGAGGTTTTGATTTTCGAAGAACATAGCTGCTCCTTTCTTAACCTGGTCTGCATATACAGACAAATAGGGTACCTCATATTCCTCCATGCAAATCAGGCGGCCATTATCGAGATAGTAGATCTCACTGTATTCAATGGAGTCAGCCACATACTTCACTTCAAAGATGATGATCTTGCCATCCTGAAGCGTATAGTACCAGGTTTCTTTAACCGGACGGTTGTCCTTCAGAAATTTATTGAGGTAAAATATCTTTTGGGATTTTAAAGAAAGGCTATCCGCGCGCTGAACCTTCTCATCGATCCGGGACCGCCAATCATTTCGTTGGGCGTTTGTGGAAATACAAATAAATAACAGGCAGCATACCATGAAGAATGCCCGCAAACACAGATAGACACTTGATCGTCCGCTTTTCGTTCCTCTCCGCATTTTCATACTTTAAGTTATGAAAATTTTAAAAAACAAGATCCGGATTTGAACAAAAGGGTTGCCTGATTGATGGAAGGTCCAACAACCGGCTCGAAGCATCGCGAGTTAATTAGATAGAAGTTTGTACCTGGATTATCGGCCAGCAAACCAACTGATGTATGTCAGTGCCATTACCAGCACGATATAAGCACCAGCAGTCAAGAGAGCGCGAACATGCTCAGGAACTCTTTTTGAAGTCGTCGTTTTCATACTTTCTTTTTTAAATTTCTCACACTACTTGAAAAGACTCTTCACAGGAATTAGGAAACACGAATTACACTAATTAAAGAATTGCACGAATTGAATAATTAGTTTGATTGCGTGCAGAAGTGGGGTGGGTGTTGATTAAGCAAACCAACTGATGTAGCAAAGAACCATTACAATTGAAATAAATCCAGTTGCGGTTAGTGCCACTTGCAGATTTTCTGCAATCTTAGATGAAGTTGTCGTTTTCATACGTTTTACTTTTTTATTGTACGTGAAAATGACTCTTCACAGGAATTAGGAACTCGAATTACTATGCTTAAAGGTTGAGGTTAGTAGCTTGTGATTATTTTAGAACCAGGTGATATAGTTAAACAACATCACCAATGAAATGAATCCGGAAGCGGATAAAGCTACTTTAAGATTTTCTGAAAGTTTGATTGAAGTGATCGTTTTCATACGTTTTGTTTTTCTATTAATGGTACGTTGATAAACGATTCTCCACAGGAATAAAAAGCGGATTTTGTACAGATAAGTTCTTGCCTGAAGCTGGTGTTTAACAGCTTTCGGCCATTTTTAGAACCAT
>Ga0111539_10006826_pt1 | contig 14678 bp, 11 predicted proteins | sample RhiMethybrSRZTD1_FD_79667 | JGI IMG/M metagenome (GOLD analysis project Ga0111539, IMG submission 79667) | Populus rhizosphere microbial communities from Tennessee, USA - Rhizosphere MetaG P. TD hybrid SRZTD1 (version 2) (version 2) | ecosystem: Host-associated > Plants > Roots > Rhizosphere >... | reverse complement strand
TTGGGCCGACGCTTGGCGACTTCGATCAGCTCTTCGGCGAAGGCTTTCTTCCACTTGGGGTCGTCCTCACGCTTCGTCATACCGCCCGACTCTCTTCGCTCACCGGCGAGGTAGCGCAGCGCGCGCACACCCGGAAGAAAGAAGTAGGCGCCGCCCCGTACGGTGACAAACGATGGCAGCTCGGAGATGCGATCTGGAAGTCCGGCCGACGGTATCGTCATCCCGTCCGTCACTCGACCGTCGGCGGTGTGGAGGCGACTGCCGACCAAAGGATCGCTCTCGCCCGTCAACGCCGAGAATTTCGTGCTCGCCATCCAGGCGTTCTGAACGAACTCGAACTGACGCGAGATGTTGGCATTCAGACAGATGAAGTACAGCCCGCGATCGGGATCGTCCGGGGGCGCTGGCCGGAGTGCATCGTCAACGGATAACGACGGACCGAACTCGCGGCCGCGACGAAGAATGCGATGGAACCGGACAGACGATACGACGTCATCGCGAAACGCGCTCGGCGGGAGACCCAGATCGGCGAGGCGCCGCTTCAATCCGGTCTCGTGATGCGCGTAGTCGCTGTTCCTGGGATTTGCCCGGCGGATGTGCGCGCCGAATGGGCAGCGGGTGCCGGCTGGGTCGTCATCGAACGTGAATTGATTCAGCCGCCGCTCGTGTGCCTTTCCGGCGATGCCATCGTCTTCGAGGTGCGCGAGCGGCTCACCCTGTCGCGTCCGGCCAACGAGCCGCGACGCCAGCGCGTCCGCAGCCTGACGATCCCCGCCGGCGCGGCTCGTGAGGTACTGCCAGAAGCCGCGGACATCCTGCGTCAACTGACGGATGACAAGGTAGGTACCGTTCCTGCCAAGGTCCCATTTGCCTGGATCCTCTTCTGCCAGGGGCAGCCCGGTGCTCGAGAGGTCCACATCGATCAGTGGGCGATCCGTGTACTTCCCGTACTCGTTGCGATATCCGAGGAGGAACTCGCCGATCGCGACCTCGTTGGTGTACCCGTCTTGGCCTTCTTTTGACGAATCGCGCCGCTGCTCCCAGTCCACCGCGGGCTGGCTGATGCCGTCAACGAAGCCGAACGGCTCGACGCCATCCAGATGACTCGTGGTCAGCCGCCGCGTCTCGTCGAACCCCTCGTGCCATGCGTCCCCGAGCGTATCGGCCACCCACTCATCAAGCAGTCCGGGCTTCGCGAACAGCATCACGAGCACGTGCGGCGCATCCGGCCGAGAGCCCCACTCCCATCGCTCGGGTGCATTCGACTCGACGTCTCCCAGACGTCTCGCGCGACTCGGGTCGTCCATTCCGTCCAGGAATTCCGACGAGAAGCCGGCGCGCACTTCGGCGGAGACGCCGAGCGCCTCGATACCGTGCGCCGTGAACGCAATCTGCAGGGCTGTGACCGGCGGCGGTGAAATCGTTGCTGCAGTTGAGACCGGCGCCGATCGCAACCATGTGCGCGCGGCATCGACATTCCGCACACGAGCGAGCACGTACACAGCGTCGGTCAAGGAGCCGTAGCCGAAACGGACCAGGCCCTGCACGTCATCGAGCTCAACGCCGCGGCCGGTCACAACAAGGCCACCCACTCTCGAGCGGCGCGCTCGCTCAACGACGAGGCGTCGAGTCCCTGCCGAAGTCTGCCATTCCGCTCGAGATCAACAGCCGTCAGACCTGGGTACGCCTTGTACCAAACCTGGGTCGGCATCTGATGACGGCGCAAGTAGTCTTTGAACTTGCGCTCGTCGTGGCACCCATCCAGAAGCAGCCACCGGACTCTCGGATAGCCGATCCCGTTGCCGAACACAACGTTGAGCCCGAAGCCGACCTTGTTGATGAAGTCGTCCATGTAGCTCTCGACGCTCCCGTCGTAATTGCTCAGAAAGATCACGCGCCTGCGGCCGTCGAGGAATACCCAGCGCGCGAAATGAATGCTGCGTACACGCGCCAGTCGTCCGCGTTTGTAGATGTGCCTCGCCGCCCAGTCGATCAAATAGAGGACCAGCCTCGTCGTCCACAGCCGCAACGGCCCCGGCTTCAGCGTGCCCATCGCGCTGAACTGGTTCGTGACGTCGTGGTCCTCGAGTCGCGCCAGGTCCGCGACGGACTCCCTGGGCGGGCGCGAGCACAACTCCGGGTCCGTCTGCTCGAGCACTCGAAGGCGCACGACTGCCAATGCGGCCACAGCGAGGACAACGAACAGCACGATGCGCGGCACGAGCACCAGCGTCAGGAGGAGGATGACGATGGCGGCTGGCAGACTGGCGAGGTGCAGCAGGTTCCTGATCCACCATCCGATCGGCGTCGGCGCGTCGGTGGACAATGTCAGGTGCCCGGCTTTGACATCAGCCATCACGAGGCCGCGCAGACGTTCGTGAACCTGTCGAGGCGTCAGGCGCTCGATTTCCGGCGTCAATCGACAGACATGCCGCTGCACCGCGTCGCGGAGCGCGGCTTCCTCACGAACCTGGCGCGCTGTTCGTCCGTGCCAGTTGACGTACGACGCGGCTGGTGGCACCTGGTGCGCGCGCATCCATTGCAGAAGATCGGTCTCGGCGGTGAAGCCCTCACAACACGAGAAGATCGCGCGCAGCCCCGCGCCGGCGCGATCGCTCACCTCGACGAGAAAGTCGTCGGCATCGCCATCCACGTCGCCGAGAAACGTCAGGCCTCTCGGATAGACCGGCGCTGGAATTCCGTACGCCCGGTTGTCGGCAAGCGTGCGATCGTCCACGATGAGAAACCGCGCGACGTGCAGGCGATCGAACTGTTCGAAGGGGACGAGCGCGTTGTCGGGCCGGGCGTGTCCAGGCGCACCGTTCATCGACGCCAGCATCCGCCCCAACTCCGCTTCCCGTTGGGAGTCGATCGGTGCCAGGACCATGAATGTGGACTGTGGCGTCATCGGCGCTACTCGAACACCTCGTCGCCTGTCGGCTCGTAGTGCGGCACCGCGTTCTTGGTCTGCCGCAGCCGTGACAGCTCCGCGTAGATCCGGCGACGCGCCCGGCTCAAATGGCCGAGCGGACGATGCTCAGGAATGGAGTGCCAGGGATTGTAAGAAAGCTGCTTGGCGAACTCCATCTGCGACGGCGAATTGAACCGCTGCCGCGGGATCCGGAGCGTCGCCACCGATACACGTGGCGACAGACGCTCGGGCCACAACACCGTGCCCTGCTCGATCGGCATGAGATGCGCGTCGGTCTGGAGCTGAAGACGAATGTCGAACTCGACGTCCTCGTGTTCCAGCGTCTTGACCATCGCGTCGCGCAGGTAATCGTCCGGCGGGCGAAACGGCAGCCGCGGTATTGGCGTCCGCCGCTTCGACTTGGGCCACATCGAGTACTGCATCGCCTGCCCGTCCCCGAGCAGATACGGGACCTGACTGAAATACTCCGTCTCGAACGGGCTGGTCTGCGTCTTCAGCCGCAGTGCCTGCATGATGAAATCGAGGAGGTGGGGCTGGCGGAGGTTCACGAAATAGTAGATCTGCGCGTTCTTCAGGCTCTCGCGCTGGAGCTGCGCGTTCGCCCGGACGTCGGGGCTGACGAACGTTGGCGTCGATACCCCCAGCAGGTCCTGTGTGAACCGCTCGTCTTCCATCAGCTTTGGTCCAGGCACGCCCATCAACTTGATGCTCATGCTCAGGAAACCCACATCGTCGATGTCGGGCGTCACGTAAGGACCCGGCCCCGAATAGCGCACCCAGGCGCGATACGTGTGTGGACGCGCGTAGATTCCGTGGCGCAGCTCCGCCGGAAGATTGTCGTGCACCGTGAATTCGCCGCGGACGATACCGTGTGTCTTGGTGTTACCGCCGCGCTCGAATCCACCCGGTTTCCAGAGCAGGCGCATCTGCTGCTGAAAGCTCGCAATGATTGAATCGACCCAGGCGTCTTCGTCGTGCGGCGGGCGCTCTTCTGCAAGCGCCAGGTGCTCGTTACGGCGGCGCATGTTGATCAGCCCGGTGACCAGACGCTCCCCAAGATCGCGAAACAGCGCGTCGAGCGCTGGACGGAAGAAGGGCTCGAAACGACGCTCCAGGTGGAGCAGCGAGATGGACGTATCTGAGATCCAGTCCAGCAGCGGTGAACCTGTGTTGGCGCGTGGCAGCGGTCGGCTGGCGTTCGAATTGCTGCCGGGGATCGGTCCTAGCTGTGTGGCCATCGCGAAGTCCCCAGCAGCAGCGTCAGAAGGTTTTCAGAAATTCAATCAGGGCGCGTTTCTCCGCGTCCGCCAGCTCGGTGCCGAACAGATGCCCGCGATTCACGATGAAGTCTGGACACTTGCTCATGTCGAGCAGCGGGTCCACGAGATCCCGGAATGCGTCTCTTGCCTCGGCGTCAGTGGCGTTCGCTCCGAGTTTGTGAAGCCGCGCGAGAATCTTGACCATGAGCCCTGCGACTTTGGCGTCGTGCTCGACCTGTTGTGATGGATCGTCGGCGACAAGTCGCAGGTTGGACAGCAGTCCGATCGGCGTGCCTCGCGGGATCGGTCCGATCCGCAAACCGTTCTCCGAGAAGAGCGATGGAAACAGCGCCTGCTGCGTCCTGAGTGTCCGCTTGAGTGGCTCAGGGAGATATCCCGCGCTGAACTTCAAGTACACCGGCTGCGTGCCATGCCCGTCTGGTGCGCGATCGCCGACGCGGTCGATGAGACCGGGAATTTTGTCGCCGAGCACCGAGTCCTTGTCGCGATCCTGTGGCCAGAGCAGCTTATGGATGGAGTCGTCGAACGACCGCATGCGCCCCTCGACCGACGGACTCATCTCGAGCCGCCCCACGGTGTTGTTCAGGAGGAACGGCGCGGTGGACCAGAGGCTGACGAGCGACGGCGGCCGCGTATAGCCACGCCCCCCGGCCGGCATCTCAAAGGCGCGCTGTTCGCCGGTGTATGGGTGATACCAGAGCATCTTGCCGACCGAGGGCAGCTCCTTGTACGACTGCGACGAGAAGTTGTCCCAGATGTTGCCGCTCTTGGCGTTGGTCGCCAGCGGACTGCAGGCATTGGTCTGCAGCAGTGTGACTGGTACACGGAACTCCGCCGAGAGGTAGTTGTCGTTGAGGAAGTCCGGCGCAGTCACGATCTCGCGCATCTGCTTCTTGAACTCCGGCGTCTGCGTTGACGCCCAGTACCGGTTCCAGCAGTCGAGATATCCCTTGCCGTTGCAGCTCTCCGAGTCGAGGCCGGCCACCATCGCCGGCAGCTTGGTCGAATGGCACCTCGCGCACGTGTCGGCGAACACCTCTTTGCCGCGCGTCAGTACGTTCGCGTCGGTGGTCAGATACTTGGCGCCGCCAGGAGCATCGGCGAGATGGTGCGCGTCGGTGGTCTTGAGAAAGAACTTCGCCACGTCGAGGGTCTGTGCCTCGGTGGCCTTGAAATACGCAGAGTTGCGCCGCGCCGCTTCGATCCGGAACGGTGTCTGCGGCTGGGCGCCGACCAGAGGCAGGAAGTGCTGCGACCACTCCTCGCTGAACGTGCCGATGTTGATATACACGCGGTTGAGGGCGCCGAGCGCACCCACCGAGTCGGCGCCGTCCTTGAGCACGCGTGGGGCCCACACCGTCTCGGGTGACGCGAAGAGCGTGGCGAGCGGGCCGTCCTTGATGAAGTCGCTGAACTGACGGTTGTCGCGCCCACCACCAGCCAGCGTCTCTTTCCCCCAGCGCTTCGCATGGAGGATGCGCGGGCCGAGCAAGTACATCGCGTTCATCGTCCGCGGGTTGTTGACGTTGTCGCTCGCGACAAAAGAGGTGTCGAGCGAACCCGGTCGCGACGAATGAAAGATCTGGAATGCAAAGTCCTCGAAATCGGCGGCCTGATAGAAGATGCGATCGATCGTGAAGTACTGTGCGCCGACGTTGGAGCTCAGGTTGGCCCACGCCGGGTTATTGGGATCAGCGGGTGGATTGATCGGATTCGGACCGACATGGCAGAACCCGCACGACATGCCCACGCGGTAGGGGCGGACGAGCGTCTTGTCCTCGTAGTATGTCCGGTCGGTGTAATAGCGCTCCGCGTCCCATCGCTTGGCCGCCTGTTCGTCGAAGTTCGGATTCGGAAAGAGACGAAGGCCAACGATCCCGGTCGCGTAGCCGTAAAACGATCCAGCATCGAATGCCTTGCCGTTCAGCGTCTGGCCCCGCGAGCCGCTCTTGACGCCGGGATACTTCGTCGCGTTCTCGAATGGATCGGGCGGACAGTCGGCCTGACGCTGATCGACCCACAGACCCCAGCGCGCCGGATCGCCTTTCGTCGGCTTGGTAAAGCACGGCTCGTTGACGAGGCCGAAATAATCCCACCGGATCGACCGGCTGTAGTTCTGCGACGGATGCGACGACACCACCTTGAGAAAGTCGAGCGCTCCCCCACTGGTCACGCTGAGCGTGTCCCAAAGCCGATCATTGCCTGCGCTCCAGACGATCCACGTATTACGGCCGCGGATCTCGTCGGGCGAGAGAGCGACAGGACCGCCGTGGTTCTGATCCATGTCTCGGAAGTAGTCCTCATCGGCAGCGGGGAACGACGAGGCCTCACGCGCGGGCGACGCGAGGAGCGCTTCGTCCTGCTGCTCGGGCGGCGCCACCGGGTGGGTGCGGCGCCAGGCGATCGCGAGACCGGCGATGACGAGAACGACTGCCACGCCGGCCAGCAGGCCTCTGCGAGTAGTGTGCGTCACGACGTATCACCTCACTCGAATTCGAGCGCGAAATGAATATTCGGTTTGTTGTGCGCGTACACCAGGCCGAGATACAACTTGGGCGCTATGAGGCGGATCTCGTCGCGAATCCAACTCGCGACGAACGACGTCTTCGAGTAGTCGAGGACGATGCACTCCTTGCCATCGAAGAGGCTCGGGCCTTTGTAGACCTCCGCCACGATGGCGTTGATGCCAAAGGCGGTGATGCGGTTGCGCAGCACGCCGTGCGAGCGGTCAAACGTTTTTCCCTGCCAGACGAACCGGCTGACGGCTTCAGCAATCGCCGGTGAGAACTTGGTGCCGTTGGCAACGATCGCCGTGCCTTTTGCCGAGCCGTCGGGAATCGGATCAGCCACCCCGGAGCGAAACGTGTCATTGAGCTGCGTGTCGTTGAGTGTGAGCAATGTCGGGACGTCGATCACCATAGGTGTGCCTCGCTGAAGACTGGCCCAACCTGTTTTGAGGTTCACGTGGGGAGCTCGCGCCCTCGCCGCTTGGTAGTGGCGGCGCGGCGCGGATCGTTACAGATGAAGAACGACGATGGATGATAAACCGAACAGCAAATGAATCGTGGATAAACGCGGGGCGCGCAACGGCCGAGCTGCAGACGGCCACGCGAACTACGGGTTCAGCGAATCGAACAAGGGACCTCCATCGATGCAGCTGTTGCCCTGGCCCTGGTCATGCTGGACGCAGACGGGTGTCGTCCCCGAGCATGTGCCGCCTTTGCCATCGTCAGCCGTAAACGCAATGTGATAGACGCGACCATCGCCAGTGCCATTCCTTTCAGCGCGAACGGCGAGCGGGAGGAGACCCGCGTCCGGTGAAGTGCTTCCGGCACCCGCGCCAGGCTCGTTCACGGGCTCATCTTGGAAGACGCTCGTCACGCTGAGCGTGACCGGATCTCCGTCGGGGTCAGTGGCTCCAGTCATCGTGAGCGGTACGAGCAGATGATCCGGAGGCCAAAGCGTGGTAGGCACGACCGTGACGGCCGTGCATACCGGAGACTGGTTCGGAAGCGTCTTGACCGCCAGTCCCTGGGGAAGCGTGATGTTGGGGTGAGTGATCGACGTGAGCAATGCTCCCGAGTTGGCGTCGAACACGCGAACCGCGTTGGGCTCGGAGACGTAGAGCTTGCTTCCATTCGGATGTATCGCCAGGAGGTCTTGCCCGAAATGGGAAACGACTCCGAGATCCGGGTCGGGAAACGGATTGATGGGGATGGTGACGAGGGGCGCGGCTCCCAGCGATCCCGTCGCCGGATTGAATGCGAAGGCGTCGACCGCGCCCCACGCGCTCCGCACGAAGACTCGATCTCCCGTCGGATTGAACACAGGCGTCTGACCGGTCTCCGCAGAGAGTGTTCGGGTGTCCACTGCTGTCAGCGTCGATACGGCAAACGACTGAACGATGCCGTTCGATCCGAGCGGCCCCCCGACGACGACACCAGACACGCCTCCCGGTGCGCACGCGATGTTGTGCGGCGGATCGTCAGTCGCAAATGAGAGCCCTGTATCGGACAAGGTCCCGGCGCCATTCAGACCGAGCGTTCGGACGGCGAGGCCATTGAATGAAGCGATGAGGACGGAGCTGTTCGCGCACACGTCAACGCCGGTGTTGTCCTGCACCGTCTCGAAGGTGCTCACTTGAGTCCTCCCGGCAATGTTGGCGGCCGACACCGGCGGCGCGTCGAACGCCGGCGGGATACCAGTCGTGCCGTCGACGGCAACGACGAACGTGTCATCGGGCGAGATGGCCATGTCGGTCGCGGGGCTCGAAACGACGATTGGGTTCGTGCCGGGAGCGAGGGTCGGAGTCGGTGACGATAAGTCAATGACCCACAGATTGCCGCCGCTCGTGCTGACGAGGCCGACGAACTGACTCGCCACGATCTCTGCGTCCCTGACGCCCAAAAGCGGCGTCCCGGGACGGGGGATGAAGATCGTCCCGATGACCGTGTCTGTGTCGGCGTCGAAGACAATCACCGCACTCATGTCGCCAGGCAAAATGGCGTCGTCGGCGATGATGCCAAGTGTCTTTTGAGCCGAGGCGGTCGTGGCCAGGAGGGCGACGATCAACGCTGCTACCCAGGCGGCGCATATCATCCTCCGCAAGATAGTCGTCATGTCTTTGATCCTCCCTGTATGCGCGAAACTGCCCGTTGAACACGCGCATTGCCGCGGCCGCGTTTAAGAGCACGACGATGCTGCAACGCGAGTTCGGCTCGATCAAGCGAAACACGTGTTTCGTTGCACGGAGACTTCTTGGTTGACCAGGGTAAGGCGCCACGTACTCTCGCCAGCTCTTGCGCGGATTGCGGCTGAGTTGCAAGCGTTCGATCTCGCGATCGAGATCGTCCTCCGCCGGCTGCGACGGCACCGCCGGCGATCACCGACTCCGCTCTGAGCCGCTTTTCGCCGCGGCAGCGCGTATACCTCGGGTGCGTGCGTGGCGACGTAGCGTTTCTTCCGCCCCGCCATCCCTATTCGTATTCGGCACGATGGCGAACTCATCCGCGGCTTGGGTTGGTCCGCCAGCACGCTGAACCGAGGGCAGCTTCATGAAATTGTCGCTTTCGAATCGCCCGATTGTGCAACTCGCGCGCCTCCTGCTGGTCACGTCAGCCGTGTGTTCGCTTGCCGCAGAACGTGCCTCCATGCAGGCAGCGAATGCTGCCGATGGACCCTGGGGTGGCTGGGCGCAGTGCCAGTTGACGGCCCAATTCGAGGCGCCGGGACAGAAGTATTCGCATCAGCAGACACACACCTGGGTGTTGACCGGCTCGACGCCGCTACCCACGTCGAGTTCTGCCATCAAGCAGTACGGCGCAACGTGGCAGGTCACTGGGCAAGGCACGCGTCAGCGAGGTCCGGTCACTGAACAATGGACGACAGATGGCCAGCCGATGCCAGACACGGTCACGATGCGGCTGACTGCAGAGGGCACGATCCGCATCGGGGGCGCGCCACAGTTGCGGAGCGTCGGCACAACGATCGGAACCGCGATGCCATACGTCGACGAATGGCCGTTTCCTGCAATCGAGGGCGCGGCCACGCAGGTGACCATCGCTGGCTCGAGCCCGTCGGCGACAGCGCCAAACTTTCCGGGCGCGCCACCCGGCACAACTTCCACTGGTATGTGCTCATGGAGTTTTGCGCGCGTCGGTGCGACTTCACCGCCACCGGCAGCGCCATCGACACTCTCCAGGGTCACGACAGGCGGAGTGCCATCACGCGCGGCCGGCACGATACCGGGAGGAGAGTTGACGGCTGCCCCGACGCCGACGGGTCGAGCGGCGGCTCCAGAGGGGCTCTCACGACCGGGCACATCCGTGTTGGTCCCGACCACCACGGCGCCGCCAACTGAGACGGCCACCGCGGCGCCAGTCCGCCCGACGACGACGACCGAAGGCCGAACAGCAGACCCGAGTGGCGTGACGACGATCCCGGCAGGAAGCAGGCTGAGTCCGCCGCCAACCAACGTTCAACTGACGACAGAATGGTTCTATCCCGACTTCCAGGGGTATTGCGTAATGAGGAACAAGGTCACATGGGATCCGGCGAAGAATGCGACGGGTTACGTCGTGTACTGGAACTACACTCAAGTGACCGAAGACATCACACCAGACGGAGAGTATGTGACGTACAAATGGACGGAGACAGCGACTGTCGCTGCCGGCGCGCCGCTCACCGCGACTCTCCCCATCCGGATTTACATCAGACCCACCGAGTCCAATGTTCGTTCACTCGGCGTGCAATTCAGGGTCGGGGCGCAATTTTCAAACGCCCCTCAGGGGCTGAGTGAAGAGCTGCCGATTCCGGTTCCCCAAAGGTGTCAATAGGCGTGACAGATCGCACAAACGTGCAGTGCGCGTGATTATGTAAAGCGCGTGCCGGTGGGCACCCGTCGAGCTAGTGCTAAGATCACAGCGCGGTCATCCCCGTGCTCCATTACGTCACGCTGGTCACGTCTTACGTCGCCGGCCACTTGGCGGCCGTATTCCTCCCGCCGTACTCGCCTTTCTCTGCGGTGTCGTTGTTCAGCGCGTTGTGCGTCGCCATCGTGTTCATTCTGCTGAAACGCCGGCCGGAGAAGAGAAACGTCAAGTACCGCGTGATGCTGCGAGCCCTTTTTCCCAGATGGCTCTATCGGAACGCCTCGTTCAAAGCGGACGTGATGTTCTTCCTGTTCAACACGATCGCATTCGGCGCGTTGTTCGGATGGGCGATGTTCTCCTCGAGTTACGTCAGCACGATTGTGAGCGTGACGCTGACCGATTACCTCGGTGCTCCTGCGGGAATCGGTTGGAACGGTTTTACGGGTAAGTCGATTGCGACGCTGGCGATTTTCATCGCGTACGAGCTGGCGTACTGGCTGGACCACTACCTCAGTCACCGCGTCCCGCTGCTGTGGGAGTTCCACAAGGTCCACCATACGGCGGAAGTCCTCTCACCGCTGACCAACTTTCGCATTCATCCGGTGTACGCCATCGTCTTCGGTAACCTGCTGGCCCTGTTCGTCGGCACGACCGACGGCATTTTGCATTACCTGAAATTCGGCACTCCGTTCGGCGTGGGTGCAGGCGGAAACGTGCTGGTCCTCGCCTTCGTGTGGATCCTCGGACATCTCCAGCATTCGCATCTCTGGATCGCGGTGACCGGTCCGCTCGGTCGCGTGATCGTGAGTCCGGCGCATCACCAGATTCACCACTCGAGCGACCCGAAGCACTTCAACAAGAATTTCGGCAGCAGCCTGGCGATTTGGGACTGGATGTTCGGCACACTCCACATTCCCAACCGCGATCGGGAGCATCTCACCTTCGGCGTCGGTTCCGCCACGCCGGACCACCACCACACCGTCGTCGGCGGCATGCTCACTCCGTTTGCAATGGCCTGGAGACGTCTGCGCGCGGAGCCTTGATTCGCGCCCCAGCCTGACATCGGACGCCCCGTCATCACGTTCGTACAAACGAAGGGCCGCCCGACATGGGGACGCGAGCATTTATCGATGGGCTGGTCAGCAATACGCTGAACGTAAGCGGCTTTTGATCAGAAGAGCTAGGAATCCCCTGTCAGGGCCTTAATTCTCTGCTTATATCACTGGCACGTTTCCTGTTGCCCCCGCGGCGCAGGAGGAAGTGATGAGCGATGACACTCTTCTGACGAGGCGCGAATTCACCGTGGAAAGCGCTCTGGCGATGCTCGCCGGCGTCACCATCACGATCGCCGGCTGCGGCGATGACGACGACAACCCGACCACCAATCCGACACCGGCAACCGACAAGACCGGGACGGTCAGCACCGACTTTAATCATTCCCATGCTGCGGTGGTCACGGCAGCGCAGTTGACGGCTGGAAATGCGATTACAGTCACCCTTACGGGGCAAACCACACACACGCACACGGTAGACCTCTCTCAAGCCGAGCTCACGCAAATCAGGTCGGGGACACGTGTGCAGAAGACGTCGACGACCGACAACGCGCACACCCACACGGTCACGTTCAATTAGCTAGGGACTGGGGCTCGGGATCCGTGCGTTTTAACGTTCGCGCTGTGGTTCTCGGTTCAGCCGTAACGCGGCTCGCATTGGCTCGGGCTCTGGTACAGCATCAATCGAGTGCTCGTCGCCAATGACGGGACAGGGCGCAGGTCGCATCTACTGCTTCGCTCGATAACACTCCACTCTCGAGTACAAGAAACGTTCATGCTGGCGGACATCGGAGCATCGGCTCGTCAGGCGGTCGAGTAGGATTGTCGGCATACACTCGACGCGAGGCTTCATGAATTCGACACTGACGACGACGGCGTTCACTATCGAGGGCTATCGTATCGTCCACAACAAGGGCGTCGTGCGCGGCATCATCGTCCGATCCCGATCCATCTTCGGGACGATCGGGGGGTCGCTGCAGACGCTGGTCGGCGGCAACATCACGCTCTTCACGGATCTCTGCGAGCGCACGCGAGCCGATGCGTTCGGCCAGATGATCGCTCATGCCGAGCAGCTCGGAGCCAATGGCGTCATTGGAATTCGGTACGACGCCACTGAGATTCTCAATGGAGTGACCGAGGTGCTCTGTTATGGAACGGCCGTTGTTATGGAACGGTTGGACCACACTGACGCGCACGGCGCGTGAGCCTCGCGCCTAGATTTTCGCGAGGCGCGGAATCAATCGCACGGCGTTCTCGCGATCGATCGCCTTCAGGTCGTTCTTGTTCAACAGCGTCATTTGGCTCAGTGCCTTGACGTAATCAGTCGCCGAGCCGCCTGGCGGGAAATCCGTGCCGAACAGAATCTGCGACGACTTCACGAGCTCGAGCAGCGATGCCACCGCACCGCGGTTCGATGCGCCAGCGAGGTCGTAGTAGAACTTCTTGATCTCCGCCATGAAGCCGTTGGGTAGCCGATCCTTCGCGTTAGCCGACGCGCCCTCGATGCGCGCCGCGAAGAACGGCGCGCTACCACCGGCATGCGACCAGATGAAGCGGATCTCAGGAAACATCACGGCGTCGCCGCCAAAGGCCACGCCCATGATCGCGCGCGTGGTGTCGGTTCCATATTCGATGCTGCCCGGCGCGACGCCTGGCGCGTAGTCGAGATTGCGGCAGCAGTTGGCCGCAGTCGGATGGACGTGGACGACCGCCTTGCGCCGATTGAGCTCCTCCATCACCGGACGGAAGGAGGGATGACCCAGCCACTTGTCGCCGTAACTGGTGAACAGGCCGACGCCGTCGACTTTCAGCGTGTCGTAGGCATACGCGATTTCCGCGAGGGTCGCATCGACGTCGGGGAGTGGCATCGCGGCAAAGACTCCGAAGCGCGTTGGGTAATCGTGAACCAACTTCGCGCCATATTCGTTGCAGACGCGGGCAAGCTGTCGTGTCATCGGCGCGTCGCCGAACCACAGACCCGGATTGGTGATCGACACGAGCGACAGCGCGACGCCGCCGCGATCCATGTCGGCGATCGACTTCTCGGGCGTCCAGGTGGTGTTGGCCGGCTGCAGGAGCGGGCGGCCTTTCACTGCCGTCACCCACGCCGGCGGCGCGAAGTGATGGTGGACGTCGATACGATGCGGCCGTGCGGCCGATGTCTGCGCGCGTCCCTCGAGACGGCTCCCGTAGAGGAACAACCCCGACGCCAGTCCGGCCAGTACAGTTCGACGATCGATGTCAGTCACATGACCACCTTTCGTTCGCCTACTTGGGCGCGAAACGCTTGCGTCTGGCCAGAATCTCCTCGATCTGATACAGCCGACCCTGGATCTCTCCATTGCCCGGGTCGAGCTCGAGCGCCTGCTTGAGCGTGGCGACCGCGGCTTCATCGTCCCGGCCGCCCTGGGCGATGGCTTTTGTCACCAGCGTATTCACTGATTTTGGAAAGAACTCCATGTTCAGTTCGGCGAGTGGGATTGCCACCTCGGGACGCGCGTTCGCGAGGCGGCGCGCGACGCTCAGCAGCGTCTCCTCGCCGAAGTCGTACGCGCCGCGCCCGTAGTACCGGCTCCGGAGATCGCGATACTGCTTGACGGCCGCGTCGGCGCCTTCGCGTACGCCGGTGACCAGCAGGATGTCGGTGAGCGGGCGCGGAATCGTCACGCCGCGATGGCACGTGGCGCACGTGACCGAGGCTGCCTCACGCTCCGTCTTGCCGGTCGCGGCCTGCACCGTCGCATTCAGCTGCGCGGTCATCGCGATCATCCCGCGACCGACCTCGAGGAGCGGCTTGCCCGCTGCAGTGAGCTTGGGCTCGGCGCCGCGGCCGGCATGACAGTAATCGCAGGTGACACCCAGGGCCGCGGCCACGGCCTGCATGTCCGGCAACGGCGGCCTGGCCGCCGGCGTGGTCTGGGCCAAGGCGTTCACCGACAGGCCGAACAGCATCGTGGTCATTACCAGGCGTCGCATCATGGCGGCTATTCTCCTACTTCGGCATCGGTTTCAACGTCGGCGCTACTCCCGCCGGTAGCGGCGT
>Ga0111539_10006825_pt1 | contig 14680 bp, 7 predicted proteins | sample RhiMethybrSRZTD1_FD_79667 | JGI IMG/M metagenome (GOLD analysis project Ga0111539, IMG submission 79667) | Populus rhizosphere microbial communities from Tennessee, USA - Rhizosphere MetaG P. TD hybrid SRZTD1 (version 2) (version 2) | ecosystem: Host-associated > Plants > Roots > Rhizosphere >... | reverse complement strand
TGCGGCAGTCGAAACCAGCGGCAGGGTCGAGATTGGATGGAAGAGAGCCGGCGGCTATGTCGAAATCTATATAGAGGACGAAGGCCCCGGCCTCCCGGACACTGCAAATCTGTTTGTTCCATTCTTCACGACGAAACCAAAAGGTTCAGGCATTGGATTGGTACTCAGCAGGCAGATCGCCGAGGCGCATGGCGGCAGCTTAATTCTGCAGAACCGCGCCAGCGGGAAGGGATGCGAAGCCCGGCTGCGCTTACCGCTGTAGCAGACCGAACCATTTCGCGCGAACAACCGTTACATAGAGATGAGCCACGTATCGTCGCCGTGCGGAGTCACGCGATCGAGAGTATTTGAGCGCGATAACACGAACGAGCAATCCAAGCAGTTTCCCATTTCCGGGATTCTTCAATCCCATAGGCGGGCCGGGTCGGCACGTTCCTATCGACGATTTACGCAGAAACCTCAAAGAAGAGCCTGTGGCACACGGCATGCACATGTAACTCAACAACTTTAAGCATGGATATTGCACGACCCGATCAGGCCCGCAAACGACGACGAAAACGACTGCTGCTCGGGCTGGCGGGGGTGGTGCTCATCGCTGGCGTTACTGTAGGGTTGGCGCAACTCAAACCCGCAGCGCCAACTGTGGAAAGGAGCTCGGTCTGGACGGATACGGTCAAGCGCGGCCAGATGCTCCGCCAGGTCCGAGGCAACGGAACCCTGGTGCCGGAACAGATTCAGTTCGTCCAGGCTGACACCGACGGACGAGTGGAACGAATCCTTGTCTTGCCGGGAGCGGAAGTGAAGGCGGACACGATTCTCCTCGAACTCAGCAATCCCGAGCTGAAGCAAGCGACCTTTGATGCAGAGTGGCAGTTGAAGGCGGCCGAGGCGCAATTGACCAAGCTTAAAGTCCAACTGGAAAGCGAGCGTCTTACGCAAAAAGCGGCAACCGCAACTCTCAAATCGGAATACGAACAAGCACGATTGGAAGCCGAAGCCGACGCCGTCTTGTCCAAAGACGGGCTCGTCGCCAACTTAAATGCCAAACGCACGCAGGCCAAAGCCGATGATCTCGGCACGCGCCTCCAAATCGAAGAAGAGCGGCTGAAGATTAGCGAGGAATCGGCCAAAGCGCAGGTTGCGGTGCAAGAGGCAGAACTGCAGAAAGTGCGAGCGTTGCTTGACCTGAAGCAGCGGCAGGTCGCCGCGCTGCAAGTTCGGGCAGGCATCGGAGGCGTGCTTCAACAGATTGGCGACACTGTCACTTTGCAGGTTGGCCAGCGCGTCACGCCCAGCGCAACGCTCGCGAAAATTGTTCAGCCCACCAAACTAAAAGCAGAGATCAAGATTGCGGAAACGCAAGCCAAGGACGTGCTGATTGGGCAACCCGCAGCCATCGATACACGCAATGGAATCATCCCTGGCCGAGTCGTACGCGTCGATCCCTCGGTCTTCAATGGCACCGTCACAGTGGATGTGAAGCTTGAGGGGCCCTTGCCGAGAGGAGCGCGGCCCGACCTGAGCGTGGACGGCACGATTGAGTTAGAAAGACTCGATGACGTGCTTTATGTCGGCCGCCCGGTGCAAGGCCAACCTGAGAGCACCGTGAGCGTCTTCAAGGTGATCAATGGCGGAAAAGAAGCCGTTCGTGTCGCCGTCAAGCTTGGCCGCAGTTCGGTGAGCACCATCGAAGTCGTTGAAGGGCTCCAATCGGGCGACGAGGTGGTTCTTTCCGATATGTCAGCGTGGGATAACCATGAACGAATTAAACTCTACTGACCCTCAGACGTGTTATGACCAATATCGACTCCTTAATTCAGCTCGAAAACATAAAAAAGGTCTTTTTTACCGACGAAGTTGAGACACACGCGCTCTCCGGGATCCACCTGGACATCCAGAAAGGCGAGTACGTGTCGATCGCGGGCCCTTCGGGTTGCGGCAAATCGACTTTGCTGGCGATCCTGGGTTTGCTCGATTCCCCGACTGAGGGCAGCTACACGTTGAACGGCCAGTCAGTTGCCAACCTTGGATTGGCAGAACGCGCGCGCATCCGCAATCGCGAGGTCGGCTTTATTTTTCAGAGTTTCAACCTGATTGGCGATCTCACCGTTTTCGAGAATGTCGAACTTCCGCTTACGTATCGCGGCATGAGTGCTGACGAGCGCAAGAAAGCCGTTCAAGCCGCTCTGGACAAAGTTGGGATGTCTCATCGCATGAAGCACTATCCCTCTCAACTCTCCGGTGGTCAGCAGCAGCGCGTTGCGGTCGCTCGAGCTTTAGGGGGGAAGCCTTCCATTTTGCTGGCCGACGAACCCACTGGGAACCTCGATTCAAAAAACGGTGAGGCCGTCATGCAACTGCTGCGCGACCTGCATCGCGAGGGCGCGACGATCTGCATGGTCACGCACGACCAGCGTTTCGCGCGTCATGCCGATCGCAGCATTCATTTATTCGATGGCCGTATCGTCGAAGAGAGCGTTGAGGCAGTGGCGACAGACAATGGAGGACTGCTGGCATGAACCCGATGATACGCTTGCGAAATATAGAGAAGGCCATCAAGACGAAGGCAGGTGCGCTTTATATTCTGCGTCAGATCAATCTCGACATTCAGGAAGGCGAGTTTGTCACGATCATGGGCCCCTCCGGCGCCGGCAAGTCCACCCTGCTGTCGATTCTTGGCATGTACGATCATGCGTGGGAGGGAGAGTATTACCTGTTTAACGATCCGGTACACCAACTCGCGCCCAAGGAACGTGCTGCTCTGAACAAACGTCACGTTGGCTTTGTCTTCCAGCAATTCCACCTGCTCGATGATCTGACGGTGGCGGAGAATCTCGACATCCCGCTGTCCTATCGGAACATCAAAGGCGCGCAACGGCAATCGATGGTGGCCGACATGCTCGACCGTTTCGGCATTGTCGCCAAAAAGGATTTGTTCCCGAGCCAACTCTCGGGAGGTCAGCAGCAGCTTGTGGCGGTCGCTCGCGCGATCATCGCCAATCCGACGTTACTTCTCGCTGACGAACCGACGGGCAATCTTCACTCCGATCAAGGCCGCGAGATCATGGGGCTGTTCAAAAAACTGAATCAGCAGGGGATGACGATCATTCAGGTTACGCATTCCGAAACCAACGCCGCTTACGGCAATCGAATCATCCAGCTTCGCGATGGTTGGATGGAAAAGTAACGACCAATCGCAAGGGCCTAAGAGGTCAAGGGCTAAATTCAAATTGGGAGCGAAAGGGCACGGCAATATGAATGATCTTAAATTCGCTTTCCGCCAATTGCTGAAAAACCCCGGCTTCACAATGGTGGCTGTGCTCACGCTCGCGCTTTGCATAGGTGCAAATGTTGTCATTTTTGCCGTGGTCGATTCGGTCCTTGTTCGGCCACTGCCGTTCCGAGATCCGGACAGACTGGTCACCACCATCAATGCGTACCCGAAGGCCGGCGTGCCGCGTTCCGGCTCGTCCTTGCCCAATTACTACGACCGGCGCAGTGCCATTGCCGCCTTCGAGAAGACCGCCGCCATCCGTAGCAGCACGGCGATCGTTGGCGAGGTGGGTTCCCCCAGGCGCGTGCAGATCGAACGCGTGTCACCGGAGTTTTTTGCCACACTGGGTGTCGTACCTGCCCGCGGACGGTTCTTCACCGAGGAAGAGACGGAAAATGCGCGCAGCCGCGTGGTCGTGCTGGCGGACGCCTATTGGCGTGCTCACTTCAATGCCGATCCGAATGTGATTGGGCGCGAAATGCGTGTCGATGGACTCAACGCGATCATCGTGGGTGTGCTGCCACCGAAATTTCATTATTTGTCCAGTCGGGCCCAGCTTTACTTCCCGCTCGCGTCGGATCCCGAAGAGCGTGGCGTCAAGAGCCGTCATTCCAATAATCTGCAAATCCTCGCGCGGCTCAGGCCGGGCGTCACGCTCGCGACGGCTCAGGTCCAGATCGATGCACTCAATGCGCAGCAGCTCGCCGATGATCCCTATGCGGAGTTGGTGAAAGGCACCGGATATCGTACGGGCGTTTTCTCGCTGCACGCCGATCACGTCCAACAGATCCGACCGACCATCCTGCTCTTGCAGGGCGGCGTGCTGGCGTTATTCCTGATTGGCGGGGTGAACCTTGCCAATCTCGTGCTCATCCGCGCCAGCGCACGCGCGAAGGAATTCGCAGTGCGGCAGGCGCTGGGCGCAGGCCGGTGGCAGGTCGCTCGCATTTCTTTGCTCGAAACGATCCTGCTCGCCTTGGCGGGGGGCGTGTTCGGACTCGCCATCGGCAACGCCGGCATTCGGATGCTCACGGTGCTGGGAATAGACAGATTGCCGCTGGGTGCAGACGTCGCTCTGACCGGACGTGTGGCCCTGATGGCACTGGCCGCGTCCACTCTCGCCGGCGTCGCGCTCGCTTTGCCTATGACGTGTTTCAGCCTGCGGGGGCAGCTCGCGCTCGCGCTGCAAACGGAATCTCGAGGTGGCACTGTGAGTTTCGCGGTTCAGCGACTGCGTCATGCGTTCATCGTCGGGCAAGTGGCGCTGGCATTTATGTTGTTAGTCGGCGCGGGCCTGCTCGGGCGAAGTCTCCAAAGCGTGCTTGCGGTCTCGCCCGGCTTTCAACCCGGCCACGTCCTGACGGGGCAGCTCGTGCTGCCGTGGAACAACTATCGGGAGCCACTACAGCGGCTTGCCTTTATCGAGCGGTTGCTTGGCGAACTGCGGGGGCAACCAGGCGTGACCTTTGCCGGCATCAACACCGCGATGCCGCTAAGCGGCAATGCCGATAACAACGCGACCGTCATTGAAGATCACGTCCGACAGCCGGGCGAGTCGCTTCAGGCGCACTACACCGCTGGCAGTGCAGGCGAATACTGGCAGGCGATGAGTGTGCCGCTGCGGGAAGGACGTCTTCTCGAACCGGCAGACAACCACCGCGACCAGCGCGTCTGCGTGGTCGATGAAGATTTCGCGAAACGGTATTGGCCAAAGGGCGGCGCCCTTGGCCGACGAATCGCGAACGATCCAGAGTTCAAGGCAGACGAGGCGTTCACCATTGTCGGAGTGGTCGGGCGAGTGAAACACAGCGAACTGGGCGACACCCTTGCGCAGGGCGCAGTCTACTATCCATACAGACATTATGCTTCACTTGGTTTCTACCTCGTCGTGCGCACCGCGATGGCACCGGAGGCTTTTGCTGCGACGCTGCGAAAAACGGTGCTGCGTCTCGATCCAGAGTTGCCGCTGGACGATCTACGGCCGATGCAGGCCCGGATCGACGAAAGCCTGATTCCGCGACGTTCGCCGACGCTGCTTGCCGTTATCTTCGCGGTGGTTGCCCTCGCCCTTGCGGCGATTGGTACTTACGGAGTGTTGGCCTATGCGGTGGCACAGCGGCGGCGCGAAATCGGCGTGCGTATGGCGCTGGGTGCGTTGCCCCGTCAAATCCGCCAGCAATTTCTCCGCGTCGGCATGCGCCTGCTCGTCGCGGGGCTTGCCCTCGGCAGCTTCGGCGCATGGGGTGTCGTGCGGGCGATGAAGAGTGTCCTTTACGAAGTGGGCGCGATGCCTTTGGGCGTTGTCGCAGCCACTGCCGGCGTAATGATCGTCGTCGTACTGCTTGCCTGTTGGCTTCCCGGCCGGCGTGCGGCGCGGGTCGATCCGATGGAGGCGCTGCGTTATGAATGATCTCAAATTCGCTTTCCGCCAATTGATGAGAAACCCGGGTTTTACCGCGATCGCGGTGCTCACGCTCGCGCTCGGCATCGGGGCGACCTCGACGGTTTTCAGTCTTATCCAGGGAGTGTTACTGACACCGCCCCCGTATCGGCAGCCTGACCGCCTGGTGTTGATCACAGCCGTCCGCATCGACGGCCAGCGTTACAATCGCGGCTGGCCGGCGGCGCAATGGCAGGAGTGGCAGAGGGAATCAAGATCGTTCGAAGCGATCGCAGCCTACAACTGGACGTTCAATTTTTTAGTGCTGCCGGATGGCAGCGAGTCGATCGAAGGGATGCGGGTGACACGTGATTACTTCAAGGTAGCGGGAATTCACCCGGCGCTCGGGCGCGCCTTCGACGAATCCGATACACCAGACGGGCCGGCGACCGCGCTCATTCTCGGTCATGATTTGTGGCAACGGCGTTTCAACGGCGATCCCAACATTGTCGGCCAGAACGTGCGGATCAGCCGCTATTCGTATCCACGAACGGTCGTGGGAGTGATGCCGCCGAATGTGCGCTTCCTCCCGTCGCCGGGTGTCGCTCAGGAACCAAACTACGACGTCGATGCCAGGGTGGACTATTGGATCCCCAGCCAGCCAAGGGCCAACCGGCTGAACGATCCGGATTGGGATCTCGTCGGCCGGCTGCGCCCCGGAGTGACGATCGCCGAAGCGCAAGCAGAATTGGCTGCGATGACTGCGCGACAAGCGCAAAGCAACCGTGCGTTTGAGGGGATCACCGCCAAAGTCCAGTCTTTGGAAGCGCAGATGAATCGGGAAGGACGTCGATTGCTCATGCCGGTGGCGGGCGCAGTCGTATTGGTGTTCCTCATCGCCTGCGGCAATGCCGCTGGATTGTTGCTCGCGCGAGGGTTGCAACGGCAACACGAATATGCGGTGCGTACAGCGTTGGGAGCGCACGCCTTCCAGCTTTGCCGTCCGGTCCTGGTGGAGAGTTTGCTCCTGGCTTTGCTCGGCGGCGTTGTTGGCGCAGGCCTGGCGGCATGGTGTGTTGACGTGCTCAAGCTCATCAGTGGCGCAGGGATTCCGCGGCTGGACGCCGTACGGCTCGGCTGGCCGTTGCTGCTCTTCTGCCTGGCCGCGGCAATCGTCGCCGGGTTAATTGCGGGACTGCTGCCAGCGTGGCGCTCTCTGGGGCGCGATCCCGCCAACGAGTTGAAAGGCGGGAGCCGGACCGCGAGCGTAGGCCGTGCAGAGCGGCGGCTTTTGAGTGGAGTTGCGGCAGTGCAAATCGCGCTAACGCTCGCCCTGCTCGTGGGCGCGGGCCTGCTGATTCAAACTGTCATATCTCTGGCCAGTGTTCGGCCTGGCTACGACACGCAAAACATCCTGACCATGAGCGTCACCACTGTGAGCACCAACTGGCTTGAGTTCCACACGCAGGCGATTGAGCGAGTCGCGCGGCTGCCGGGAGTCAAAACGGCAGCATTTGGATGGGGCGTTCCACTTACCGGCAACAAATGGAACACTACGTTTGAAATTGATGGTCAATCCACGGGCTCGCTCAAAGACCAGGTGCAGTTGCCAACGCGCTCCATCACTCCGGATTATTTTCAAACTTTGGGGCTGAAACTTGTCGACGGACGCGCCTTTCGACCCAGCGACAAGGATGACGCACCCAGAGTGGCCATCATCAATCAGGCTGCGGCCGATCGCTACTTTCCCGGCAGCAATCCGCTTGGACGAAGGCTGAGATTTTCGGGAAGCCAGAGCAACTTCGTAGAAATCATCGGCATCCTCGCAAACACCCGGACCGACACACTGACTGATGCGGCCGAACCCGAGCTCTATTTCTCCTTCTGGCAGGCGGGCGCGTTCTCGAAGCATCTTGTGCTGCGTACCCATATCGATCCTCGGTCACTGGTGGCCACGGTGCAGAAGGAATTGCGCGCCATCGATCCAACGGTGTCCGTGGAGAATGTAAAGACGCTGGAGGAAATCCGTGCCGATTCGGTCGCTTCGAGAACCTTTGCCATGAACCTGCTGGTCGCCTTCGCGCTGGCGGCCTGCCTCCTCGCCGCGGTGGGAATTTACGGCGTCCTCTCGCTGGCGGTGGGTTCACGGCAGACAGAGATCGCTATTCGTATGGCGGTGGGGGCGCAACGAAGCGATGTTTTTCGACTGATGCTGGGAGACGGCGTGCGTCTCGCCGCGGTCGGTATCGGCATCGGCATCATTGTCGCCATCCTCCTGGCAGTCGGCCTGAAGACGTACCTTTTTGGAATCCGCGCGGTCGATCCACTGACGCTGGCGGCGATGGTGATCGTGGTCCTGGCGATCACTCTCGCGACCTGCTGGATTCCCGCACGTCGCGCCACGCGCGTCGATCCATTGATGGCTTTACGCAACGAATGATGAGGATGTATGCCGACGTTGCTTCAAGACCTGCGTTTTGCTGTTCGCCAACTGCTGAAGAATCCCGGCTTCACGTGTGTCGCAGTGTTGTGCCTGGCCCTCGGCATTGGCGCGACCACCGGAATCTTCAGCATCGTCAACGCGGTGTTGTTGCGGCCGCTGCCTTACGCCGAACCGCACCGACTTGTGCGCCTCTACACGGAGTTTCCAACTTTTCCCAACGGCGGATTGCGGCGGTTTGCGTTCTCAATCCCGGAGTATCTCGATCTAAAGCGCGATGCGAAGTCGTGGGACGCCATTGAAGGCTGGACCCTCAGGGGAGTGAATCTTGCCGGCGACCAGGAGCCGACACGCGCGCAAGCCTCGTTCGTCACGGGTGGAATGTTGCAGATGCTCGGCGTGAATCCGCTTTATGGCCGGCTCGTTACGCCCGCCGACGATCAGCCGAGCGCGCCGCTCACCGCGGACATTTCATACGGACTCTGGAAGCGCGTCTTCGGCGGCGACCGCAGTATCGTTGGGCGCGAGATCCTGCTCGACGGCAGCAAATGCACTGTGGTGGGAGTGATGCCGCCCGGCTTTCGCTTTTCGCCAGATGAGATCAATCCGCCAGAAGTGTGGGTTCCGAGCCAGATCAACCCGGCGCGCGCGGGCGGGCGCTCGAACCACGGTTTTCTTGTGCTCGGCCGATTGAAGCCGGGCGTCACGCTTGACCAGGCCCGTGCGGAACTCAACTCCTACGTGAAGTTCTCGCAGGAAACGGCCGCGGCGAACACCCACAGTTTCCACACCAACGCCCACACCATTGTGACCCATGGCTTGCACGATGAAACGGTGCGCAGCGTGAAGCCGGCGTTGCGCATGCTGCTGGGTGCCGTCTGCTTCGTGCTCCTTATCGCGTGCGTGAACGTCGCGAACCTGTTGCTCGCGCGCGCGGAAGCACGCCAGCGCGAAATCGCCATTCGCGGTGCGATGGGTGCGAGCCTGCGTCGGCTTACTGTGCAATTCGTGACCGAGGGGCTCGTGCTTTCGCTTGCTGGCGCGGCGCTCGGACTATTGCTGGCGCAAGGTGGTTTGGAACTTGTGAAGACGGCCAGCGAGGCGAGCATCCCGCGCGCGTCCGAAATTGGACTCGACGCTCGCGTTTTCCTCTTTGCGATCGCGATTTGTGTGGTGACTGGAATTGTCTTCGGCCTCACGCCCATCCTGCACCTCGCCAAACAGAATCTTCAGGGCGCGTTAAAGTCCGCCGCCGCTTCGACCACTGGCGCCACTGGCACGCAGCGTTTCCGCCACACGCTCGTCGTCAGCGAACTGGCGCTCGCGCTCATGTTGCTCATCGGAACCGGGCTGATGCTGCGCGCGTTCTGGAAGCTTCAACAGGTCAACGGAGGATTCGAGCCAGCCAACCTGATAACTGCTTCCATTGCGCTGCCCCGTGCCACGTACCCGAACGATCCAAGCAAAATGAGTTTCTGGTCTCGACTCGAAGAACGGCTCGCCACGTTGCCCGGAGTGGAGCGTGCTGCACTGGCATCCACTCTGCCGCCACGCGAAGCCACGTCCTATACGGACACAGAAATCGAAGGGTTTGTCCCTGTCGAAGGCGGTCCCGTTCAGAACGTTGATTTCTACCAGACCGTCTCGAAGGACTATTTCAAGACCCTCGGCATCCGCCTGATCGAAGGCCGGGTGTTTGATGGGCGCGACGGAACCGGCGCGCCGGATGTCGCCGTCATCAATCAAACCATGGCGCGCACGTTCTGGGGAAACGACAGCCCGATTGGCCGCCGCGTTCGGCCCGGCGGCGGCACCAATGTTTGGTGCACTATCATCGGTGTGGTCGAAGACGTGAAGAACCATGGTCTCGATAAGCCGACCGGCACGGAACTTTATCTGTCACGCGGCCAGACTTACGCGCAAGGCGATCGCATCTTCTACGTCTACCTCGCCGTGCGCTCGTCGAACAACCCTTCTACCGCCATCAATACGCTACGCCGCGAACTGCGCGATCTCGATCCCGCCTTGCCGCTCGCGCGAATTCGCACGATGGACGATGTCGTGTACGCGGCGCAATCGCGCCCGCGCTTCCTCACGCTGCTGCTCACCTTGTTTTCCGGTGTTGCGCTGGTGTTGGCGGCCGTGGGCATCTACGGCGTGATCTCCTACTCCGTTGCACAACGCACCAGGGAATTCGGCGTGCGCATGGCCCTGGGCGCGCAACGCGGCGACGTGCTCCACATCGTGCTTGGCCGCGGATTGCTCCTCACGCTGATTGGAGTTGTCATGGGTCTTGGCGGCGCGTTCGCGCTGACGCGATTTCTTTCCACGCTGCTCTTCGGCATCGCGCCCACTGATCCAGGCACATTCGTCGCGGTCGCGCTACTCCTGAGCGCCGTTGCGTTCTTCGCCTGCTACATCCCGGCGCGCCGAGCCACAAACGTCGATCCCATGGTGGCGTTGCGCTATGAATAGGGAATTTAAAATTGAGAATTGGGAATTGAGAAATGGCTCATGGGCGAAGCCGCCGCGTTCAATGACCCAACTCCAAATTCTCAATCCTCAATTCTCAATCTCCTTACTGCCATGAACGACCTTCGCTTTGCCTTCCGCCAGTTGCTGAAGAACCCTGGCTTCACCACCGTGGCAGTACTCACGCTTGCGCTCGGCATTGGGGCGAACACGGCGATGTTCAGCCTATTGAATACGCTGCTGTTTCGCGCCCTGCCCTACCGCCAACCCGCACAGCTCGTTGGTGTATTCCGCACGTCGCCGCATTCGCAAAGCTGGCCGCATTCACCCGGGAACTTTTCGGATTATCGGGAGCAGAACACGGTCTTCGAGCGTCTCGCCGTTTACAGGAGGTCGAGCTACAACCTTTCGGAAGACGGCCAGGCCACGGAGCGCCTCGACGGAATGCGTGTGACGGAGGATTTCTTTCCCGCGCTCGGGGTCCAACCAGCGATCGGGCGGGTCTTTACTCCGGAAGAAGATCAGGCGGGCGCGAGCCTCGTTATTGTGCTCAGTGACCGTTTCTGGATGCGTCGGTTTGGCGGCGATACCAACATCATCGGGCACAACGTGCGACTCGATGGACAGAGTGTGACTGTCATTGGAGTGATGCCGCCTGGGTTCGATCATCCTCTTTTGTGGGGCACAGTGGATTTGTGGCGCCCGATGGCGTTCACCACGGAACAGCGCCGCGCTCGCGGCAACAATTCTCTGCAAATGATGGGGCGCTTGAAGCCCGGCGTCTCTGTGAAACGCGCGGATGCCGAGATGAAAGCCGTGGCGGCGCGACTGGGGAAGGAATATCCAGGCCAGGCGCTCGACAGTCTGCGCCTCGAACCGATGCAGCGGATGGTCAGCGATGACATCGGGCGAAAGGTTTCGTGGTTCAGCTTTGGCCTCGCCGGATTCGTGCTGCTCATTGCGTGTGCAAATCTCGCAAACCTCCAACTCGTCCGCACGGCGGCGAGGGCGCGCGAATTCGCCGTCCGCGCGGCGCTTGGGGCGCAACGGGCACGGCTCCTGAAACAATGTCTCACCGAGAGCGTCGTGGTCGCGTTGTTTGGCGGCGCGTTCGGTTTGGTGCTCGCCTTCTGGTGCACCGATTTGATTGGCCGCCGGCTGTTCGAAGAGTTGCCCGGCGTCTCCGTCACGCTCGATGCCCCCGTGTTCTCCTTCGCACTGATCTGTTCGGTGCTCACCGGATTAATCTTTGGCGCGGTGCCGGCGTGGTTCGCGTCGCGCGCCGATGTGAACGACGCGTTGAAAGAAGGTCTGCGAGGTACAACCGCAGGCCGCGCGCATCACCGTTTGCGCAACGCATTGATTGTCGGGGAGATCGGCTTTGCGCTCGTGTTGTTGACTGGAGCGGGACTGTTCATCAGCGGTCTGCAGCGATTCGCGCAATTGAATCCGGGCTGGCGCGTCGATGGACTCGTCTTCGCACAACTCAGTCTTAAGGGCACCAACTACAATCAATCATCTCGGCGCAGCATTTTTTTCAGCGAGGTTGAGCCGCGTCTTGCCGCGGTGCCGGGCGTCGCGCAGGTTGGTTTGTCCTCTTCTCTTCCCGTCTGGTCGTTTGATAGCAGCGGCGGATTCCAGGTCGAGGGCCGTCCGATCGCCGAAGGCCAACCGGTGCCGGAAGTTTATCGCGAGTCTGTCAGCACAAACTATTTTGGAGCACTCGGCCTGCGCATACGTGCAGGCCGGACATTCACCTCGGCGGACACCACGAACAGCCCGCGCGTGATCATCATCAACGAAGCGATGGCGCGCACGTTCTGGCCTGGCCAAAGCGCCGTCGGCAAACGCATTGCCAGTCCCGGTTCAACCAACTGGCAGGAAATTGTCGGGGTCATCAACGACGTGCGGTTCCCCGGCAATCTGGGAGAGCCTTACACGCGATTTCAATCTTATGCTCCGATGGCGCAGTCGCCTCCCAGCCGCATTTGCATCGCGCTGCGCAGCCGCGTTGCGACGGCTGCGGTCGCCAATGCAGTTCGCGGAATCGTCAACGACCTCGATCGCGACCAGGCCTTGTTCCAGGTCCGCACCGCTCGCGAGATGATTGATACGGGTTTGGGCCGAATGTCGCTCCTGGGTCGATTGCTCGGCGCGTTTGCCGCGCTTGGATTGGTGCTCGCCGCCATCGGAGTTTATGGCGTGACCTCGTATTCCGTCGTGCAACGCACCGGCGAAATCGGCATCCGCATGGCGCTGGGCGCACAACGCCGTGACGTCTTGTGGCTCGTGTTGAGCAAAGGACTGGGCTTGAGTTTAATCGGCGCCCTCCTCGGACTCGGCGGCGCCTGGGCCGTGGCGCGTTTGCTGGCAGCCGCTGTGCCGGCACTTCCAACACGTGATCCCATTACCTTCGCTGGCGTGACCGTGGCGTTGATCGGAGCGGCCCTCCTTGCCTGTTACATCCCGGCTCGGCGAGCGACGAAGGTAAACCCCATGGAGGCGTTGCGTTATGAATGATCTGCGCTTCGCCCTCCGCCAACTGTCGAAGAGTCCCGGCTTCACCGCTGTGGCCGTGCTCACGCTGGCGCTTGGGATCGGTGCGAACACGGCGATTTTCAGCGTCGTTAGTTCCGTGTTGCTGCGTCCGCTTCCGTTTAAAGAGCCCGATCGGGTCGTGTTGGTTTGGGAACGCAATGTCAAAAAGGGTTACGAGATGAATCACGTCGGGGTGGCGACGTTCCTGGACTGGAAGGCGCAGAACAATAGTTTTGAATCGATGGCGGCCTTTGGCATGGACGATGCACTCAGCCTCACTGGAGATCACGAGCCCGAGCGCGTCACGGCGGTGCCTGTTTCGGCGAACCTGTTCGAGGTCCTCGGCGTAAACCCAATACTCGGTCGAACCTTTCGCGTCGAAGAAGAGACGCCAGGCCGCGATCAGGTGATCATTCTGGGTCACGGGCTTTGGCAGCGGCGATTTGGCTCCGATCCGAACCTCGTCGGTAAAACAATTTTGCTCGACGGGAGAAGTTACCTCGTCGTCGGCATCATGCCGCCGGGTTTTGTCTTTCCCGGAATGACGGGTGTGCTCTATGGATTTTTCTTCAGCAAACCTGCCGATGTCTGGATTCCACTCGCGCTGCCCGCCGAGATGCTGGGCATTCGCGGCAGCCACCTCCTGGAAGTCGTGGCGCGCCTCAAACCGGACGTAAGCCTCTCCCAGGCCGGCGCCGAAATGGATGCCATGATGCAGCGAATTTCCCAGGCCAATCCGGCCGAGGTGATGGGCGATCACGCCAGGGTCATTCCACTGCACGAACAGAGCGTTGGGACCGTCCGCTCCGGACTGCTGGTGTTGCTGGGGGCCGTGGCGTTCGTGCTTCTCATTGCCTGCGCCAATGTCGCGAATCTGCTCCTGGCGCGTGCCGCCTCGCGCCAAAAGGAAATTGCCGTTCGTGTTGCGCTCGGCGCCAGTCGCCTGCAAATCATTCGCCAACTGCTGACGGAGAGCGTGCTGCTGGCGTTGCTGGGTGGCGCGCTTGGAACTTTGTTCGCGTTGTGGAGCATCGATTTGTTGGTTGGCACTGTCGGGGACACCATCGCACTGACGACTCCGGGTTGGACCGACATTCGCATCGATCGTGGGGTGCTCGGATTCACACTGCTGATCTCGCTGGCAACCGGGGTCATGTTTGGACTCATGCCGGCCCTCCAGTCCGCGAAGCCGAATCTCAATAAATCGTTGAAGGAGGGCGAACGCGGTTCAACCGAAGGTTTTCAGCGCAACCGCCTTCGAAGCTTGCTTGTCGTCACGCAAATCGCGCTGGCGATGATGCTGCTCACCGGGGCCGCGTTGATGTTGCAAAGCTTCCTGCGCTTGCAAGGCGTCAATCCGGGTTTCGACGTCAATCGCGTCATTACGATGCAATTGAACCTGCCGGAATCGCGTTACACCAATCAACAGCAACGGGCGGCATTTTTTCAGCGGCTCACGGAACGGTGCCGTTCACTGCCGGGGGTGCAATTCGCGGCCGCCACAGCCCAGCTTCCGTTATCGAGCGATGTGGGCAACACCACGATCGAAGTCGTGGGTCGTCCGTCCCTCCCGCCT
>Ga0111539_10006822_pt1 | contig 14683 bp, 19 predicted proteins | sample RhiMethybrSRZTD1_FD_79667 | JGI IMG/M metagenome (GOLD analysis project Ga0111539, IMG submission 79667) | Populus rhizosphere microbial communities from Tennessee, USA - Rhizosphere MetaG P. TD hybrid SRZTD1 (version 2) (version 2) | ecosystem: Host-associated > Plants > Roots > Rhizosphere >... | reverse complement strand
TTCCTGGACGAGTCGCGTGGGACCATCCATGCCGTGGACGGCATCAATTTTGAATGCCGTGAAAGCGAGGTATTCGGGCTGCTCGGCGCGAACGGTGCAGGAAAAACGACAACGCTGCGAATGCTGTCGACAATCATAGCCCCCTCGTCGGGGACCGCTCGAATTCTGGGACACGACATCGTCAAAGACCCCGCCGGTGTACGACGGAACATGGGTTTCTTTTCGGCCAGCACGGCCCTGTATCCGCGCCTCACAGCGCGCGAAACCATAGAGTTCTTCGCACGGATCAATCAGTATCCGAAGGACAAGGTGGAAGCCCGAGTGGATGCGCTCATTGAACGGTTTGGAATCTCCGAATATGCCGGTGTGCGAGTGGAAAAACTCTCGACCGGCATGAAACAGAAAGTCTCGATTGCGCGCGCGGTCGCACACAATCCACGCATTGTGATTTTCGACGAGCCGACCAGCGGCCTGGACGTGCTGAATGCCATTGAAGTGCACCACGCTATCCGAGAGCTTCGTGACGACGGACGCACGATTATCTTTTCAACGCACATCATGAGCGAGGCGGAAAAACTTTGTGATCGCATCGCAATCATTCACAAGGGCCGCATCCTCGCCTGCGATACCTTTGCAGGCCTGCGGGAGATTACGGGATTGCACTACCTGGAGGACATTTTCCTCCGCTTCGTCCGAGGACCGGCATGAACTGGGCAGCCCTGAGGTTGCTCTATGTCCACGAGATGCGAATGGTTCTGCGGTCGCCACGCACCATCGTGATCGCCCTCGTGTTGCCTGCGGTTTTGATGCCGCTGATGATCAGCGGATCTCGCCTCATTCAGCAACGCCAAACGATCCGTCTGGACGAAACAACATTCGAGTATGCCGTGACAGGGCCCTGGGCGGATCAGGCCCGTGAGCTGATCAAGAGTTACCGCGATTCTGCGGAATTCATGAGCTTCGACGTCGAGGAGCGCGAGGTTTCAGATCCCGATGCCGCCTTGCGAGACGGAAGGCTCCACTTTTACATTCGCACTCTGGACGTGGATGAAGGGGACAAGGCTGCGAAGCAAGCCGCCGAAGCGAGTGTGGCAGGTCTTGACCAACCCCTACCTGCCACCGGCGTACCGGCACTTCAAGTCGTTTACCTGGGAAGCCGGGAAATCGCTCGCGCCGGCGCCGAACGCATGACGGACATGATGCGAGCGGCGCGGCGAAATGAGAGTTATGCGATTTTGATCGCACGCGGCTTTCCATCGCATCCCGACGGAATCCTCGCCACCACGAATGACAACCTCGCCACAGAATCGCAGATATCCGGGTCGAACCTTGGACGCTTTTTCACCGTGGTGCTGGTTGTATGGATTGTTGCGGCGGGTTCCATAGCGGCGATGGACATCATTGCAGGCGAGAAGGAACGCGGAACCCTCGAAACGCTTATCACTACCGGCGCGGGACGAACTGAAATCGCGACCGCGAAGCATCTCGCGATCTGCACCGTTGGAATCGCGATCACGTTCATGCAGGTTCTCTACGCGCTGGTGTACATCCGCCTTCGAGTCATCACACTACCGCCGGAGTTCGCCATCGATCTCTCGGCGCAGAGCGTGTTGCAACTGTTTATCCTGTTCATCCCACTGGCAGCAGCGATCGCGGCAGCCCTGTTGATCGTGTCTGCCTACGCGAAGACCTACAAGGAAGCTCAACTGCAATTCTTCCCCTTATTCATGGGCAGCCTTGTCCCTTCCCTCGCTGCCGTCATACCGGGATTGAAGTCGCGATCAATTATCTCCCTGGTTCCGGTTGCGAACGTCAGTGTTGCCGTCCGGGAAGTACTCACGGGCCGACCGGACCACTTAATGATCGGCGTGACGGTAGCAGTGATGAGTCTTACCGCCGGGCTCCTGATCCGGTATTCGGCAAAGCTCCTGGCCCGAGAAGACATTGTGGTTTCCACGCAGCACGAGCAGTCGGCCCTGGAGGGCGGCGACTCCCTGTTCCAGCGTCAGGTGTTTCGATGGTTCGCCGTGCTGTGGGCCGTCACATTTGCAGCGGCGGCGAACGTTCCCCAACTCCAATCGCCCCTGACACAGGTCCTCTTTAACGAGGTTGTCATTTTCTTTGGGGCGTCCGTCTTCATGATTCACAGGTATCGGCTGGACGTACGAAAAGTCCTCGGCATTCGGCGCATGCCCTGGCAGATATTCGCAGCGGTACTGATGGCCGTACCGGCCGCGCAGGTTGTCGCGGTTGCCTTCTTCAGGATCGTCAGCATCTTCATACCGACTCCGGGCGATCTTCTGCGCCAGCTGGCGAAACAAATCGCGCCGACGAGCCTGCCTGTTTGGCAGATGATTTTATTTATGGCGCTGCTGCCGGCGGTTTGTGAGGAGTTGGCGTTCCGCGGCCTCCTGCTGCATGGTTTGCGACACCGATTTCATCCCATCGTCCGATGCCTTGTCATAGGCATCATCTTCGGCGTCTTCCACTACACGTTGTTCCGCATCGCGCCGACAGCGTTGCTGGGAGTGATTCTTACCGGGATCGCCGTGATGACAGGGTCGATCCTGCCCGGCATGCTTTTCCATGCCGCCAACAACAGCCTGGCAATCGGAATGGAAAGCGCGAACATCAGCCTGAGTCGCCTTGACGGATTCACCTATGCGACGGCAATCGCCGTCTTTGCTCTGTCGATGCACGTGATCTGGCGCTACGGAAAACAGGCGCGGGAAAATTAACCGCGGATTACACGGATTCCAATCCGTGTAATCCGCGTTCCTGCCCCACAGACACCTCAACGGCAGGTATACTATGCGCCATGGTGGTACAGCAACGGACCGAACTCGGTCGTATTCGGTTTCTCTATTTTCTGACATTGATTCTGGCGACGTCTGCGGTAGTGACGTCGATAACCCTTTACTCTCAGGCTTCCGAAACTCTGCGGATCGCGATGGTGGCGCTCGGCGCCGTGGGGTTGATTGCCCTGTTCATGACGCTCCTGCAGCTCTATACGTTTCCGAAGCGCAGCCACGCCCTGCTCATACAGTCCGGCTCGGAAATGATTATTGCGACGAATGCACTGCACGAGGGCTTCAAACTCCGATTTCTTCGCGACGTTCTTACCGACAGCGTGACAACACTGAGCGATGAAGACCGGGCGCGCTGGAAGTTCCTCGAGGCGGATGGCTATTTCACGGTAATTTGCGTCAAGAATCCGCGAAAGGTCCTGATTCTCCGGCTATGCACGATGGTGTTCGACGATGTTTTTGCTGTGGACAACAGCAATCGCTGGGAGCACTACGACAGTGCCAGCACAGCTGAACCGTCCTTTGCGAACAGTGAGCGGCCACGCCTGAAAACATGGAAAGAACTTGACGCCGGGAGCAGGCCGGGGTAAGTTTCTGGACGGCTCAGACGCCAGTTTTCGATCTTTGTAATGTACGTACTGATACGTGGCGATTTAAGGCAACTTGCTCCACGTAAAAAACTGCTAAACAGTCCGTGAGGTATTTAAAAAGGCTCCGTACCGTTTGGTACGGAGCCTTTTTGGTTTAGCCCAGTGAAGGGAGAATTGAATGAGTTTCGTTAAAGGGCTCCGGTGCCGCGAATGCTCCCGGGAATACCCGGCGCGGCTTCAGGCAGGATGCGAAGATTGTTTCGCTCCCCTCGAAGTCGACTATGACTACCCCGCTATCGCTCGCACCCTCACACGAGAACAGATCGCTTCCCGACCGGCAAATCTCTGGAGATACCGCGAGCTTCTGCCTGTGGAATCCGACCCCGTCGTGGGCCTCGCCAGCGGGTGGACACCCCTGGTCCGGGCGGATCGGCTGGGAAAAGCACTCGGCCTCGATCACCTTTATTTAAAGAACGACGCCGTCTCCTATCCCACGTTGTCTTTCAAGGACCGCGTGACGTCGATGGCAGTGAACAAGGCACTGGAATTCAAGCTCGAAGCGGTCGGATGCGCGTCGACCGGCAATCTCGCAAACTCGGTTGCTGCGCAGGCAGCGGCCGCTGGACTCCCGGCATATATCCTGATTCCCGAAAGTCTTGAACGCAGCAAAGTCACCGCAACTCAGATCTACGGCGCGCGTGTGATCGCGGTCCGCGGCAACTATGACGATGTGAATCGTCTGTGTGCACAGATCGCCGAACGCCATCCCTGGGGCTTCGTGAACGTCAATCTCCGCCCGTTCTATGCGGAGGGTTCCAAGACTATGGGTTTTGAAATTGCGGAGCAACTCGGCTGGAATGCGCCCACATCCATCGTCGTGCCCATGGCCGGCGGCGCTCTCCTCTCGAAGATTCACAAGGGGCTCCACGAACTGCAGCGAGTGGGCTTGCTCCAGGAACCCGTCACAACGAAGCTGTACGGGGCGCAGGCTCTCGGTTGTAATCCGATCGTGGACGCCGTACGCCGGCGAAGTATCGACATCAAGCCGGTCAAACCCAATACCATCGCGAAGTCGCTGGCGATCGGCAATCCCGCCGATGGCTACTACGCCTCCGGATTCATTCAAAACAGCGGCGGTTGGGCCGACGACGCGACGGATACGGAGATCTCGGCGGGCATTCAACTGCTGGCGGAGACTCAGGGCATTTATACGGAAACGGCCGGCGGAGTGAGTGTCGCCGTGACCAAAAAGCTGGTGGAAGGGGGCCACATCGACAGGCGTGGAATCACGGTTGTCTGTATCACCGGAAACGGATTGAAGACGCCCGACGCCGTGACGTTAAACACGCCCGAAGTGATCGATGCGAAAATCGAAGCGTTCGAACGCGTCGTCGAAGGAGTCGCCCATGTCGCTTAAGGTCGTGATCCCAACTCCACTCCGAAAACATACCGGAGGCGCGGAAGTTGTGGAAGTTGACGCCGGCACCGTAAAGGAAGTCATCGACAGACTGGAAACCAAATTCCCTGGAATTCGCAACAGCGTGTGTGACGACTCGGGAAGTCTTCGCCGCTTCATCAACGTGTACGTCGACGGAGAAGATGTGCGGTTTCTCGAGAATCTCAGCACCAGGGCGAAAGACGGTTCGGAGATCGCGATTGTTCCGGCGATTTCCGGGGGAGTTTAGCGGCTCCCTGCCCGACGGATATCCATTCGTCAATATTTTCCCGACTCGACAGTAACGACTGCTCGCGTATTGGAATTTTCAGGTATTAAAGTTGCGCCCGTATCCGTCTTATAGAAGAATAACGTGATCACGGATTCGGTTGCTTTGAAAGTCTTGGCTGTTAGCGGCAGTGGATGGAGCCTCCTGCAGTATGCAGCGGCCTCGCGGTGTGGGAGAGGTAACGACTCTTCCAGTCCTCCTTTTTCTGCTCTGTTCCACAGCCCTTGTTGAGCCTGTAGCTGCTGGGTAGGTTTGAAAAATTTCCTGGGCACCAGGTTATTAAAGGGTGGAACCGACAAATGAAAAAATTTCTTCTTGTGGCCTGCGTCTTGTTAATTCCCGTGCTCGCAAATGCGACACCAATCAGCCTGCAGTATCAGGGCAATTCCTTCGGAGCTGCGATCGGCACACTAATCTCGGGAAGCGATCGCATCACCGCACAGGCCATCATCGACTTTACAGGTGCCGGAAACTACACGGCCACCAGTTGGGGACTTACGGTCTCCACAACGGCAGGACCTGTATCGATTCTCAACAGCACCCCTGGACTTGCAACATCCATTGCGCAGTTTTCGCTGGATCAATTTGGAAACGTCCTCACCTGGACTCTCCTGGGTAGGGCTCAGGTTACTGGTGCGTCGACCACGGAGCTTCTTTTCACCAGAAATATCGGAGATGCATCCGGCATTGAGGATTTGGCGATGATCGATGATACCTTCTTCCCGTGCAGTCTTCCGGCTTCCTGCGCTCACAACCTTCTTGCTCCCGGACAATGGACCGCCACCACCGTGCCTGAGACGTCCTCTCTGGCCCTGTTAGGTACCGGGTTGGCACTTGGTGGATTTGCCTGGAAGCGATCCAGAAAGCTGTCCGCGTAATGCCGGTTGTCCGTGAATCAGGAACAGCGCGATGGCATAAACCCTTGCTCAGTACTCGCTGAATATCCTTTGAATCTCCAACGGATCGTTCGTCTTCGTTAAGGCGAGCATCAGCAGAATCCGCGCGTGCAGCGGTGTCAATCTTTCAACTGCGACGATATTGGCGGGGTCCTTCTCGTTATGGGGCGCCGGGGAACCCACGTTTTCGCCCGAAGGAAACGTCGCTGCGACAACAATTCCCTTCTTCTGAAGGCCTTCATAAAACGTGCGTTCTGCCGGAGTGAATCCGGTGGTTGCGACGACGATGCCCTTGACGTGTTCATCAAGGCTGCTGGGGCCGGCACCCGCGTAGGAGTACCGGATTTCCACAGCAGAGAATTCCGTAATGCCGGTGAGATCGAATTCTGCCGTCGTGGTGTGCCTGCGGGCGGGCGCATAGAAAAACTCGACACCATGCGAAGCGACAATCCCCAGCCAGCCCATTTCTCGCGCGCCGAATCCTCCGCTTCTCGCATAAACCTTCTCAGCGTCACGGGCCGACAGGATGCGCTCGTCCATGACAATCAGTGCGCCCTTTCCTCGAGCCTCAGGCGACGCTGCCACTCGTATTCCGGCAAGGAGATTCAAAGCGCCGTCCGGGCTGATGCCCGTTGGCGGCCGCTGGGCTCCAACGAGTACAACGGGGCGATCCGATCTCACGGCCAGATGAAGAAAGAATGCCGTCTCGTCCATCCGGTCGGTTCCATGGGTGACAACGATGCCGGAGAGATCCGCCCGTTCACGGAAAAGCGTATTAATGCGTTTTGCAAGCTGGAGCCAATGAGCGGGTGCAATATTCGTGCTCGGAATATTGCTGAACTGCTCGGTCTCAATGCGAGCGTACTTTCTCGCCTCCGGTACAGCCGACACCAGCTCTCCAACCGGACGGCGGATTTCATAACCTTCCTGCGTACCCGGATCGCGCTGTTCACCCGCGATCGTGCCGCCGGTTGCGATGACGAGAACTCTGGGCAATTCCGAGGCAACAGCAGACACTGGGGCCGCAAAAACCACAAACAACGCCAATAGCCAGGATTTCATGGGTGCTCTATTGTAGGGCAACAAGGGTATTCATTAACAAATCACGCTCAAAATCAAACACACCATTTCCGCATTGGCATGCAACTCTGTCAATCCTACGAAGGTCTATTGAAACCACTCCTCGCCATCCTCGCCGGTTTTAAGGCCTCCCCAGACTTTTTCGAGAACGGCCCCAATTCCCCCACCGACGTAATACCACTGGAGTGTTCCGATAACGTAAGTTATCCCTATCGCCACCGCCAAAACCCCACCTGAAACTCCAGACCGATCCATCAGTGTGAAGGCCGCGAGAATGCCGAGCATCGGCACCGTGTCAAAGATGCTCAGTAACTGCCAGAAGGCCGACCGCTGAAACAGGTATGTCGAGTAAGTCACCCCGAGTTCGACAAACGCGCGATTCGATTGGAGTTCCAGCCAGGTGAACAAAAAAAATCCCGTCGCGAGAAAAAAGTGGGAAATCGCGGCGGTCAGGCCGACGCGCCTCCAGTAGACCCGCTCATTGATATGAAACACGTTGAACCACGTAAGGAGGTGATACAGCCCGAAAACGAGCAGCAGCGGAATCAGTACGGCCAGAAAGGCATTAAGCATGAGTCGATAGTATAATCCCGGCTTCCTTATGAACTTGCATGAAGCCGCTGAAGAACTCGTCCGCCTCGGCACGGACTTCCACCACCGCGGCTGGATGCTGGGAACAAGCGGCAATCTCAGTACAGTACTGTCGCGAGAGCCTCTACGTGTGGCTATCACGCCCAGTTCTATCGACAAAGGCCGGATGGACGCCGGTCAGATTTTGGAAATTGACGCTCAGGGCAAGGTCCTTCAGAGCGCCGCGGGACGCGCGTCAGCAGAGACGTTGCTCCACCTTGAGGTGATCCGTTCTACCGGAGCGGCGGCCGTAATGCACACACACTCGGTGTGGACGACGATCCTTTCGGATTTTTACCATACGAAGGGTGGCGTTCTGATCGAAGGCTATGAAATGCTCAAGGGGCTGGACGGGGTCCAAACACACGAACATCGCGAGTGGATTCCAATCTTCGAGAACAGCCAGGATATGGCCGCGCTTGCAGACCGTGCGCGTGTCTTGTTCACAAAACAAACGGAGATTCACGCATTGCTGGTTCGGCGCCATGGGATGTACACGTGGGGAAAGGATCTCGCAACCGCCGCGCGTCATGTCGAGATTCTTGAATTTCTGATGGAGGCTGTGGGACGCCGGCAAACGATGGGACCGACGTAAACAAGGAGGAGATATGGCCGTTGTGCGAATTCCCGAACAGGGACAGACACTGAGGACCAAAGAGTCCATCAAGGAGTATCTCGCGGGCATCAACATCGAATACTCGACATGGACGCCTGAGCACCCCACCCGTCCGGACGCTCCACAGGAAGAAATCCTGAACGCGTACAAGAGGGAGATTAGTGAACTCAAAGAACGCGGAGGCTATGTCACGGCAGACGTGATCAATGTCACCAACAGCACGCCGAACCTGGAAGCCATGTTGGCAAAGTTCAGTCGCGAACATCTCCACGAAGAGGACGAGGTGCGTTTCATTCTGGCCGGACACGGCGTGTTTCACATCCATCCCGTAGGCAAGCCCGTCGTCGCCATTGAAGTAGAAGCGGGCGATCTGATTCGAGTTCCCCGAGGAACATGGCATTGGTTTGACCTGTGCGCGGACCGCCAGATTCGCGCCATTCGCCTATTCCAGGACCCTTCAGGGTGGACTCCCGTGTACACCGACAGCGCCGAGGAAAAGAAATACGAACCGGTCTGCTTTGGCGCGTCGCATGTCCAGTAGATGACGAAGGGAATCCTGCTCGACATCGAAGGCACGACCACTCCGATCTCTTTCGTCCATGACGTGCTCTTTCCGTATGCCCGGGCGCACGCTCCCGAATATCTCGATGACGAAGCGAGGCGGTCGCTCAAGGACGAATATGACTCCGATGTTGCCAGAGGACTCGCCCCTCCAGCGTGGGCCTCTGGCGCTCTGGAGTATGTTTACTGGCTCATGGACCAGGACCGGAAATCCACGGCTCTTAAGACACTTCAGGGCAGGGTGTGGAAAGAAGGTTTTCGGCGCGGAGAATTGCGAGGCGAAGTCTTTCCGGACGTCCCGGTAGCCCTGGAACGCTGGAAGAAGGCGGGCATCGACGTGCGGATCTATTCCTCAGGAAGCATTCTTGCCCAGCAACTGCTCTTCTCCACTACCCGCTACGGCGATCTGACGCGCTACCTGAACGGATACTTCGACACGACAACGGGGGCAAAGTCCGACCCTGCGAGCTACGCCGCCATCTCCAAAGAGTTTCCTTTGTTCCCTTTTGAAATCCTCTTTGTCTCCGATGTCACACGGGAACTTCACGCGGCAACCGAAGCCGGCTTGTCTGCTCTGCTCTCCGTGAGGCCCGGGAATGCCGCGCAGCCGGAGCACTCCTTTTCGTCGATCACCAGCTTGTTGGAAGTACTCCCAGAATCCAGTTGATGGCAGCGACAACAGCGCTCTTGTTGCCCGGCCTCGATGGAACCGGCGACCTTTTCGAGCCCTTCGCCAGCGTTGCTCCGCCGGGTATCGATACGGTTGTTGTCAATTACCCACACAACGAAAGCTCGATGGAAGTCCTTGAGAAGCGCGCCCGGGAGAAGCTGGCAGAGCGTTCGATCATCATCGCGGAATCTTTCTCTGGACCGATCGGCGCCAGGCTCGCGACAGACGCGAGAGTGCGGGCACTGGTGCTTTGCAATTCTTTCATCAGCAGTCCTTATCTTAGCGTCGGCACCCCACGCCGGTTTCCCTTCATTTCTTCGCCACCACGCGGTCGCACCTTTGTTCTCCATTCCGATTCCCGACTTCCTGCTCCGCTCCGCCTTGCTGGGATCGCGGGCAGCTCCGGCTCTTGTGGAGAAAACGCGGCGGGCTATTCGATCTATCCCAGCACGCGTTCTCGCTGGACGCGTTCGTCAGGTTCTTCAGGCGGACGAAAGGCAGACACTCCGGGGCCCTGGCCAAGCCGGTCCTCTACCTGCGTGGTCTCAGTGATGGCCTGCTTTCCGAAAACTGTTGGCACGTGATGCAAAACGTCTGTCCCGATGCTCAAATCGTACGGGTCGAAGGACCTCACATGTTGCTTCAGGTGTCGCCGAACGAATGCTGGAAGGCCATTGTGAGGTTCATGGAAGACCTCTAACGCTGTCAGGAGCGCGTGATGAGCAGTCCCGTCCAGATCGCAAACATCCTCATAGCTCAGGACCGCATGGCTCAGCTCGACCAATCCCACACGGTTATGAGCATCACTCGGGAGGACTTCGTAAGGGGCGAGATCACGGTCCAGCGCGTTTGCAAACATCCCCTCGTTCTCAGTTTGATAGCCGTCGCGATGCTGCTGTTGGGGCTTCTGACTACACGAGAAATCGTCGAATGGCTGATCTATGGAGAATCGTCTACGATTACTCGATAATGATGGTTCTTCTGTACCCTAGTGGGCCGTATTTTCTTTATCAGGCCTGGCGTCAAGCGCCCATGCTGCTAATCCAGACGCGTGACGGGATGCGTCGACTCGAGTTCAAAGGGCATCCCTGGAAAGAGTCCATCACTGCGCTTGAACTCGCCGCCCGCGAGCACGGATACGCCTTGAAATCTCATGAACTATGACCTGACAAACCTGCCAGCCAATTACGATCGCGGTCGCGACCTCGCTCCGGACGTGCTCGATCTTTGGATGCATGCTCTCGCAGCACACGTTCAAGGTCGCCGCATCATCCGGATTCTGGACCTCGGTTGCGGCACAGGACGGTTCTCCCCAGCCCTTGCTGCATATTTCGGAGCGGAGGTCACCGGTATCGACCCGTCGATCAAGATGCTCGAACGGGCGTTTGAAAAGAAGCACGATCGTGTCGAGTACCTTCAGGGACCGGCCGAAGCCATTCCGCTCCCGTCTGACTCGGTCGACATGATCTTCATCTCGATGAGCTTTCACCACTTCACGAACAGGCGGGCGGCGGCGGCAGAATGCCGACGAGTTCTTCGTGAAGGAGGTGGGGTGTTCGTTCGGACAGGCACACGCGAACAGATCCAGGCATACCCGTTCGTTCCGTTTTTTCCGTCAACGCCGGCCATTCTTAACGAAGTTTTGCCCAGTCACCACGAGCTTCGAGACACATTCGAGAGTGCCCGATTTCATCTGGAAGCTTCGGAAAAGATTGAGCAAACGATCGCTCCGAACTGGAGCGTCTATGCGGACAGGCTCTCAGCTGGAGGAGATTCGGTAATCGCCAGATTGTCTGCCGACGAGCTTGAGAGCGGCCTGTCCGCTATGCGTCGTCAAGCAATAGAAGCCAGGGAAACCCCAATCGTCGAAGCCATCGATTTCTTCGTGTTTCGTTAAGCGATCTTGCCCTTCCCGCGACCCGACCCCAGAATCGCCACTGGAACGATATGCCGTACTTTCGCGTACTCCTTGACGGGGAGAATATCTGGCTACACATGGAAGGGCGCCAGCAGCGGATGGGTTTCTTCACCACACGCTTCGTCGAAGCCGCTTCGATGGATGAAGCCAGGAAGGTTGCAGTCAGCCACTTTCATTCAGAAAAAAAATTGAATTCACTGAACCCTCCCGACGATCCCCCGCGCGTCATCGTCAGGGAGGTCGAGAGAGTAAAGAAGACGGAAGTGCCACGTATCGTTCATGGGTTCGCTTTCTTTCCGGAAGAACCAGAGAACTCTATTAAGTAGAAACGATGACGCTCAGAACACTCGTTAGCTTCGAGGCAGACTTCCCGACAGAAGGTTCACCGCCCGGAAGCGAACTTGCCGAGTTCATTGCCGGTGCACTGAGGTCTGCTGGCCAGGACGTCACGGAACCCGGCAACCGTGAAGGCTGGGCGTGGGAAATCCAACGCTCAGCAGGCAAGGCTGTGATCAACTCCATCATTGGCTTCTCTGATGACGGACCCCGCCAGTGGCAAATTCACACGTACCTCCACAAGCCGTTTCTTCAGCGCGTTTTTGGGAATAACAATTCAAACGACGGAGAACTCAGTACGTACTGCCACACGATCCATCGCGCTATGAAAGACGACCCACGCTTTCGCAATATTCGCTGGTACGAGCAGGTGGCCTTCGACAAGGATTATGGCGAAACCTGGAGCGATACTCCGTGAGCCAATGTTTTGCTTCTGCCCGGAATGAGCGGTGCTCTGATTCAAATGACTCTTATGAGAATTCCAGCGGCGTTGCTAACGTAACCCCTTCCATGGGCATGCCACTCCACATCCGAAACCTTGGTCCAGAGGACGCTGAAGCATGGGCTGTCCTGCGCCGGGAGGCTTTGGAACGATATCCCCTCGCCTTCGGCGCCACATTGCGCGACGTTGGTCAACTGGCTGAAATGGTGCGGGAGAGACTCGCATCACCAGAGTATTCGGCCGTTTTCGGCGCCTTTGACGCGGCTTCGCTCGTTGGCATCGTTGGCATCGTTCGTGAGGAGCGCACCAAGGAGCGCCACAAGTCTGTGATCTGGGGAATGTACGTCACACCGCAACATCGCCGCAGAGGTGTCGGCGAGTCGCTACTGCATGCCGCAATTCGCCAGGCACAAACATGGAAGGGTGTGGAGCAGGTGTCCTTATCTGTGACCGAGACCGCACCCGAAGCAAAGAGGTTGTACGAGCGAAACGGATTCCAGCTCTGGGGGCGGGAGCCGCGGGCGCTCCATTGGGAAGGCCGGTACGTGGACGAGATCCATATGGTTTTGGAGTTGGGTAAGAATGGGACAGGGGACGTTTGACATCTGACATTTAGGAAAGGTCCTCCCAAGTCAGACGTCCCATGTCCAATCTGATCCCGTACCAAAAGTCCGCCTATTCCCCGGCGTATTAGAATAGAGAAGCATGCCAATCTTCGTTTGCCCACGATCAAAAGTGGCGGAAATGGTCCAACGTCATAAACCTTCCCGCGTGGTGAGTTTGCTTGATCCCGGGTCCGAATTTCCCGACCTCGGGCCCGTCTATGCCAAGAAACACTTGCGCCTGGAGTTCCACGACGTCCATCTCCCGCTGCTAACTCATGCCCTGCCCACACCAGCTCACTTCGACCAGTTTCTACGCTTCATTCAGGAGTGGGATCCTGCGGACGCGCTGTTGATTCATTGCCAGGCAGGGATCGGGCGTTCCCCAGCAACCGCGTTCATCGCCGCGTGCATCCACAATCCGCATACTGCTGAGCGACACATCGCCATACAGTTGCGTCAGGCATGCTCCCTGGTACGGCCGAATGAAAATTGGATTCGAATCGCTGACTATGCCATGAAACGACAGGGACGGATGTTCGACGCAATCTGGCAAACCGGCCGAAACCTCCCGTTTCCTCAGGTCAAAGAAGGTGAGGCATTTCAAATCCCGTCGATCTTTCCCGTGTAAGAGGACCTTGGCTGGGATACCGCTTGCGGAAAATTGCCCGTTGGGACACTCATGAAGAACTACGACTGCGTCATTTGGGACTGGAACGGCACATTGCTGGACGACCTCACTCTTGCCCTCGGTGTCGTCAATGAACTGCTGCGGGAATATGGTGTGGAAGAGCTGAGCCTGCCTCGTTATCGGGAAATCTTCGACTTCCCTGTCCGGGATTATTACGAGCGAGCCGGCCTGGATCTCCAAAAGCACGACTTCCATGAGATCAGCGAGAAGTTCTGCTCGCGCTTTGAAGAACGTCTGCATCTTGCCCGGATATTCCCTGGCGTGCCATCCCTGCTGGAATCGATACGCGAGTCCGGATCGCGTCAGTTTGTTCTTTCGGGCACCGAGCAAAACGCGCTCGGAAGAATGATGCGTCGCTACGAAATCGCGGAACTCTTCGACGCGACACAAGGTCTTGAAGACAACCTCGCGGCGGGTAAAGTGGCCGCGGGACGAGAGCTCGTTCAGCGATGCCGTATTGAACCGGACCGCACCGTCATTATTGGAGACACGACTCACGACGCGGCAGTCGCAAAGGAACTTGGCATGGAATGCCTGCTGTTGGCTTCAGGCCACCATTCCCAGGAACGACTGTCGTCGCTAGGCCTTCCTGTATTTGATTCTCTGGAAACACTGTCCGTGAATCTCCTGTGATGCGTTATCATCCCGCACCATGAAACAGCCTATCTGGCAAGTGATTGCCGCGTCGTCCGTAGGCACAATGATCGAGTGGTACGACTTCTATATCTTTGGAAGTCTGGCTTCAGTGATCTCGCCGCTTTTTTATCCTCAAGGCAATGACACCCTCGCGTACTTTGCCTATCTGTCCACATTTGCGGTGGGATTTATCGTGCGCCCGTTTGGTGCGCTGTTCTTTGGACGCATTGGAGATCTCGTAGGACGTAAATACGCCTTCCTGATCACACTGCTGATCATGGGCGGTGCGACGGCAGTTATCGGCATTCTTCCGACGTACGCGACAATCGGCATGGCCGCACCGATCGCGTTGCTGCTCATTCGAATCCTGCAGGGCCTTGCTCTCGGCGGAGAGTATGGCGGTGCTGCGGTATACGTTGCCGAGCACGTTCCTGACGGCAATCGCGGTTTCTATACAAGCTTCATCCAGATCACCGCAACACTT
>Ga0111539_10006819_pt1 | contig 14687 bp, 15 predicted proteins | sample RhiMethybrSRZTD1_FD_79667 | JGI IMG/M metagenome (GOLD analysis project Ga0111539, IMG submission 79667) | Populus rhizosphere microbial communities from Tennessee, USA - Rhizosphere MetaG P. TD hybrid SRZTD1 (version 2) (version 2) | ecosystem: Host-associated > Plants > Roots > Rhizosphere >... | reverse complement strand
TCGCCCACGGCATCGTGGCGTTCGCGTTCAACGTCACGCTCCTCGCGCTGATGATCAACCTCGCCGCGAGCGTCATCTAGCTCGCCAGCGTGGCGTCGACGATGGCCTGCGCCTCCTGCACGATGCGGCGTAGGTGCTCGGGCCCCCGAAAGCTCTCCGCGTAGATCTTGTAGATGTCCTCGGTGCCGGAGGGGCGCGCGGCGAACCAGCCGCTCTCGGCCACGACCTTCAAGCCGCCGAACGGCGCGTCGTTGCCGGGAGCGCGGGTGAGGGTGCGCTGGATCCGCTCGCCGGCGAGGTCGGTCTGGCGAACCTGCTCGGGTGACAGCCGGGAGAGCCGGGCTTTCTGCTCGGGCGTGGCCGGCGCATCGACCCGATCGTAGGCCGGCTCGCCGAACTCGCGCGTCAGCGTGCGATAGATCTCGCCGGGGTCGCGGCCCGCCCGCGCCGTGATCTCCGCCGAGAGCAGCGCCGGAATGATCCCGTCCTTGTCGGTCGACCACGCCGCACCGTCGAGCCGGAGAAACGAGGCGCCCGCGCTCTCTTCGCCGCCGAAGCCCAGCGAGCCGTCGAGCATTCCCGCCACGAACCACTTGAAGCCGACCGGCGTCTCGAAGAGCGTGCGGCCGAGCTTGGCGGTGACGCGATCGATCATCTGGCTGCTGACCATGGTCTTGCCGACCGCGGCGTCCGGACGCCACCGTGGCCGGTGCCGGAAGAGGAAGTCGATGGCCACCGCGAGGTAGTGATTGGGCGGGAGTAGCCCTGCACTGGCCGTGACGATCCCGTGGCGATCGTGGTCGGGATCGCACGCGAAGGCCACGTCGAAGCTCTTCTGCAGGCCGAGGAGCCTTCGCATGGCATACGGCGAGGACGGGTCCATGCGAATACGGCCGTCCCAGTCAACCGTCATGAACCGAAACGTGGGATCGATCTCGTCGCTGACCACGGTCAGATTCAGACCGTAGCGCTCGGCGATCGCGGGCCAGTACCGGGTGCCGGCGCCGCCGAGTGGATCCACCCCCAGCCGGAGGGTGGCCCCGCGGATCGCGCCCATGTCGACCACGTTGGCGAGGTCGTTCACGTACGCGTTGAGATAGTCGTGACGATGGGTCGTGGCGGCGTGCAGGGCCCGGTCGAAGGGCATCCGCTTGAGCCCGCCGAGCCCACTCTGCAAGAGCTCGTTGGCCCGGGTCTGGATCCAGCCGGTCACGTCGGTGTCCGCCGGCCCGCCGTTGGGGGGGTTGTACTTGAAGCCGCCGCTCTCGGGCGGGTTGTGCGAGGGCGTGATGACGATGCCGTCGGCCAGGCCGGTCGTTCGGCCGCGGTTGTAGGTCAGGATCGCGTGCGAGAGGACGGGCGTCGGCGTGTACTCGTCGTGCTCCGCCAGCATCACCTCCACCCCGTTGGCCGCCAGCACCTCGAGCGCACTGGCGCCGGCCGGCACGGACAGCGCGTGCGTGTCGATCCCGACGAAGAGCGGGCCGTCGATCTTCTGATGCCGGCGGTACTCGCAGATGGCCTGAGTGGTAGCGAGGACGTGCCGCTCGTTGAACGTCCGGTCGAGCGAGGAGCCGCGATGCCCCGATGTACCGAAGGCGACGCGCTGGCGGGCGTCCGACGGGTCAGGAACCTCGGTGTAGTACGCGGTGATGAGCCGCGGGACGTTGGTCAGGATGGCGGGGGTGGCGGGCTCGCCGGGCAAGGGACGGGCGCTCATCACGATCGAGCATACCCCCGTCCGTGGATGCAGGCCGCGGTCTCGGACGCGATCATCCGTTCCTCGTCGGCGGCGACGACGAGCGCGCGAATGGCCGAGCCCTCGCGGCTGATCACACCGTCCGCGCCGGGGTTGGCGGTGTTCCGGCCGGGATCGAGCGTGAGGCCACACCACTCGAACCCCGCCGCGATGCGGCGCCGGATCTCCGCCTGGTGCTCGCCGACGCCCCCGGTGAAAACGACGGCATCGGCACCTTCCAGGACGGCGAGATAGGCGCCGAAATACTTCCTGGCTCGGTGGCAAAAGATGTCGAGAGTCAGCCGCACGCGCGGATCGCTCGCTTCGCGCGCGAGGAGATCGCGGGTGTCCGCGCTGCCCGTCAGCCCCTTCAGGCCGGAGCTCTCGTTGAGCCAATGCTCGACCTGGTCGAGCGACACGCGCTCGCCGCGCATCAGCACGACCAGGATCGCCGGATCGACATCGCCCGAGCGTGGGCCCATGACGAGGCCTTCGAGCGGCGTGAGCCCCATCGACGTGTCCACCGACGCCCCGCCGCGGACGCAGCGGAGCAGCCGCTACCGAGGTGCAGCACCACCAGCTTCAGATCCGCAACAGCCCGGCCCAGCAGCGTGGCCGCGCGGGCGGTGGCCCACGCGTAGGAGATGCCGTGAAAGCCGAAGCGGCGGATGCCGTGGCGCTCGGCCAGCTCCCAGGGGATTGCGTAGCGTGCCGCGGCCTCGGGCAGCCGGGCGTGGAACGCGGTGTCGAACACGGCCACCATCGGGATGGCGGCGCCGAGGGTGTCGCGGCAGGCGCGGATGCCGGCCAGGCTCGGGCGGTTGTGCAGCGGCGCCAGGACCTCCAGCGTCTCGATCGCATCGATGACCGTGTCATCGATGAGCGCCGGCGCGGTGAAGCGCGGACCGCCGTGCACGACGCGGTGGCCGACGGCCTCGATCGGTCCGGCGCGCCGGGCCAGCTCGAGCGCATGCTGGACGGCCGAGGCGTGATCACCATCCCGCACGGCCTCGATGCGCTCGGCCAGCGCGCGGCCGGCGGCGGGTGAGGCGCCGGGCTCGACCGCCACCAGGCGGAACTTCACCGACGACGACCCACAGTTCAGTGCCAGCACGTTCATCGCCGGATCCCGGGGCTCTCGCGCGCCATGCGATCCCAGAGTAGCCCACGAGCAAGCGATTGACCCGCGTTCGGCGGGGGCAGAAGATGAGGGCGCGCTGTCGGACAAAGAGCTCGACCTGCTCGATGGATACTGGCGGGCGGCGAACTATCTCACCGTCGGGCAGATCTATCTGCTCGACAATCCTCTGTTGCGCGAGCCGCTCAAGCCCGAGCACATCAAGCCGCGGCTCCTGGGACACTGGGGGACGTCACCGGGCCAGACGCTCCTCTACACGCACCTGAATCGCCTCATCCGACAGCACGACGCCGACATGATCTTTCTGTCCGGCCCCGGGCATGGCGGGCCGGCCGTGGTGGCGCAGGTCTATCTCGAAGGTGCGTACTCCGAGATCTATCCCGAGGTTTCACAGGATCTGCCAGGGCTCCACCGGCTGTTTCGTCAGTTCTCCACGCCCGGCGGCATTCCGAGCCACGTGAGCGTGACCACACCCGGATCGATCCACGAGGGGGGCGAGCTCGGCTACGTGCTCGTCCATGCCTTCGGCGCGGCGTTCGACAATCCTGATCTGATCGTGGCCGCCGTGGTGGGCGACGGCGAGGCGGAGACCGGGCCGCTGGCCGGCAGCTGGCAGGGCATCAACTACCTCAATCCGGCGCGGGATGGCGCGGTGCTGCCGATCCTGCACCTCAACGGGTACAAGATCGCGGGCCCGACCGTGCTCGGCCGCTCGAGCGACGACGACGTGCGCAACGTGCTCACCGGCCACGGCTACGACGTGGCCTTCGTCGAAGGTGATGAGCCGGGGAAGGTGCACCGGCAGCTCGCCGCGACGCTCGACGACTGCTACGCCAAGATCCGCCGGATCCAGGCGGCCGCTCGTCAGCGCGGAGCCACGGGCCGCCCGCGCTGGCCGGTCATCGTGCTGCGCACGCCGAAGGGCTGGACCGGTCCCAAGGTGGTCGATAGCCTTCCGGTCGAGGGGACCTTCCGGGCGCATCAGGTGCCGCTGAGCAACGTCCGGCAGAACGCCGAGCATCTCCGGATGCTCGAAGCGTGGATGCGCAGCTATCGGCCGCAGGAGCTCTTCGACGCCACGGGTCGACTCGTGCCGGAGCTGGCGGCGCTGGCCCCGGTGGGCGATCGGCGCATGGGCGCCAACCCTCACGCCAACGGTGGCCGGAGCTCCGTCGCGCTCGACCTGCCGGATTTCCGGGCCTACGCGCTCGCGGTGAAGCAGCCGGCCACCGAGCGCCACGAGTCCACGCGTCAGCTCGGCAAGCTCATGCGCGACATCTTCACGAAGAACGCCCGGCCGGCCAACTTCCGGCTCTTCTGCCCGGACGAGACGAACTCCAATCGACTCGGCGACGTGTTCGAGGTGGAGAACCGCTGCTTCATGGGCCCCACGCTCGCGCAGGACGATCACGTATCTCCGCGCGGGCGGGTCATGGAGCTGCTCAGCGAGCACAACTGTCAGGGCTGGCTCGAGGGGTACGCGCTCACCGGACGCCACGGGCTCTTCGCGACCTACGAGGCGTTCGCGATGGTGTCGGCTTCGATGGTCGTGCAGCACGCGAAGTGGCTCGACGAAAGCGAGCGGCTGCCGTGGCGCAAGCCGATCCCCTCGCTGAACGTGCTCCTCACCTCCACGTGCTGGCGGAACGATCACAACGGCTTCAGCCACCAGGGGCCGGGCCTGATCGACGTCGTGCTCACCAAGAAGGGCGCCGTCTCCCGCATCTACCTGCCGCCGGACGCCAACTGTCTGCTGTCGGTGGCCGATCACTGCTTCCGCAGCCGCAACTACGTCAACCTCATCGTCATCGACAAGCAGCCGCAGCTGCAGTGGCTCGATATCGATCAGGCGATCGCGCACTGCGCGCGGGGAGCGTCAGTCTGGCCGTGGGCGAGCACCGAACTGGGCGGCGAGCCCGACGTGGTCCTGGCGGCGGCGGGAGACGTTCCCACCCTGGAAGTCGTGGCGGCGGCGTGGTGGCTTCGCCGGAACGCGCCGGAGCTGAACGTCCGCGTCGTCAACGTCGTGGACCTCACGACGCTTTTCCCGCCCGACGTTCACCCGCACGGGATGGAGGAGGGAGCCTTCGTCGAGACGTTCACCCGTGAGACCGACGTGGTCTTCGCGTTCCACGGCTACCAGCGGGCCATCCACGCCATCGTCCACGGGCGGCCGCACGCCGAGCGCTTTCACGTGCGCGGCTTCAACGAGGAAGGCACCACCACCACGCCGTTCGACATGGTCGTGCTGAACGGTATGAGCCGCTATCACCTCGCCATCGAGGCGCTGCGTCGTGCCCGACGCAAGTCGCCGCGGACGGCCGAGCTGATCGAGCGGTGCCAGACCGCGCTGGCCCAGCACCACGCGTACACTCGCGCCCACCTCGAGGACATGCCCGAGATTCGCGACTGGGTGTGGAAAGACTAGCGGCGCTCCAGGATCGCCTGCACGGAGAGGATGCGGCCTTCCAGGCGGTTGCGGTGATTGGCCCGGATGATCTCGTCGAGAGCCTCGCCCATGATGATCCGTTGCGCGGTGTGCGGGGGGATCGCCTCGGCCGTCGCCGGTCCCGCGAACTCGGCGGACACGTCGTCCCACGTACGGACGGTGAATCCGGCGCGCTCGATATGCGCCCTCAGCTCGGCCGGCGTGACGAGAAAGCTGGCGTCCGACGGATCGCGCGCCCACATCAACGGATAGATGGGCGGCTGGACGGGCCCGGCCACGGGCTCCTGCAGCGCGAGGCGTCCGCCGGCCCGCAGCACGCGATGAAAGCCGGCGTAGAGCCGCGCCTTGTCCGCGATGCTCATGCCGCTGTTCTGGGTCCACACGACGTCGAAGGTCCCGCTCTCGAACGGCAGCTCCAGCGCGTTGCCGACCTGGTGGCTCACGCGGTCCGTGAGGCCGAGGCGCGTGGTGAGCATCTGGCCGGCGCGTACGAACGACGTGGTCAGATCGATCACGGTGACGTGGCAGCCGAACTCCACGGCCAGCGTGCGGGCCGGGCCGCCGGCGCCGCCGCCGACGTCCAGGACGCGCGTGCCGGGCTTGGGGGCGAGCAGGCGCGCCAGGCGGTCGGTCGCCGGCTTGCCCCCACCGTGAAACTGATCCGTGATCACCATGTCGGCGACGGTCAGCGCATCGATGTTCTTGCCCGCGGCGGCCAGCGCCGCCAGCATCCTCTCGCCCAGATCCTTCCGCTCCCAGTAGTCCGTCATCAGGCTCTCCGGGCTGCATAGTAGCCGGTGGTGGAAGCCGCCGTCGCCTGCTATCCTTCCGCGCCATGGATACTCTGGATCTCGGACTCAAGGGCAAGATCGCGATCGTCACGGGCGGCAGCGAGGGACTGGGCCGGGCCGCCGTCGAGCGCCTCGCCAGGTCGGGCGCGCGGGTCACCATGTGCGCGCGCCGCAAGGACGTGCTGGAGCGCGCCGCGGAGGAGATCCGAAAGGCCACCGCCGGGGCCGAGCTCCTGCCGCTGTCGGCCGACGTCTCCCGCGCCTCGGAGTGCGAGGCGGTGGTGGCGGCCACGGTCCGACAGTTCGGCGGGGTCGACATCCTGCTCAACAACGCCGGCACCTCGGCCGCCGCGCCCTTCGAGAAGGTCGGGGACGACGCCTGGCAGGCGGACTTCGACCTGAAAGTCATGGGCGCGGTCCGGATGTCCCGCCTCGTCATCCCGCACATGAAGCAGCGCGGGGGCGGCCGCATCATCAACGTCACCACCGTGGGCGGCAAGGCCCCGCGGGCCCAGGGCCTGCCGACCAGCGTGTCGCGCGCCGCGGGGATCAACCTCACCAAGTCGCTGGCCAACGAGTACGCCGGCGACCGGATCCTCGTGAACACGATCTGCATCGGCCTGGTCAAGAGCGCGCAGATCGCCCGGCGCGCCAAGGACGGCGACGTGGAGGCACACTACCGCGAGCTGGCCAAGCGCGTTCCGGTGGGGCGGGTGGCCGACGCCAGCGAGTTTGCCGATCTCGTGGCGTTCCTCGCCTCCGAGCGAGCCGGGTACATCACGGGGACGGCCGTCAACTTCGACGGCGGGATGTCGTTCACCGTGTAGGAATTGCGTCAGCGGCTCTCGGAGCGCCGCGAGCGCTGCGTGAGTTCCGCGTGCAACGAAACCCGCGGCATCGGCCGCGGGTTTTCTCGTCGGGCCAGAGCCTGCGAGCCGTCGGCCCGTCAGAGCATCCTGTATAGTGACGGGGGTCGGCCGCCCGTCGGCACTCCGCGCCGACAAGGAGTCCGCATGTCACCCGTGAAATGGCTTGCGCTCGCCACCTGCGCGGTGGCCGCCTGCCTCGGATCCGCCTTCCCCGCGTCCGCCGCCAACATCCGTGGCGTCGTGCAGTTCACCGGGACGGGCGGCGAGCCGAAGAAGCTGCCGGTCACGATCGATCAGTACGTGTGCGGCAAGGACAAGGACGCCGAGGATCTTCAGATGGGTCCGCAGCGGGGCGTGCGGAACGCGGTGGTGTGGATCCAGAACCCGCCACCGGGGGCCCGCGGGGACGCCGCGCCGGCCCGGGTCGAGATGGATCAGAAGGGCTGTGTGTTCGTGCCGCACGTGGTGCTGGTGCCGGCCGGCGGCACGGTGGAGTTCCTGAACAGCGACCGCCTGCTGCACAACCTGCACAGCGTCGGCAAAGAAAATCCCCCGTTCAACCGGACGCAGCCGCGCGGCCGCGCCATCCCGATCGCCTTCGCCAAGCCGGAGATCATCCGCGTGGATTGCGACCTGCATTCCTGGATGCGCGCGTGGGTGGTCGTGGCCGACCATCCTTTCTACGCGCTGAGCAACGAGGCGGGGGAGTTCGTGCTCTCCGGCGTGCCGCCCGGCACCTACACGCTGTCGATCTGGCAGGAGGCGCTGGGGACCAGCACCCGCGAGATCACCGTCGGCGCCGAGGACGCCCGGGTCACCATCGAGTTCAAGGCGCGACGCTGATCTTCTTCGACGCCTCCCACGCCGCCGAGTGCGTGGGCTCGGCCAGCGCGCGGAGCATGCCGCCTTCGTCCAGCGCGATGGTGAAGGTCACCCGCGGGGCCGAGAACACCGGGTGCAGGTACACGCGGGCGATCTCCGCGCTGTCCTTGTAGAGCGCGATGTAGCGGACGTGGTGCTCGGACAGCGAGGGGTGCTCGCCCCCGGCCCCCACCGTGACGGTGACGTCGAACCACTGCCCGCGCTTCACCGAGTCGGGCGCGGCCAGCTTGGGCGTGTGCTTGGGGTCGAAAGAGCTGCGGACCTCTTTGAACTCCGGGGTGAACTGCTCCTCCTGTCCCGCGCGCGAGGCGACGGGGAGGGTCAGGAGCACGCCCAGCCCGACCACGATTGCCGTGAACGCTCGCATGATGCGGCCTCCTTGTCCGAAGCTCAGGCCTCGGGCACGATCTCGCGAATCTTCGCGAGCAGCTCGCGCGGGCTGTAGGGCTTGGCCAGATAGGCGGTCGCGCCCGCGTCCTTGGCCCGCTGCTCGTCGCCGCTCAGCGCGAACGAGGTGATCACGATGATGGGCACCGCCGCGGTGCGCGGGTCGCCGCGCAGCTGGCGGGTGGCCTCGAGCCCCGAGATCTTGGGCAGCTGGATGTCCATCAGGATCAGATCGGGCGGTGACTCGCGAGCCGAGGCCATGCCCGCCTCGCCGTCCGCCGCCTCGCGGAGGCGATACGAGGTCTTGGCCAGCAGCTGGCGCACGATCTTGCGGTTGAACTCGTTGTCCTCGACGTTCAGGATCGTCTTGTCGCTCATACCCTGGCCTCGCTCTCCACGCGGAGCGGGATGGTGAAGTAGAAGGTCGAGCCCCGGCCGAGCTGGCTCTCCACCCAGATCCGTCCCCCGTGCAGCTCCACGAACTTCTTGGTGATGCTGAGTCCGAGCCCGGTGCCCACGAACTCGCGGGTGGTGTTGGCGTCCACCTGCTGGAACTCCGCGAACACGGCGTCGATGTGCTCGGGCGCGATGCCGATCCCGGTGTCGGCCACCCGGTAGCGTAGCACCTCGCCCTGGCGCTCCACGCCGATGACCACCCGGCCCCGTCGCGTGAACTTCAGCGCGTTGCCCGTGAGGTTGAGCAGGCACTGCGTGATCCGCTTGCTGTCGCCGTAAGCCTCGGGCAGATCGTCGGCCACCTCGGTCACGAAGTCGAGCCCCTTCTCGCTGGCCAGCGAGCGGAGCGAAGCCCGCACCGTCTCGACGACGTCCCGCACGGAGTACTCGGACAGGGACAGCTCCATGCGGCCGGCCTCGATCTTCGAGAGGTCGAGCACGTCGTTGATGAGACGGAGCAGGTGCTTGCCGTTGACCTGGATGTCGGACAGCGGCTCCTTGATGTCCGGCGGCATCTCCCCGTACAGCTCGTCGAGGATCATCTCGGTGAAGCCGAGGATGGCGTTCATGGGCGTGCGCAGCTCGTGGCTCATGTTGGCGAGAAAGGCGGACTTGGCCCGGCTGGCCTGCTCGAGCTTGAGGTTGAGCGAGCGCAACGCCTCGGCGGCCTGCTTCTGCTCGGCGTCCAGCCGCGCCAGCTCGCGGCTCGTCTCGTTCAGCCGCGCGGCCAGCGCGCCGAACTCGTCGCGGTTCGTCACCCGCACGGTGCCGGCGAAGTGGCCGGCGGCCACGTCGCTCAGGTACGCGGAGGCGGCCTGCACGGGCAGGATGAACGCCCACGAGATGACAAAGCCCCCGATGAGGGCCAGCAGGACGGAGGCCACCGCCAGCGTCCCCATCGCCATGAGCGAGCGGCGGTTGGCCACGTCGACGCTGGCCCGCTGCGCTCGCATGGCCTCGTTCTCCTTGTCCACGATGAGCTGCACCTGCTCGTCGATCGAGCGGTACAGCGGGTCCTCGCGCGTGAGCTGCAGGCTCAGCGCGGCGTCGACCTTGCCGTCGCGCACGAGGTTGGCGATGTCGGCGACCACCGTCATCGCCTCCTCCTGGCCGGACCGGATCTTCTGGATGATCTGGCGCTCGGCCTCGGGGGCGGCCTGCTCGATGCGGACGAGCGTGTCGTTGAAGCGGTTGTTCTCTCTCAAGATATTGGCCAGGGTCGCCTCGTCGCGCACGAGGAGGGCCATGCCGGTCAGGTGCATCTGCATGGCCAGCGAGTGCTGCAGCTGATGCGACCACGCCACGCGCTGGTGGGCGACGTCCAGCTGGTCGGTGTGCTGGGACATGCGCCGGATGGTCTGCACGCTGAAGGCGCCCATGAGCAGGAAGAGCAGGGTCACGAGCAGGAAGGCGGCGAGCAGCTTGCTGCGCACGGAGGCGCGCAGGTGCGCCACCCCGCGCACGAGCGCCCCCAACGGCGAGCGAAGCAGGAAGGCCGCGAAGGGGTCGGTGTGCTCCAGCCGCATGGGCTGGCGCGAGTATACTCCGTCGCGAGGAGAGGGGCATGAAGCGGATCGGTGTGCTCGGCGGGATCAGCCCGCAGGCGACGATGGATTTCGAGGCCCGCGTGCATCGCGTGGCCCAGCGCACGATCCTTCAGGATTGGAACCGGGGCTATCCGCCGATGGTGGTCTGGTACCACCGCCGGCTGCCCGTGCGCGTCGGCGAGGACGAGCGCCCGGTGGTCCCGATGGAGGTCGACCCGCAGCTGGTCGAGGCGGCCGCGTGGCTGGGGAAGGTGGTCGACTTCATCGTCATCTCGTGCAACAGTGCCCACCTTGGTGTCCGTGCGATCAGCGCGGCGGCCGGCTGTCCGGTCCTGAGCATGATCGATCTCACGCTGAACGAGATCACGCGCCGCGGCTGGACCCGGCCGGGGGTGATCGGGTTCAACGGGCCGCCGCGTGTCTATCTCGATCCGCTCGAGCAGCGCGGGATGCGCTGTGCCACGATCGACACCGATCTTCAGGTGGGACTGGACGGTGGCATCCGGGCCGTGGCGGAGGGGCGAGAGAGCCCGGCGGACAGCGCGGCCGCGCGCGCCGCGGTCGGCGCGCTCCGGACGGCGGGGGTTGACGGCATCGTGCTCGGCTGCACCGAGATTCCACTCTTGCTGGGCGAGGCGGGCGAGGCCGGCGATCTCGTCAACCCGCTTGCCTTGCTGGCGGAGGCGACAGTGCGCTTCGCCATCGCGGACGCGCCGGCGCCGCTGGCGGCGGCCCGATGAACCGGCGCGGCTTCGGGCTCATCGAGATCCTGATCGTCGTGGCGGTCGTGGCGCTCGCCGGCTATTTCATCATGCAGTACGTCGGCTCCACCGCGAAGACCGTGGAGCAACTGAAGAAGGACCGGCCGATCGACCGCAGCAAGCTCGCCGCCGATCGGGCCACGCTCGGCACGCTGCAGGGCCTGGTGCGGAACTACCAGGCCGAGAAGGGCCAGTGGCCGCCCGACAAGGCGACCGTGGTCGGCCTGCTGATGGCGCCGCCAAAGCTGCAGTGTGCGGGGAACGACTTCGACTACGATCCGGCCACCGGGACGCTCAGCCTCACGGTCACCGACGACGCGCGCTGCTGACGACCGGCCTGACTACCACTCCCGATCGGGATCGATGGGCGCCGGGGCGGCCTCGCCCCCGGACGGCAGCTCGGTCAGCGGATCGAGCGCCTCGATGAAGGCGTTCAGGCGATGCGTGACCTCGGCGGTGTCCTCGGGCGTCATTGGCAGCTGAAGCGCCTGGGCCAGCGCCTGCACTTCAGACTCGGTCAGCTCTCTCATCGCCTGGCCCTCACCGGATCGCCGGCCGCCGCCGGTGCCAGTCGGTCGCCTGCTCGTAGGCGTGTCCCACCCGGAGCACCGTGGCGTCGTCGAAGCGTCGCCCGATGATCTGCAGACTGAGCGGCAGGCCGGCGGCGCTGAACCCGCACGGCACCGCGAGCGCCGGTACGCCGGCCAGGGCCGCCGGCGTCGTGAACGAGCGGCGCGTGAAGAAGCGCGTCGCCGCCTCGGCCCGGCTGGTGATGGGTGCGGTGAAGCTGGCGATGGCCGGCGCGGGACGGTGGGCGGTCGGCGCGACCAGCACGTCATACTTCACGAGCGCGTCGAGCATCTGACGGCGGATCAGCGTCCGCGCCTGCTGGGCCTTGTGCACCAGCGCCGCGGGGAGCAGGCCGGCGGCGAGCAGGCGCCGGCGCGTGCCCTCGTCGTAGTCGGCCGGACGGCTGCGCAGCCAGTGCAGATGCAGCGCCGCGCCTTCTGAATCGCAGATGGCCATGAAGGCCGCGCCCGCCCGCAGCACCAGCGGCAGTGAGATCTCGGCGGCCTCCGCGCCGAGGTCGCGGAGCACGTCGATCGCCCGCGTGACCGCGGCGCGCATCTCGGGATCGGTATCCGCGCCGTGCGTCAGCTCGCGGATGACGCCGATGCGAAGACCACGCACGTCACGGCTCAGCGCAGCCCGGTAGTTCGGCACCGCCCGCCGCGTGGTGAGGGGATCGCGGGCGTCCGACCCGGCGATGAGCATGAGCGCCAGCGCGCAGTCCTCGACGGTGCGGCCGAGCGGGCCCGGCGCGTCGAGCGACCAGCTCAGCGGGATGCAGCCGTGACGCGAGACGAGCCCCCACGTCGGCCGGTGCCCGGCGACGCCGCACCACGACGCCGGTGATCGCACCGAGCCGCCAGTGTCCTCGCCGAGCGAGACGGAGCAGAGCCCGGCTGCCACCGCCACCCCCGAGCCGGCCGACGAGCCGCCCGTGTCGTGGTCGGTGTTCCAGGGGTTGCGCGGCTGGCCGAAGGGATAGTGGATCGTACCGCCCAGCGCGAACTCGGTCAGGTTCAGCTTGCCGAGCAGGATGCCGCCGGCCGCGGTGAGACGCGCCACCACAGTGGCGTCCTCGTCGGGGACGTTGTCGGCGAGGATGCGCGAGCCCGCGGTGGTCCGCACCCCCCGTGTGGCGAACTGGTCCTTCACCGCGAACGGAATCCCGTGCAGCACGCCGAGCGATGCGCCGCGGCTGACGGCGTCCTCGGCGCGGCGCGCGGCGGCCAGCGCCGTCTCGCGGCACACGGTGATGTAGGCCCGCAGGCGTCCGTCGAGCCGGTCGATCCGGTCGAGGTACGCGGAGACCAGCTCCACCGGCGAGAGCTGCTTGTCCCGCACGAGCGCGGCCTGCTGCGCGGCGCTGAGGAAGACGAGGTCGCCGTTCACGGTTCCGGATGCTAGCATGCCGCCATGCTAGACACCGTGATCGCCAACGGACAGGTCGTGACTCCCCAGGGCGCCGGCGCCTGGGAGATCGGCATCAAGGGCGAGCAGATCGTCGCGCTGGGCCTGCCGGGCTCGTTGCCGCGCGAGGGCGTGCGGGTGATCGACGCCGGCGGCCTGATCGTGGCGCCGGGCGGGATCGATCCCCACACCCACCTGGCTCACGCCATCATGAGTCATCCCGATCAGCCCTCGGCGACGCTGGGGCCGGAGGACGACACCCGCGGCATGGCCTGGGGCGGAACGACGACCCACATCGATTTCGTCTACGTGCGCCCCGGCGTCGACAGTGTCCAGGCCGCCATCGAGCAGCGCGCGGCCCGGTGGAAGGGCAACTCGTACGTCGACTACGCCTACCACATCACGATGTCCGGCAACCTCGATCTGAAGATCTTCGAGCAGATTCCCGAGGCGATCCGCGCGGGCTATCCGAGCTTCAAGGTCTTCACCACCAACGTGCTGCCGCCGCATCCCAAGCGGCAGGGCAATCGTCTCGACTTCGGCCGGATCGGCTATCTCATGGAGAAGGTCGCGCCGGCCGGGGGCCTGATGGTCGTACACGGCGAGGACGAAGACCTCGTGCAGTTCAACTACGAGCGCTTCCGCGCCGAAGGGCGGACGGACGGCACGAACCTGCACCTCGTCCACACCAAGCTGTCCGAGCTGCTCGCCTTCCGCCGCACGGTGGCGCTGGCGCGCGCGATGAGCGCGGCCGTGTACTTCGTGCACACCTCGGCCAAGGAGGGCGTGGACACCATCGGCGAGGCGCGCGCGAACGGCCAGCCCGTCTACGGCGAGACGCTGCACCAGTACGCGTGCTTCAACGCCGAGTACTACAAGACGCCGCGCGGGTTCTGCTCGCACACCTATCCTTCGCTCAAGTTTCCCGAGGACCAGGAGGCGCTCTGGCGCGGGCTGGTGCACGACGGCCTGGCCACGCTGGCCACCGACGAGTACCCGACGAACCTCGAGCTGAAGCTGCGCGGCCGTACGATCGAGGACGTGACCGGCGGCAACGTGGGCGCCGAGGCGCGCATGGGCATCGGCTACAGCGAGGGCGTGGTCAAGCGCAAGATGACGCTCGAGCGCTTCGTCGACATCACCTCGACGAATGCCGCGAAGATCTTCGGGCTCTATCCCAAGAAGGGCGCGATCGCGGCCGGCAGCGACGCCGACCTCGTCTTCATCGATCCGAAGGTGCGCAAGACCCTGGTGAAGGACGACTTCCACGTGACCGACTACAGCCCGTGGGAGGGGTGGTCGGTCACGGGCTGGCCGGTGACGACGCTGCTGCGCGGCAAGGTCATCGTCGACCGCGGCAAGCTGCTCGGAACCACCAGCGACGGCCGTCAGCTCACGCGCACGATCGATCCCGTCATGTTGCGCCGGCCTGGTTGTTGATGGGGGGCCCCGAGCGGGCCCCCCATACCCCCCGCGCTGCGCGCCCCGGCGGAGCCGTGGCGCTCCGCGAGCGTGTCGAGGAGGATGCCTTAGCTCGCGCTATCGGACGGTGATGGTCGCTTCCTTGATGTGCTGGCCCGTGGCGCAGGCCTTCGTCAGAGCCGAGAGGGCCTGCCCGCCCTTCACCGTGGTGGCCGCCTTCGCTCCGAGGTCACGGACCCGTCGCTTGTCGCCGCGGGTCTTCTTCGTCCC
>Ga0111539_10006809_pt1 | contig 14695 bp, 9 predicted proteins | sample RhiMethybrSRZTD1_FD_79667 | JGI IMG/M metagenome (GOLD analysis project Ga0111539, IMG submission 79667) | Populus rhizosphere microbial communities from Tennessee, USA - Rhizosphere MetaG P. TD hybrid SRZTD1 (version 2) (version 2) | ecosystem: Host-associated > Plants > Roots > Rhizosphere >... | reverse complement strand
CCACGCGGCCTGCGTTCCATCGCGAATCTGGTCGGGGGACATCACCGGATGCGGCGAGTACACCTTGGGCCGGTTGGCCTGGGGAATGAGCCAGTGGCGCGTGATGGGAACGCCGGCGACCGTCAATCCCTTCCCAGCCTGATCTCGCTCCCATTTCTCGAAGTCCACCGTCCCCGGGAACGGTGTGAGCATCACGAACTGCGCGAACGTGACGCCAGCCCGCTCGGCGAGTGCCGCCGTGGACTCGAAGGTATCCTGTCGATCGCTCGGCAAGCCAAAAATGAACGACCCGAGCACGTGGATGCCGTACTGCTTGAATGTCTGCAAGCGCTCCACCAGCGCATCGCCGACCAGGTTGAAGCCTTTGTAGACGTCTTTGAGACCGTCGGGGGTGACTGATTCGACGCCGATCAGCGCGCCCTTGATGCGCGCCCGGGCCATGGCCTCCAGAAACGCCGGATCCTCCGCGGCCTCCATCGTGATCTGCGTGTAGAACACCATGTCTTCTGGCAGTTGGGCGAGCCGAGCCATCAGCTCGAACCGCTCCGCGCGGATCGACTCCAGCTCCTTCAGGCGAGCGGGATCCTGACGTCGCGCGGCCTGTGCCAGATCGGCGAGCGAAACGGGATAAAAGTTGTCGTCAGCGAGCGCGACGAAGCGGAAGCCTTTCCGCCGCAGCTGAACGGCTTCCCGGATGACTGAGTCGACCGCGGACTGGCGCGGCTCCTGACCGTCGGTCCGCCACACCGAGCAGAACGAGCAATGTTTCGGGCACCCGCGCACCGTCTGAATGGACGCCCACATGTAGCGATCCGCCGGAAGCAGATCCCACCGCGCTTCCTTGAAGGCGAGGCCGCTGATTCGCCCGGCTTCGTAAACGAGCTGCGGCCGATTCGCCGCGCAGTCGGCGATGACCGACCCCCAGATGAGGTCGCCGTCGCCGCGGACCACGGCATGCGCGCCACCGAGCGCGTGCGGTTCAGTCGGATAGAGCGTCGCATGAATGCCGCCGAAGACGACAGAGGCGCCTCGCTCGCGCGCGGCCTTTCCAACCTCGTAACCGCGGAGCGCATTTCCGGTGTGAATGCCGATGCCGACGACGTCGCCGGCGGCCAGCTGTTCCGGGTCGAAGGGGTCGAGCGTCTCATCGCAGATGATCGGGTCGCCCCACTGCGATGGCGTAGCGGCTGCCAGCACGTACAACCAGCGCGGTGTCAGCACGGCGGTGCCGAAGGAGGCATGGCTGGGGTTAACGAGAAACACGCGCATACTTTGATGACTCCCGGAAGCCCGAATCAGAATGTCGGATCCGTCGTGAACGAGAAAACTGGCGCTAGAAGCTGTCAGCCACAGCCTTTCCCGCGCGGCTGAACATTCCACCGATCGCGCTGCCCGCCCGTTGTGATCGCGTGCCGGTGGAGGCGCCCATCCGGGCAACGCTCCTGCCCAGCGCCGCGCCGGCCCGGCCGGCAGAGGACCACCCGGCCCCTTGCTCGTCGGGCGAGCTGGTCATCGTCTCGTGGATCGATGCCGCGAGCGCCCGGCTCTGCAGCGGAGGAGCGGCAGGCGTTTCGGCATTCGAGTTCTCGGCCACCGGTACTGGTACGAATTGCAGATCCGCCGGCGTCACCGACGGCGGTTCAGCGTCTGACGTTTCAGGAACGGCCGGAGGTTTCTGCGGCGCGTCCACGACCCGAGACACAACAAGCGGGCGACTGATCTCGCGATCGGGCTCGGGAAGCTGTCGCGCTGTCGCGGCGAGTGACTGCCAGCCGACGCTGAGATGTGCCGGCGAACCCTGAATCACGGGCAGCCGCACGATAGCGTCGGCAATCACGATCAGTCGGGCGTTCGCCCCCGCCGCGCCCGCTGCGGCGAAGGCCAGAAATCCGGCGGCGACCGCGGTCAGCTGCACGCGCGCGTGACGCGGCACCCGAGGGTCAAGCAATCGCTGCACCCGTACGAGCAGGCTGCCTGCGCCTGTTGCGTTTGGTGTCAGCGCCGCCAGCATCCGCGATTCGGCGGCGACGACATCGGCCGCTTGCGCCAGGCAGTGCGCATAGTGTGTCGAGCTGCCGGACGTCGCGACGACCGCGTCGTCGCACGACGCTTCGCGCTCGAAATCGATGTGCGCGTCGATGAGGCGCACCGCTGGATGAAGTCCGAGCACCGTGCGGACTACCGCCTGGCCCAGTGTCGTCCAGTCGTCGTAACGGGAGAGATGGGCCTGTTCGTGCAACACGATGCGGTCAACGACATCGGCCTCCAGCGTGGCAATCAGACGATCCGACAGAACGATGACCGGCCGTCCACCGAGCCCGAGCGCGCAAGCTCCCGCGATCTCTCGAGAAGAGCGCAGCTCCGCGCGGCGGTTGCACTCCACCCGCGTCCACAGCGTCAGGCGCCGCACGATCGCGGCGTCAACAGGTCGCGATCGACGCCTGATCGCGCTCATGCGGGCAAGACCACCGACCATGCGCCAGAAACCGAGGAGAACCGTCCCCAACCAGACACCGGCGACGCACGCGATCGCCCAGTCCGGAGGGGTCGGCAGAACCAGCGCTCTGGGCGACTCACTCAGCGTCAGACCCGACGGGATGGTGACGATGGCGGGCGGCGCGGAGAAGACGTGGAAAACCGGAAGCGCGATCACCGCAAGAAGCGCCATCCACCAGACGGCATAGCGCGTCGCGGCGTTGACTCGAGGCGTGCACCGCAGGAGGATGGCAGTGGCCGCGGCAACGGCCAGCCCCTGCCACAGTGACGTGATGATCGTGGTCATCGCTTTACTCCGGAAGGCTTGGATTCGCTCTGCTCGTGGCGATTCAAGGTAGCCTCGCCGGCGCTCTCCAGGAGCTCGCGTACCCGGCGCCGTTCATCGTCGCTCACGCGATCGTGGCCGAGCAGATCGAGTACGAGCGCTTCGGGAGAGCCATTGAAGAAGCGGGAGAGAAGATGCGAGATGGCGCTCCGCTTCGCCTGGGACCGATCGACAACGGGAAGGTAGATGAACGCCCGGCCATCTTTTTCGTGGGTGACGTAGCCTTTCCGTTCGAGGATCTTCAGCATCGTCAGCACGGTGTTGTAGGCGGGCCGTCTGCCGTCGATGGCATCGACGACTTCGCCGACCGTCGCGTGCGCGTGCTCCCAGAGCACGCGCATGATGCGAAGCTCAGCGTCGGTGAGCGCGGGTGAGGCACGGCGGGGCATCTACTGGCGGTTTCCTTATCTCCTAAAAATTTAGGAGATGGCGCCGACGATACCCGCAACCACGACTTGCGTCAACTAAAAAATTAGGACTAGCAGAAACAGGCCTGAAAACGACAATACCGGTTCTGCGTTACAGTGACGGCCCGCACCAGGAGGCGACATGAAGAAGCTCAGCCGTTGGGTCGTTCTTGGCGCTGTTCTCCTCGCGCTCGCCGGTGTCGAGCGGGTGGCCGTCATTGAGGCGGAACAAACGCCGCCCTCGCCGCGCTTCGAGGTCGACCCCTTCTGGCCGAAGATGCCACCTCAGTGGATCATCGGGCAGGTCGCCGGTCTTTCTGTCGATTCCCGCGATCATGTCTGGATTCTTCAGCGGCCGTGGTCGGTTCCCGACGACGAGAAAGCACAGAATCCCGAGGCGCCGTGCTGCACACCGGCACCGCCGGTAATGGAATTCGACGCGGCGGGCAACTTCATTCAGGGCTGGGGCGGACCCGGCGACGGCTACGAGTGGCCGGCTGACGAACACGCGCTCCACGTCGACTACAAAGACAACGTCTGGATCTCCTCAGCCGGCGGCCCCAGGCTGCGTGAACGCACCGAGAATCAGATCCTGAAGTTCACGCGGGCGGGGAAGTTTCTGTTCCAGGTCGGGCACCGCGGCAAGAGCAAGGGAAGCCTCGACACCGAGAACTTCAACAACGCCGCCGACATCTTCGTCTACTCGAAGACGAACGAAGTGTTCGTCGCCGACGGTTACGTCAACCGCCGCGTGATCGTGCTGGACGCGGACACCGGGAAATTCAAGCGCATGTGGGGCGCCTACGGGAACCAGCCGGACGATGCCGCGCCGAACGGTCCGCTCTACGAGGGTCCCGGCGCGCAGCAGTTCAATCTGGTCCACGGCGTGCGCGTTTCTGACGACGGGTTGGTTTACGTTGCCGAGCGCCGGAACAATCGGGTGCAGGTGTTCACAACAGGCGGGAAGTTCGTCCGCGAGATCTTCGTCGAGCGGAAGACGAAGCTGCTGGGCACCGCCTTCTCGATTGCCTTCTCGCCGCGCGGCGAGCAGTTCCTCTATCTCGCCGACGCCGGCAATGGCCTGGTGCACGTCTACGATCGTGCTTCGATGAACGAGGTGGGCCGCTTCGGACGCATCGGCCGGTACGCCGGGCAGTTCGTCTTCCTGCACAACGTCGCGACCGACTCGCAGGGCAACATCTACACCGCGGAAGTCGGCAACGGCCATCGCGTTCAGAAATTCATCCGGCGCTGAGCGCCTCGACCCTGGCTCCCAGTCCCGCCTTAGAGCCGGAAGAGCCGCGTAAGTTTCACCACCAGTCCACGGTTGCGCATCTCGGGGAATCCCCGGACAGTGGTGTCGCGGTTGTCGGTGTAGACGATGAAGAGGTCGCTGCCCGGCCGATACTCCCACCGGAAGCGGATGTTCGTGCTGACGCTGCCGGCATCGGAGTTGTACTGGAACAAGGCGCTGGCCAGCATCCGCGGCGAGAGCGAGTACGTCGTGCGCGTTGACAGCAACGTGGTCGTGAACGAGCCGCTCGGCAGGTCCACCCAGTTCACATTGATCGCAGGTTCGACGGAGAGCTGGGGCGTGATCTCCACGCGGCCCCGGCCGGTGCTGAGGCCGGTGCGCTTACCGTCGTAGAAGCTGCCGGTTTCGACGTTGACGAACCCCGACGCGCGCCGCGCCGGTCCGAAGCTGTAACCGAGATGAACCTCCGGCCAGCTGTAGTCGCCGCGCGGCACCGACACGTGGCTCGAAAGTGGAAACGGCTGCAGGATTGATTCGTAGTTCAGGGCGTACTCGACGCCGACGGCGTCGCCATTCTGCAGCTCGGTGCGGAAGGCCGCCTGCCCCAGCCGTGATTCCAACCGCCCGTTCGGACTGGTGATGTAGTCGTAGGTGAGATCCCAGATGTACTTCCGGACGACGTCACTGGACGCCGGCCGCGGGCTGAATCGCAGATACGCGGAGTCGCGGCGGAATGCCAGCCGCCGCATGAACCCGACCTCAGGGTTGAAGTTGCTGTCGGCGAACACGCGTTCGACCTGCACGCCGTAGCGATCGGCGTTGTAATCGAGCTGGCCACGATAGCTGAGCGAGTCGGTCCGGGCGCCGGGCATCGTCGTCTTGGCGATGTATGTGTTGAAATTCAGGTTTTGATAGAAAGAGAAAACACCGTCGGCGCCGAACGATTGCGAGCGGCCGCCGTTGTTCGATGAAATGGAACGGTCGGTATAGAGAACGCCGATCGCACTGCGCCGGAGAACGTCACGCTTGATCCGGACGACGCCGAAGTTGGTCGGGCGAACACCGAACGTCGGCTCATCACCGGTGCGGATGTCGATGAGTCCGATGCTGTAGCGTCCGGCCTTGCCCGAAACCCGTCCGCCGAGATCGATGGGCACCGGCCCACTTCCGACGAGCCCAATGCGTCGGCTGAAGAAGAGCACCGGGATGTCGGGCGAGTTTGGATTCCCCTGGGTCTGACCGGCCGCGCCGCCGCCACCGCCACCGCCGCCGCCCCGCTGGGCACCCTGGACGCCGCCGAACGAAAAAATTCCCTGGCCCTCCAGGAAGAACTCGCGTTTCTCAGGAAACTGAAGGTTGAAGCGCGTGAGGTTGACCTGCTGCTCGTCTTCCTCGACCTGTGCGAAGTCGGTGTTGTAGGTGGCATCCGCGGTCAACCCCTCGGTGAGGCCGACCTTCACGTCGAATCCAGCATCCGCATCGGGATCGGTGTTGCTCGTGGATCCGCTTGGCTTGAGCGTCGTCAAGCCGGAGATGCCGTACGGCTTGATCTCGAACGTTCGACCGCTCTGCGGCGTCTCCAGGCCGACCAGCGTCGCGGCCGATGAAATCTTGTTCATCCCACGCCGTCCGAGCGCGGCCGGAATCGGCGTGAGGTATACCATCTCGTTCTTCCACCGGATGACGCGCTTGAAGTTCACCCCCCACACTTGCTCGCCGCCGCGGAAGCGGAGCGACTTGAACGGAATCACCATTTCGACCGTGTATCCGTCCTCGGTGCGATCGCTCCGAGCATCCCAGACGGTGTTCCAGTCGCGATTCATGTCGCGTTCGTCGGTGATGTAGCCGTCGAAGAGTCCCCCGGCCAACGTCGTCTGGAAGAGAAACCCGTTGCGCTGATCGTGGAAGGTATCGAACACGACGGCGAAGCTCTCGTTGTCGTTCGTGCCTTGACCGTCGCGGCGCATCTCGTTGGCGATTTCGCGGTCAGGCTCCGAATCGAAGCACCGGGCCGCGACATAGATGTTTTCGTCGTCGAAGAACAACCACGCATCGGTCCGTTCCGTCGTCGGCTGCCCCTCGTTCGGCTCCTGCTGGACGAAGTCGCTGATCGCGGGAATCTGCGAATACACGTTCTCGTCCAGGTGTCCGTCGATCACGATGGGCTCGCTGATGCGGGTCGCGCGAACCGTGACGGTTCCGTTAGCCTCGCGGACGACAACCGTGGGAGGGGGCGATGCGGCGATGCCGTTATCCACCGCCCGCGCCTGTGGCGCGGGTTGCGCGAACGCCGGTCCAGACACCGCTACCAGCCATGCAAACGTGAGGGCCCGGGTAAACAGGGACAGGAGACCCGCCGGAGGAACCTTCAGATGCGACATCCGCCTTCGATTGATTTGACCCGACCCACGAGTCTATCAAGGATTCCCGCATTCTTCGCGGGCAGGAGAGTGGATGCCGCGGGGACGACCGGTGCTGGCCGTGCCGTCCCCGGCTGGACATCGGGTGATTGGGGCCTGATCGCGTGTCTCTGACCAGGTCTAGCTAGCGGGCTCCGCTGCGGGCTGCCGTCCAGGCCGTTCCAGATCCCTGCGATCCCTGCATGTTGGTGCCATTGACCTTTCCGCGGTACTCGACACCACCGGCATTGAACGTGATCTGGTCGCCGAGCATCTTGCCGGTTATCGAAGTGTTGGTGGATCCGTTGCGGAGCGTGCCGGTCAGATTCTGAAACTGCTGCGTCAAGGTCAGCTCACCCTGACCAAGACGCCACGTGCCGTCGACCTTCGCCGGGACAATCCAGAGCAGGGCCGTGCACCAACTGGTGCAGTTCTGCTCGGTGATCGTCGCGGTCTCGTCGGGCGTCCAATCGTCCATCGTGAACGTGTTCGAGACAACCCGGGTCCCGGGCTTCAGATTCAGGATGTTGGGTCGCAGCTTCAGATTGATCTGGGGGAGCAGGAACATCGTGATGACGGTCGCCTTTGACAAGTCGGTCTCGAAGAGGTCCGCCTTCGTGAAAGTTGCCTTGGTTCCCACGCCGGCTGCTTCGGCGTTCTTCTTGGAGAGGTCCACCATGTCTGGGTTGTACTCGATGCCGAGGGCTGTGGCGCCGCGCTTGGCCGCCGTGATGACGGTGCGGCCGTCGCCCGACCCGAGGTCCATCACGAAGTCCTGCGGCGTGACCTTGGCCATGTCGAGCATCTTGTCGACCAGCGCCTGCGGTGTCGGTACCCACACCACGTCTTTTCCCTGCTGACCGACCTGCGGTTCGAACGGCTTGGATCCGGCCTGGGCCTGTGCCAACGCGATCGAGGCACCGGCCAGGACCGTGGCGAGAGCGAACACGAGCGAACGCGTGACACGCAATGTCTGCATCCAATCCTCCCCGGAAGGCAGGGCCGGAACCGGCCCACTTACGTCCGCCTTAGAGTTACCCGCGTCAGGGACCAAACGCAAACGGTTTGTGGAGCCGACGACAATTCTCAGCCGTTGTCCTTTGGCCCCGCCTAAAGCTCGAGCAGCTTACGGCATACGGTGGGGTTCGGCGCGGTGATCAGGAAGCGCGTCGTGCAGGGGGAGTTGAACGAGTGTCTGTGTGAGGTGGGAGTGGAAATCCGTGAGCCACGTGTCGAAGTCGCGGACTTCCGGATAGATCGCTCGGGCTGCCGTTCCATCGTCGGGTCCGCCGGTTCCGGCCGAGGCAGTCGCGTCGGCCGTCAGCAGATCATCGACTGACGCGAGATTAGCCCGCCACGGCGTGTCGCTCTGATCGAGGTGGCTGGAGCGCTGCGCGCATGCCGCCGCGTACGATTGGATCGTTCGGCTGTCGCCCACGGCGTGAAGGCGCCACTCGAGGCATTCACCGGGCCGTTCCAACGCGCGCGCGACGAGGCCGCCGATGTCGTCGCTGGCGATGCCCGGCAAGCGATCGTCGTCGCCTCGGCCGACGAAGCACGCCAAGCTCGCGGGGTTGTCGTCAAATCCGGCAAGTGCGGCATAGATTCGTTCGTAGTACAGCGCAGGGCGAATGTAAGTCGCTGGAAGTTGCAGGCTCCGCGCGTAGCGCTCGAGGTGCCCGAGCCGGTCGCTCAGGACGAACTGATCGACGGTCGAACCAGCGACCGCGTTAATCAGGTTCAGCCCGAGGACGTCCCGCACATCGGGTGATCCCATGCGCCGCGCCGAACCGAACACCGCCTGGCAGCCGCGTAGAGCCGCACGCAGGCTGGCGCGGCTGGCCAGGTCGCCCTCGACGATCTCCGCGCCGGCTGCATCGAGGGCACAGGCGAGCGCCGATCGTGGCCGCCGCGTCAGGGCGCGGACCTGAAACCGTCCACGCGCCAGCAGTTCGCGGGCCACTGCATTCCCCTGTGTCCCCGTTGCGCCGATGACCAGGACCCGCGGCGTCACCGGGCCAGGTTCTCCGTCAGCATCGGCGCCACCGGCTCGGGCACGTGGTTCGTGATGGCCGGAATCGTCCGCAGGTAGGCATAGATCGACTTCAGATCTTCGTCGTTGTAGTTACGGAAGACCGGCCACGGCATAGGCGGCAGGATCGGCCGCGACACACCCATGTGCTTTCCTTCGCGGATCGCTCGCATGAACATGTCCTCGGTCCAGATACCCAGTCCGGTGTTCTGGTCGGGTGTCAGGTTCGCGGCGAAGCTGATGCCCCACGGTCCGGCGAACGCCGTTCCCGAGGCCGCTCCTGCCATCATCCAGCCCTCGGCGATCGGCGGCGCAACCGTGATCTTGATGTCTTCCGGATGGCCCATCAGCGACCGGGCGAAGTCGGGCTCCGGACCGTTCGCCCCCAGCTTGAGCGGCGTGTGGCAATCGTGGCAGCCGCCGGCGCTCACGATGTACTTCCCCCTGGCCACGCGGGCGGCGTTGACGTCCCCTGCCGAGGCATTGGACACGCTGTATGCGGTGACGGCCAGTATGCCGACGACGGCGGCCGACGCGACGAACGTGAGAATGAATGACCGAGAGCTCATCACAGTGCCTCCATGAATGAAACGAATCGATTGAGCGCAGTGTGAAGCACAGGTGTTTACCGGCGGCTTACTGGCCGCAGTGGGGTGCTTACGGGGTGCTTACTGATAGGGCGGGTAGGGCAGGGAAGGCAGGGAAGGCAGGGAGGGCGGGGAAGAGCGCCTGCGGCCACGCCTGAGCAAGGACATGGAGATCCGAGCGAAGGCGTCAGCGTCAGTTCGCGCTGGGGGTGGGGCCGCAGCGCCATTGAAGGAAGTTAGCGCCCTCTCAATTCCCCATAGACTTCATGAGCGCCTTTGTCGCGGGCTCCGGTTCGGCATCGAGCTCGGTGCGAAGCAGGCGGACCAGCACGTCGTAGGTACGGCGCGCTTCGGTGCGTTCTCCCATTTCGATCAAGCTGCGAATGAGGCCGCGATAGGCGTCCTCGGCCAGATTGTCGCGCGCGACGAGCGTTCGGTACGCATCGGCGGCTTCACCATGCCGACCCGCGGCGGACAGCGATGCTCCGAGCCGGGTCAGCCCCTCGATGTACTGCCGCTGCAGCGCGTCGCGCCGCTCGATGTGCCAGTCGCCGATCTGTTCGCGTTCGAGAAAATCGCCGCGGTAGACGGCGAGCGCCGCCGCGAGCCGGTCGGTCACGTCTTCGCGGCGCGCCGCCGTCAGAAGCGACCGCATGTCGCGCTCGAACGTCGCCACGTCGAAGTCGACTTCGTACGCCGGATTCAGGCGATAGCGGTCGCCGTCGCTGACGCACCAGTCGGCATGACCGAGTGTCTTGCGAAGGCGGTGGAGCGTGACGTGGAAGTTGTTGCGCACCTGCGCCGGCGACGCCTCAGGCCAGAGTGCCAGCGCCGCTTCTTCTTTCGTGCAGCCGTTCTGGTGGGACAGCAGCAACAGCAGCAGCTCGCGCGATTTGACCGAGGCCCACGCGCGCGCGTCGAGACGCTTCGCGCCGCGGGTGATTTCCAGGGGTCCGAGCGCACGCACCTTCAGTCGCGGCGTCCGATCTTTGCCTGTCTTGGGCGGCGGTGACGGCACCCGGGCCGTAGCGGTTGGCGCGGGCGACTCGGGAGGTGCCGAGTCCGGCGCCAGCGCGTAGTTGAACACGTCGTCGCTGCCCATGGTCATGCCCTCGAGCCACGCGGCTTCGAATAGCTCCGGCGTGACGAGCGAACGGATCGTGTTCATCAGCGCGGTGAACTCGGCGGTGTTGTGCAGGAGCTGCACGCCGATCTGCTTACGGATGGCTTCCGAGGCGGCGGCGAGGCGCACCGCGCGCACGCCGTCCCGGGCGCGGGCGGCCAGCTCGGAAAACGCGCCAATGACCTGGAATTCGCCCCAGCGGTCGTGCATCGCGTGGAAGATTCGCAGGCTCTCGGACTGGCGCTCCCGTGCGACGCGGTCGCGGTGCTCGAGGTGCTCGAGCCTTCCGAGCACGAACGACGGATGTGCGATGGCGGCGGGATGATTCAACCCGCGGCCGATTGCCAGTGCGCGCTCGAATGACGCGCGCGCCATTCGCAAGTTGCCGGTCGCCTGGTGAGCGAGACCCCGCCAGTACTCGATGACCGCCGACAGGACCGTCCGGTCCGCCGGCCCAAGCGTTGCCACCGCTTCGTCGAAGAGCGCGATGGCCTCGCCGGGTCGTCCCTGACCGAGATGCACCGTGCCCAGGCCCGTCACGCCCCATGCCCGTGACGGCCGATCATCCAGCGCCCGAAGCACGGCGACGGCTTCTTCCATTGGCTGACGCGCCGACTCGAAGTCACCCTGCCAGATCGCCAATGTGCCCAGAGCCGTCAGACCGCGTCCGCGCACGAGCGCTGGCATGTCCGCGGCCAGCGAGATTGCCGTGGTCAGACGGCGGCGGCCCTCGCGAAAGCGGCCACAGCAGAACCAGAACCAGTTGAGGGCCGTGCCAAGGCGCACGGAAATCTCCGCGCGACTCGGGTCGCCCACCGCCCAGTCGCAAGCGGCATGAAACTCGTCGAGGTCGGCTTCGATCGCCATGATGAGCGCACGATCGGCCGGGCCGCCGAAGAGTCGCGGGGCGTATCCCTCGGCGAGTGCCAGGAACCGCTGGGCGTGCCGCCGCTCGAAGACCGGCCTGACGCCTTCAGCATCGAGGGCTTCACGGGCGAACTCTCTGACCGTCTCGAGCAGCCGGTACCGTGCTTCGGTGCCCTGAGCGTCGCGCATGACCATCGATTTCTCGATGAGCCCCGAGAGGACGTCAATGACCGTCGATTGATCGATGCGGTCGTCCGTGCATACCTGCTCCACGGACTCGAGCGTGAAATGACCGGCGAACACCGACAACCGCGCCAGGAGTCGCTGCTCGCACTCGGTCAGGAGCCGATAGCTCCACTCAATCGTTTCGCGCAGCGTCCGATGTCTCGCCAGGGTCTTGCGCGTGCCTCCGGTCAGAAGCGAGAAGTTCGTTTCCAGGCGTTCGGCGATTTGCTCTGGCGCCAGCACTCCCACCCGCGCCGCCGCCAGCTCGATCGCCAGCGGAATGCCGTCGAGACGTCGGCAGATGGCGCCGACCGCTCCCGCATTGCTGGATGTCAGCGCGAAGCCCGCGAGGTTGGCTTGCGCGCGTTCAACGAAGAGTTGAACAGCGTCGGATCGGCTGATTTCGTCGACGGATTCCGCCGTGGCGGCAGGGCATGGCAGCGGCGGCACGAGCCACGTGCGCTCGCCTTCGATGCCGAGCGCCTCACGACTCGTGGCCATGACGCTCAACGGCGGGCAATGCCGCAACAGCGCTTCGACGAGCTCGGCGCAGGCATCGACGACGTGCTCGCAGTTGTCGAGGATGAGCAGCGTCGGATCGCCTTCGAGCTGCTCGACGATGGCCTCGAGCACCGGCCGTGCGCCGTAATCGCGGACGCCGACCGCGGCGGCGATGTGCTCGGCCAGGGCCCGCGGATCGGCGAGCGACGCCAACTCGATCCAGACGATGCCGCCGGTGAACAGAGAATCGACCTCCGCCGCCAGGGCAATCGAGAGCCGCGTCTTGCCGCTGCCGCCGGGACCCGTCAGCGTCAGCAACCGTGAAACGGCCAGGAGTGCCGCGCCTTCGGTCAGCTCGTGCTGGCGACCGATAAGACGCGTGAGCGGGATTGGAACAGAGTGGACGGCGCCAGAACCCACGGGCAAGCCTCGAGCGAGTCTAACGCACTCTAACGAGGGAATGAGGGAATGAGGAATGAGGGAATGGAAATGGAGAATGAGGGAATGAATTTGCAGTGCCCGCAGTCAACGATTCATCCATTCTCCAATCCATCATTCCCTGATTTCCATTCCCTCATTCCCTCATTCCCTCACTCCCCATTTCGTATGATCCAATTCGTGTCTTCCCACGTGATTCGCGCCCGGCCCCCTCGGGGTGTCGCCAGCCATCTCGAGCCGGATCGCGATCCGGATCGGTTGAGGAGCTACCTCGAAGACGCCGCGCACGTGCCGGGCGGCCACGCCGCCGGCATCATCTTTCCCCGATCCGAGGCGGACGTGGCGGCGGTGCTCGGCGCCGGACATCCAGTGCTGCCGATCGGCGTCCAGTCGTCGTTGACGGGCGGTGCGACGCCGATGGGCGAGCTGCTCCTGAGCACCGCGCGCCTCGATGACATCGACGCGGCCAGGGACCGTGCGATCGTCGGCCCCGGCGTGACCCTGGCGGATCTCGATGCGGCCTTACGTCCGCTGGATGCCTGGTATCCGCCGGTGCCGACCTTCACCGGCGCGACGGTCGGCGGCGTCGTGTCGACCAATGCCGCCGGCGCGGCCACGTTCAAGTACGGCACGACCAGGCCGTGGGTCCAAGCGCTGACGGTGGTGCTCGCGACGGGTGACGTGCTCGACCTTCGGCGCGGCAGCGTCCACGCCCACCCTGACGGTTACTTCGAAATCGAGCTGCGAACCGGGACCGTCAGAGTGCAAGTACCCGACTATCGGCTGCCCTGCGTTCCGAAGGTCTCTGCCGGTTACTACGCCGCGCCCGGGATGGACTTGATCGATCTGTTCATCGGCGCCGAGGGCACGCTCGGCATCATCACCTCGGTGACCGTCAAGACGGCGTCACCCCGGCCTGCCATCGCGCTGGCTCTCGTCAGCTGCACGGCGCGCCGGACCGGACTGCGGCTGGCGTCCGCGCTGCGGAACGCGCCAGGGGTGGCCGCCATCGAGCACCTGGATCGCAAGAGCCTCGAGTTGTTGCGCGAAGATCACACCGACGTCGACTATCACGTCACCTTGCCCCTCGACACCGACCTCGTCTTGATCGTCACCCTCGAGCTGGCTGAACGCGACAACCGCAGGTCGTTCGAGGAAATCGCCGAAGCGCTCGATAGCACGGTGGCGGGCACGCCGCTGGTCGAGTTGTGCCGGATTCTCTCTCGAGAACACCTCCTCGATCGCACCGAGATTGCACTGCCAGAGGATGAGACGCGGCAGGCCGAGTTCATCGCGCTCCGAGAAGCCGTTCCAGCCGCGGTCAACAGACGCATCGCTCGAGCGCAACAGACGGTCGATCCCCGCATCGCCAAAGTTGCCGCCGACGTCATCGTTCCGTACGACCGGCTGGCCGATCTATTGGAGCTCTGTCAGGCGGAGTTCGACCACCGAGGTCTGGCAGGGGCCGTGTGGGGCCACATTTCCGACGGCAACCTGCATCCCAATGTGGTCCCGCGAAGCTTCGAGGATTACGTTGCCGGGACCCAGGCGGCGCTAACCATCGGCCGCGCCGCCATTGACTGGGGCGGAAGTCCGTGCGCCGAGCACGGTGTCGGACGGCACGCCGTCAAGCTGCAGCTCGTTCGCGATCTTTACGGCGACCGCGGAGTGGCCGCGATGCGACGGATCAAGGACGCTCTCGATCCCCAGCGTCGCCTTGCGCCCGGCGTGCTCGGGTTGTAAGGTGTGAGGGTGTTCAGAGTTTGTGCGCTCATCCTGAGCGGACTCCTTGCCGCGGTTCCAGCTCTGAGTCATGTGTGCGACGCAGGTTGCCCGTTCGACGCGGCGAAGGCATCCGTCAAAACAGTGTCGGCTGATGCGGCAGACTGCCCGCTTCACCGCGGCGAGGGCGGAGACGCGGCCGACATGCCGGCAGCCGACGCCGGGTCTTCCCACGAAACACCCTCGCATCCACCCCCGTGCGATCATGACGGACGCGATCAAGCGCTGGGCGCCGACGCTCGCAAGGTCGTTCGCCTG
>Ga0111539_10006808_pt1 | contig 14696 bp, 11 predicted proteins | sample RhiMethybrSRZTD1_FD_79667 | JGI IMG/M metagenome (GOLD analysis project Ga0111539, IMG submission 79667) | Populus rhizosphere microbial communities from Tennessee, USA - Rhizosphere MetaG P. TD hybrid SRZTD1 (version 2) (version 2) | ecosystem: Host-associated > Plants > Roots > Rhizosphere >... | reverse complement strand
TCCAGGGACGCGAGCGGCCGGGTGCTCGACAGGGTCACCTCGACGTCGCGCCAGTCTTCGCCGGTGTTCTGGAAGAGATGCCCGAAGGCGGCCAGGGTCAGCCGGCCCTCACCCGGCAGAAGCCGCGCATCGTAGACCGGGGACCACGAGGCGTCCGGGCTGAGGTAGGTGAGCGCGAGCGTCACCGCTCCCGCGCGCTTCGCGGACAGGGCGACGTCCGCGATCCACCCTGGATCCTTCCGCTCCGAAGAGGCAGGGTGCAGGGCGGTCCGCCTCGCCTCGATCGCATCCCCGACCTTCCGGATCGAGTCGTCGAGCCGGAGCTTCTCGACCGAGATGAGATCGAGCCGCTCCGAGAGGAAGCCGTAGCCGCGCTGCCAGAGGTCCAGATCGACCGGGCGCGGGGCTCCCTGGGGGGGCGTCCCGGTGGCACCCGCCTGCGAGCCGGACGCCAGCGCCCCGCGGAACTGCGTCAGCAGGTCGCGCAGGAAGTCCACCGACTTGAGCCGCTCCTGCTGCAGCAGCCGTTCCTGCTCGAGGGAGTCGATTTCCTTCTCGATGCGCGCCACCTCCGGTCCCGGCTCCGCCGCCTCGGTGTCGTGACGCATCTCGAGACTCAGGATGGAGATGCCGGCGGCCCCGCGGCCGCTCACCCGCGCCGTCTCCGCCTCGAGCACCGCCGGAAGCCCCTTGAAGCGGACCCGCGTTTCCCCCGGCGGGAGATCGACGACGGCCGATCGCGTGACGCGCGCCCGGTCGCGGAACACCGTGACCGCCGTGACCTTCGAGGCCGGCTCGAGGGTGCCGGAGTTGCCCCATGCGACATCGACGCCGGGCGTGACGAGCAGGAGGACGATCGCCGGCAACAGGGGAGAACCGCTTCGGGGGAAGAAACTGCGGGGCGAGCGTCGATGTCGCATGGCGTACTCCTGAACGAGTGAGAACGACGACGGGAAGGTGCGATCGCGGGGGCGGCCGCGCCGCGTCCGGGTGATCGCGCCCGCGGGGATCCGACGGCGGGCCCTGCGGACACGGGACCGCGACGGTGGCACAATGCGCCGGCGCGGCGCTCGCCCAGGCCGCTTCCGATGACCCTGTCACGCTTCGCCCCGGCCGCCGGCCTCGCGCTGTGCGCCTCCGTGGCCGCGCTCCTGTTCTCCGGAGCCGCGCCGGCGCCCGCCGTCCCGGCGCCGGACCTGCAGGAGCTCGTGAAGGAGGCGCGCCGGGCGCAGCGGGCCGACATCCTGGCCTGGGCGCAGTACCGCTTCCGCCGCCAGGAGCGGATCGAGGAGCTGACCGAGACCGGCCAGGTGAAGAGCGTCCGCACCTTCGACTTCGAGATCACGCCGCTCCAGGACGGCTTCGACGAGCGGCTCCTGCTCCTCGACGGGCTCGCGCCCTCCGGGTCGGACATCGAGGAGCAGCGCCGGAGCGGGCGCTTCGAGAAGCACTACCGCACGCTCCTCGGGGGAAGCGAGGAGGAGGACCCGGAGAGCGGCTACTCCATCAGCACCCTCCTGCGGCTGTCGGAGTACCGCGATGCCGGGCGCGAGACCATCGACGGGGTCGAGTGCCACCGTCTCGACTTCGACCCGCAGGACCATCCGCCCGGAAACGGCCTCGAGGCGCGCATCGCCGAGGCGATGTCCGGGAGCGTCTGGCTGAGCGTCGAAGGGGGGCACCTCGTCCGCGCCCGGACGACGAGCACGCGGCCGGTCATCCTGTCGCTCGGTCTCTTCAAGGTGCAGGCGCTCGAGGTGGCGTTCGACGCGCAGCGGATCGGGCCGGGTGTCTGGCTGCCGCGGCAGCTGTCGATCGTCAGCCACGCGCGCCTGGTCTTCCTCGGCCAGCACCGGCGGCGCGCCTTCACGTACTCCGACTTTGCGCCCCTTGCCCGGGCGGGGGCGAGGCCATAGAGTTCCGCTCCGATGAGCCTCCGGCTGCGGCTGGCCCTGGCGCTGACCTTCGCCGCCCTCCTGCCGATGGCGATCGTGGCCGGCCGCCCGCTCCTCAACGCGCGCCGCCACGCCGCGGAGGAGGGGGCGCGGCGGCTCGAGCAGGCGCGCCGCCAGGCGGCGGTCCTCGTCGCCCGGGAGCAGGCGGACCTGCGTGGCCGTGTCGAGCGGGCCGCCTCCGACCTCGCCGCCGATCGCACGGCGCCGCGCGCGCTCCAGCAGGGGCCGGCCTCGACGGTGCGCGCCCTGGCGCAGCTGCTCGGCGAGCGCCACGGTCTCGACCACCTCGAGCTGCGCGGTCCGGCGGAGTCGGTGCTCGCGGTCTTCGATCCGCTCGGCTCGGGCCCCGTCGCGCTGCCTTCGGGCGCGCTCCCGCCGGACGCGGCGGCGATCGTCGACTTGCCGCTCGGCGCGCTGCCGCCGCCGCGCGCGACCGAAGAGCCCCCGGCCGGCGACGACGCCCCGGAGCGACCGCTCCCCCCGAATCCGCCGGAGCGGGGGATGGCGGCGGTGCGCATCGTGCCGATCGGCGGAGAGGACTACGCGATCCTCGGGGCGCGCCGTCTCGGGGGAGCGTTCCTCGACGCGGTCGCGGAGGTCACGGGGGCGCCCGCCGTCCTGGTCGCCCCGGACGGCCGGACGTTCGACGGCGGCGGAGCGGGGCCGGGGGTCGTCGCCCCGCTCGTCGCCGAGGTGCCGCTCGCGCCGGACGGCTGGAGCGTGCGCGTCACCGCCCTGCCGGGGGACGCGGCGGCGGTGCGCCGCGATCTGCTCGCCTCCCTGCGGGGCGTCGCGCCGTTCGCGCTTTTGGCCGCCGTTCTCATCGGCATGCTCCTCGCGGAAGGGATCTCGCGGCCGGTCCGGGCGCTGGCGGCGCGGGCCGAGGCGATCTCCGCCGAGCGGGCGGGCGGTCCGCTGTCGCCCGTCCAGGAGATCGACGAGGTGCGCGCCCTGACCCGATCGTTCGACCGCATGCTCGAGGCGCTGTCGCAGAGCGAGGTGCGGCGCCTGTCGGCGGAGCGGGTGGCCGCCTGGCAGGAGGTGGCGCGCCGCGTCGCGCACGAGGTGCGCAACGCCCTCTCGCCGATCCGGCTCGCGGTCGAGAACCTGCGCCGCACACGCGAGCGGGCGCCGGCGCAGATGGATCGCGCCCTCGATGACGAAGGGGCGGCGATCCTCGAGGAGGTCGAGAGCCTGCGCCGCCTGGTGGAAGAGTTCTCCCTCTTCGCCCGGCTGCCGGCGCCGCAGTGCGCCCCGTGCGACCTCCGGGAGGTCGCGCGGCAGTCGCTGGCGCTCGCGGCGGCGCGTATCGACGCGCTGGGCGTGCAGGCGGAGGTCGAGGACGGCGGGCGCCCGCACGTGGTGCGCGCCGACGCCGACTACCTGGCGCGGGCGCTCGGCAACGTCGTCGCCAACGCCCTCGACGCGATGGAGCGGGCGCCGCAGAAGCGCCTGCGGATCGTTCTGCGCGCCGCCCCCGCGGGGCCGCCGGCCGTCTCCGCCACGGCGTCCGAGGAGATCGAAGTGCGGGACAGCGGCCCCGGGTTCGCCGCCGGCGTCGCCGGCCGGATCTTCGAGCCGTACTTCACCACGCGGGGTGACGTGGGCGGCACCGGCCTCGGGCTCGCCCTCGTCCAGCGGGTCGTCTCCGAGCACGGCGGCAGCGTCCGCGCCGGCACCGCCCCGGAAGGCGGAGCGTTCGTGGTCCTCCGCCTGCCGGTCGCCGGTCCCCCCGCGACCGATCGCCAGCGCCGCACCGCCTGAGACGCAGGAGCCGCCACCGATGCCGACCATCCTCATCGCCGACGACGAGAAGAACATCCGGGGGACGCTCGCCCGCGCCCTGCGCCTCGAGGGGTACGCGACCGAGGAGGCGGAGGACGGGCGGAAGGCGCTCGAGCGGCTGGAGTCGGGGGAGATCGATCTGCTCATCCTGGATCTGCAGATGCCGGTGCTCGACGGGCTCGGCCTGCTCGAGGAGATCTCCGGGCGCAACTGGCGCATCCCGGTGATCGTGCTGACGGCGCACGGCAGCATCGACCGCGCCGTCAAGGCGGTCCGGCTCGGGGCCTATGACTTCATCGAGAAGCCGCCGGCGGCGGAGCGGCTGCTCCTGGCGGTCCACAACGCGCTGCGCTTCGAGCGCCTGCGCGAGGAGAACCGCCGCCTCGCGGACGACGCCGGCCTCGCCGGCCGGCTGCACGGGACGTCCGCCGCCGCGCGCGAGCTCGAGGCGACCATCGGCAAGGTGGCGCCGACCGACGCCATCGTCCTCATCCTGGGCGAGAACGGATCCGGCAAGGAGATCGTCGCCCGCGCGGTGCACGCGGCCAGCGCCCGGAGACAGCGGCCGCTCGTCACCGTGAACTGCGCCGCCCTTCCCGACACGCTCTTCGAGAGCGAGCTGTTCGGGCACGCGCGCGGGGCGTTCACCGGCGCCGTCGAGGCGCGCCGTGGCCGCTTCCAGTCGGCCGACGGCGGCACCCTCTTCCTCGACGAGATCGGGGAGGTGCCGCTGTCGCTGCAGCCGAAGCTCCTGCGGGCCATCGAGACCGGGGAAGTGGAGCGCGTCGGCGGGCGCGGCCAGGAGAAGGTGGACGTCCGCCTGCTCGCCGCCACCAACCGCGACCTCGAGGCCGAGGTGCGCGCCGGGCGATTCCGACAGGACCTCTATTACCGGTTGCTGGTGGTGCCGATCCGCGTCCCGCCGCTGCGCGACCGGCTCGAGGACGTCCCGGCCCTGGCGGCGCATTTCATCGAGACCGCCTGCCGCCGCAACCACGTGCGGGCCAAGCGGCTGAGCGCCGAGGCGATCGACCGGCTGCAGCAGCACACCTGGCCCGGCAACGTCCGCGAGCTGCGCAATGCGCTGGAGCGCGTCGCCATCCTCGCCCCGGGCGACCTCATCGGCAGTGCGGCGTTCGATTTCCTGGTGCCCCGGGAGGGGGAGCCGAGCGCCCCGCCCGGCGAGAAGCCGGCCGGCGGAGCCGCCGCACCGGATCTCGCCGGCGAGATGGAGCGCCACGAGCGGGAGATCATCGTGAAGACGCTCGAGCGCCATCACTGGCGCATGACGAAGGCTGCGAAAGAGCTCGGGCTCGAGCGCAGCCACCTCTACAAGAAGCTCAAGGCTCTCCGGATCGAGAAGCCCGAAGACTGAGTGTCGGTCCGCCCACGGCGCGGGCCGCGGCGGCCCGCGCCGTGCCACGCCGGCCCCCGCCTCCCCCCGAAATCGCCCCGCGCGGGGGCAAATCAACGCCGCGCGGCGTGGCACGTCGCTCGCTCTACCGCCTCCCCGAGCCCGGCCGCCCCATCGCGGGACGACTCCCCCGGGCCAGGAGAGAGCCATGAACCAGCCAAGCACGAGAGAGTCCGCCGCCCGCGGTGCCTTCGCCCTGGTCCTCGGACTGGGACTCGCCACCGCCTCCCTCACCGGTTGCACGGACAGGAAGCCCTCCGTCACCGAGAGCCGCAGCACGTCGAACGTGCCGCCTCCGATCCCTTCGACCGGGACGGAGACCCAGGTCGCCGGGCCGTCCATGGACGTCACGACCCCGCCGGCATCGACCCCGACGATCGATCCGAAGACCGCCTGGAAGGACGGCGTCGCCGCGTACCAGTCCGGGGACTTCGCCGGCTCCGCCACGCACCTGCGCGTCGCGGTGGAGGAGAAGACGGACGACCCGTACGCCCATTACCTCTTCGGGCTCGCTCTCTGGAAGTCGGGGCAGCTCGACGAGGCGGAGGGGGCGCTCGTCCGCTCCACGACGCTCAACGACCAGTCGATCAAGACCTGGATCAACCTGGCGCGCGTCCGCCTCGATCGCCGTGAGTTCGACGGCGCCCTCGAAGCGGCCGACCGCGCGACCGCGCTCGACCCTGGCTCGTCGGACGCGCTGCACCAGCGCGGCCGGGCGCTCGACGGCCTGAACCGCGGCGACGAGGCTGTCCTGACACTCGAGCAGGCGCGCGGCCTGTCCCCCGACAACGGCTACATCGCCAACACGCTCGGGTACCTCCTGCTGCGCCGCGGCCGGCCGGAGGAGGCGGTGGCGCACCTCGAGTCGGCGCGCGATCGGCTGCCGCAGATCGCCTACGTCCGCAACAACCTCGGCGTGGCCTACGAGCGGACGGGGGACGTGCACCGCGCCGCCGAGGAATTCCGCGCCGCCCTGCAGGCGGGAGACTCCGACGGCAAGGCGAGCGCCAGCCTGGCCCGCATCGAGCCGCTGCTCCGCGAGCGCATCGCCGCGCAGCCGGTCCCCGAGGAGTCCGCCCCCGAAGACCAGCCGCAGCAGTGACCTTCCTCCCCCGGGAACGAGCCGGCCGCCCGACTTCTTCGGAAGCGGGCGGCCGGTGCGCTTTTCGGCGGTTCCCGGGCGTGCTAGGCTCCGGTCGTCGCGGCCGCCCCGGGTGGGGGCGCGCGGCGCCTCCTGGAGGTCGAACGTGAACATCGAGCCGACGTTCCCCGTGTCCCGTCGTTTCCCCGTCGTCGCCGCAACCATGGCACTCGCTCTTGCCGGCGTGGCCTTCGCCTCCGGCAGCGGCCCGTCCCCGATGCCCAGCGGCGGGACCGGCGGGACCAGCATGACCCAGACCGGTCCCAGCATGACGCCGGAGCAGCAGGCGGCGCAGCGCTACAACCACGGTCTCAAGATGCAGGAGAAGGGGGACCAGGCGGAGAAACAGGCGGCCGCCGCAGCCAACGAGAAGAAGCGCGCCAAGGCGCTCGAGGCGGCGCAGAAGTCCTGGGACAAGGCGCGCCAGGACTACGAGACCGCGGTCAGCCTCGATCCGAAGCACTACCAGGCGCACGGCGCCCTCGGCTACGTCCTGCGCAAGCAGGGGGACTTCGATGCCTCGCTCGCCTCCTACGCCAGGGCGCTCCAGATCAAGCCCGGGTTCACCCCGGCGATCGAGTACCGCGCCGAGGCCTATCTCGGGCTCAACAGGATCGAGGAGGCGAAGGCGGACTACATCACGCTGTTCGCCACCGATCGCCCGAACGCCGACACGCTCGCCGCCGCCATGACGAAATGGGTGGAGGACCGGAAGAAAGATCCGAAGGGGGTCGATCCCGCCGCCATCGAGGACCTGACGAAGTGGCTCGAGTCGCGCCAGGAGATCGCCGCGAAGACCAGCGCCCTGCTGCCTCCGAAGGATGCCCGCTGGTGACCGGACGCCGCGCCCGCTGACGGCGCGTCGGTCCGCCCTGATCCTGCTCGCTGCGCCGGCCGCCGCCGGTCTTCTGTTCGTCGCCACCGCCACCGCCGCCGACGCGCCGGACGCGTGGACCTGGCGGCTGCCGCCGGGGTTCCCGGAGCCGCGCGTGCCGGACGACAACCCGATGTCGGAGGCGAAGGTGGCGCTCGGGCGGCGCCTGTTCCACGATCGCCGGCTGTCGCGCAACGGGACCCAGGCCTGCGCCGATTGCCACCGGCCGGCCCTCGCCTTCACCGACGGCCGCGCCCGCGCCGTCGGATCGACCGGGGCCGAGCATCGTCGCAGCGCGCCGTCCCTGGCCAACGTCGCGTATGCCGCCTCGCTGACCTGGGCCGACCCGGCCGTGCGGCGCCTCGAGGACCAGGCGCGCATCCCGCTTCTCGGGACCGACCCGGTGGAGATGGGATTCGGCGGACATGAGGCCGAGCTCGAGGCGCGGCTGCGCGCCGACGCCGCGGACGCCGCCCGGTTCGCCGCGGCGTTCCCCGGCGATTCGGAGCCGGTCACCCTCGACAACCTGACGCGCGCCCTCGCCGCCTTCGAGCGCACCCTCGTCTCGGGAAACTCCTCCTACGACCGGCTGGTGTACCAGGGAAAGATGGACGCACTGTCGGAAGCCGGCTGGCGCGGCCTGCGCCTGTTCTTCTCCGACCGCACCGGCTGCGCCGCGTGCCACGGCGGGCTGCTGTTCGCGGGGGGATTCGACTACGGGCGCCTGCAGCGTCCGGCGGCGCCGCGCTTCCTCGACAACGGCCTGCTCGATGCCGCGGAGCGCCGGGGGCCGGGGGCGATCGACCCCGGCCTGGCGCGTGCCACCGGGAGGCGCCGGGACCGCGGCCTCTTCAAGGTTCCGACGCTGCGGAACATCGCCGTGACCGCCCCGTACATGCACGACGGAAGGATCGCGACGCTCGAAGGGGTCCTGGACCACTACGCCCGCCCGGGATCGCCCCATCCGGAAGGGGGCGGAACGCCCCTCGATGCCGCCGAACGCGAAGACCTGCTCGCCTTCCTGCGCAGCCTGACCGACGAGGCGTTCCTCGCCGACCCGGCGTTCTAGGGCTGTGCTGTGCCGGGGGCCGGCGCCCGTCCGCCGCCCAGCTCCGGGCTCTGGCGGCCGAGCAGGCTGTGGCTGCGGCTGTAGCCGAAGTAGATGAACAGGCCGATCAAAAGCCAGCCGATGAGCCGCATCCAGTTCGTCCAGCCGAGTCCGAAGATCATCGCCCCGCAGACGACGATGCCGAGGATCGGCACCAGCGGCACCAGGGGCGTCTTGAAGTCGCGGTGCCGGTTCGGCTCGCGCACCCGCAGGATCCAGACACCGAGGCACACCAGCATGAAGGCGAAGAGGGTCCCGATGCTGGTCATCTCGCCGACGATGTCCCCGGGGACGAAGGCGGCGAACAGCCCGGTGACGACGAGGAAGATGAGGTTCGACTTGTACGGGGTGCGATAGCGCGGGTGCACGTCGCTGAACACCGGCGGCACCAGCCCGTCGCGGCTCATCGAGTAGAAGACGCGCGACTGCCCGAGCAGCATGACCAGGATCACCGACGAGAAGCCCGCGAGGATGGCGACGGTCACGAGGTTCGCCAGCCACTGGTACCCGGGCATGTAGGTCGAGATGGCGTAGGCCACCGACGCCTCCCGCCCGTGCGTCCGGAAATCCTCCACCGGCGCCAGCCCGCTCAGGACGTGCGCGAACAGGATGTACAGGACGGTGCAGACCACCAGGGAGCCGAGGATCCCGATCGGCATGTCCTTCTTCGGGTTCTTCGCCTCCTGCGCCGCCGTCGAGACGGCGTCGAAGCCGATGAAAGCGAAGAAGACGACGCCGGCCGCCCCGAGGATGCCGAGGATGCCGCCGTAGTGGTGCGTCACCCCCTCGGCATTCGTGAAGCTCGTGGCCGCCGGGATGTAGGTCGCGTGATTGGCCGGGTTGATGAAGCCCCAGCCGAGAACGATCACCATCAGGACGATCGCCACCTTGGTGACGACGATGATGCCGTTGACGAAGGCCGACTCGTGCGTCCCGCGGATCAGCAGCCACGTCAGAAGGCTCAGGATGACCAGCGCCGGGATGTTGAGGATGCCGGAGGCGACGACGTTCCCCGAGGCGTCGCGCAGCGACTGGAACGGCGAGTGGCAGAACTGGTAGGGGATGGAGACGCCGAACAGCTCGAGGAGCTTGTTGAGGTACTCGCTCCAGGCGATCGACACGGTGGCCGCGCCGACGGCGTATTCGAGCACCAGGTCCCAGCCGATCACCCAGGCGACGAACTCCCCCATGGTGGCGTAAGAGTAGGTGTAGGCGCTCCCCGCCACCGGGATCATCGAGGCGAACTCGGCATAGCACAGGCCCGCGAAGGCGCAGCCGATGCCGGCGACGATGAAGCCGAGGGTGACCGAGGGCCCGGAGCGCTCGGCGATCGCCGCGGCGGTGCGGACGAACAGCCCCGCCCCGATGATGGCGCCGATCCCGAGCGCGATCAGGTTGAGCGGCCCGAGGGTCCGCTTCAGTCCCTTCTCGGAATCGCCCGCCTCCATGACCAGCTTGTCGAGCGGCTTACGAATCCACAGACTCGCCATGAGGGTCGCTCTCCTACAGGGATGTCACGCCGGCGCCGCGGGGGACTCCATCCGCAGCGCCCGTCTGGGGCCGGACTCAGCGGCGCCTAGCCTACCACCACCCCCAACCGGCTTGCAGGCGCCCAGGCGGCGGCGATCCTCACCTCAGCGGGTGGGCCTTGAAGAACTCCCACATCACCTGGTTGGCGCTGAACTCCCGGCTCACCTTCCCGACGATCCCGTCCGGCAGGTTGTCCGAGCCGCCGGGCCACGTGTGCCCGCCGCCGTTGACACGCAGCAGCGTGACGTCCCCTCCGTCGGAGCAGTCCGGGTACCGCATTTGTGTCACGGTCGTGCCGTCGTCCGGGTTGGTGTCGGCCCAGTCCTCGACCACGGGGGTCGATCGACAGCCGTTTCGCCCCACCCAGCCTGCGACCGTGTCGGCCACCGAGACGCGGAAGCCGTAGGGCTGCAGCAACGTGCAGCGTTCGTAGCCTCCGTCATAGGGGAAACAACGATCCGCGGTGCCGTGGATCTGCAGCACCGGGACGCTGCGTCCCGGCGCGCACTCCCCGGAGGTCGCGTACTGATTGCCGCCGCCGACCGCCGCGATGGAGGCGACCCGATCCGCAAGTGCGCAGGCGAGCCGATGGCTCATGGCGGCGCCGTTCGACAGGCCCGCGACATGGACTCGATGCGGATCGATCCGGTACTGCCTCTTCAGGGCGTCGATGAGATCGCCGAAGAACCGGACATCATCGACGTCCGCCGTGCAGGCATCCCCGGCGATGCAGGCGTACCCATTGACTCCCCCGCCGGCGTTGAAGCTGCGAATGGTCTTCGGCTGACCCGGCTCCTGCGTGCCGTCGGGATAAACCACGATGAACCCCTCGCAGTCGGCGAGCCGATCGAGACACCCGGGACTGTCGGGGTCCTGATCAGGGCAGGTGGTCAGCCGGGCCCCCCCCTTGTTGCCGCCACCGCCGTGGATGTCGATGACGACGGGGTACGGGATCCTCCTGCTGTACGAAGGGGGGAGATGAACGGTGTACGGGCGGGCCCCCCACTTGGCCAGCCTGCGTGTTTCGTCCGTGCCGCGCGCGCAGACCGCGGCAGGGGCGAGCGCGCTCGACTCCGCGGCCTGCACGGCGAGACCGCTGCCTCCGCGAAAGGCCGGGAGGAGGATCACGGACGCAAGGATGACGAGCCTGGTTGCAGTCGCTGTCATGACGGTCCTCCCGGCCGGACCTTCAGCCGATGCGTTGGGAACTCGACCACCTTCGCACCATGGGGGGCGCGCGACCGTCAGGCCGCGGCGGATTCGCCGGGTGAGAATCCCTGACGGGGGGGTCGGGAGGAGGTGGGGCTACCTGGCGGCGGGCAGGGCGAGCAGCGCGATCAGACCGCGACCGGCCGGAAGGCGCGCAGGCGGCGGCAGGCCTCTTCGAGGTCGGGCATCTTCTTCGCGTAGCAGAGGCGGATCTGCATGCGGCCGTCGGCGGGGTCGGCGTAGAACGACGATCCCGGGATGACGGCGATGCCGGCCTGTTCGAGCAGGATGCGCGCCGCGTCGTCGTCGTCCTTCATCCCGAGGCGCGACACGTCGGCGAGCATGTAGTACGAGCCCTGCGGCACGAACGGCTCCATGCCGGCGGCGCGGCAGGCCTCGGCCGTCATGTCGCGCTTGATCGCGTAGTCCACCACCATCCGGTCGTAGTACTCGGGGGGGAGATCGAACGCCGCCACCACGCCGTACTGCAGCGGCGACGGGGCGCAGACGTTGATGAGATCGTTGAGGAGCGCCATCTGCGACGCCAGCGCCCGGCGCGCCACGACGTAGCCGAGGCGCCAGCCGGTCATCGCGTAGGTCTTGGAGAAGCCGCTGATGGTGATGGTGCGGTCCTCCATGCCGGGGAAGGCGCCGATGCTCAGGTGCCGGCGACCGTCGTACAGGATGTACTCGTAGATCTCGTCGGTGACGCACAGGGCGTCGTGCTTCCGGCAGAGGGCCGCGAGGTGATCCAGATCCTCCTTGCCGAACACCTTGCCGCTCGGGTTCGCCGGGGTGTTGAGGACGACCATCTTGGTGCGCGGCGAGAAGGCCGCCTCGAGCTGCTTCGGGTCGTAGGACCAGTCGGGCGGGCGCAGCGTCACGAATTTCAGCACGGCGCCGCACACCTTCAGGATGTTGACGTGGTACGAGTAGAACGGCGAGAAGATCACCACCTCGTCCCCCGGGTTCAGGAACGCCATGCAGGCGGTCACGAACGCCCCGGTCGCGCCGATCGTGACGACCACCTCGCCGTCGGCGTCGCAGGCGATGCCGTTGTAGTCGCGCATCTTCGCGGCGATGCGGTGCCGCAGCTCGTCGATGCCGTCGAGGCGCGTGTAGATCGAATGGTCCGCGCCGATGGCCCGGATCGTCGCCTCCTTGATGATCGGCTCGATCGGCTGGTCGCAGATCCCCTGGCCGAGGTTGATGCCGGAGAACTTCGCGCACTCGATCGACATGCGCCGGATCTCCGACTGCTTCAGCCCCTCGATCCGGTCGGCGGTGTATTTCTTCTTCATGCGGCCAGTCCGGTATGGACGCAGACGATCCCGCCGGTGAGCGGGCGCCACGACACGCGCGCGAAGCCGCACTCCTGGAGAGCCGCCCCGAACGCGGCGGCGCCGGGGAACTCCGCCACCGAGTGCGTGAGATAGCGGTAGGCCCGCTCGCGCCCGGTGAGGAGCCCGCCGATGCGGGGAAGGACGTTGAAGAAGTAGAAGTTGTAGGCGCGCCAGAGGAGCCGCGACGGCGGCGTCGAGAACTCCAGCACCACCAGCCGCCCGCCCGGGCGCAGCACCCGCCGCAGCTCGGCGAGCCCGGCGCGGAAATCGGGGACGTTGCGGATGCCGAAGCCGATCATCGCCCCGTCGAAGACGCCGTCGCCGAACGGCAGCGCCTCGGCGGGGGCGTTGACGAGCGGAAAGGGGGCGCGGCCGATCTTGGGCTGCGCCAGCACCAGCATGGCGCGGCTCAGGTCCACCCCGGTGACCCGGGCGTCGGGCCGGGCCTTCAGGAGGTCGAGCGACAGGTCGCAGGTGCCGCACGCGAGATCCAGCACGCGGCCGCCGGGCGGCAGGTCGGCGAAGGTCCGCACCGCCACCTTGCGCCAGTGCAGGTCCACGCCGCACGAAATCACCCGGTTGGTGAGGTCGTAGCGGCCGGCGATGGCGTCGAAGTTGGCGCGGATCTCGAGGTTCTTGTCGGTCAGGGCATGCCGGGCGGAGGAGGGCATCGGAACGGCATTATAGGGGAGCGGACCCGTCCCGCGGGACGCCACGCCGCGCCTCGGGGCGGGTTTCGGGCTAGACTCCGGGCCATTCCGGAAGGAGGCCCCATGAAGAAGAAACTGGTCCTGGCGGCATGTACCTTGACCCTGGTCGTCGGCGCGCTCGTCGCCCTGAAGCCGGCGGAGACCGCCGACAAGCTGCCGAAGTGCTCCGGCCAGCTCTGCCAGAAAGCCGGCTGCTCGGCCGACACGCTGTGCGCCCGCGGTGCCGCGGTCGTCACCTGCGCCGAGGTCTGCGGCGGTCACTGAGTCGACGCTTGGAGGGCCCGCCGGCGGCGTCAGTGCTTGACCCCGCCGGTGGCCCCTGCCCCGAACACCACCCGGCCTCCGACGATCGTCGTCGTGACGCGCGCCTCGTGCAGGCGCTGCGGCTCGAGATGGAAGAGGTCGCGGCTGAGGACGACCAGGTCGGCCAGCATCCCGGGAGCGAGCACCCCCTTGTCGCGCTCCTGGAACTCGGCGTAGGCGGATCCCTGCGTGTAGGCGGTCACCGCCTCGGCGAGGGTGATCTTCTGCTCCGGCACCCAGCCGCCGGGGTTCTTGCCGTCGAGCGTGGCGCGCGTCACCGCCGCCTCGAGGCCGAGGATCGGGTCGAGCGGCGCAACGCTCCAGTCGGTGCCGAAGGCGAGGCGCACCCCGGCGTCGAGGAACGACCGGAAGGCGTAGGTCGTCTTGATGCGCTGGGGCCCAATCCGCTTCTCCGCCCAGCGGCCGTCGTCGATGGCGTGGTACGGCTGCATCGAGGCGATCACCCCGATCTGCGCGAAGCGCGCGAAGTCCTTCGGCGCCATGTGCTGCGCGTGCTCGATGCGGAAGCGCCGGTCGGCGCGGCCGTGCGCCGCCGCCACCGCGGCGAACTGATCGAGCACCAGGGAGATCCCCTGGTCTCCGATGGCGTGGATGCAGAGCTGCAGCCCGGCGTCGTCGGCCCCCATCATCCGATCCAGCATCGCCTGCGGCGGGGTCTCCTCGTCCGACAGCAGCCCGCGCGACTGCGGCTGGTCGGTGAACGGCTCGAAAAACCACGCCGTCGAGGAGCCGAGCGACCCGTCGGCGTACCCCTTCAGCGCCCCGATCCGCAGCCACGGCGATCCGAAGGCGCGCCGCACCCCGGTCGCGGCGTAGTCCTTGACGCGCACGAGGTAGGGCGCGGCGTACACGCGCGCCGTCAGCGCCCCCTGCTCGAGGAGCTCGGCGTAGACGGCGATGTCCTCGCGCTCCGGGTTCATGTCCTGGATGCTCGTGACCCCGAGCGACGCCGCGTGCTCGAGCGCCTTGCGGACGGCGCGCAGGCGCCGCGCGTGCGACAGCGGCGGCATCGCGCGGGAGACGAGGTTCATCGCCGCGTCGCGGAACAGGCCGTTCGGGCGCCCGGCGCGGTCGCGGCCGATCTCCCCGCCCGGGACGTCCTGCGTGCGCGCGTCCACCTTCGCGAGACGCATGGCGGCGGCGTTCGCCAGCCCCATGTGCCCGTCGTAGCGGTAGACGAAGACCGGCACGTCCTCCTTTCCGGAGGCGCGCAGGGCGTCGTCCACGAGCGTCGCGTCGGGCATCACCGCCGGCGACCAGGCCTGGTCGTCCCAGTTGCCGCCGGTGACCCACTCGCCGGCCG
>Ga0111539_10006806_pt1 | contig 14699 bp, 15 predicted proteins | sample RhiMethybrSRZTD1_FD_79667 | JGI IMG/M metagenome (GOLD analysis project Ga0111539, IMG submission 79667) | Populus rhizosphere microbial communities from Tennessee, USA - Rhizosphere MetaG P. TD hybrid SRZTD1 (version 2) (version 2) | ecosystem: Host-associated > Plants > Roots > Rhizosphere >... | reverse complement strand
TCGGCCGGGCGCGCTGGATCTGGCCGGTGATCATCTTCCTGGCGCTGCTGCCCGTCATCGGCGGCAAGACGGGCCTCATCAGCAACTACGGCTTCCTCCAGCTTTCGCTGATGATCGTCTATGCCATCGCCGTGCTCGGCCTGATCCTGCTGACGGGCTTCAACGGCCAGATATCGCTAGGCCACGGCGCCTTCTTCGCCGTCGGCGCCTATGTGGCCGCGGTGCTGATCGACCAGGCGAGCTGGCCCTACTGGGCGACTCTCCCCGTGGCGGCGATCGTCTGCTTCAGCGTGGGCTACGTTTTCGGACTGCCGGCGCTGCGACTGGAGGGCCATTACCTGGCGCTTGCGACCTTCGCACTGGCGGTGGCGGTACCCCAGTTCCTCAAATACCGCCACTTCGAGTGGTTCACCAACGGCGTCCAGGGCATCAACATCTTCAAGCCCGACCCGCCTTTCGGCTTGCCGCTCAGCGCCGACCAGTGGATGTATCTGATCGTGCTCGCCGTTGCCGTGCTGATGTTCTGGGTCGCCCGCAATCTGCTCGACAGCCGCTCCGGGCGGGCGCTGACGGCGATCCGCGACCATACCATGGCCGCCAGCACCATGGGCATCAACGTCGCCCACTACAAGACGGTCATTTTCGGGATCAGTGCCCTTTACACCGGCGTCGCCGGGGCGCTGCACGCCATCATCTTCGAATTCGTCTCGCCCGACAGCTTCCGTTTCGAGCTGTCAATCGCCATCCTCGTCGGCGCCGTGGTCGGCGGCATCGCCTCGCTGCCTGGCGCCGTCATCGGCGGCGTGTTCGTGCAGGTGATCGAGAAGTACGCCGACGCGCTCACCAAGAAGATCACGGCGGCCGTGCACCTGCCCATCGACCTGGAGCCATGGACCATCTACGGCATCGCCCTGATCGTGCTGATGTACACGATGCCGATGGGGATCGCCGGAGGCCTCACATTGCTGTGGAGGCGGATCAAGGGATCGTAACGGCGCGCCGCCGAGCCGCCGCTATGAGAGACGACCTGTGACAACCAAAGGAGACAGCTCGCAATGAGGCGAACGACACGCAGACAGGTGCTGAGCGGTGTAGTTGGGCTGGCGGTCGGTCTGACCGCCGGCCAGGCCGCCGCCCAGAAGAAATACGACGACGGCGCGACCGATACGGAGATCAAGATCGGGCACACCAATCCCTACTCCGGCAACGCGTCGGCCTACGGCGTGATCGGCAAGACCATCGAAGCCTACTTCAAGATGATCAACGACCAGGGCGGCATCAACGGCCGCAAGGTCAGCTTCATCACCTATGACGACGGCTACGCTCCGCCCAAGACGGTGGAAATGGTGCGCAAGCTGGTGGAGGAGGACAAGGTTCTCCTGCTCTTCAATACGCTGGGTACGCCGCCCAATACGGCCATCCACAAGTACATGAATGCCAAGAAGGTGCCGCAGCTGTTCGTGGCGACGGGCGCATCCAAGTGGGGCCATCCCAAGGAGTTCCCCTGGACGATGGGCTGGCAGCCCGACTACGCGACCGAGGGCGCCATCTACGCCAAGCATATCCTGGCCAACGTGAAGGACCCCAAGATCGGCGTCCTCATGCAGAACGACGACTACGGCAAGGACTACTTCAACGGCTTCAAGGCTGGCCTCGGCAAGGATGCCGACAAGATCGTCCAGCTCTCCACCTATGAGGTGACCGACCCCACCATCGACAGCCAGATGATCCAGCTCAAGAACGCCGGCGCCAACGTGTTCTTCAACATCACCACGCCGAAGTTCGCCGCCCAGGCCATCAAGAAGGCGGCGGAGATCGGTTGGAAGCCGGCGCACTACCTCAACAACGTGTCCGACTCGGTGGCGACCGTCATGAAGCCGGCCGGGTTCGAGAACGGGCAGGGCGTCATGGTTGCCCAGTACCGCAAGGACGCGACCGACGCCCAGTGGGCCAACTCCGCCGACTACAAGGCGTGGAAGGCCTTCATGGACAAATACATGCCGGGCGTCGATCAGAAGGATGCGGGCACGGTCTATGGCTATGCGGTCACCTTCACCCTGGTCGAAGTCCTGAAACGGGCTGGCGACAACCTGACCCGCGAGAACATCATGAAGCAGGCGGCCAGCCTCAAGGATCTCGAGGTCCCGATGCTGCTGCCTGGCATCAAGGTGAATACGAGCGCAACCGACTTCTACCCGATCCAGGCGGTGCGTCTGTCGCGCTTCAAAGGCGAGACGTGGGAGCTGTTCAGCGACATCATCTCCAACGAGAGCCCCAGCCAATAGGGGCAGGCTTCACAACGCAGGCTCCGGCCGTCGTTCCGTCCGACGGCCGGAGGATCGACAGAAGAAGACAGGAGAGGTGATCAGTACGAGCAAACGACAAGGCTGCAACCAAGGGAGGACCAAAATGTTGCAGATCTCGCGAAGGCTACTGGTCGGCGTCGCGTCCGCGCTCGCCGCGACATTGATCGCCAGTCCCGCACTGGCGCAGAAGACATATGACGAGGGTGCGACCGATACCGAGATCAAGATCGGAAACACCAATCCCTATTCGGGCAACGCCTCCGCCTACGGCACCATCGGCAAGGCTATCGACGCCTATTTCAAGATGGTGAACGAGCAGGGCGGCATCAACGGGCGCAAGGTCAACTTCATCTCCTACGACGACGGCTACGCGCCGCCCAAGACGGTGGAGATGGTGCGCAAGCTGGTCGAGGAGGACAAGGTTCTGTTCGTCTTCCAGACCTTGGGCACGCCGCCCAACACGGCGATCCACAAGTACATGAACGGCAAGAAGGTCCCACACCTGTTCGTGGCCACCGGCGCCTCCAAGTGGGGCAACCCCAAGGAGTTCCCTTGGACGATGGGCTTTCAGCCCGACTACGTGACCGAGGCCGTCATCTACGCCAAGCACATCCTGGCCAATGTGAAGGACCCCAAGATCGGCGTCCTCATGCAGAATGACGACTACGGCAAGGACTATTTCAATGGCTTCAAACAAGGGCTCGGCAAGGATGCCGACAAGCTGATCGTGCAGTTCTCCACCTACGAGGTGACAGATCCCACGGTCGACAGCCAGATGATCCAGCTGAAAAACTCGGGCGCCAACGTCTTCTTCAACATCACCACGCCCAAGTTCGCGGCGCAGGCGGTCAAGAAGGCTGCCGAGATCGGCTGGAAGCCGGCCCACTACATCAACAACGTCGCGTCCTCGGTCGCGACCGTCATGAAGCCCGCGGGCTTCGAGAATGCTCAGGGCATCCTCACGGCTGGCTATCTCAAGGACCCCACGGACCCGCAGTATCACAACGACAAGGACTTTCTGGAATGGAAGGCCTTCATGCAGAAGTACTATCCGAACGGCAATCTCTCCGACGGAAGCAATGGCTATGCCTACGCCGTATCGAATCTTCTGCATGTCGTGCTGAAGCAGTGCGGCGACGACCTGACGCGGGCGAACGTCATGAAGCAGGCGGCCAACATCAAAGGCGTCCAGCTGCCAATGGTCATCGATGGCATTAAGGCGAATACCAGCGCGACCGACTTCTATCCGCTCCAGTCGGTGAAGATGCATCGGTTCAAGGGCGAGACTTGGGAGGTCTTCGGCGAGATAATCTCGGGCGAGGCTTCGACCAACTAGTGTGAGCAAGAGAAGAGTATCGGCCGCTGGCCTCGGTCAGCGGCCGTCACTGCTGCGAGAGGATATGACACAGGCCTTGACAAGGTTCGACCGCATCAAGCCGAGGCCCGCCTATGAGCTGGTGGCGGAGGCGATCGAGCGCAAGATTCTCTCCGGCCGCCTCAAGCCCGGCGATCCGGTCGGCACGGAGTCGGAGCTCGTCAAACAGTTCGGCGTCAACCGCTCGACCGTGCGCGAGGGCATCCGGCTGCTCGAGCAGTCGGGTCTCGTTGCGCGCGAAGCGAGCCGGCGGTTGTCCGTCGCGGTGCCGCACTACCACCGCCTCGCCACGCGCATGACGCGGGCGCTGATCCTGCAGCAGGTGACGTTCCGCGAGCTGTGGCACACCTCGCGCGCGCTCGAGCCGGCCACCGTCGAGCAGGCCATGGACAACGCTACTCCGGACGACCTTGCGGCGCTGGCAGCCAACCTCGAGGCGACGCGCAGGATGCAGAACGATGCGGCGGCCGTCGCCGACCTCGACGCCGAGTTCCACAAGCTGATCGGCAAGGCCGCGCACAACCGCGTGCTGCTGCTGGCCAAGGAACCCTCCAGCATGCTGGTGCGGCCGACCACGGCCATGATCATCGTCTCCAACCCTGCCGGCATTCCGCGCCTTGTCGAGGCACACACGCATATCCTGGACGCACTGGTGAAGCGCGACCGCGAAAAGGGCCGGCTATGGGTCGACCGGCATCTGCGCGACTGGCGCGCAGGCTTCGAGCGCTCCGGCCGCGATCTCGACACGCCGGTCGAGCTCTTCGAGCGCTCCCGCCGCGAAGGCGAAAATCCGGGACTCAGCTAGCAGCGGCGCGTGGTCCTGGGTCCCGGCGCGCGCTTCGCGCTCCGGCCGGGATGACAACAAAGTGGCCCCACCAGGTGTTTCACCTCGACTTGATCGGTACCCGCTGCAGCGGGTACCGGCAGGCAAAGCCTGCCAGTCACAGCAGCCGCGCTCGCCTCGCGGACGGGTTTTTCAGAATCTGAATTGGATGTAGCCGGGACCGTCGCCGGAGCTCCGGCGATCACGATTGGCTTGCCAGAAGTCGACGGTCTCGCGGCGCAGGGTGTCGGAGCAGCTGCGTCCGCACTCCATCCAGGTGCCGCCCGGCAGCCGCACCTCGAGCCGCCCATGCGAGCCGCGACGCACGGGGCCGCTCACGGGCTTGCCGTTGCCGTACCGGCTCTCGGCGGTCGCATATCCCAGTGTCGCGCCCGCGGCCGACCGCCGCTGGGCCTCGGCCGGAGCCGCCAGGACGGCGGATAGAGCGACCACGCCGAGCATGCCAGCCAGTCCAACCGCCCGCTCGCGCATACCGTGCTCTCCTGCAACGGGGCCGCAGCCCCGACCTACGCCGTCCTGGACACGCTCCAGTAGATAGGTCCAAGGCCTGAAGCAATTGCGACCTGCGCCCGGGTGCAGGCAAACTTTCGCCAGCTGTAGCCCAAGTGTCACAGAATTGGGAGCGCGAGAGCCGCGGACGACCGCCCAGAAGCGGTCCCGTCACGCGTCGGCTCACCACACGCCGCGCACGAGGCCGGTGTGCAGATAGCCCCACAGGGTCGGATGAAACCATTGCCGCGACGGCAGGGCGACCCGTCGTGGTGCGAGCCGGCTCTCCAGCGCTTCCTCAACGGCCCTGACGACCAGCGGCAGCGCCGTCGCCATCTGGCGGTGCTGGTAGGTGGTGATATTGTCACCCGCAGCAAATTCTGTCCGTGCCTGATGGAGCACTTCGCCGGTGTCGACGCCCTCGTCGACGAGATGCACCGTCACGCCGGCATGGTCCGGATCGCGGTTGCTGCGCGCCCAATATGCGCCGTTCTGGCCGCGGTACTTCGGGTTGACGCCGGCGTGGTAGTTGATGAACGGCGCGCGCACGCAGGCGAGTGTCGCAGGCTTGATGATGCGCGTGCCGTAGACGACCACGACCTGCGGATCGAGAGTGCGCAAGGCTTCGCGGCACGCCTCCGAGTTGATCGAGCCGATCTCGCGCACCGCAATGGCAGGATCGAGCTCGGGATCGAGGCGATGCCTTTGCCAGATCGCGGCGAGGCGCCTCCGGCTGCGGCGAGCTATTGCCTTCTGCAGGAAGCCGAAGGCTGCCTGACCCAGCGCCTGCGGCCACCCGGTCAGCCTGGCGCGCCGGCGCACGATCGCAAGCTTCGGCTCGGGCTCCTCCTTGAGCACAAGGACTGGGCCAAGGTGCCGGAACAGACCGTTCACGAGCATGTTGGCGAGCGGCCCGCCCGCGATCAGCACGGCAATCCGCTTCGGCTCGGGGGAGCCGCCGATATCGGCCTGGAGCGCGGATTGAGCAGCCACAGCAAGCCTCACCACGAGCACGTCGCTCGGGTGGCCGGACGCAAGAGCCGCGCCAGTCGCGACGTATCGTTTCAGGACGGCTGGGCGCCGGGCACGCGGCCTGGCTTCGCTGAGGACGCGACAGTATTTCCCTTCCGCCCGGCCGCGAAGACGTTGTTGGTGCCGTAGAGCCAGCGCTTGAAACCGTTTCCGCGCCGGCTGCCGTTGGCGTGGCTCTCCTGCCGCAGCAGCTGCAGCTCGCCGCCGAGCTGGTTCAGCAGCTCCAGGATCGTATGCTCCAGCTGCTGCAGTCGGTTGTTGACGATGCTGATGTCACCGCCGGTCTCCGTGCGCCACGTGGCGAAGTTGTCGCCCAGCGTTTGCTGGTTGGCACCGAGCTTCACAAGCGCCTGATAAATCTCGCCCAAGTGTCTCTCGTAGGCCTTGTTTGCCTCGTCGGCCGTCTGCATCTGCGCGCGTACCGACGCCTCGAGCGCGATCTGCCGCTCTCCCCCCGACGTCCAGTTCCGGTCGGCTGCCTCCTGTAGTCGCCGCAAGCTGGCCTCGGTCCTCTCCAGCCGCTCGGCGAGGCCGTTGGCCACCTTGTCCGCGGCCTCCAGGGCTCTGAGCTCGATGCGCTCCTCGACGGCCTCGAGACGGCCGAGCAGCTCCTGCGATGGCTCGCCGGCTACCAGCCGATCGATGGCAGGAAGACGCTCGACGAGGTCCGACGTCGCCTTGCCGAGCCCTCCGAACTTTGCTTCCAGCAGAGCGTCGACGGCCCCCACATCCATGGTGCCGACGCCAGCGCCGCCCTCCTTGTCCCGGACCTGCAGCTCCGATCGGACGTCGCGAAGAAGCTCGCCGATGACCTTGCGGTCGGCCGCAACCTCATCACGCAGCATCCGCAAGGTGGGCAACTCGGACCACACATCGCGCAGCAGGTCGCCGAAGGCCTTGCGGTCGGCCCCGACCTCGTCGCGCAGCGCGCGCAGGGCCGGCAGCTCGGAGCGCATCTCGCGCAGAAGGTCGCCGAACGCCCTGCGGTCGGCCCCGACCTCGTCGCGCAGCGCGCGCAAGGCTGATTCCATCTGACCGAGCTGCTCGCGAAGCGTCTCTGCAAGCGGCGCCCTCGGGTCTGCTTCGCTCGGGATGGGAACGGCGGCGAGGACTTCGCGGCGCGGCTCGTCGCGCCAGCGTTCCAAGCGCTGCGGATCGGCGGCGGCACGCAGCAGCAGACCGGCTGCCGGCGAGCTGGGTCCGCCGCTCAGCAAAATCCGGAGCACATCGGGAAGCGTGGTCGGGCTCCAGCGCCTTGCGGCCAGGTCGCAGGCGCGCCTGAGAACATCCTCGAATGCGCCGGACGCCGCCGGCGCCTCGCTGCGCTCGATGGCGCCCGCCGGCATGTCCGCGGCGATGGCGGCGGCCGTCTCGCGCCGCAGCCCGTCGACGCGAACACCGAGCTCGCTCAGCAGGTCCACACCCCCGGCAGCACGGGTCAGGGCATGCAGGAGATGCTCGAGCCGCACGGAGTCGGCGGCATGGAAAGAAGCGATGTCATAAGCACTGTTGCAGCAAGCGAGCACCGCCTCGTCCACGGCGATGCCGGAACCGGACCGCGCGGCCTGCACCCAGGCACCCTCGCCGAGATGCTCCACAGCACCGGCGTTCGGACTGGTCGCGCCGGCGCGAAGCAGCCGCAGGTCGAGGTCGCTACCCTTGTACGCCATAACCGTCCTCCCCGGTCTCCCGCTGACAACGCGCAGGTCTCAAGAACCGCCCCGCCGGCAAGCCACGCCCGCGGTCCGATGCCCGGCATCTACTGGTCTGCGGGCCCCTCGTCATGCAATCGTCTGTTCAACCCTATGCTGTTCTGGCACAAGTCGGGAGGGGCGAGTTGGAAAGTTCCGATCATGGTTGGTTCACGCCTTACCCGATCCGCGCCGTGAGCACAGATGCGCCGACAACCTATAGCCAGCGCATTTGGCCGCGATGCGGCACGAGCGCGGCCGTCTTCCGCGATGACCGGGTGTTGTTGATCCAGCGGGCAAAGGGAGCGTTCAAGGGACTGTGGAGCCTCCCGGGCGGGCACATCGAGCCCGGCGAAAGCGCGAAGGCTGCGGCCGTGCGGGAAGTTAGGGAGGAGACGGGGGTTGATGCCGACATCCGCGGCATCGTCGATCTGCACGAGGTGATCCTGCGGGAGCGCGACGGCGCCGTGCGGACCCACTATCTGATCGCCGTACACTGGGGCCTGTGGCGCGCAGGCGAGCCCGTTGCCGGCAGCGACGCAGCGGCCGCGCGTTTCGTGCGAATCGATGATATCGAGACCTACCCGCTGACCGAGGGAGCGGCCGATCTGATCCGCCGGGGCCGCAAACAGGCCCTCGATGCATGATCGGACGCCGGCCACTTTGCCCTTGGCTTGGGCATGCCTAGAATGCTCGCTATGGAATGGCCCATGCTGCGCTGGCGCCGAATGTGCGGTGCACTATTGATCGCGGGAGTCGCAGGGCTCGCGGCGCCGTCGGCTATGGCCCAGGACACCATCATAGCGCCCGACTCCAAACCCTACGACGACCGGCTGCTGCGGCTCTCCGAGCTATTGGGCGCCGTTCACTACCTGCGCGAACTGTGCGGTGCGACCGACGGCCAGATGTGGCGGGACCGTATGAAAGAGCTGATGGATGCGGAGGCCTCGACGGCCTTGCGGCGAGCCAAGCTCACGCGCAGCTTCAATAACGGATATCGGAGCTACAGCCGCACGTACAATAACTGCACGCCGTCCGCGCAAACGGCAATCGCCCGTTTCCTGGCTGAGGGGGCCGAGATTGCCGATGCGTTGATGAAATCGGTTCCCTAAGGCAAATGTTGCCGCTGCCAAGTTGCAGCTTTTCGGTTCGGGAATGGATTAATCGTTAACGGTTGTATACGACACCGCCCTCCGCCGGCGTGGTAGGCAGACATCGCTGAAGCAACCGCATTGCGGCGGCCGCCGAGCGCGGCGCTGAATCGCCATATCGGCGAGGGGGAGAGGAGGCGGTGATGCAGGCATTCGGACCCGCCGAAGGGGATGACGCGCGGATGAAGGCGCTCAACTTCATCCTTGAGGCTTGGGAGGAAGGGACCGGCAGCGGCATCGCCCCTGAGCTGATGGCCTATGCGGCCCTCTACACGGCGCTCACCGACCTTGTCGCATCCTATGGAGAGGATTCGGTGATCACACTTGTGAACGGCCTGGTGCCCCGGGTCCGCAAGGGCGAGTTCACGCTGTATCGGACGCGACAGTAGCCGGCAGAAACGACCTGCGTCACCAGACGCGCAGGCGCTTGAGCACCATCTCGCCGATAAGGACGCCGCCGAAGCCGATCAGCACCAATCCCGCGATGCGGTTGATCTGGCCCAGCCGCACGACGTCGAGGCGGTGACGGATGGTGGCGATGAACTGCGACACCACGAACCAGTAGACGAAACTGCCGCTCATGATGGCGGCGACCATGGTGAAGGCATCGATGTAGGAATCGACCTCCACGAAGGAACTCACCCCGCCGAAGATGGCGATAAGACCGACCAACGCTCCGGGATTAGTGATGGTGAGGAAAAACATCTGCGGGATTTCCCAGATGTAGTCCCAGATCGATGCCTTCTCGGCCAGCGCGTCCGTGACTATGGCCGGCCGCGCCAGATAGAGCTTGATGCCGAAGCCGAGCAGGGCGATGCCGCCCACGATCTGGATGGCGGTGCGGTACTCCCTGACCGCACCGGAGACGGCGTTCACGCCCAGCGCCGCGCCGAGCGCGATCAGACCGTCACCCGCCATGATGCCGAGGCCGGCCGCCATACCGCCGAAGAAGCCGCGCTCGACGGCCCTCTGAATGCCGAGCAGATTGACGGGACCGAAGGGCATGGCCAGCAGCACGCCCATGATCACGCCGACCGGGATGATGAAGGGATTGGGTATGTAGGACACGGTGAACCTAGACCGTCACCGATGCCCGCGCCAAGGCGCAGTAAGGTTCGACATCCCGCGTCGCGCCGACTGTAAGATTGAGTTCGCAAGCAGCGGGCGCACCGCCGGCAGGCGAAAGCGACCGGCAACACAGCAAGAGGAACCTCCCAATGAGGCGCAAGCGGACGAGATGGCATGACGCCGGGTTATTCCTACTGGCGCCGTATCTCGTTGTCCATTGCCTTGCCTCGGCGCCCCCGGCAGCGTCGCAGGGCGCCAAGGAGCGGCCCTCCAGCACGAAAAAGAAGCAGAAGGCAGGGCCCGCCGCGGACATTAAGTACGGCGCCGATGCGCTGCCGGACCAGGTACAGGAAATGCGTGAAGCGATCCTCGGCGCGGTCAAGTCCGGCCGCATCGAAGAGCTTCGCTACGCGTGGGAGCTGAACGAGCTCAAGCCTGATCTCGGCGGCCAGCCGGTTGCCGATCCCATCGCCCACTTCCGGCAGGTTTCGGACGACGGCGAGGGCCGCGAGATTTTGGCAGCGCTTGGTGAGATCCTGGAGAGCGGCTATGTGGTGCTGCCGCTCGGCCCCGATGTCGAGAACAACCGCATTTTCGTGTGGCCATACTTCGCCGAAGTGCCGCTCGACAAGCTCACTCCCGGGCAGGAAGTCGAGCTGCTTCGCCTCGTGCCGCCCGCTGCCGCCAAGGCCATGCGCTCGGCCGGCAGATATACCTACTGGCGGATAGCCATTGGGGCCGACGGCACGTGGCATTCTTTCCGCAGGGAGCCCTGAATGGACGGACTAGGGATCATTCCCTATTGCCGTGGCTCGAGTACGCGGTAACCTCTCGTATATGCCCGCGTGCGAGACTGCGGGGGCGCCTCGAAGCCTCGGGGCGGGCGAGAGGGAATGCGGAACGATGTGGCGCGCGGGACTTGCAGCTTCGCTGATGCTTGTTACGGCCGATGCGGCGCACGCCCAGTTCTGGGGCTCCCCCTACGGCAGCGGCGGGTACTCCCGCCAGCCGAGTTACTCCTTTTTCGGCTTCTTTGACGACGACTACCGGCCGAGGCGTTACGGTCCCGCGCTGTCGTCGGGAGGTGAGCGCACGCCCATCACGCCGGTCGAGCCGCGCAAGGTGTCGTTCCCTAGCGAGTACCCCGTCGGCAGCATCGTAATCGACAGCAAGGGTCGCCAGCTGTTCCTGATCCAGTCATCGACAGAGGCGCTGCACTATCCGATTTCCGTCGGCCGCGAAGGCTTCGCGTGGGCCGGCACGGAGACGATCAGCCGCAAGGCCGAGTGGCCCGACTGGCATCCGCCCGAGGAGATGCGCTGGCGCGATCCCCGCCTGCCCACGAAGATGACCGGCGGCATCAAGAATCCCCTCGGCGCCATGGCGCTCTACCTCGGCAGCTCGCTCTATCGCATCCACGGCACCAACGATCCCAACTCGATCGGGCGGGCAGCATCCTCGGGCTGCTTCCGCATGCTCAACGGCCACATCGTGGATCTTGCCTCGCGCGTCGAGATCGGCACTACCGTGCAGGTCGTGCGCCGCCTGCCGCCGGAACTCGAGAAGGTGGTGGTCGAGCAGGTTAGTCCACCGACGCCGCCGAAGCCCGCCACCCCCGCGCGCCGCTCGCGGCCGTCCTAATCCAGCTCCGGGAGGCAAGACCGCATCCCACCCGGGGAATCGTTCGGCAATGTGAACCTGTCCTGCCGGCCAAGGTCGGTAGCCCGACAGCCGGTATCCAGGGCCCCGGTTTTCGGCCCTGGCCAAGGGATCCCTTGATACTTCGCTGCCGCGAAACTCCGGCATGACGTAAAGCGAAGTTGATCGGAATCTGCTCTAGCGTCGGACTGCGCGCAGAATTCTTCCATCCTTCGAGCCTCGACGTAGGACGGAGGCATTGGCGCGCCCCCGTGGCAGCAGTCTTTCGCCACGGGCGGGCTTGCGCTTGCCTCAATGCCTCCGCACGCTTACCTCTTGGACGTGATAGAGCAGAATCGGGGCGCAACCAGCCCGCACACCTCCGAGCCGCTATGATGCAGCCCATGCCAGGTGTCCGCATTGCGCTGCTTGCCGACCGAGGCGTCGTGCGCGTCGCGGGCGAGGACGCGGCCAAGCTGCTGCAGGGCCTGATCACCAGCGATATGGAATTGCTGACGCAGCAGCCGGCGCTGCATGCGGCCCTGCTCAGCCCACAAGGCAAGATCCTGTTCGACTTCTTCGTCGCCAAAATCGCCGACGGCTTTCTGCTCGAGACGGCGCGCGCCCAGGCCGCGGGCCTCGCCAAGCGGCTTGCCATGTACAAGCTGCGAGCCAAAGTCGACATCCGCGACGCAAGCGACGATTTCCGGGTGCTTGCAGTGTGGGGCGAAGGGCCCGTCAGCGCGAGCGAGACCGCCGGGCTGCTATCGTTCCCGGACCCGCGGCTGGCCGCGCTCGGCTTGCGCGTTCTCGCCGAGGCACGCTCTGCACCCGATATCGCCGCCGCGACCGGCGGCACTGACGCGACATCCGAAGCCTACCATGCCCATCGCATCGGGCTGGGCGTGCCGGAAGGCGGTCGGGACTACACCTTCGGCGACGCCTTCCCGCACGAGGCCGACCTCGATCAGTTGGGCGGCGTGTCCTTCACCAAGGGCTGCTTCATCGGCCAGGAAGTCGTGAGCCGCATGCAGAACCGCGCCACCGTGCGCAAGCGCGTGGTGCCCGTGACAGGCGAGGCGTCGCTGACCATGGGCGCGGATATTACCGCCGGCACTGCCACGATCGGCAGCATCGGCTCGGTTTCGGGCCTGCAGGCCCTGGCGCTTCTGCGTCTCGACCGCGCCGCCGAGGCCGAGGCCAAGGGCGAGCCGCTGCGCGCGGGCGGCGTGACGATAGCGCTGCGCAAGCCGTCGTGGGCGGAGTTCGAGCTGCCGCCCGCCGTAACTGCGAGCGCGCCATGACCGCCAAGGAGGTCACGCGCTGCCCCTGGGCCGGCATCGCCGATCCCCTCTATGCGCGCTACCACGACGAGGAGTGGGGCGTGCCGCACGCCAACGACCGGGCGATGTTCGAGAAGCTGGTGCTGGAGGGCTTCCAGGCCGGGCTGTCATGGATCACGATCCTGAGGAAGCGCGAGAATTTCCGCCGCGCCTTTCATGGCTTCGACCCCGAGCGCATCGCCCGCTACGGCGCCAAGGACATCGCGCGCCTGATGGCCGACCCCGGCATCGTGCGCAACCGGCTCAAGGTCGCGGCGACGATCGACAATGCCCGCGCGCTCCTGAAGCTCGAGAAGCGCATACGGCTCTCTGCCTTCCTGTGGGGATTTCTCGACGGGCGGCCGCAGATCAATGAGCACAACGCGTTCAAGACGGTGCCGGCCGAGACGCCTGCCTCCAAGGCCATCTCCAAGGCTCTGAAGGCGGAAGGGTTCCGCTTCGTTGGCCCGACGACGGTCTATGCCTTCATGCAGTCGACAGGCATGGTCAACGACCACCTGACAAGCTGCCATCGCCACGCGCCCTGCGCCGAGTTGCAGCGGCGCTTTGCAGTCCCGGCGGAGCGGAGGCGGGCATGACCGACAAGGCCGCTTCCCGAGCCGATGCGTCCGCCCGCGCCCCGCGTGCCTGGCAGCGCATGCTGTCGGGCCGCCGGCTCGATCTGCTCGATCCCGCACCCAAGGACATCGAGATCGAGGACATCGCCCACGGTCTTGCCCGGGTCGCTCGCTGGAACGGCCAGACGCTGGGCGACTACGCCTTCTCCGTCGCCCAGCACGCGCTGCTGGTGGAGGAGATCGCCACCGCCATGCAGCCCGACCTGACGCGCCGCTGGCAGCTTGCCGCGCTGCTGCACGACGCTCCCGAGTACGTCGTCGGCGACCTCATCAGCCCCTTCAAGGCAGCCGTGGGTCTCAACTACAAGGCCTTCGAGATCAGGCTTCTCGAGGCCGTCCACCGCCGTTTCGGCCTGCCGCCATCCCTGCCCGACCGCATCGCCATGGCGATCAAGGCCGCGGACCGCGTCGCCGCCTTCTACGAGGCGACGCAGCTGGCGGGCTTCAGCGAGCCGGAAGCCAACCGCTATTTCGGCGTGCCGCGCGGCGTGCCGGCCGACTTGCGCACGCGCTTGGAACGCCTCGATCCGATGCCGAGCACGCAGGCCCAGGCGCAGTTTCTGGCTCGCTTCAATGTGCTTTCCGCCGACTAGCCATGCCGTCACGCGTTTCCAACCCCGAACCGTCCACAGCCTGACACGGCTCCAGCCGCATCGAGGACCCATGCCGCAGGACCAAATCAAGGATGGGGCCATCCACGTGTGCCCCCTGAGCGCCGTCCCGGACGTCGTGCGCACCTGCGGCGCCTCCCATCTCATGACCTGCCTGCAGGACGAGATCGCCGTCGAGACGCCGCCGCTGATCGTGCCGGACCGGCACCTGCGCCTGCACATCCACGACATCGCCGAGCCGCTCATCGGCTACACGGCACCCGGCGAGATCCACGTGGCGCGCCTCATCGAGTTCGCGCAGGACTGGGGTGGGAAGGGACCGATGGTCGTGCATTGCTGGGCCGGCATCAGCCGCTCGACGGCTGCCGCCTACACGGCGCTTTGCGCCATCAACCCGGACGCCTCCGAAGATCTGATCGCCCTGCGGTTGCGCGAGGCTTCGCCGACGGCCTTTCCGAACCGTCTGATCGTCCAGCTCGCCGACACCGCCCTCGGGCGCAACGGGCGCATGGTGCGTGCCGTGGAGCGCATCGG
>Ga0111539_10006804_pt1 | contig 14703 bp, 10 predicted proteins | sample RhiMethybrSRZTD1_FD_79667 | JGI IMG/M metagenome (GOLD analysis project Ga0111539, IMG submission 79667) | Populus rhizosphere microbial communities from Tennessee, USA - Rhizosphere MetaG P. TD hybrid SRZTD1 (version 2) (version 2) | ecosystem: Host-associated > Plants > Roots > Rhizosphere >... | reverse complement strand
TGCCGTCGCGCTGCCGAACGGCAAGGTACTGGTCGTGGGACCACGCGAGAGCTGCGTGGCCTACTGTTCGTTCGGCGATGGCATAGGCGGGTGTCTACCTCACACGAACCAGTACACGGCCGAGCTCTACGACCCGGCGTCCAACAGTTGGCGAGCCGTGGGTACAGAGATCAGTGGGCAGCTCTTCGTCTTGCCGGATGGCAACGTTTTTGTCGCCCGCCAGGCGCCGGCCCTTTTCGAGCCGAGCTCCGGCAACTGGTACGCGGTGCCGGACTACATCTATTCGCCGCGCCCTTACCCCTCGGCTGCCGCGCTCGACGGCGGGGCAATCCTGATCGCTGGCCGGTACTTCGCGCCTGGGGTCGATCCCGGCGGGCCCGTGGCTGCCGAGATCTACACCGGTGGTCGGCTGGGTCAGCCCTGTACGACGTCCGCTAGTTGCGACAGCGGCTACTGCATCGATGGCGTGTGCTGCAACCGCGCCTGCGACGGCCTTTGTGAAGCCTGCTCGGTGGCCAAGAAGGGGCCGAACAGCGTGGAAGGACTGTGCGGACCGATCGCGGATCAAGCCGATCCGGACAACGAGTGCACGCCGGTGGGGTCGGGTCCGTGCCAAACCTTGGGTTACTGCAACGGCAAGGGCGGGTGCAAAGGCCGGGAAGGAGAAGTGTGCGGTCGACGAGAATGCGGACCCGACAACGTCGACGATGGGGACTTGACGGTGGATGCCTGCAACGATGTCGGCGAGTGCATCCTCGGTCTTCGGTACTACTGCACGGACGACACTTGGTGCACCGAAGACTGCTATCGGATCAACGTCCCCCCGGTCCCGCCCGGCACGAAAGCTCAGGGCGAACGGTGCGCGGCACACGGCGAGTGCGTTTCCGGTTCCTGTTACGACGGAGTTTGTTGCAACGCGTGGTGCGGCGGCTGCTCCGCATGCCGTGGGGATCTCAAACAAGGGGGCGGGCCGGATGGCGTCTGCGGACCAAGGAAGGCGGGGCCGAGTCTGTTCTGTCCAAAGTCGGTACTCGACTGCGCGGGATACACCGGCGAATGCGACGGCAACGGCGCGTGTGCAAGGAAGGATCCCACCGGCACCCCCTGCGGCGAAACTTCGTGCGCCGACGCCACGACCATCAGCGGCCAGGTGTGCAACGCGGCGGGCGAGTGCGTGCTCGGTACCGGCAGCTGCGGCGCGTACACGTGCTCCAACGGCGTGTGCAACGTGTGCTGCGGCTCGAGCGCTGATTGCGCGCCGGGCCACGTGTGCAGGGACTGCGCTTGCGTCCCACCGCTCGGCGCAGGAGAGACGTGCTCGAAGGCCGAGCAGTGTGCGAGCGGGCACTGCACGGACGGCCGCTGCTGCGACAGCGCGTGCAGCGGGCCGTGCGAAGCGTGCGACCTCGCGGGCACTGAGGGCACGTGCTCGCCCCTCCCGCCGGCGGCTTGTCCCCCGGACGCCGGGAGCGGCGGCGCGCCGCCGGACGGAGGTGCGGGAACTGGAGGCGAGCCGCCGGACGGAAGCGCTGGGAGTGGAGGCGCAACGGCCGGAACAGGTGGCGCCGTGGGATCGGCGGGCGCCGGAAGCGGCGGCGCTTCGGGCGCTGGGAGCGGCGGAGCTTCGGATGCCGCGAGTGGCGGGGCCTCGGCCGGTTCTGACGCGGCGGCAGGCGCAGGAAGTGGAGGCGCGTCCGCGGGAACGGCGGGCGGCGGCACTCTGCCCCCGAGTCCGCCGGGTGACGACGACTCGAGCTGCTCGGTGGCGTCACGCGCTGGCGCGCCGACTGGGGGCGCGGCACTTTTCCTGTTCGCCCTGCTCGCGCTCAGAGGCCGCAGAGGTTTGTGGCTCGGCCCGAAGGGTGGGTCGACAGGGATTCGAACCCTGGACCAACTGATTAAGAACGGGACGCACGACACTGCAAGCGAGGCCGAAAGCAGAAATGATGCCGCTCCGTCAAACGAGCAGCGACGAGCAGAGCCCGCTGCGGGGCAATCACTCCAGCACCTTGGCATCGTGCGGGGGCTAGCCTCCGAAGCTGACGCCGAAGATCATCCGATCGGTTCCGCCGCAGTGGCGTAGACGACGCGCGCGCTCTGAACCGCGCGCCACGCACGACGCAGCACCGCCATCGCGCACGACGCAGTAACGGTCACGCGCGACGCGGCACTCGTCGCTTCGCCGATGCGATCACTTTTTCTGATGGGAGCGCTGCGCACTGGACATGTGCTGGGTGCTGGGCGCTCTTGCGACGCTTGGGGCGTCGTGCGTCCCACGCGTCGAAGGAGAACAGATGTCGAACACGAAGCATAAGGTGAAGCTCCAAGTCTTGTTGGCGAGCGCGGCAGCAGCAGGCGTCTTCGGCTTGTCCGCACGGCCTGCGCACGCGGACTGGCACGAGGGGTACTTGCCCAACAGCGTCCCCGATTGCCGCTATAACTCTCACATCGGCGGCTGGAACGATCGCATCACGGCCTACAACCGGCAGACCGGCAGAGTCGAGGATTATGGCTGGCTCGAGTGGCGCTACAGCTCAAGGGGCGAATGCAACGGCTACCAGTGGATCCGCTTGCACATTGAGCGAGGGATCCCGATCACGCAGAACGATTGGCTCTGGATGGCAACGTGTCGCAGCGACGGCGTCTGCATCTACCCCGGCGTCCAAGCTCAGTGCCTTTGGAGTCAAGGCTGCAGGGTGGGCGGGTTGGCGTGGGATGATGCTGCAAGCGTACTCTACCCGGGAGTTTACGACCTCGCATTGTTCTACTCCCCCACACTGCAATCGTGCGCGAGTTTCCTGTCCTACGTGACGATCGGCAGTTCGGATATCTTTTCGTACGAGCCGCTTTACGCGTACACCTGCGGGTAGTCGTCGTTCAGTTTTGTGATTGTGGCACGCTCTGAACCGCCACACACGACGTAGCGTCACGCGCGACGCAGTAACGGTCACGCGCGACGCAGCAGCACTCGTTGCGACGCTTTGCGCTGCTCGGGGCAATCACCAGCGTGAGCAGCACGCCGAGGCGTCAAATTCGGCTGCGACGCTGCGGATCGAGACTAGGGTGGGTCGACAGGGATTCGAACCCTGGACCAACGGATTAAAAATCCGCTGCTCTAACCGGCTGAGCTATCGACCCGTGCTGCGCTAACTGCAGCCGGCAGCTTCTACGTCAAGACCGCCCGCCTGGCTAGTCCGCAGGCCGCGGCTCGGCCGATGTGCGGGCCGGCGCAGCTTCCGGGCTCGCCGCACGCCGTGCCGCTGGGCTACTTGGGCCCGGCGCGCCGTAGTACGCAGTCCCCTCGCTGCCGTCGCCGTTGGGGTTGGTCGTCGCGTACTGCTGCTGTTCCCAGTCGTCGCTAACTTCGTCGCCGCTCTTCGCCCGGTGCCGGTCGCTGTCCACACAGCCGCCGATCAGCCCAGCGAACAACACCAGCACCGCACCCTTTACCGTCGCATTCATGGTGGCGCGGCTGGTGCAAAGCGAATGCCCGCGCTTACCTTTCCGAGTTTCTCGAGGTTCGCGCGCCACGCGTGAGCGGCCGTTCATGGGCGCTTCGAACCACACCCTGCGGCAAAGTGCGTCGATTTCAGCGCAAACGCTGGCAGCTTTCTCCAAGCAGATCGCGACTTTGCGACCCTGGACCGGCGTTTGCAGCCGATAGCTCGCGATGTTGGCGGCGTTCGAACCGAGGTTCGCCGAGTGGCTCGACCACGGCGCGCCGCGCTGGGCCGCGCCGCTGCGGGCGACGTTCCTCGAGCTCGCGCTGTGGCAATGGCTGGGGCTCGCGCTGGCGTTGGTGCTGAGTTACGGAGCGGGCTTCGTCGTCTCTCACGCGTTCCTGCGCGTGCTTTCGTCGGTGGCCGCGCGATCGCGAGCGATCTGGGGCAAGCTCCTGATCCAGAATTTCCGCCGGCCCGCGGGTGGCCTGGTGACGTTGCTGGTGCTGCGCGCGTCGATTCCAGCGCTCGGGCTCGGTGACGAGGGCCGCGCCATCGCCTGGAAGATCTTGGTCGTCGCGTTCATCGCGAACCTGGCCTGGCTGCTCGTGTGCTTCGTGCGTTTCGTCACGGACGCGATCGAAGCCCATGCCGAACGCCACAGCGAAGGATCGGCTGCGGCGCGGCTCCTCGGGTTGAAAACCCAACTCATGGTGCTGCGGCGCGTGGTCGTGGTGCTGGTCACCGTCACGGGCGGCGCGCTCGTCTTGCTGCAGTTCGAGCAGGTGCGCAACATCGGCGTGTCGATGCTGGCGTCGGCCGGGGTCGCGGGCATCGTGGTCGGCCTCGCCGCGCAGAAGCCGGTCGGTGCTCTGCTCGCGGGCCTCCAGATGTCGATCACGCAGCCGATCCGCATCGGCGACAAGGTCGTGGTCGAAGACGAGTACGGCACGATCGAGGAGATCAATTTGAGCCACGTCGTGGTCGAGCTCTGGGACGAACGGCGGTTGATCGTTCCGACCACCTATTTTCTCGACAACGCGTTCCAGAACTGGACGCGCACGAGCCCGGCGCTGACCGGCTTCGTCAACCTTTACTGCGACTTCACTTTGCCGGTGGACGAGGTGCGCGCCGAGCTCGAGCGTGTGCTGGCCGAAAATCCGCAGTGGGACAAGCGCGTGGCCAAGGTCGAGGTCACCGACGTCAGCGATCGCACGATGGAGCTGCGCGTACTGGTTTCGGCCGCGGACGCAACCGCGCTCGCCGATCTCAAGAACGCGGTGCGCGAGCGGCTGGTCGCCTGGCTCCGCGACTTCGACGATGGACGCCACCTGCCGCGCACGCGTCTCGATAGCGGCGAGGACGAGCCCGAGCTGCCGCACCAGGCCGCGAACGGCGCTAAGCGTGCGGTCGCAGGGCCGTGATCACGAGCGCCAGCGACTTTCTGAGCTCGCCTTCTTTTTCCTGTCCGAGCGCGGCGCCGGCGCTGAACAGCGCGAAGCTCACGTATTCGTGCAGAAGCTGTTTCAAGAGGTGCTCGGAATCGGCGCCCGCGGCCACGATCGTCGCGTTTTCGGCGACACGCTCCGCGTCGAGCGCGCCCTTCGCGTCGGGTCCCGCGCCGCGAAACAGGATGTCGTACACGCCGGCGCCGACGGCGAACGAGCCCAGACTGTCGCGCACTTCGCGCCCGCGACCGCCCGCATCCGCGGCCTCGAGCACCGCGCGCAGGGCGGTATTCGCGGTTTCGACCAGCGCCGCCGGCCCGCCGGTCGCGCGCGGCGGGTGGATCACCACGTGGCGCGACTGCACGAGCGCAAACAGGTGTTTCGTGGTTTCGAATTCGCCGAGCCCGGTGGCGCGGCCGATCTCCTCGATGCTGGCCTTGCCGTCGACCGCTTCGAACACGCGCAGGAGCTCGCCTTCGGGCGGCGCGCGGCCGTCGATGCGCCCGGGTACGTAGTCGTACGAGGGGATCTTCTGGCGGAAGTAGCGCATCTCGTCCATGCGCGTGACGCCATCCATCAGGAGCGCATTGGCGCTGACCGTGTGCTGCGAAGCGAGCCGTGACTCGTCGAAGCCATCGAGAAAGAAGAACGTGCCGTCGCTGACCGCGAAGGTCCCGAACACCACCTCTTCGGCCTGCTTGCTGAGGAACGAGTAGACCTTTTCCTGGCTCAAGATACCGAGCTCGACCGCGAGCTCGCCGAAGCGCCGGCCGGTTTTGGTTCCTTCGGTGACCCGCGTCAGCTGCTCCTCGGTGACCGCGCCATAGCGGTACATGACGCTGCCGAGTCGCTCCTCGGGCACGTTGGTCTGCGCGCCGACGATGTTGCCGGCGTCGAAGAAGATCGAGCGTACCGTGTCGCCCTCGAGCACCACGAGCTCGCCGCGCCAGCCGGTCTGGCTGATCAGCGCCATCACGTCGCACACGGTGCCGGGCGCCGCGATCTCGCCGGCGAGACGCACCACGGCGCCGTCCTCGTCGTCGCGCTGGCCGTCCTCGCCGGTGAAGCGCATGAACACGACGTGCCCCGGCGCCGGCAGCAGCCGGTAAGCCCCCGCGCGCGCCCGCATGCGCTGGCTCGCCACCACCCCGATCGGGTGGGCTTCGCCGCGTACGTCGATGCGTACGAGCTCTTGGCGGACATCGCGCATAACGCCTCATGGTACCAAGAATTCGCCCCAAAAACCCAAAGTTCGCGAGGGGTTAACCACGCTCGGATTTTTTGTTGGTCCGGCGCGGTATCTCGAGTGAAGAAAGGGACCAGGGAGTACCAATGGCGGGCGCGGGGAAGTGGGTCGGCCTCTTAGCGGTCGTTCAAGCCCTGGGCTGCAGCGGGGCCGACTGGGAGTCGTTCCAGGCGCAATCGCCGTACGTCGCGCCGAGCCGGCTCAACGTACAGATCGTCGCGCGCACCGACGGCGTAGACTTCCGGGAAGCGCTCGACGAATTCTGGGCCGCGCTCAGCAACGAGCTCGAAGCCGACGGCATTCGGGCGACCTATTGGCCCGCCGGAAGTCCCCCTCCCCCGCCCGCCCTGTTCATCATCGTGGAGGAGTGGCAACCGGGCGACCGAGGCCTGCGCTGGCTATGCGGGGGCCTGGGCAGCTGCGGCGAAGGCTCGATGGTCGTGTTCGTCGACGTTCGCGCTCCGGCGCGCCTGGTGGCTGGACGCGTGCGCGGCTGGGTGAAATCCGGCGTCTTCGGCGGCTCCTCGATGGGTGCGGCGGAGGCGGCCGGCACCGCCACCGGGGAAGTCGTCGCCCGCGGCGAAGACGCGCTCGATCCTTACCGACGCCGCTCCCACTCGCCGAGCCGCTAGCCGCTCAACGCAGCTCGGCGACGGTCTCGCCGAACATGCGCTCGAGGCCGCCCAGGATCGCGTCGTTCGGCGTCACGCGCGTGCCCTCGAGCGCCATGATCGCTTCGGCGCCGTCCGGCAAGGTGAGCACGAGCTCGACCGGGCACGACCCCGGCGAGCTCGAGAGCAGCTCGCGCAGCCGAACCAGCTGGTCGCGCTCGGTGCGCTCCGCGGCGAGCCGGATCGACACCGAGCGCGTCGCGCGCAACACCGCATCGCTGAGCGGCTCCACGGAATCTACCAGGAGCGTCGGCTCGCGCTCCTCGTCTGGCTCGTCGGTGATGGGAAAGCTCACCTTGCCGCTGATCAGCACCGGCTCGCCGTGCGTCAAAAGGTGAGCGTAGGTCTCGATCCGATCGCCGCGCAGTTTGCACTCGACGCGCCCGAACACGTCCTCGATCTCGAAGAACGCGGCCTTGCCGCCGGCGCCGCCGCGGAACAGACGCTCCTGGTAGTTTTCGACCATGCCGGCCACGGTCACCACGCTCCAGGCCTGCTGCTCCCTGAGCTTCACGCTCGCGGTGACACCCAGCCGGCCGAGCTTGTTGCCGTAGCGGAACAGGGGGTGGCCGCTCACGTAGCAGCCGAGCGCGGCCTTCTCGCGCTTCAAAAGCTCGAGGCGGTCCCACTGCCCGGCCTGGGGATACTCGTCGAGGCCAGCGTTCGAGCCGTTCTTGCTGCCGGCCTGCTCGAACAGCCCGAACAGCGTGGTCTGTCCGCGTTCGCGGTCGCGGCTGGAGCTGCGCGAGCGCTCGAGCGCGCGATCGATCGCGGCGAACGCCCGCGCGCGCGAAATGCCAGCCTCCGTGAGCACCACGTCGAACGCGCCGCACTGGACGAGCGCCTCGAGCACGCCTTTGTTCAGGCGCTTGGCGTCGACGCGCGCGGCGAAATCGAACAGATCGCGGAACGTGCCGCTGGCGCGCCGGGCCTCGAACATGGTCTCGAGCGCGGCTTCGCCGAGACCGCGTACCGCGCCGAGCCCGAAGCGGATCTGCGGCCCATAGCGATCGCGCAACTTGCCGGGTCCGCGGGCGGGGCCGCGCCCGTCGACATGCGCGTAAACCACCGTGAAATCGGTCTCGCTGGCGTTGATGTCGGGCGGCAGCACGCTCACGCCCCACGCGCGCGCCTCGGCGATCGTGCGCACCACCTTTTCGATCTTGTCCTTGTCGGCGGTGAGGAGCGCGGCAAAAAATTCCGCGGGGTAGTGCGCCTTCAGATACGCGGTTTGATACGTCACGACGGCGTAGGCCGCGGAGTGACTCTTGTTGAAGCCGTACGAAGCGAAGCCCTCGATCTCCTTGAAAATCGCGGTCGCCTGTTCGGAGCTGACGCCGTTTTTGACCGCGCCGTCGACGAAGGTCTGCTGCTGCTTCAGCATCTCTTCGAGCTTCTTTTTGCCCATCGCGCGGCGCAAAAGGTCCGCGCCGCCGAGCGTGTAGCCGGCCAGGCGCTGCGCGATCTGCATCACCTGTTCCTGGTAAACCGGCACGCCGTAGGTCGGCGCCAGCACCTCGTCGACAAGCGGGTGAAGCTTGCGCGGTGGACGGCGGCCGTGCTTGCCGCCGATGAAGTCCTCGATCATCCCGGTGCCGAGCGGACCCGGGCGATAGAGCGCCACCGCGGCCACGATGTCCTCGAAGCAATCCGGCTTCAAGCCGCGTAAAAGCTGCTGCATCCCGGTGGACTCGAGCTGGAACACGCCCGTGGTTTCACCGCTGGAGATCAGCTGAAACGTCTCGCGGTCGTCGAGGCTGACCTTGCCGAGGTCGAGCGGCGATCCCTTGCGATCGGGCCGCTCGTTGACCAGCCGCTGAGCGACGTCGATCACGGTCAGCGTCTTGAGCCCGAGAAAGTCGAACTTGACGAGCCCCGCCGCCTCGACGTCGTCCTTGTCGTACTGAGTGACGATCGCCTCGTCGCTCATGAACACCGGCACGTGTTCGTCGAGCGGGCCTTCGCTGATCACCACGCCCGCGGCGTGCATGCCGGCGTGACGCGTCAGCCCCTCGAGCTTCTTGCCCTGTGCGATCAGCTCCGCGACGCGGGCGTCGGTTTCCGCGAGCTGTTTCAGCTTGGGCTCGACCTCGAGTGCCTCGCCGATCGTGAACATCTGCCCCTGGCCCTTTTCCGGCACCAGGCTGGCTATGCGCTGCGCTTCGGGTGCGGCGATCCCCATCGCGCGCGCGACGTCCTTGAGCACGCTGCGCGCCTTGAGATTTTGATAGGTCGCGATCTGACCGACGCTCTGTTTGCCGTACTTCTCGGCGACGTACGCGATCACCTCGTCGCGCCGCACCATGCAAAAGTCGACGTCGAAGTCGGGCATGCTGACGCGCTCCGGATTCAGGAAGCGCTCGAACAAGAGGCCGTACGGGATCGGATCGAGCTCCGTGATGCCCATCGAGTAAGCGACCAGCGAACCGGCGCCGGAGCCGCGGCCCGGACCGACCGGGATCCCGCGCGCCTTGGCCTCGCGGATGAAGTCCCAGACGATCAGAAAGTATCCGGGGTACTCCATCCCGGTGATGGTCCGGATCTCGAGCTCGAGTCGGTCGCGGTAGGCCGGCTCGTCCACGCTTTTTCCGAGCCCCTGGAATTCGGCGAAGCGCGAGGCGAGCCCTTCGCGCGCCACGTGAGCGAAGTAGCTCGCCGCCGTGTAACCTTCCGGAACCGGAAAGCTCGGCAGCATCGGGCGGTTCAAATCGAGCTTCAGCTCGGCGCACTTTTCGGAGATCTCGAGCGTGTGCGCGAGCGCCTCCGGAAAATCGGCGAAGCTCGTCGCCATCTCTTCCGGACTCTTCAGATACATCTCGAAGCTGCCGTGATGTATCGGCTCCGCTTCGGCGAAGGTGCGTCCCTTGCGAATGCACTCGAGGTAGAGCTGTGCTTGCCCGTCCTCGCGGCGTAGAAAGTGCACGTCGTTGGTCGCCACCAGCGGCAGCTCGAGCTTTTTCGCCGCTTCGACCAGCGCCTGATTGACCACCGGCTGCTCCGGAAACCCGTGATCCTGGATCTCGACGTACAGGTTTCCCGGCTCGAAGATCTCGCGCAGCTTCACCAGCATCGGCGCGGCGCGGTCGACTCCGGACTCGAGCACCTGCTGCGGAACCACACCGCCGAGGCAACCGCTCAACGCAACGAGCCCGGCGCTGCGCCCCGCGAAGTCATCGAGCCCGAGGCTCGGAACGCCGGTCACCGCCGGCCGCAGGTGGCTCTGCGAGACCAGTCGGACCAGGTTCTTGTAGCCTTCGAGGTTTCGCGCGAGCACGACGAAGTGATCGGCATTGCCGGAGCCATCGGCGCGCGCGACGTTGAGCTCGCAGCCCAGGATCGGCCGGATCCCGGCGGCCAGGCACGCCTTGTAGTGCCGCACTGCGCCGAACATGTTCGTGTGGTCGGTCAGCGCGACAGCCGACATTCCGAGCTCGCGGGCGCGCTTGGCGAGCTCACCGAGTTTGACCGTGCTCGTCAGAAACGAGTACTGCGTGTGGACGTGAAGGTGGACGAAGTCCATCGGTTGGCGCGCGAGCCCCGTACGCTTACTGAAGCGACGACGCTTACCACTCTCGGCAGGCGCTGACGCGGCGGCCTTTCAAGGTATTTGCTCGCGACCCTTACAGTATCACTGCAAGATCAGCGCGCACGAGCGCGAACCCGCTGACAAATTCGACCCAGGAAGGTCGAATGCGTTGAAGCTCGTCGTGACAGCGGTCGTCGAACTCCCCGGTAAGGCCCCTGCGAGACGTCAGACGAGGCCCATAGGCGAGGTGAAGGTCGAAGGTCTGGCTCGGGCAGGAGCGGAGCGACGGCGCGAAGCAGGCATTGAAGTTCTCGGGGAAGCGGGATACCCGTTGCGACCGTACGAGCGGGATTGGAAGACCACACCGGATCGGCACTTCTAGGAGGATCGCGATAATGGCTCGAAGACTCGGATTGATCGCTGTTTTGGGAGCAACCCTGATCGCTCCTTTTGTCGTCGCCTGCACCGTGCACGCGAGCGGCGAGGCTGGAAGCGGCGCGGAAACTCCGCCGCCCCCGCCACCTCCTCCTGCGGCAACGCCGGAGCCTGCGCCTACACCGGCCGAGACGACGCCGCCGCCGGCAGTCGAGGCGCCGAAGAAGAGCACCGCGACGGTCAAGGGTGACAGCGTCCAAATCCCGGGCAACATCGTGTTCGACAACGACAAGTCGACGCTCAAGGAAGGCTCGGGCAGCGAGGTCGTGCTCGGCCAGCTCAAGCAGTTCCTCGACGAAAACCCGCAGGTCACCAAGCTCCGCATCGAGGGGCACACCGACAACAACGGGACCAAGGATCACAACATCAAGCTGAGCGGCGAACGCGCGCTCACGATCAAGAAGTGGCTGGTCGCCAAGGGCGAGAAGCCGGAGCGCCTGATCGCCGTCGGGTTCGGCCCGGACAAGCCGGTCGCCGACAACAAGACCGAAGAGGGCAAGGCGCAGAATCGGCGCACCGAGTTCAAGATCGCCGAGCTGAACGGCAAGAAGTATCTGGGGATGGACCCCACCGGCGGCGGCAAAGTATTCGAGTAGAGCAGTCGGGCAGTTGGGCTGAGGCCGGCGCTGCTCAGCTCACTTGGGCATTGGCCAGGCCTCGCCTCCCCGAATCTGTTCGACTACCAGCCACAAGGAGCCCGCAGGCCGGCTCGGGACGACACCCGGGCGGGCTTGCGTGCTATTTGGCGGGCCCATGAAGCACGGCGGTCTGCTGCATGTTGCCTTCTGTGCCGCGCTGATCACGGCCTGCCGCCGAGATCCAGACGATCTCCGCGAGTGGCAACCCTCGGACCACGATCACACCGACAATCCGACGGCAGCGCAGGTCCCCGAGGCGCCAGCCAACGCCCCTCCTGACCCGAGCGGGCTCAGCGACGTCACGATCGCGGCCTGGAAAACGCGCTGCGTGACCTGTCACGGCACGGTCGGCCGCGGCGACGGCCCGCAGGGAGCGATGGTGCGTGCCAGCGATTTGACGCGTCCCGACTGGCAGGCGAAGGTCACGGACGAGCAGATCGCGACGACCATTCGCACCGGGCGGGGCTCGATGCCCGCCTTCGATCTTCCCGACTCGACTGTCAAGGGTCTCGTACGGCTGGTCCGGCTGCTCAACGCGGCGGGCCCGCCGGCGGACAGCGACGCAGGCGCAGCGGGCGCACCAGATGCAGCCGCACCGGACGCGGGGCGCCCCAAGCGCGCGGCCCGTACCGGTAACGGAGGAGCCCCGCGATGACCGAGGAACGACCGGCGTGGCGCAAGAGAGCGGCGCGGTTCGTTCTCCTATTTGGTCTGGCGCTGGCGGCCGTTTACCTCTTGCCGCGGCTCCCGCGCGAGCAGACGCTCGTTTTCCATGTGCCTGAAAACCACGTGGAGCGCCTCGACGTGAGCTACACCCCGCGCGGCGAGAACGAAGCCTCGGGCGGCTTCACCCTGACGTTCCCGGCAGTGTCACCGCGCGACGTTCGGCACCAGGTCGAGCTCCCGAACGGGGACTACGAGCTCTCCATAGAGCTGACCCCCGACAAGAGCGACGCCGCAAGAGACCGAGAGACAAGATTCGAGCGTCGCGTTACTCTGGCCGGTGGGGAAACAATCATCTCCCTATGACGACACTATCGCCCTCCGAGATCTCCACCCGCGCCGCAGTGTCCCCCGAGGCACTGCCCGACGAACTGATCGTCGTCGTCGTCAGCGGTCAGGCGCGCGGCCAGCGCACGCGACTCGGAGATCGCCTGCGCATCGGTAAGGCACCGGACAACGATCTCGTGCTGCCCGATGACACGGTATCCCGCCACCACTGCGAGCTGGAGCGGGCTTCGAGCGGGATTGTGGTGCGCGACCTCGGGTCCACGAACCACACACGCATCGGCCGCACTGCCGTGCGCGAGGCGACGATCGAGCCGGGCGCCACGCTGACGATTGGCGACGTCGAGTTGATCCTGCGCAGCGAACCCAACCGCGCTCACATCCTCCCGAGCGAGAAGCCGGCGTTCGGCGACGTGCTCGGGCCGAGCCTGGCGATGCGCACGATCTTCGGGGTGCTCGAGCGCATCGCGCCGACCGACGCGGTGATCTTGCTCGAGGGCGAAACCGGAACCGGCAAGGACGTGGTCACGCGTGCGATCCACGCCCGAAGCGGACGCAAGGATCAGCCCTTCGTCGTAGTCGACTGCGGCGCCGTCAGCTATAACCTGATCGAAAGCGAGCTCTTCGGCCACGAGCGCGGCGCGTTTACGGGGGCGGTGGCCGCGCGTCAGGGAGCGTTCGAGCTCGGCGGGCGCGGCACTGTGTTTCTGGACGAGGTCGGCGAGCTCCCGCTCGACGTCCAGCCAAAGCTTCTACGCGTGCTCGAATCGGGCGAGTACCGACGAGTCGGCGGCAACAAACCGCTGCGCAACGAGGCGCGCATCATCGCCGCCACCAAGCGCAACCTGAAGCACGAGGTCGAACGCGGCAAGTTCCGTGAAGACCTGTACTTCCGGCTCGCGGTCGTTCCGATCACCGTTCCGCCGCTCCGCACGCGGCGCGAGGACATCCCGGCGCTGGTCGAGCACTTTCTCGATCTCGCCAAGAAACGTGACCCCCAAGCCGCTGCGGTGTCGCTGAGCCGCGAGACCGTCGCGGCTTTGTCTGCCCACGATTGGCCTGGAAACGTGCGCGAGCTGCGGAACGTGCTCGATCGCGCGATATATCTCGCTACGGCGAGTGGAGAGAAGGAGCTGCGCTTGGTCGACCTTCCGGTAATGGCAACGATGGCCGACGGCAATGGAGCGATGCTCGATTTCGATCCCGGACGCAGCTACCGCGAGACGCGCTCCGTGTTCGAAGCCGACTTCGAACGCCGTTACGTGTCCTGGCTGCTCGAACGTCACAACGGCAACATCAGCGCCGCCGCGCGCGAAGCCAAGATGGACCGCAAACATCTGTACGATCTCGCGCGCAAACACGGCTTGCGCGGAGACAAATAGCTAGGCTCAAAAAGCCGCCCCGAGATTCAGGACACCGATCAGCGCGACCGTGTCGGTCGGCTTCTCGTCGCCCCAGGTGAAGCTCTCGAGGTGCGTCTTCATCAGGTCGAGGCCGAAGCTCGCCGACAGATCCAAGAAGGCGCCGATGATGCGTGCGCCGGGACGGCCTTGCCATGAGGTGAGCACGCGCCCACCGAGCAGATAGCTCTTGAGCGGTGAGAGCTCGCGATCACCCGTCCAGTACTGACCGCGCGGGCCGTCCACGGGCTCGCCTGCGGTGTAGTCGTTGCTCCAAAACAGGGCGCCGGTCTGCGAGTAGTAGCGGCCCCGCGCGAGCACGCGCAGCCAGGGCAGGATGTAGCGCTCGGCTTCGAGCTCGTAGGTCTGGCCCACCACGTCCCAGGTGTCGCGATAGCCGCGCACGCCGAGCGTGAACGCAGTGTCGATCGGCCGCACGTGATACTTGACGCGCATTGCCAGCGCTATGCGCGCGCGATTGTCCGGTTGGTTTTCGAGAGCGGAGCTGCCGTTCGAACTGATCACGACTTCCCGGTACGGGTTTTCGAGGAAGCCGTTCTGGATCGCGCCGGTCAAGACCAGCTGAGTCGCGAGCACCGGCGTCCAGGCTTGCGTCCAGGCTGCCTGCAGATTGTCGAGCGCCAGGTCGCGGCTCGCGCGATCGGCGGCGTCCGTGAAGCAGCCGCTCGAGCTGTTAATCGCGAGCCGCTGGCTCGGCGCGAGGTCGTCGCGATACGCGCTCGTGCAGACCTTGTCGAAGCCGTGGGCGTACGCGAGCTCGATCTGGGTATTTTTTTGGAGAAAATCCGTGCCCGCGGTGACCGTGATCGCCTGCGAGTGATAGTCGGCTTCGGTGCCGTAGCTGTAGCTGACCGCGAGCCGCGTGTCCTT
>Ga0111539_10006801_pt1 | contig 14709 bp, 11 predicted proteins | sample RhiMethybrSRZTD1_FD_79667 | JGI IMG/M metagenome (GOLD analysis project Ga0111539, IMG submission 79667) | Populus rhizosphere microbial communities from Tennessee, USA - Rhizosphere MetaG P. TD hybrid SRZTD1 (version 2) (version 2) | ecosystem: Host-associated > Plants > Roots > Rhizosphere >... | reverse complement strand
TCGGCCTGCGCGAGCGTCTTGCCGACGAGCGCGAACGAAGGCGGCAGGCGAATTCCGTAGCGCAGGCAGATCCGCTGGAGGTCGGCGAGCGCCTCCCCGGCCCGGATGGCGGCAAGCGGGCGCCAGTGGTAGCGCGGGAGCTTGCGCCGGAGCTCGTGCGCGAACGCCGCCTCGTCCGAGTCGAGCGTCGTCAGCGACAGGCCCAGCAGCAGGCTCGCTGCGTCGTCCGCCCGGTTGCGGGCGATTGCGAGGAGGAGCAGTGAAAGCGTCGTCCGGGTCTCGTCGTCGAGCCGTCCGAGCAGCCCGAAGTCGAGAAGCGCCAGGCGCCCGTCCTCGGTCAGAAGGACGTTGCCGGTATGCGGGTCGGCGTGGTAGACCCCCTCGACCGTGACCTGGCGGATGTAGGCGCGGAAGAACTCCCGCGCCAGGTGCTCTGCCTGCTCAGCCGGGAGGCCGTGCTCGGGAGTCACCTTCTCCCCGTGGATGCGCTCGAGGACGAGCACTTCTTCCGTCACGTGGGGATGGACGACTGTCGCGACGAGCAGCTCTTGGAAATCGGCGATCGCACGCCCGACGACCTCCGTGTTGTGCGCTTCCTCCCTGAGGTCGAGCTCGGCGCGCAGGTGCACCTCGAGCTCGTCCATGAGCGCCTCGAGCTGGAGGAGCTGGGCCGTCTCGGAGCGCTTGTGCAGGAAATTGACCGTGGTCCGCAGGACGTCGAGATCCAGTGCGACCTGCTCGGCGACTCCGGGGCGACAGACCTTGACCACGACCTCCCGGCCGTCTTTGAGCAGGGCCGCGTGGACCTGGGCGATCGACGCGCTCGCCAGAGGCTCCTCGTCGATCCGCGCGAACGCGTCCGCGCCGAGTTCTTCGTCGATCGTGCCCCTGATCTCCGCGAACGGCACCGGCGGGGCGTCGTCGACGAGCTTCGCGAGTTCGTCGATGTAGACGTCCGGGAGCAGATCGGGCCGCGACGAGAGCAGCTGGCCGAGCTTCACGTAGGTGGTGCCCAGCTCCTCCAACGACTTGCGGAACTCCTGCGCCCCCTCCCGGGTCGCAGGCCGTTCGCCCACGACGCCGACCTCGCGCAAGACGCGGGCCAGCTTGCCACGCCGCGCGACGCGCACGACCTCGAAGGCCCGCCGAACGCGTTGTGCGCGTGCCACGGGCAGTCTCTATCCGTTCGGCTACGGGAGCAACCGCCGAACCGCGCTCTCGAGCTCCTGAACCGAGACCGAGCCCTCGAACTTCGCCTTCACACGGCCGTCCCGGCCGACGACGAACGTCCACGGCTCGGAGCGCAAGCCCCACTGCCGCATCCAGCGGTTGTAGCCGAGCGCAGGGCGGTTCCGCTTGTAGACCTCGACGTGGATGAAGCGCACGCGCGAGCTGAATCGGCGCCGAACGGCCTCGACGACGTCGACGACCGGTCCGCAGGTGCGGCTCGTGCAGAAGCGGGGTGTCGCGAAGGTGACGACGAACGGCTTATGGGCCCTGACCGACCCTGCGATCGAGTAGCGCAGCAGCGCGCGGTCCGCCGGAACCCGCGTAGTCAGCTCGGAGACTGCGTGGGTGCTCGCGAGAGTCGGCGTCGCCGATGGCGGCGCCCTCGCCCCCACCGCAACCGAGTCGGAGCGGGGCTTGACGTCGAGCTCGCCGAGCGCCTGGATCTTCGCGCCGGCCGGCTCGGCGACCAGCCAGTAGCGGCCGGGCCGTGCGATCGGCAGATGCACGACGTAGATCGAGTTGACCCCACCGAAGGCGGACTCTCCCGCCCCCGGCGGCCCGATCGGCTCCAGCCCGGCGATCGCGCGCTCGAACGGCCTCCCGGACCGCGAGCGGGCCAGCCATACCGTCGCGCGCGGACGGTCGACGGGTCGCGCGTCGTGCCTGATCACGAGGAAGGAGAAGCGAACGTCGCCCGGCGCGAAATCGGAGTCGCCGGCGACGACGGCGACATCTTCGCCGGGCCGCTTCATTAAGGACGCCAGCGACCCGGAACCGCCGGTTCCGCTCGAAGACCGGTCATGGGTCCCGCAGCCTGCCGCGACGAGCGTTAGCGCGCCGGCCACGAGAGCAGCTCGGACCACGAGGCGAGTTTAGCCCCAGGCCCGCGCCGGTCTCAGTTGACCCCAAGAAGACCGGGCGAGCCTAGCCGCCGTCGAACATGCTGCCGCCGTCGAAACTGCTGCCCCCGTCGAACATGCTGCCCAGATTGGCACGGCCGCCGTCGAACATGCTGGACGTCTGCGCGGGCGACGAGCCGGGATGCTTTCCCTTCGCCTGGGCGAGCCCCGGAAGCGACCATGTAGCAGCGGTCAGGGCGCAAAGCAGAAGGATGAGTCGCGTCTTTTTCATTTCACCTCCTCTCTTTCACTAGAACCGAACGTCCTGGAGTACCTCGGCCGCCTGGCGGTACAGCTTCGCCGCAGCCGCGTCGTCGCCTCGCCTGGCGGCGAGGTCGCCACGGGCCATCCAGGCTGCCGCCTGGTGGCCGATCGACTCGAGCTGCTCGGCGCTGGAATCGGAAGCGCGGAGGAATTCTTCCGCCTCGTCGAGACGGCCCTGCTCCATCAGCGCCCGACCCAGCACGAGCTGCGTCGGAGCGACGTGGTACAGGAAGTCCTCGCGACCCTCCATCAGGGAGAGCGCGTGACGTGCCTCCTCCTCAGCCGACATGGCCTCGCCCGTCATCAGGTGAACGTGCGCCAGTGACGCGACGACGTTGGCCGCCTCCGCGTCGCTGCCCTTGTCGAGCAGCACGCGGTACGCGTCCTTGAGGTGCTCGATCGCCTGCTCGGGCTTGCCGAGGTGGAAGTTCAGGCCACCGAGGTTGTTGAGCAGCCGGCCGACGTTACGTTCGTCGTTGATCTGCTCGTAGTGGGCCTTTGCGCGCTCCGCGTAGTTGCGCGCCTGGACCCAGTGCCCCATCCGCTCGCTGACAAGAGAAGCCTGGAAGTACGTGTCCGCGGTCTTGCGCGGATCATCGAGCGCCTGGGCGAGCTCGAGCGCGCGCTCGACGTCCTCGCGCGCTGCTTCGAAGTCCCGCTGGCGCCGGTAGCACCGCGAGCGCCAGCCGAGGATGTCGGCGCGCAGGCGGTCGCAGGGAAGCTCGGAGGCCTCGGCGAGCGTCAACGACTCGTTGAGGAGGTTGACCGCCGTCGAGATGCTGGAGAGCTGGTAGCGGCAGACGCCGAGGCGGAAGAGCAGGTCGGCGCGGTCGACGTCGGAGAACTCCGGCGCCTCGGCGAGCATGCGCGCCCGGTTGAGGAGCTCGATCGCGTGCTTGATCTCGCTGTTCTCCATTCGGGCCCACGCCTCGCCGGCCAGGTGGCGGACCTCGAGCTCCGTCACGCCGGTTGCGAGCACCGCGGTCTTGCAGTTCTCGTACTCGGCGATCGCCTCGTCGTACCGGTGGTTCTCGGTCAACGCGTCCGCGCGCGCGAGCAACGTGTCGACGCGACGGCGCTCGTCGGCGGAGACCCCCCGCTCGAGGAAGCCGGGGTCGACGCCGAGCTTGACCGCGAGCCACTCGATCGTCTCGCGCGTGGGCCTGGTCTTGCCGCGCTCGATCTGGCTGACGTACTCCTTCGAGAAGCGGTCGCCGGCGAGGTCGGTCTGGGTCAGGCCGGCCGCCACGCGAAGCTGCCGCACACGCTCGCCCAGGCGGTTGCCGGAGGGGGAGCTGCGGCGGATATCGGTGGCAGCGCGGGGCATGAGTGACTCACGGGAAGTCAACTGCATACTTCACCAATATGCAACCGTGGCTATTCGGGCGTCCCCCTAAAGGGGCATGTCCAGGCCAAAATCGAGTCAAGCGCTACTTGCAGAAATCACTTGATCGAGCTACTTGACGCCCTCCGGGGACAGGTCTATAGTCAGTCCACTCTGCAGCACCGCCGGACGCCCGGTTGGAGCTGCAGGGGGCGCGCCAAGGAATGGCGACGGATGGCTCGGAAGCGTGGCTGGGCCGCAGAGTCATAGCTTCCGAGCCGTCGCCTCCGAAAGCCGCTCAATTAGATAGCAGGGCCCCGGGTGCCGCAGCCGGGGCCCTCTCTTTTTGTGTCGCCGAAAGTGCTTCGCACTTTCGGCGAGAACTGCCTAGGCGGCTTCGGCCAGCGGTTGTGCTTGCTCGATGTGGCGGACTTTTCGGACTAGGACGGCGGCCGCTATTGCGGCGCCGAAGCAGATCAGGGCGCTCACGCGCATGGCGAAGGTGAGACCGTGGACGAAGGCATGCGGCTGGTCGGCTCCGGCTGCGCGGGCGGCGGCTTCGCGGTTGGTGACGATCGCTCCGGTGATCGCGATCCCCAGCGCGACTCCGACCTGCCGGAACGTGTTGAGAACTCCAGAGGCGACGCCTGCCTTGTCGACGGGGGCCGATCCCATCACCGCGGCCGACATCGGGGTCATCACGAACGCCATCCCAAGGCCGCCCAGGATGAATCCGGGTAGCAGCCGCCAGAAGGTCGAGCCGACTTCCACTGTCGACAGCTCCAGGCAGCAGAGACCAACGGTTGCCATTCCACCGGCCATCAGCCAGCGAGAGCCCACGTGGTCGGAGAGCTTCCCCGCGATCGGGGCGAAGATCACGATCAGGATCGTCCACGGCAGGAGCGCGGCGCCGGCCTGGATCGGCGACCAGCCGAGCAGATCCTGCATGTAGATCGGGAAGAAGACGAAGATCCCGAACATCGCCAGCGTTACGAGGATCGCGACGAGGTTGGCGCCGGTGAAAGTCCCGTTTTTGAACAGGGAGAGATCGAGCATCGGCAGCCGCTGGTGGAGCTCGAGGAAGACGAAGGCAGTAAGCGCGACCGCCGAGACGGCGAAGAGGGCGATGATCGTCGCCGACGTCCAACCGAGCCGGTGGGCCTCGATGAGAGCGTAGACGAGCGCGAGTAGCCCGACCCCGGAGGTCACGAGGCCGGGCAGGTCGAGTCGCTGCTCGTGAGACATGTCCCTCGACTCGGGAACGACCACGATGGCTGCGATCACCGCGAGGATCCCGATCGGGACGTTCACGAAGAAGATCCAGTTCCACGAGATGTGCTCGGTGATCACGCCTCCGAGCAGCGGGCCGATCGCGAGTGCCATTGCCGAGACTCCGGCCCAGATGCCGATGGCCATGCCACGTTGGGCCGCCGCGAACGTGGCGGTGATGATCGAGAGGGTGGCGGGCATCATCAGCGCCGACCCGACTCCCTGGACCGCACGTGCGCCAATCAGCTCGGCCGCGGACGAGGAGAGGCCGCACACGAGCGACGAGACGGTGAAGACAAGGAGCCCGATCATGAAGATCCGGCGCCGCCCGTACATGTCGCCGAGCTTGCCGCCGCTGAGCAGCAGCACAGCGAAGGTCAATGCGTAGGCCGTGACCGTCCATTCGAGCTCCGAGACGCCGATGCCGAGGTCCTTCTGGATCGCAGGCAGGGCCACGTTCACAACCGTGTTGTCGAGCATGACCATGAAGAGGGCGAACGACAGGGCGCCCAGCGTCCACCACTTACGGTTTTCCTCGGCAAAAATCCGTGCTCGCATGCCTCGCCGAGGGTAGCGAGACCGGCCGGCTGGGGCAGGTTCTCTACGCTTCCCGCGCGATGGAGATCGTCTGGAGACCGACGCCGGAGGTGCTCGACCAGGCGAACGTCGTGCGGTTGATGCGGCGGCTCGGATTCGACGACTACCGGGCTCTCCAACGGTTCTCGGCCGACGAGCCGGAGCGGTTCTGGACGGCGGCGATCGAGGACATGGGGCTCGTGTTCTCGCAACCCTGGGATCAGGTCGTCGACTTGACGCGCGGCCCGGAGTGGGCGACCTGGTTTGTCGGAGGCAAGCTGAACCTCGCCTGGAACTGCGTCCACCGGTGGGCGGAGCGGACGCCTGACGTCGCGGCAGCCATCTGGGAGTCGGAGGACGGCAAGCGACACGGGCTGTCGTACCGCGAGCTTTCGTCACGGGTCACGCGCTTCGCGGAGGCCCTGACCGCGTTGGGCGTGGGCGCCGGCGACCGCGTCGCGTTCTTCCTGCCGATGTCGCCGGAGATCTCGATCGTCTCGCACGCCTGTGCGCACATCGGAGCGGTGCAGGTGCCGATCTTCTCCGGCTTCGCCGCGCCGGCCGTCGCTCAGCGGCTGCAGGACTCGGAGGCCCGCGTGGTCGTCACGGCCGACGGTTCGCTGCGCCGCGGGCGCGACGTGCCGATGAAGGAGATCGTCGACGAGGCCGTCCGCGAGTCGCCGTCGGTCGAGCACGTGGTCGTCTGGCGGCGACTCGGCCGCGACGACGTTCCCATGACGCCGGGTCGCGACCTCTTCGACGCCGAGGCCATGGACGGACGGCCGGGCGTCCTGGAGCCGCTCGAGGTCGATTCGGAGCATCCGTACCTGCTGACGTACACGTCGGGAACCACCGGGCGCCCGAAGGGGGTCGTCCACGTCCAGGGCGGGTTCCTGGTGTCGATTGCGCGTGAGGTCGCCTACCAGGCCGACGCGAAGGCCGGCGAGGTCATCCACTTCGTCACCGACATGGGCTGGATCATGGGACCCTGGGAGGTGGTCGGTGGAAACGCGCTCGGATGCACCGTGCTGTTCGCCGAAGGTGCGCCGGACTGGCCGGCCGGCCGGCTCTGGGCACTCGTCGAGCGCGAGCGCGTCGCCGTGCTGGGGCTGTCGCCGACGCTGACGCGCGCGCTGATCCCACACGGACGCGAGCTGGTCGAGAGGCACGACCTCTCGTCGCTGCGGGTGCTCGTCACGACCGGCGAGCCGTGGAACCCGGAGCCGTACCGCTGGCTGCACGAGGTCGTCGGGGGCGGGCGTTGTCCGATCATCAACTGCTCCGGCGGCACCGAGGTCGGCGCGTGCTTTCTCTCGCCGACCGTCGCGGAGCCGATCAAGACCTGTTCCCTGGGGGGGCCGGCACTGGGGATGGCGATGGACGTCGTCGACGTGGAGGGCCGGCCGGTGCGCGGCGAGGTCGGCGAGCTCGTGTGCAGGAAGCCGTTCCCCGGCATGACGCGCGGGTTCTGGCGCGATCCCGAGCGATACCTTGACACGTACTGGCGGCGGCTGCCCGGAATCTGGGTGCACGGCGACTGGGCGTCCGTCGACGAGGATGGCTACTGGTTCCTGCACGGGCGCTCCGACGACACGCTGAACATCGCCGGCAAGCGCGTCGGACCTGCGGAGCTCGAGTCGGCGGTGGTGGGGCATCCGTCGGTCGTCGAGGCCGCCGCGGTCGGCGTTCCGCACGAGGTCAAGGGCGAGTCGGCGTGGATCTTCTGCGTGCTCGTGCCGGGAGTCGAGCCGTCCGACGAGCTCGTCGCCGAGCTGCGAGGGCTCGTGGCGGCCGAGCTCGGAAAGGCGTTCGCGCCGGAGCGCATCCTGTTCGTCGCCGCGCTGCCGAAGACGCGGAGCGCCAAGATCGTCCGCCGCGCCGTGCGGGCGAAGGCGCTCGGAACGGATCCGGGCGACCTGTCGTCGCTGGAGAATCCGGAAGCGCTGGATGAGATCGAAGCTGCTGCACGCGCCTGAGGGACTGACCCCGCAGGGTCTGTCCCAATAACCGTTTAATGGGAAAGTCCCCATTCGGGGACAGTCCCTCCTGTTACGTGCTACCGCAGGTCTTTGTTCGACTCCATGTCGAACCGGCGCGTAGCGCCTGTCCGCGAAGCGGATCAGTGGAGGGGGTTCGGGGGAACCGGGAGGTTCCCCCGGGGGCCACCTAACGCAGGTCTTTGTTCGACTCCATGTCGAACCACATCGCAAACAGCGTGAACTGCGACCCGAAGATCAGCAGCAGCGCCACGAGCACGACGGTGCCCGCCGAGACGGCGTTGCCCTCGATCCGCAGGACGACCTCCAGGATTCCGAGCGCGAGCCCGAGCAGGGTCCAGATGAAGCCGAAGAAGTAGAAGAAGACGAGCGGATGGAAGTCGCGGATCACGTATTTCGTCCGCAGGCGCCAGAAGAACCCCTTCACGAGGAGCCAGGAGATCGTCGGCACGACCCTCCGCAGCCGGATCCCGGAGCGTTCGCCGACTCCGTAGATCGGCCGCGACGGGATGTCGCGCACGCGCGCGTTCCACACGTTCAGGTGCACGAGCATGTCGTTCGGGAAGCCGTAGCGCTTGTAGATCCGGTCGAGGTCGAGCAACTCGAGGTACTCGAGCGAGACCGCCGTGTATCCGGATTGCGAGTCGGCGACGTGCCAGTAGCCCGACGCGATCTTCGTCAGCATCGAGAGGACGGCGTTGCCGAGGTAGCGGTAGCGCGGGATCAGCTGCCAGGCCTGGCCCGTGAACAGGCGGTTCGCCTTGGAGTAGTCGAGCTCGCCGCGCGCAACCGGCTCGACGAGGTGCCGCAGGTCCTCCGGATCCATCTGGTTGTCGGCGGCCATCACGGCCGTGACGTCCATCCGGTCCGCCATCGCCTGCTTGTAGCCGGTCACGATCGCGGCCCCGACGCCCTCGTTCTGCTCGTGTTCGATCACCTCGAGGCGGGGGTCGGAAAGCGCTCGCGCACGCTCCGCGGTCGCGTCGGTGGAGCGGTCGTCGACGACGTAAATGCGATCGACGAAGGCAGGGATTCCTTCGACGGTCGAGCCGAGGAGCTGCTCCTCGTTGTACGCGGGGATGACGACCGCGACCCGCTTGCCGTCGAGCACGCGTTGACGTTACACGGCGCTTCGGCGGACGACCCTCGCGGCGGGCTCCCAGAGGAGCGCCGCGATGATCCCGAGCAGCAGGCCGATCAGAGCGCCGACGAGCACCGAGTTCCGCCGGCTGCGAGCGGTCGTCTTGGTCGCGTGAGCCGGCGAGATCAATTGGCTCCTCTCGACGTTCTGCGCCAGGGCGAGCAGCTGCTGGTTCTGGCTGAGGTCTTCCGTCACCTGGCGCTGCTCCTGCACCGCCAGGCCGATCTGGTTAGCGAAGAGCAGCCGCTCGACCGTCGAGAGACCGCCGTTCTGGACCTCGGCCTGCAACGACGAGATGCGAGTGTTGACGCTGTCGAGCTCCGCCTTCCCGGCCGTGATGTTCGCCTGCAGGTTCTTGATCTTCGTCGCGACGTACCTGCCCGACACCTGGTTGACGACGATCCGGGCCAATTCGTCTGCGGCAAGCGCGATCTTGGCGCGGCGCTTGCCGGTGACGACGATGTTCACGAGCGGGTTCTGGCCGACACGGCCGAGCGCCGCCGCGACGCCCGCAACCGCCTGCGTCGAGACGTGGCCCGTGAGCGATCCTGCAGCGAGCCCCGCCCGCTGTTCCGCGAGGCGCTGCCAGTAGGGCGACAGGACCACCTGCTTCGCGGTCGAGGGATTCGTCGAGAGGCTCTGGATCTGGCTCGTTCCGGTCGGTGACAGCGGTTGACCGAGGTAGATCGTGGCCTTCGCCTGGTAGACGTTGTGGCCCCCGAGCGAGAGCAGGTAGCCGATTACTGCGCCGGCGACGAGACCGGCCACAGGCAGCCACCAGCGTGTCAGCAGTGCATTCCAGTAGCGGCTGAGCTCGAGCTCTTCTTCTCCGTCCACATCAGGCAATGGACGCTCGCGCTGGGGCCGCACTCGAGTCTCCATCGTCGCGCGACTCTAGCTGCCGCTCTCGCCGCCTCGCTCGATCAGGGCGTAGAGCTTGGAGTAGCCGACGAGGTAGAGCCGCTTCTTCGAGGCGACGACCGCTGCGTACTCGCCGGTCGGGTATCTGAAGACCTGCTTGCCGTTGCGCGCGTCGAGCCCGAACGTCCTTCCGCTCAGGGTGGAGAAGTAGACGACCCCGTCGACAACCGTCGGTGAGCCGGAGATCTTTCCGTTCGCGTTGAAGCGCCAACGGACGTCTCCGGTGGCCGCGTCGAACGAGTAGAAGTGGCCGTCATAGGAGCCGACCATCACGTTTCGGCGCCAGACGGCGGCCGAGCTGTAGACGAAGTCGCCCGTCCCGTTCGACCACCGCAGTTTGCCGCTCCTGGCGCCGTACGAGTACATCTTCCCGTCGGTCGCTCCGATGTAGACGCGGCCGTACGCGACTGCGGGATTCGCGTAGAAGGTGCCGGTGCGGCCGATCCGGGGCTGGGACGAGGCGCGCCAGACCTGCTTGCCGGTGTGGAGCTCGAGCGCGTAGACGTGCGTGTCGTAGGAACCGAAGTAGACGCGGTTGCCCGCGAGCGAGATCGCGCCCTTGATCAGACCGCCGGAATGGAAGTGCCAGCGCAGGTTGCCCGTCGAGGCGGTGAACGCATAGACGTTGTGCGACCAGTCGCCGACGACGACGAGCCCGTCTGCAAGGAGCGGCGAGCTCTCCGTCGGCCCGATCGTCCGCTGCCAGCGGATCCGGCCCGTCTCCGCGTCGAAGGCGATCACCTTGCCGTCGACGCCGTGGGAGGCGTTGCACGGCGGCCGGTTCAGGAGCGCGACGAAGACGAGGTGGTTCCCAACCGCCGGCGATGCGGCCGAGCAGCGGTGCGAGCGGTACTTCCATTTGACCTTGCCCCGGCTCTCGTCGAGGGCGAAGACTGTGCCGGCGTTGTTGACGATGTAGATCCGTCCGTAGGCGATCACCGGCGGGAACTCGAGCAGCGCTCCCCCGCGGAACGTCCAGACGGGGTGGTTGCGGAAGGGCGGCCTGAGCTTGAAGCCGAACGGCGCCCGCAGTCGCGCGGGGTCGTAGCCGTACATCGGCCAGGTCACATTCTGGGGCTCCTTGACGGCATTAGGCTCCGTGTCCACGAACTCCACGGTCGAGGAGCCGCGGATGTCGCGACCCTGGTGTTTTCGGTAGAGGTAGGCCGCCGTGCCGAGCGCAATCAGGAGCACGAGGATGCCTGCCCCGATGTAGGCGAGACGTCTTCTCACCGGCGACGAGGCTCGACAGCATAGAGCCTCGAATAGCCGTGAAGCAGCAGTCGGCCGCCGTTCCCGGAGACCGGCACGTAGTCGCCGTCAGGGAAAGCGAAGCGAGGCCGGCCGTTGCGGGCGTCGAGCCCATAGATCCGGTGGCGGAAGTTCCCGAAGTAGACGATGCCGTCGACAACGATCGGAGCGCCCGAGATGGCGCCGCCGCTCGAGTGGCTCCAGATGACGTGTCCGTTCCGCGAGACGCAGTAGAGGACGCCGTTGTAGGAGCCGAAGTAGATGCGGCCGCGCCAGACGGCCGGCGACGAGTAGACGTACGCGCCCGTGTGGATCGTCCACAGCTTGGCGCCGCTTCGCGAGAAGGCGCTGAAGGAATCGCCGTCCGAGGAGGGGACGAAGACGCGCCCGAGCGCGACCGCGGGCGTGCCGTAGATACGCCCGTTGACGCCCCCGGCGAAGCGGAGCCGGCCACTGCGCGTCGCGAGCGCGAGCAGCCGGCCGGAGTAGTTGCCGATGTAGGCGGTGCGGCCGACTACGGCAGCACTCGAGGTGATCTTGGCGCCCGACCCGTAGCGCCAGCGGATCCGGTGCGTGCGGAGGTCGAGCGCGTAGACGGTTCCGTTCCAGGCACCGAAGTAGTCGACGCCGCCGTTGACGACGGGCGACGACTCGATCGGCGAGCCGATCCACTTGTGCCAGAGCAGCCGGCCGTTCCGACGGTCGAGCACCCAGACGATTCCGTCCATGCCGTGCACGATCACCTTGTCGCGCCAGAGCGCGGGCGAAGAGGCCAGCTTCCCGTGGCGGATGTCGTGACGCCAGACGAGCGCGCCGTCGCGCATCGAGACGGCCCGGACGCTGCCCCACGCGTTGCCGGCGAAGGCGACCCCATTCGAGACGACTGCCGGGAACTCGAGCAGCCCGGCCATGCCGCGGCTCCAGACGACCCTGAACGGCGGCCGGAGCCGGATGTTCGGCTGCGCCTGCGTCCTCGTCGGCTCGACGCCGTACATCGTCCACTGCAGCGCGGGCTGGTAGATCCGGATCGTCCGCAAAGGGTGGTTGCGGAACTGGAAGCGCTGCTGGGCCTTCGTGTAGCCGCGGCTTCGGACTTGGACGACGAGCGCGGCACGCCGGGCGAGATGGATGCGGGCGACGCCGTGGCGATCGGTGACGCGGGCGTGCCGTCCGATGCGGACGAACGCGCGCGGCACGCGGCGCCCGCGGTCGCCGTCGACGACGGTCACGTGGACCCAGGCGCCCGCGTGCTTCGGCGGAGGCAACTTGGCGCGTAACTCCGCAGTCGACGTCGGCGCAGCCCGCCGCTGCGCGCCGCAGGCGGTTGCGGCGGCGACCAGCGCAAGCGGGAGCAGGGCGATGCCGACCCGGCGCATCCGCGCAGGCTAGCGGCGACGTCGGCCAGCCCGAGGGTCGAACCCTCCGGGCGAGCGGGGTCCTCGTGCCTGGCACGAGATCGGCCGCGGACGTGTCCGCCGCCGAGCCACGGAAGCGGCTCTTTTGCAGCGGTTCTGCCACTTCGGAACGTGTCCTCATGCCTGGCACCGGGACACGGCCACGCAGACGTGCGGGTTGGCCGGACCGGACCCGGCCGTGTGCCAGGCACGAGGACACGCCCGGCGAGGACAGGTCGCGCTAGCGGGTGCCCTCCGCCTTTTCCCAGGTCAGCGACGGGCCGGAGCGGAGGTAGCGGACGAGCGATGCCAGAGTCGCCGTCGTCATGAGGAGGTAGTAGTGCGCGATCCCGGCGCCAGGGATAGGCGCGCGGAGGCGGCCCGCGGCCGCGAGCAGGAGCCACGCCGCCTGCAGGCCGAGCGCCACCTGGTAGACGGACCCTTCCGCGACGAGCGCGATGTTCGTTCCGAGCAGGACCACGTGCAGCACGCCGCTCGCGTAGCGGAGGTGCCGGTGCGAGACGAGCTCGAGCGCGTACATCGGCGGCACGCCGCGAAGGGAGTTGCCCGAGAGCAGGAAGCCCCAGGACCACGGCAGCATCCGGACCTTGCGCCGGTACTCGTCGGCGCTCTCCGGCGTCGGCTTTTCGTACGCGACGGCCTCGGGCTCGTAGACGGCACGGCGCCCCCGCTTGACCGCGAGCGGCGGGAAGCTGAGATCGTGCCCGAAGGGCGCCTCGGCGTAATCGGTGCGGCGGATCGCGTAGATCGAGCCGTTCCCGCCGGTGATCGATCCGAGCCGTGACTCGTTGTCGCGCAGCCAGAGCTCGTAGCGCCAGTAGATTCCTTCACGGTTGGCGCCGTCCGGGCTCAGCAGCGTCAGGCGGCCGCAAGCGTAGGCGACGTCGTCATCGGCGAAGTTGCGAACGAGCTTCATGAGCGCGTCCGGCGCCCAGGTCGTGTTCGCGTCCGTGAACGCAGCGATCTCGCTGTCGCTTTCGGCGACCGTCCGGTTGAGCCCGGGCAGCTTGCCGGCGCGCTCCCGCCGACGGAGCGAGACGCGCGGCTCGCTCGCCGCGATCTCACCGACGATCTCGTCCGTTCGGTCGTCGGAGGCATCCGAAGTGACGACGATCTCGAGTTGCTCGGCCGGATAGTCGAGCTCGAGCAGGTTTTCCAACCGCCGGCGGATCACGGCTTCTTCGTTGTAGGCCGGGACGATCACGGTCACGCTCGGCGTGATCTGGTCCTTCCGAACCCGCTTCGGCCGCAGCCGGGCGGCGATCGCTGCGGCGGCCGGATAACCCCCATGGGTCCACGCGAGCGCGCCGAGGCTGCCCCAGAAGAGCGCCTTGAGAACGATCATCGCCGCGAAGTATCCCGGTATGCAGGGAAGAAGCCACTCGCGTCAGCGCTGTTATCACGCGTGGCTTCGGAGAGCTCGTAGTACGCCGTCTCGTCGTGAATCGCCCTGCCGATCGCGAACTCGCGATCGGAGCCGGGGTCGAAGCGGCTCTTGAACTCATGGAGCGAGTCGGCGCGCCCGCCGACGCCGCCGCCGAGGTGGAACAGCTCGTATCCCTGCACCCGGGCCCAGGACGCGGCCTCGTAGAGGACGAGGTGGCTCGCCCCTAAGCGGCGGCCTTCGTCGCTCGAGGCGCCGAGGTGGTAGTGGAGCCACGGCTTCGCCGCGAAGCAGAGCACGCTCGCGAGCAGCTCTCCCTCCCTACGGGCGCTCACGAGCAGAAGCGGCAGCGCACGGAGCGACTCCCAGTACTCGGGCGTGAACAGGTAGAAGGAGTCGGCGTCGAGCCGGACCATCGTCCGCTCGTACAGCGCCACGAACTCCCCTAGCGGCGGCGCCTCCTCGGTGCTCACTTCGAGCCCGGCGCGCTGTGCCTTGCGAACGACGCGCCGGTGGTGCGAGTGCATCCGCTCGTACAGGTCGCCGGCGCGCAGTCGCCACGCGACCGTCGAGCCGAGCGGTTGGACCGCGATCCGCGCGTAGCGCTGGTTCTCGTAAAGGGGGTGGAAGCGGACGAACGTCGAGACGACGCCGCGCTCGCGGCACCACTCCCGGTATCCGGCGTAGAACGCGTCCGCATCTTCCGCGACCGCGACCGGACCGCCGTACCCGTAGGGCGTCGTCACGTCGAGCGCATCGCGAAACTCGCGCAGAATGCAGGGAAAACCGACGTAGCCATCGGTTAGGAACGTCGGTGTTCCGGCCTCGATCGTGCAGGCGCTCTCGACGTACTCGCGCCGCAGGTAGACGTCCTCGACCCCGAGCCGCGCGAGCAGCGCGTTCCAGTCGCCGGGCTCGACCTCGATCAACCGTTCTCGCGCGCGCGAGCGCGCTCGATGTTCATCGTGTCCTCGACCGGCGCCTCGCCCGAGCGTAAGAGCTGCGTGAAGGTCGCGAGCACGATCCTCGCGTCGAGCC
>Ga0111539_10006800_pt1 | contig 14712 bp, 14 predicted proteins | sample RhiMethybrSRZTD1_FD_79667 | JGI IMG/M metagenome (GOLD analysis project Ga0111539, IMG submission 79667) | Populus rhizosphere microbial communities from Tennessee, USA - Rhizosphere MetaG P. TD hybrid SRZTD1 (version 2) (version 2) | ecosystem: Host-associated > Plants > Roots > Rhizosphere >... | reverse complement strand
CGGACGCTGATGCGCAAGCTGGGAATCAGGTGGGAAGCAGGTCGGGCAGTCGACGCAGATCGTCGAACGTCAGGTGCGCACCCGCCGCCTTGAGCCTGTGCCCCGGCGTGTGCGCGCAAAAACCGAACACCGTCATGCCCGCAGCGACTCCCGCTTGCACGCCCGGTGGCGTGTCCTCGACGACTACGCATCGCGCGGGCTCGGCGCCGAGCTGCTTCGCTGCGAACAGGTAGACATCCGGTGCGGGCTTGCCATGCGCGACCTGGGTGACGCTGAAAATGCGGCCGGCAAAGCGTGGCCACAGACCGGTGATGCCGAGGGTGGTCCGCATCTTCTCGTGATCGCCGCTGGACGCGACGCAGAACGGCACGCCGAGGCGATCGAGCGCGTCTTCGATGCCGGGCATCGCGTGCAGCTCGGCGCGGAATGCTTCGAAGGTGCGGCTCTGCAGGTCGCGCAGGAAGGTTGCGGGCGGCGCGCGGTCGAGCAGGCTCTCGATCGTGCGCATGACGTGGGCCATCGAGAAGCCGACGAACTTTTCGAAGATCTGCTCCTGCGTCAGATCGAGCCCCAGCTCGCGCAGCATCTGCGCCAGCGTGCGATTGGCGACCGGTTCGCTGTCGACCAGCACGCCGTCGCAATCGAAGATGACGAGATGCGCGGCGCTCATGCCGCACTCAATTTCGCACCCAGCGACGTTCCAACAGGCTGAACCCCATCTGCACCAGGAGCGCGAGCACCGCGGCCGGAACGGCGCCTTCGAGAATCAGCCCGAGATCGTCGAGGCGGATGCCGGTGAGGATCGGCTGGCCGTAACCGCCCGCGCCGATCAGCGCACCGAGCGTCGCAGTGCCGACGTTGATCACGGCCGCGGTCTTGATGCCCGCGATGATCGAGCGCGCCGCGAGCGGCAGCTCCACGTGACGCAGGCGCGCACCGCGCGTGAGGCCCAGTGCCGCCGCAGATTCGCGCAATTCCTGCGGAATGTCGGCGAGTCCTGCATGCGTGTTGCGCAGGATCGGCAGCACGCTGTAGAGGAACAGCGCGAAGATCGCCGGCGCGTAGCCGATTCCCAGCCACGGAATGAGGAACACCAGCAGTGCCAGGGCCGGCAGCGTCTGCAATACGTCGGCGACCGCGAACACGACCCGACCGATGCCGCGCCGGTAGAACGCGAGGACGCCGAGCGGGATCGCGAGCAGGATCGCAGCGCCGAGCGAGATGGCGACCATCGCAAGGTGCTCGCGCGTGCGCTGCCAGATGCGCTCGCCGCGGCTGCGCTCGCGCGGATGCGAGTCGACGCCGAACTGCTCGCGCAGGAAGTCAGCGGCGATCTGCGTTTCCGGCTCGCGATCCAGCTTCGCCTGCGCATTCATGCGCGTCATCGCACGCTCGTCGATGCGGCCGCCGAGGCGGTCGAGCATCGCGCGGACGCGGGGGTCGACGTCGTCGCGGCAAACGAACAGCGCCTGGTAGACCGGGAAGTAGTGCGCATCGTCGACCAGCGCGATCAGGTCGTACTGCACGATCTCGGCGTCAGTCGAGTAGAGATCGGTGATATCGATGGAGTCGTCGGCGAGCGCACGGTACGCCAGATCGTGATTCAGGCCCCGCACGTCTTCGTGCGAGAGCTGGTAACGCTTGCGCAAACCGGGCCAGCCGTCCGCGCGCTCCAGGAACTCGTTGCTGAAACCCAGGCGCAGCCGTGGATGCGCAGGGAGCTGGGACATCCGCTCGATCCCGAGTTGCCACGCGCGATAGCGCCGCATGCCGAGCACGTACGTGTTGTTGAAGCCGAGTGGCCGGGACGCCCACGCATGAGCTCGCGTCAAAGCGGTGCGCAGCTGCTCGTCGTCCGCAATGGATTGCTGCGCGAAGATCTCGGAGCGCAGGGTGCCGCTGTACTCGGGGTAGCAATCGATGTCGCCACGCTGCAGCGCGCTCCACAACACCCGCGTGCCGCCGAGCTCGCGCCGATGCTTGGCCTTTTCTCCCGAATCACGTGCCAGTTGCGTGGCAATCTCGCCGAGGATTACCGACTCCGTGAAGACCTTCGAGCCGATCACCACGTCGGCCCCAGCGCACGGCGCAATCAGCGTGGCGATGAGGAGCACGAGAGACCTACGCATCGCCGAGCATCCCGTGTACGCCGCGCTGCGCGCGCACGAAGTCGCTCACGAATTCCTCTGCCGGCGCGTTCGCCAGGTCCCCATAGGTGCCTTCCTGCACGATACGCCCGGCGCGCATCAGGACCAGCCGATTCGCGAAGAACGCCGCCTCCGCCATGTCGTGCGTCACGAGCACGACGGTCTTGCGCAAGCGTTCGAACAAGGCGCGCAGTTCTTCCTGCAGTCCGTGCCGAACCATCGGATCGAGCGCGCCGAGCGGCTCGTCGAGCAGCAGGACGGCGGGGTCGAGCATCAGCGCGCGCATCAGGCCGACACGCTGGCTCTGCCCGCCCGACAGATTCGTGGGGAATCGCTGCAGCACTTCGCGTCGCAGCTGCACCAGGTCGGCCAGCTCATCGACGCGCGCTTCGATCCATTTCGCTTCGCGCCGCAGGTAGCGTGCTGCAAGCGTGATGTTGTCGACGGAGCTCAGATGCGGGAACAGCCCGCCCGATTGGATGACGTAACCGATACGCCGCCGCACTTCGAGCTCGTTGCTCGCGCGCAGCTCGACGCCGTCGATCGCGACGCGCCCGCGGCTTGGCCGCTCGAGCCCCAGGACTACTTTGAGCAAGGTCGACTTGCCGCAGCCGCTCGGCCCGATGAGCGCCACAGTCTCGCCCGCTGCCACGCGCAGACTGACGTCGTCGAGCGACGTGGCATGCGGATAGGAGTGGCTGATGTATTCGAGCTCGATCACTGGGAGGGGGTCGCTCGCGATTTCCTGGTCTTGCCTGCGAGCACGCCTATTCGTCGCTGTTGCTCGCAACACTCGATCAGGTTTGCCAGGCGCCGCTGCCGGGTCTCTTCCTGCTTCGCGCTCATGACGTAGAAGCTGGTGGTGCGGCGATACCAGGGCGCTTCTGCCTGAAAGTAAGCATAGGCCGGCTCGTTCGCGGCGAACTGCTTCAGGTAAGTCTTCGCGAGTGTGGTGGGTCTGGACTCGAATGAATAGCCCGCAGGCTTGTTGCTCGCCGCGCGCCACGCGGCAAGTCCCGCTGCCTCGACGAGCCCCTCTGCCTGCAGCTCGCGCATCCGCCGGCGATTGACGACGCTCCACTTGCTGCCGGAGCGGCGCGGCGAGAAACGCTGCGTAAAACTTGCGTCGTCCAACGCGCGGCGAACGCCATCGATCCAGCCGAAGCACAATGCTTCGTCGAGCGCCTCGCGATAAGTCATGCCGCGCTCGCGCGCATGCACTTTGAACAGGCGCAGATTCAATTCCGGCACACGCGCGTGATTGCGCTCGAGCCACGCGCGAAACTGCGCGCGCGATGCGAAGCTCTTCGGCTTGTCTCCCCGTGTCGCCACGGGCGCTAGTATAGGTCGAACGTGCGGCTCAGGGTTTCAGCAGCCGCTCGAGTCGCCGCAGGTCGCCGGCGATCTGCAGCGCTGGGTCCGGGCCGAACGAGCGTGCGATGCGCGTGCCGACCTTGCCCGGCGGCGGCACATACAACATCTCGATGCGCAGGAAGGTGCTGCGGCCGCCGATCGCCGGCTCGAAGCTCACCATGCCTTCGTGCGTGACCGGCGAGCCCGGCAGGGAGCGCCAGCCGATGCGGCGCCCGGGCTGATCGTCGACGATCTCGGCATCCCACTCGGCGCCCGCACCTGCCGGCCCGCTCGCAACCCAGTGCGCAATCCGGTCGCTCACGTTCGACACCGACTCCAGGTGCGACAGGAACCGCGGCAGGTTTTCCAGCCTGCGCCAGAAGCGATAGACCTCGCCTGGCGTGCTATCGATAGTCGCCGTGTGAATCACTCCGATACGCGGCGCTTCCGCGGATCGAGACGACGTGAGCCGTTGGCCCGCGTATGCATCGAGCGCAGCGACGCCGAGAACGCCGGCAGTGGCAGCGGCGATGCGTCGCGGATCCGCATCGGGCGAGCTCGCCGCTGCGCCGAGCAGTGCGAGGTCGATTGCATCGCCCGCGACCCGTGCCCAGGCCCAATTGCCGGGGGCGCGCGTAAGCATGCCGAGACCGGTGACGATGCCGCGCACGCCGAGCATGCGGATGATCGTTGGGTGATCGCCGACGCCGACGGCGCGGCCCAGTGCGCGCGGTGCGAGCAACTCGGCGAGACCGAGGCCGACGCTGAGCAAGCCGACGAGTTGCCCGAGCTGCCGGTCGTCGGGCGCGTGGCGCGCAGCAGCGGGCTCGCCCTCCTCCACGTCATGCCAGGTGTCGTGGTCCGCGGAATAATCGTGTTCCCAATACGGTTCCGCAGCCATGGCGGCACCTCATCCAGCGAGTCGAACTGGATGGGTAATCGCAGCAGCGTGCCGCGAGTTCCCCGCTGGCGGATGTCGTCAACTCTCCGTCATGCGCTTCATGTAGTCGTCGAAGCGGCGGCCGGGCTCGTCTGGAAATTCCTGCTCGCAGAGCTGCAAGGAAACGAAGCGGTCGAGACGGAAGTTGCGGAAGTCGCGCCGCAGCTCGCACCAGGCGCCGAGCGTCCAGGTGCCGCCCCAGAAGAACACGGCGAACGGCCGCACGCGCCGCTGCGAGTCCTGCGCGTGACCGTCGCGATATTCGAACTCGACATAGCGATGGCGCACGATGGCCGTGCGCAGCGAATCGAGGCGCTTACCCCACTGCGGATCGATGAAGAACCCGGGCGCGAACAGCCGCGACTCGTGGACCGCCGCGCGCTTCTGCTCCGGTAGCGCCGCAGCAATCTTCGCGAGCGCGGCGCGGGCAGCGTTCGCGAGGCGCGGGCCGCCCCACGACTCGACGAAGCGCGCGCCCATCACCAGCGCGTCGATCTCGTCATAGCTGAACATGAGCGGCGGCAGATCGAAGGTCGGGTGCAGGCGGTAACCGACGCCCGCCTCGCCGTCGATCGGCACGCCCGAGGCGCTGAGATCGGCGATGTCCCGGTAAATCGTGCGCTCGCTGACTTCGAGCCACTGCGCAAGCTGCGCAGCCGTCGTCAACCGGCGGCCACGCAGGTACTGCACGATCTCGAACAAGCGATCTGCGCGCCGCATCGGACCCAGCCCGGAGTGCCGTTACTCGCCCCATACTGCCAGTTCGTTGCCGTTGGGATCGAGGAAGTGGAAACGCCGGCCGCCGGGGAAACTGAAGATCTCGCGCACGATGCGGCCGCGCTGCGCCTGCACGCTCGCGAAGATCTGCTCCAGGTTGCCGGCGTACAGCACCACCAGCGGCGCGCCGCCCGGCTTCGACTCCGTGGTGAAGCCGCCGGTCAGGCGGCCGTCTTCGAACGCGACGTAGTCCGGGCCGTAGTCCGTGAACTTCCAGCCGAAACAGGCGGCGTAGAAGCGCTTGGTCGCCTCGAGGTCGGTCGCGCCGAATTCGATGTAGTCGATCGTGCGGTCATGCTCTGGCTTGCTCATTGATTGCTCCCCTCAGTCGAGCGCGTGCAGTCCGACGCGATTGCCTTCGCAGTCGACGATGTGCGCGAACGCGCCCATGCCGTCCGGCAGCGCCGTCTTGTCCAGCACGATGCGACCGCCGGCGCGAGTCACTCGCTGCAGGGTTTCTTCGAGCCGCTGGGTACGCAGGTAGATGACGCTGCCGTCCGCGGCCGGCGTCAGGTTCGGCGAATGCGTCAGTGCGCCGCCGATGCCCGGCTCCTGGTAGGGAAACACGGCCATGGCGGCCGGACCCATCGTTTCACGCCGCAGCTCCTGCTGCAGAACGGATTCGTAGAACCATACCGCCCGCTCCAGATCCTTGGCAGGAATCTCGAACCAGGTAATCGCTGTCGTTGCTTGCATGGTCGTGCTCCTCTTCAGGGGTGAGCACAGCGTGCGCCTGCGCTGCTGACAGCGTTCTGTCAGGAGAGGGTAAGATCCGCGTCCATAGCCATAACGACAGAAGCGGAATTCACGTGAACACCACCTCCGGCCTGGACGGGCACAGCCGCCCGCGTCCTCCACGAATCTTTGCGTCGTTCCTGCTGCTGATCGGCCTGGCGCTTGCCGCGGGCGGCGTGCGTCTCGCGACGCTCGGCGGCTCGCTGTACTACGTGATCGCCGGACTGTTGCTGATCGTGTCCGCAATTCTGCTCTGGCGCGGCGCGCGGTCCGGTGCCTATCTCTATTGGCTCCTGACAGCCGGCACCGTCGTGTGGGCGCTGCTGGAATCAGGCTTCGACGGCTGGGCACTCGCGCCACGCGTGCTGCCGTTCCTCGTGCTCGGACTTCTGCTCCTGCGTCCCAACACGCGACGCGCGCTCGGCATGCCGGCCAGCAGGCCGTTGTTCAAATCGCGCACAGTCTGGTTAGCTGTCGGTGCGTTAGTCCTGATCTGCGTGATGGTCGCAGTCAACGAGCCGTACAAGACCTTCCCGTTCCCGGCGCGCGCGGGCGATGCGCAGATTGCGGCGCGCGATTGGCAGCATTGGGGCGGTACCGCGGCTGGCACGCGCTACGTACCGTTCGATCAGATCAACGGGTCGAACGTCGACAAGCTGCAGGTTGCCTGGACGTATCGCACCGGCGTCGGCGGCGCATTCAAGGCGACGCCGCTGCAGATCGGCGACACGCTCTACGTCTGCCTGGCAACCAACATCATCGCCGCGCTCGATGCCGACACCGGCGCCGAGCGCTGGCGCTTCGATCCCGAGCTGAAGGACTCGAAAGTCGGCTTCACTACGACCTGTCGCGGCGTCACGTATTTCAAAGCGCCCGAAACGCCGGCGGATTGTCCCGAAAGAATCCTGACTGCAACGACCGACGCGCGGCTGATCGCCATCGATGCGAAGACGGGCAAGCGCTGCAGCGACTTCGGCACGAACGGCGAAGTGACGCTGCTCGCTGGAATGGGCGACGTGAAGCCCGGGTTCTACTACGTGACTTCGCCACCGACGCTCGCGAAAGGCGTCGCGGTGCTCGGCGGCTGGGTGGCCGACAACGTCGAAACGCAGGAGCCGTCCGGCGTGGTGCGCGGCTTCGATCCGATCAGCGGTCGCTTGCTGTGGGCGTGGGATCTCGGCCGTCCCGACGTGCTCACCGCGCCGCCCGAAGGTCAGACGTACACGCGCGGTACGCCGAACGCGTGGAGCGTCTTCAGCGCCGACGACGCGCTGGGCCTGGTCTACATTCCGACCGGTAACGCGACGCCGGACTACTACGGCGGTCATCGCACTCCCGAGTCCGAGCGCTTCGCGAGCTCAGTGGTCGCACTCGACGCTGCGACCGGCGCTGTGAAGTGGTCGTTCCAGACGACGCATCACGACATCTGGGACTACGACGTGCCGTCGCAGCCGGTGCTGGTCGATCTGCCGAATGACGACGGCAGCGTGACGCCCGCACTGGTCGCGCCGACGAAGCGTGGCGAGCTGTTCCTGCTGGACCGCCGTGACGGCAAGGCGCTGGCGACGATCGCAGAGAAGCCCGTGCCGCAGACTGATCTGCCCGACGAGAAAACTTCGCCGACGCAGCCGTTCTCCACCGGCATGCCGTCGTTCGGCAACGATCGCGTGACCGAAGCGAAGATGTGGGGCATCACGCCGATCGACCAGATGCTCTGCCGCATCCAGTTCCGCAAGCTGCGCTACGAGGGACCGCTCACTCCGCCGTCGCTGCGCGGCAGCCTGCAATACCCCGGGTTCGCAGGCGGCATGAACTGGGGCAGCGTTGCCATCGACGAGTCCGACGGCGTGATGATCGTCAACGCGCTGCACATCGGTAATCACGTCAGGCTGTATCCGCGCGCGGAGGTCAACGACAAGACTGTGCTCGGCTTCGGCGGCGGCTATCAGCACGGCACGCCGTACGCGGCGTTCACGACGCCATTTCTCTCGCCGATCTTCGCGCCGTGCCAGCAGCCGCCATACGGCGAGATCGCCGCGATCGATCTGCAATCGCGGCAGACGCTGTGGCGCCGTCCGCTCGGCACGGCGAACGAGATGGGCCCCCTGGGTCTCAAGATCAAATTGCGCATTCCCATGGGCGTGCCGTACAGCGCCGGCACCATCGTGACCCGAGGCGGGTTGATTTTCGTCGGCGGCACGATGGATCGACACATGCGCGCCCTGGACATCAAGACCGGCCAGGAGCTCTGGAGCGACTTCATGCCGAACATCGCGCAGGCGACGCCGATGAGCTACGTCGCGCCGCAGAGCGGGCGGCAGTTCGTCGTGATCACGGTGCCGGCGATCGGACGCGAAGACGAGAGCCACGTAGCGGAACGGAAGGCCGGGCCGGACGCGCAGGGCGCGCCGAAGGCGAGCGACAGCGGCGGCTGGGTGATCGCCTACGCGCTGCCGAAATAGCGGTGGCACAATGGGCGCATGGCTGATGTCCCGCAGATCGCCGCGTCCGTAGTCTCGCTCCAGCAGCACCTGGAGGCGCATCGGTATATCTGCTCGGCGCAGATCGCGACCGCCGTCTATCTCGCGTATCACCTCCGCAAGCCGGTCTTGATCGAAGGCCCGCCCGGCGTCGGCAAGACCGAGCTGGCGAAAACCACGGCGGAGATGTTCGATCTGCCGCTGATCCGCCTGCAGTGCTACGAAGGCCTCGATGAAGCGAAGGCGCTGTACGAATGGAAGTACGGCAAGCAGCTGCTGTACACGCAGGTACTGAAGCAGACGCTCGACGAGGTGCTGCAGGGCGCGAAAGGCTTCGCGGAATCCGTGAAGCGCCTGCACGAGTTCGGCGACATTTTCTTCTCCGAGGAATTCCTCGAAGCGCGTCCGTTGCTGAAGGCTCTGCAGGAAGAGCGTGGCTGCGTGCTGCTGATCGACGAGGTCGACAAGTCCGATCACGAGTTCGAGTCGCTGCTGCTGGAGATCCTCTCGGACTACCAGGTGTCGATCCCCGAGATCGGCACGGTGCGCGCGCGGCGCGAGCCGCCGCTCGTTTTTCTCACGAGCAATAACACTCGCGAAATCTCCGACGCGCTCAAGCGGCGCTGTCTGCATCTGTACATTCCGTTCCCGGACATCGAGCTCGAGCAACGCATCATCAATGCGCGCGTGCCGGCGATCCCGCCGCAGTTGCGCGCACAGCTGGTGCGCTTCATCCACGGCCTGCGAGATCTCGATCTCAAGAAGGTCCCGTCGATCAGCGAGACGATCGACTGGGCGCGCACGCTGCTGCTGCTGCATGCCGACCGACTCGATCCGGAGCTGGTGAGCAACACCATGAACGTCATCCTGAAGTTCCAGGAGGACATCGAAAACGTGCAGCCCGAGCTGCGCACGTTGACTGAAAAGGCGACCAAGGAGTCGGATTAAAGCCCGACCTACAGTGGATCAGCTGCTGACGCAATTCATCGGCGCACTCCGCAACGCCGACATCCGCATTTCCACGGCGGAGACGCTCGATGCGCTGAGCACAGTCGAGCTGGTGGGCTACAGCGACCGCCGCTTGCTGAAAGACAGCCTCTCACTTGTGCTGCCGAAAACGCTCGACGAGAAAGCGGCGTTCGATACTTGCTTCGACCAGTTCTTCTCCTTCGGTGAACGCGCATCACTCCCGCCTGCAGCTGCTGACAGTGACGTGGCACTGAGTGGAGATGCCGCAGGCCAGGCCGGCAACGGTCAGACCGGCGCAGGCGGCGACGCGCAGGATCAGCGCACGGGCAACGCGCGGCCCGGCACGCCTCGCCAGCAAACCAACGCGATCACAACGCCTGGGCAGGACGACACCACGGCTGCGCTCGGCGGCGGCGAGATGTCCGAACCGCAGTCGCCACTCGGGCAACTGCTGGTGCGCGGGAATCAGCTGGAAATCACTATCGCCATCAACACGGCCGGCCGCCAGGTCAACGTTCACGAGATCGAAGTGTTCACGCAGAAGGGCGTGTACACGCGGCGGATCATGGATGCGATGGGCCAGGCCGAGCTGCAACAGGAAATCACGAGGCTCACGGACAGCGCGGCGATTCCCGACCGGCGTCGCGCCGTCGATCTCACGCATCGGCGCGACTGGTTGCGCGAACGCGTCCGCGACTACGTCGAGCATCAGTTCCTGCTGCATGCGGACGTCACCGGCCGTCGGCTGCGCGAGGACCTGTTGCGCGACGTGCGGCTCTCGGCGCTCGAACAGCGTCATCACCGGCTGCTCCAGGACCTGGTACTGCGCATGGCGCGCCGGCTCATTTCCGAGCACTCGCGCCGCCGCAAGGTGTTTCGGCGCGGTCAGCTGCACGTGCCGCGCACGCTGCGGCGGAACATGAAGTACGACGACGCCGTGTTCGACCTGCAGTGGAAGTCGGTCAAGGTGGACCGGCCGAAGGTCTTCGCGGTGTGCGACGTCAGCGGCTCGGTCTCCGCCTACGCGCGCTTCATGCTGATGTTTCTGTACAGCCTGGACGAGGTGCTGCCGAAGGTGCGCTCGTTCGCGTTCTCGTCGGACCTCGGCGAGGTCTCCGAGCTGTTCGCGCGCACTTCGGTAGACGAGGCGATCGCCATCGCACTCAAGCAGTACGGCAGCGGCTCAACGGACTACGGCCAGGCGTTCGCGGATTTCCGGCGGCTGTGCCTGGACGAAGTCGACAACCGCGCAACGGTCATCATTCTCGGCGATGCGCGCAACAACTACGGCGACGCGCGCACCGACGTGCTCAAGGAGCTGTACGACCGCAGCAAGCGTGTGATCTGGCTCAATCCGGAACCGCGCACGATGTGGAACACGGGCGATTCGGAGATGCGCCACTACGCACCGTACTGCCACCAGGTCGACGAGTGCAGCACGCTCGCCCACCTCGAGCGCATCGTCGGCCGGCTGCTGCGCGCCGTGGTCTAGGTCTTTGCCTGCTGCTTCACCACACTCGTCGCCAGAGCGATCATCGACGAAATGTCGGTGAGCGTCGCCGGCACGATGAGCGTGCTCGAAGCTTCGTCGGCGAGCTTGCCGAACTGCTTCACGTACTCTTCTGCGACGCGCAGCTGCATCGCTTCCATACCGCCGCGGCCCGAGAGCGCCTCGCCGACGCGCCGCAGACCTTCGGCTGTCGCGGTGGCAACCGCGAGGATCGCTTCGGCCTGGCCGTGCGCCTGATTGATCTGCAGCTGCTTGTTGGCTTCGGATTCCTTGATTACACGCTGCTTCTCGCCCTCGGCCTGGTTGACCTTGGCGTCGCGCTCGCCTTCCGAGGTCAGCACTACGGCGCGCTTCTCGCGCTCCGCGCGCATCTGCTTCTCCATCGCGTGCAGCACGTCCTTCGGCGGGTTGATGTTCTTGATCTCGTAGCGCAGCACCTTAACGCCCCAGGCGGCAGAGGCGTGGTCGAGCTCGCTGACCACGTTCGCGTTGATGGTCGCCCGCGCCTCGAAGGTGCGGTCGAGGTCGATCTTGCCGATCTCGCTGCGTAACGTCGTTTGCGCGAGCTGGATGATCGCAAACTTGTAGTTGGTGATCCCGTACGACGCGCTGCGCGCATCGAGAACCTGCATGTACAGCACGCCGTCGACACCGACCTGGACATTGTCCTTCGTGATGCAGATCTGCTCCGGAATGTCGAGCGCCTCTTCCTTCAGGTTGTGCCGGTAGGCGATGCGTTCGACGAACGGGATCAGGATGTGGAATCCCGCCTGGATCGTGCGGCTGAACCGGCCGAGCGTCTCGACGACGAATGCACTCTGCTGCGGCACCACGATCGCTGTCTTCATCAGCACGATGAAGACCAGCACGACGATGGCCAGGACGACGTACAGGGTGCTCATGCAGCGGGTCTCCTAAGCGGCGCGGACATGCAGGGTGAGGCCTTCGACATGCGAGATCACGGCTTCCTTGCCGGCATCGATGGCCTGTTGATCGACGTTGCGCGCGGTCCACGATGAGCCGCGATACTGGGCACGGCATGACTGGCCGGGCTCGAGGCGCTGGGGAATGACGATGCGATCGCCGAGCGTCAGCGGCTGCTCGACGTGGCCGGTGCGCTTGCGCACGAGCTGGTAGACGCGCTCGCGGAACGCAACCATGGCCACGACCGACAGTACGGCGAATGCCAGCCACTGCTGCCACGGCGCCAGGATGTCCGTCGTCAGCGCGAACAGGCCGACGAGCGCTGCCGAGACGCCGAGAAAGACCAGGTAGAACTGCGCGTCGATGACGAACAGCTCAATGGAAAGCAGCGCCGCCGCCAGCACCAACCATCCCCACCCCGGCATCGCAACCTCCTCGTCCGAGTGGACCGCAATGTCGCATGTATCTTAGCAGGCACTCTCCTTCACAACGGATGCGACGAGACTCGTTGGCCGGTCGGCGGCGGCAACTCGCCGGTTTCGCGGCTCGCCCGTCAACGCGACATTCGTGGCGAAGTAACGCCGCAGGGCCGCGGCGTCGAGTGTCCGGCCGCAAAGGCCGATGTGCCCGTCCGGACGGAGCAAGTAGAAGGCCGTGCGCGGCACGTGGACACGTGCCTGTTCCGCCTCGTTGCCGGCGGTGATCGGAATCGCGTGAATCCGCAGCAGGCCATCCAGGTCGGGCAGTGTCTGCGCCGTTTCCTGTCCGAACACGAGCAGGTTGAAACGAGTGTCGTCGAGCGCCTGGAACAGGTCCTGCACCGGGCCGCCGGCATCGAGCTGCAGATGCGTCCACGGAAAGCGGTCGCCCGCCTGCGGCGCCCGCTTCGGGAGTTCTGCGGCGCCGACCGAAAGCGGGCCGCGACGATAGTGAATGCCGGTCTGCGAGACGGTGCGGAAGGCAAGCCGTTGCACACGTTTGCGGTTGACCGCGAAGGCAGCGATGCGCGCGAGGATCTGCGTGCGGAAGAGTCCCGCGAACGGACTGTCGGAGACGACGAGCCGGAAACCGCGATCCGTCGTATCGAGGAGCCGTTGCGCGACCGGGTGACGCTCGGCTTCGTAAGAGTCGAGCAGCGCGGCGTCCGCCTTGCCCTCGATCACGAGCGCAAGCTTCCACGCGAGGTTATAGGCGTCCTGCAGACCCGTGTTCATGCCTTGCGCGCCCACCGGGCTGTGCACGTGCGCGGCATCGCCCAGCAGGAAGCAGCGTCGATCGCGAAATCGGGCGGCGGCGCGATGATGAATGCGATACGTCGAAAACCACGAGCAGGCCTTGATCGACAGGCTCGCTCCGGCCTGGCCCTGCAGCGATGGGATGACCGCGGCGAAGTCGAGGCCAGGCTGGTCACGCAGCTGCGGCGGCACGATGCCCACGATGCGCCAGTGATCCTGGCCGCGCATCGGGAAGAACAGATGAAAGCCCGCGCGCCACAGGTAGACGTTCACTTCATCGGGCGCCATGTTGCCTGTCGCTTCGACGTCGGCGACGAAGAACACGTGCTCATAGGGTGCGCCCGGAAATTCAATTCCGGTCAGCGTACGCACGGCGCTGCGAGCGCCGTCGCAGCCTGCGACCCACGCGGCTTCGACGGTACGCGTTGTGCCATTGGCCTGCTTCAGCGTCGCGACGACGTGCGATGAGTACTGTTCGAGTGCAAGGAGCTCGGTGTGCCACTGGACGTCCACGCCGAGCTCGCGCAGCTTGTCGCCCATGATGCGTTCGTTGTCGTCCTGACCGAGCACGAGAATGTAGGGATACGGGGTCTGCTGAGTACCGGCGTCGCTGAGCGAGACTGCGCCGATCTGCCGTCCTTCCGACCACAGGTGCGCGCCGTTGCCACGCTTGCCGAGCTCGATGGCCTGTTCCGCCAATCCCATCTTCGCGTAGATCTCCAGCGTGCGCGCCTGCACGCCGAGCGCGCGGGTCTGCAGCGAGGGGCCGGGATGGCGATCGATGATCAGCGGGCGCAGGCCGCGGCGAGCGAGCTGGTTGGCGAGCATCAGGCCGGTCGGGCCGGCGCCGACGATCAGGACATCGGTCTTCACGAGAATTCCTCCGGCGGCCCTGCGGCGGGCCGCGTCTGTTTGGATGGAGGCAGCGTAGAGACTGGGTGCGTACTTATTGGCTATTTATTCGCGAAAAAAGAAAAGCCCCGCTTCCGCGGGGCTTCTCTCGGACTCCGGTTCTCGCCGGGGTCCCCAGGAAATCGCTCCTCCGACGTGGCAAAACCAGCCGGCCTTTCGCGATTTTCTGGGGTGGCTTACATGTCCATGCCGCCCATGCCGCCCATTCCCGGGGCGCCGTGAGCGTGGTCAGCCTCTTCCTTCGGGGCTTCGGCGACCATCACTTCCGTCGTCAGCAGCAGGCCGGCGACCGAAGCTGCGTTCTGCAGCGCCAGGCGCGTGACCTTGGTCGGATCCAGGATGCCGAGCTCGAGCATGTCGCCGTAATCGCCGGTGGCGGCGTTGTAGCCGAACGTGCCCTTGCCATCCTTCACCTTCGCCAGCACCACCGCGGCGTCCTCGCCCGCGTTGGCGACGATCTGGCGCAGCGGCTCTTCGATCGAGCGCACCAGGATCCTGATGCCGAAGTTCTGGTCCTCGTTCTTGCCCTGCAACTTCTCGATGGCCTTCTGCGCGCGGATCAGTGCGACTCCGCCGCCGGGAACCACGCCCTCTTCGACCGCCGCGCGCGTCGCGTGCAGCGCGTCTTCGACGCGGGCCTTCTTCTCCTTCATCTCGACCTCGGTCGCAGCGCCGACCTTGATCACGGCGACGCCGCCGGAGAGCTTGGCAACGCGCTCCTGCAGCTTCT
>Ga0111539_10006798_pt1 | contig 14713 bp, 15 predicted proteins | sample RhiMethybrSRZTD1_FD_79667 | JGI IMG/M metagenome (GOLD analysis project Ga0111539, IMG submission 79667) | Populus rhizosphere microbial communities from Tennessee, USA - Rhizosphere MetaG P. TD hybrid SRZTD1 (version 2) (version 2) | ecosystem: Host-associated > Plants > Roots > Rhizosphere >... | reverse complement strand
CCATTGAAGGCCGCGACGACCATCCCGTTCTGCATGTGTCCTTCGGCGATGCATTGGCCTATGCGCAGTGGGCCGGCAAAGACTTGCCCACGGAAGCGGAGTGGGAGTTCGCTGCGCGCGGCGGGCTGGACGGAGCGGAATTCGCATGGGGGGAGGAATTCACTCCCGGCGGCAAGCACATGGCCAATACGTGGCAAGGTAATTTCCCAATTCAGAATCGAAACGAGGACGGCTTCGCGCGGACCTCGCCGGTGACCGCTTTCCCTCCCAACGGCTACGGCATCTACGACATGATCGGCAACGTCTGGGAATGGACGAAGGATTGGTATTCGCAAAAGCACGAAGCGGACAAGGAGAAGGCGTGCTGCGTTCCGCAGAATCCACGAGGGGGACGCGAAGAGGACAGCTATGACGCCTGCCAGCCCAACATCAAGATTGCCCGCAAGGTCTTGAAGGGTGGCTCTCATCTTTGCGCGCCGAACTATTGCCGGCGTTATCGGCCAGCCGCACGTCATGCGCAGCCGGTCGATACGTCCACCAGTCACGTCGGATTTCGATGTGTCTTACGGAGTGTGAAGTTGTGAAGGCCGAAGAACAATCGAAGAGCTTGACGCTCATGGCGAAGCTCGTTCTGGTGATGATGGTCCTTTTGATTCTCGCGGCGATCATCTGGCGAGGCCCTACGTTCGAAGGTTGGGAAAGAGTGTGGGCCAACCTCTCCGGTCGTTTGAGCGGACCGATGCCATTGCGCTTGTTCTTGCAGCCGACCATGTCCTTGATTGCCGCGCTCCACGACGGAGTCAAGGACGCTCGCACTGGACGGCCGCCGTACTTTTTCACCGTTCTCACCGACCCGAACAGGCGCATAGCCGCCTTGAACGAGGGATTGATCTCCACCTCACGAGTCCTCTTTGCCGGGATCGTGGTCGATGCGGTTTACCAGATCAGGTTCCTCAAGACGTTTTATCCGGGCGAAGCAGTCTTTACTGCGCTCCTTCTCGCGTTCGTTCCCTACCTCTTGTTGCGCGGGCCGATTTCGCGCATTGCGCGTCGCTTTGTTGCGCGCAAACCCTCCAATGCTGTTGCCTGACGGGAAGAAAAAGCATGGAAGAGGTCACTTCGAGATCCGATCCCGACCAGATATCGGTCGAGCTCTCTTCACGGCGCACCGGCATGTCCTTCCAACGGACGCGCATGAGCGCCGACCGCACGTTGATGTCCGTCATCCGCACCTCGCTCTCCTTGATCAGCTTCGGCTTTACGATCTTTCAAGTATTCCAGAAGCTGCGCGAGGCCGGCAGCATCACGCGCACCGCGGCGCCGCACAATTTCGGAGTCACGCTGGTCGCGTTGGGCATCGCGATGCTGGTCTTCGGCATCATTTATCACGTGCAATTCATGCTCGGACTGCGCCGGGAGCGTGGGGACATGATTGAGAGTGGTCTGATTCACGGTGAGAGCAAATACCCTCTCTCCTTCACGCTCATCACCGCGGTTCTTCTTCTGCTGATCGGGGTCATGGCGATCATGAGCATGGTTTTCAATATCGGCCCGTTTGGCTGAGGGCTCCGATCAAAACCGGAACGGATGGAGACCGCCAAGACGCAAGACAACTCGGCGTTCATGGAGAAATCGAGGCGAAAGCATGTCGTTGAGCTCGATCACAAGGCGAGAACGGATGCGCGATCAGCTCGCAGTGATGCTGATCATGACCTTGCTTCCGGCTTCTGTGGCGGCGCAGGAGAACGCCGACGTGCTGGCGAAGCAGCTCTCCAATCCGGTTGCGGCGTTGATCAGCGTACCCGTGCAATTCAACCCGGACTTCGGCTTTGGTGAGAAAGATGGCTGGCGTTTGACAACGAATGTGCAGCCGGTCATCCCCTCGGCGATCACCGAGGATTGGAATCTCATCACGCGGGTGATCATGCCGGTGATCTATCAAGATGATGTCTTTCCCGGCTCGAGTGAGTTCGGTCTGGGTGATTTCACTCCGACGTTTTTCTTCTCGCCGAGGGCCACCGGTTCAGGAGGCTGGATTTGGGGAATTGGTCCGATCTTTCTGCTGCCGACTGCGAGCGACGATCATCTTGGTGCGGGGAAGTGGGGTCTGGGACTGAGCCCGCTTGCTCTCAAGCAGGCCGCTGGAGGACTCACCTACGGCGCCCTCGTGAATCACATCGAGTCGGTCGCCGGAGACGACGACCGCAGGGATGTGAGCAACACGTTCATTCAGCCGTTCTTCGCCAAGCAGTTCCCCGGAGCCAAAACACTCACCTTCAACCTCGAATCCAGTTACGACTGGGAAGGTGAGCAATGGACCGTGCCGCTCAACGTGAGTTATTCGAAGGTCACCAAGATGGGCGGGCAAATGCTGAGCTTGGCGGGCGGCGCGCGCGCTTACCTGGAAAAGCCCGAAGGCGGGCCGGACTGGGGTCTGCGTTTCGTCGTGACGTTTCTGTTTCCGAAGTAGCTTGGCGCAATCGCCCGATTCCCCGAGGTCGAGTTGATCATGCTCGCATCCTGGAACGAAGGCGCGGCGAAATCGGCAATTGTCGATTTCGTCGCGCGCGTGACGAAGGAAGGCGGCAAGGACTACGTGCCGCCGGCCGAGCGCATTGCCACATTCGACAACGATGGCACGTTGTGGTGCGAGCAGCCCATGCAAGTGCAGATCTTCTTCATGGAGCATCGCATTCGCCAGCTTGCGGAGAGAGATCCCTCCATGAGGGACCGCCAGCCGTTCAAAGCCGTTCTCGAACATGATCTGAAGACGATTCAGGATTTGGGAAAGCAGGCGGTATACCAAGTCGGCTTCGCTGCGCACACCGGGATGTCCGACGAAGAGTTCGACGAAATCGCACGGGAATGGTTTTCCTCAGCCAAGCATCCCCAATTCGGCCGGCTGTTCAAGCATCTCACCTATGAACCGCAGGTTGAGCTGCTCGGCTATCTTCGTGAACACGGTTTCAAGAACTACATCGTGTCCGGTGGAGGCATCGATCTCATCCGCGCCCTTGCGGACGAAGCCTACGGCATCCCGCGCGAGCAGGTGATCGGTTCGAGCGTGAAACTCCATCTCGAAGCCCGAAACGACCGGATGGTGCTCATCAAGACCGCCGAGATCAACAGCTTCGATGATCGGGAAGCAAAGCCGCAGAACATCGGCTTGCACATCGGTCGCCGGCCGATTCTCGCATTCGGGAATTCGGATGGCGACTTGGCGATGCTGCGCTATACGAAGTCCGGAGCTGGTGCGCGATTGGCGTTGCTCATCCACCACGACGACGCCGAGCGCGAGGTCGCTTACGATCGAGAGTTCCGATTGAGCCCGCTTGCCGAGGCGTTGGACAAGGCGGGCGAGTACGGCATCACGGTCGTCAGCATGAAGCGGGATTGGAAGTCGGTGTTCGATGCGCGCTTGTCTTAGGGACTGCGCAGGGAGCATGACATGAGGGAGCTATTGATCGTCGTGACCGAGCATGCGGTCACCGTCATTTACGGGATGGCCTTGTTGGTCGTCGTGATCGGGACGGCCGAGGCATTTGTCGGTGCATTGCGCGCCTGGACTACGAAGTCGTCCACCCACCAAAGGGGGGACATCTGGCTGCGCTACGCGCGGGCTCTGGTCGCCGGGCTTACTTTTCAGCTTGCCGCAGACATTATCGAGACCTCGATCTCCACGAGTTGGCAATCCGTCGGAAAGATCGCGGCAGTCGCCGTGGTTCGCACATTCCTCAACTACTTCCTCGAGCGGGATGTGCGCGAAGCACGCCGCCAGCGTCATGAGGAAGCGGCTTAGCCGAGAGGCAATGGAGCTTTAAACGCACGGAGCCCAATGCCGAAAGCGAACCCAGGCGGTTGGAAAACATGTTCGCGCGGACACAGATATCGCGGGCGACGCGGGTGTCCCTATTGATGGAAAGGCAATCGTCCCGCCGGCGGTGGGCGAACGATGAAGGCTGACGACTCTTTCGAAACCGGCCGGGTGAAAACGAAGCGGAAGAAGCCCCGCTGACCTTCCGTTTCGATCTCCAGGCTCTCGACTCCTCCCCGTCCCATCTTCAAGCCGCCGCGATATGATGCCGCACATCGCCAGGCGTCCTTTTCGACGTCTCCATCTCGCCGCGTCGAAGCGGGAGGGTTCCATCATGTGGATTCGGTTTGTACGCGTTTTTCTCGTTGCCGCAACTCTCACCGCAATGTGCGGCGCTCCTTGTGTCGCGCAGCTTCGAGACTCGACGGCCACGCCGCCGGGTGAATTCTTGGGACTCATTGCCAAGCTCCGCGAATTGGCGCAAGGCAGGGATTCCCTCGTTGTGAGGCTTCAAGGCCAAAGCGAGGCTCGCGATTTCCTCGAGGAATTGCTCTGGCAGCGCGATACCGAGCTCAACAGCACGCTGCTCGCATTGATCGATAAGGTCGATCAAGAACAGGCTCGCGGCGAGGACGTCTCGGAAATCCGCCGCATCTTGAATGATGGTCTCAAAGTGGAGTGGCCGCATTACCGGGATCAGCTTCAACAACGCGAGCGAGCCTTGCTTGCGTTGGCGAAATCGAGCGACACGACGTCGAACGTCGATCGTGTCTCCATCGAGGCGGAGATGAGCCGGCAATCGGATCGGCTCTTGGAAGGGTATCAAATACTCTTGGATGCGCTTCTCGCACTCGACCGAATCGGCGTGGACATCTCCGAGCCTCGTGCGCACTTGGTGCAGAGGCTTCCCTTGGCGTCCAAAGGAATGGTGACCCGAATCAAACTCGCGAAGCGGGACCAGGACAATGCCGCCGCACGCCTCGCGCGCGATGCTTCCATTGCCGAGCTACGCTATGCATACGAGGCGAGCGAGGAGAGACTCCGAAGAGCGACCCACATTCTCTCGACCGCCATTCGTCTCATGGACCGCCTCGGTCTCGAGACGACGGATTTGAGAGTGGCGCTCATTTCCACGACAGGAAGGGTCACTGCCGATGTCTTCCACTGGAAGGTGATGATCGGTCTCTTGAAAACGGTTTGGGTGGGCTTCGTCGAGCTTCTTGCCATAAAAGCGCCTCAATGGCTTTTCCAAGGGTTTTTAATCGCCCTCTCCTTCTTCGGCTTTCGCGCTCTGGCGCGGCTCGTTCGCGGCGGAGTGCGCCGGGCGGTGAGCCATTCCAATCTCTCCGGGCTGATGCGCTCCACGGTCGTCCGCCTCTCGGTCAACGCCGTTTGGCTCATCGGTTTTCTCGTGATCTTGACGCAGCTCGGCGTTCATGTGGCGCCGCTCTTGGCCGGACTGGGCATCGCGGGAATCGCGATTGGCTTTGCGATGCAAAACACGCTGTCCAATTTCGCAGCGGGCGGAATGATTCTCAGCAACCAGCCGTTCGACGTGGGCGATGAGATCGAAGTGGCTGGCGCGGTCGGAACGGTGAAGAGGATGAGCCTCGTTTCCACGACGATTCTGACGGCCGACAACCAGACGCTCATCATCCCGAACAGCACCATCTGGGGGGGAGTCATCCGGAACCGTACAGCGCAACCCACGCGGCGCGTGGATTTCACGTTCAACATCGGCTACCGGGACGATCTCGAAAAGGCGGAGCGTGTGCTGAGAGAGGTCGTGCTCGCAAACGAGCACGTATTGAAAGACCCGGCTCCAGTGATCAAGGTGAACCAACTTGCCGACACTTCAGTCAGTTTGGTGGTGCGCGTGTGGACCGCGAAGGAACGCTACTGGGATGTGTACTGGGATCTCACCCGCGCCGTGAAGCTGGCCCTCGATCACGAGGGGATCGTTCCGCAGCGCGAGATGCGTCTGACCGTCGACAAGGGGGGAAGCGAGGGCCTCCTGGTGTCGCGATAAACTTACTTTTTGGGCGGAGGGAAATTGGCCATCATCTTGGCGACCGCATCTTTGATCCGCGCTTCTCGCTGTTCGGTGGATGCGCCCGGGTCCAGTGTCCCCTGCATCGAGCCGCGCCAGACCAAGTTCTTGGTGTCTGCATCGATGATGTCCAAAATCAAAGTGCCTTCCGTGTACTGATAGACGTCCATTCCGCCGCCGCCATACCAACCACCGTAACCATGGGGCCCGTATCCGTACCCCCAATCGGTCACATCGATCTTGTCCTTCATGCCGGTGTGATACGTGAGTAGGAGATCGGGTTGCTCGGAATTCGATTGATAGCCCTTCGCCATGAGCTGCTCGTTGACCGCCGCCTTGACGCGCGAGTCGAGAAGGCTGTTTCGCTGCAGCTCCGCCTCAACGGTGCCGGTGGGCTTCTCCGGCGGCGTCAGCCAAGTGTATTTTTTCAGGGCGGCGAAGTCGACGTTGCGATCGTAATCGTAATTTACCGAAACCGACGGGGCACAGCCCAACATACCAAGTAATGTCCATGCAATGCAGATGGATCCAGCGGACTTCATTTCCATTCTCCCGTCAGTTCTTTCATTCCGGATGATGGCACTTTACGGCGCAGCAACTATCGCGCGCTCGGCTCTATCCGGCAAGGGGGGGCAAAGAGGCGAGCGAAATCACGCCCGATCCCCGGGCGCCTGCGACCATTTCGATCTCGGGACGATGACGGGACTCTGGGGCTGGGATTCGAACGCTGGAACCATGATCTGCACGCCGCGTTCGTTGAAGATGTCCAAGATATTTTGATGCAGTCCGGTGAGTGTCGCGACGCGCAGCTCCGGCTTCTCGATCCGAACGACGAGCTGATACTCCACGTAGAACTCCGAAAGCCTGGATTGGAAAACGCGGGGATCAGGATCCTTGAGCACGCCCGGAGTTCGCTCGGCTGCCGCCACGAGCATGTCTTGCACGACTCGCCACGGAGCGTCATATCCGATCGTCACCGAGGTCGTGAGTGGGATCCCGGTTCCTTTGGTGAGGCGGGAGTAATTCTTCACGATTGTGCCGACGATGACCATGTTGGGGATCGTGAACTCCTCCTTCTTCGCGTTGGCGACCTTGACCGACAACGTGCCGACTTCCGTCACGATTCCCTCGATGTCGCCGACCTGAACGTAATCGCCGCGCTGGAGCGCGCGGGAATACACGACCACCAATCCACTCATCATGTGTCCGACGATTCCCGAGGAGCCGAGCGTCACGATCAAGCCGAGGAACACACTAATGCCCTGGAAGGCAGTGGAGTCGGAGCCGGGGATCAGGGGATAAGCAACGACGATGGCAAAGATCCAGATGAGTATGGTGACGAGGCGCCGTGTCGCGCCGGCAGTTTCGGGATGGATTCCGGGCAAGCGCATGCTTCCGCGCTCGACACCAGCGAAGAGATCGGTCGCAATTCGACTCACGAAGCGAGCGATGAGAATGATGAGAGCGACGGCGAGAATGCCCGGAATTGCATGGAGCAGACCGCGCTCGAACTGGCGCAGGATGCCGAACAGCGACGAGCGGGCACCAATGCCCCAGCGCTGAGTCTCCGGGAATCGATTGAGAATGAAGATCACCCAGATTGTGATCAGAGCAAGAATTCCGAACTGGGTCACGACCCTCGTGGTCCAGGTCAGGACCACCGAGAATTGCGCGATGAAGTCCACGTCCCCGACCTTGAGACGTTCGCGATGGGCTTCCGACTTCGATTTCATCCAAGCCAAAGCAAAACGGCTAAATCTCGCCAGCAGCCAAATCAGCACAAAGAGGAGGATCGTGCCGACGCCGGCTTCAATGGCCGAGCGCAAACGGCCGCTCGCGGACAGAAGCTTCGTCCGCGCCTCCAAGGCGTGGCGCAGCTTTGCTGCTGCAGCACCGGCGACTTCCGCATTGGTCTGGCCGCTCTGCGGATCGACGTCCGCGTTCAGAACCATAAATGAATAGAGATCGCCGACCAGAACCACGGCTCCTTCCTCGATCGGTTCGATGCGAACGGGGAGAAGCATCTGACTGGGATGAAGGGCTTCGAGCCGGTCGAGGGCGATCTCCGCGCGCCGGCTGGGGGGAGTGCCGCGCACAGCCGCGCGAAACGTCACGATGGTGTCCGCTTGAAAGATGAGCGGCGCCGCGCCGAGAGAATCGTCCAGGGCGCTCGCGCGTGCGCCAAGCGGCGCGTGCAGCACTTGCGTGAGAATTGAGCTCGAATCCGGCGTTGAACTTTGAGCCGTCGCGAGGGACACCGGATTCATGAAGAGAACGGACAGCAGGAGCAATCGAAGCACGCATGCAGCTCCGTTCACCGCCACTCCTTCCACTGCGAATCGAACTGCTCCGAGGGTAGGGCATTCCCGGCATGGGGGGAAGCGGCAGCGGAAGCCACCCCGCGAAACCTCAAGTAAGATCCTCGGGTTTTTCTCGAGGTCGACCCAGCCGAGAGGGACGCTTGCGAATCCGATTGCGAACGATTCTCATTCTGGTGCCCGCATTCTGGATTGCGGCGAACGGTGCAATCCCGAGCGCACGCGCGGCGAGCATTCGCGACCATCAGCGGATCACGCGGGAAGCATTTCACGACGCGGGATGGACCGACGATGAGCTCATCGAGCGGATCGTGCGTTGCAACTTGGCCACCGACATGGCGCGGCTGCATGCTCCTTACCGGGAGTCCTTGGCGTTTCTCTTCCCGAAGACGGGGAAATTCGTCGATCCGGTCTTGGAGCTGGCGGCCAGCGCGCCGTTCAATTCCCACGGCACCGATGGCTTTCATTTCAACAACCTCTATTCCTATTCCGCGATCGAGGAAGTATGGGGTGAGCTTTCCGAATGGGTGGAGTCCAATGCGCGGTCCATCTCCGAATCTCCGGGCGAATTCCGTACGCCCACGGATGATCCGCGTGTCCTGACGCTTTACGGAATGACGACGCACGCCGTGCAGGATTTTTACTCGCATTCCAATTGGGTTCAGCTCTTGAGCCTGTTCCTGTCCGGCAAGGAGGCGGATGGATTCCCCTTATGGGAAGATTTGATGGACGAGAACAGCGCCTGGCTTCGTCTTCATCCCGAGTTCCCCCGCGAACAAGTGCTGGCGCGCCTGAAGCTTTCCAATCAGCTCACCTCGAAGAATGATCGGGAAGGCGGGCTGCAATCCGGCAAAGCGCGCGGCGCGCCGCCATGGGAAGGCGATCCACCCTGGGAGCATCGTCATGCGGAAGGAGCCATCGACGAAGTCATCGACATGTTGTCACGCCGCGCAAGCACGCTCTGGATTCGACGCATCGACTCCCTGCTTGACAAACACTAAGAGGAACGGTCTCATTTCGGCCCGCCCGAAACAAGGAGCCCCTGTGGCCATCATTGCGGCGCTCGTCCTTCTCGTCTTGCAGCTCTTGTTCGCATCCGGCTCATCTGCTGACCCGCTCGACGATCCGCATGCCGAGTCCCACCTGAATCCTTGGGGGTTCTCGTTCAACCTCGGCATGGGTGACGCAAACGGAGACTTCGACGATCTCTTCCATGACCAACTCGCCGGCGAATACAACTTCTTTCACGTCAATGGGCCGTGGCGAATTGGTTTCGGATTGAACTTCTCTTCGTTCGACATGGTGGAGCCTTACGACAAAGAGCACGAGTGGGGCTATCAGCGCACCGGCTTCTTCGGCCAGTACATGTTCATGCAGCAGAAGCGGCTGCGCCCTTACGTGGAGCTTCGCGCCGCGGCCGCGCGTCTGCATCCGCGCAGCGAGCTGTTCACAATGGATCCTCTTCCCGAAGATTTCGAAACGGGCGACAGCCCAACGGAAGCGGCGGACGGCTTCACGCTGGGAATGGGCGGCGGGCTCGAATACAAGATCTCCCGTGGTCTGGCCCTTGATCTTTCCTTTTTGGCGAGTCCGTTCTGGGTCGAGGAGTACGACCTTTCTCCCGTGGGACGTCCGCCGGCCAGCTCGGGCACCACGTACGAGGGTCGCTTGGGTGTCGTGTGGTGGCCGCACGGCGAGACGGTGGCCGATTCCTCCATGGTCCCGCGCGATGCCTGGGGTGTGAAGCACAGTTGGGGTTGGGCCATGGGCGAAATGCTCGCGATCAATCTCGGCGCATCGGGATTCAACGAATACGTTCGCAATGCGAACTTCAATCAGATCAGCCCGCGAAGCTGGTGGGAGAACCTCGAAGAAGGCTTCCACTATGACGACAACGAATTCCGCACGAACCAATACATCCATCCATTCAACGGATCGACGTACTTCAATTCGGGCCGTGCGAACGGATTGGATTTCTGGGAGTCGTCGATCGTCGGACCCCTTGGCGCGTTTGTCTGGGAAGCGTTCGGGGAAACGCACCCGATGTCTTGGAACGACTTGTTGAACACCAGCATCGGCGGAATCGCGGTGGGAGAAATGTCCTATCGCATGTCGTCTCTCGTGCTGGACAACCAAGCGCGAGGAGCGGGACGGACGTGGCGCGAAGTGGGCGGATTCTTGATCGACCCCATACGCGGATTCAATCGTCTCTTGTCGGGAAAAAGCTCGCGGGTGTATGCGAATCCAACCGATCCGATGGACTGGAACCCTCCCGGGCAACAAAACTGGATCATGTTCGGAGGACGGATGGTCGGAGAAGGGGAATCGATTACCGAGAACACCGAGACGAATACATTCCTGCAGATCGATCACGAGCAGGACAACATTTTCGAAACGACCCGCCGCGGTCCGTGGGATTACTTCGATTTGGATGCCCAGCTCAACTTCGGGGAGAAGGTCCCGCTCGGGCGGGCGATGATTCGCGCGGCTCTCTGGTCGAAGCCGGTCGGCGAGAGCGCCTCGCCGAATCACGTGTTCGCGATCAATCAGTACTTCGACTACGTCAACAACAATGCCTATGAGTTTGGGAGCCAGAGTTTCGGCCCGTCACTTTCTTCGCGCTTCGGAAATATCGGTGGTGGGGTCGGACTCTCCACGCGTGTGGATCTGATTGCTTCGCCGATCGCAGCGGTCAACTCGGACTATTCGTTTCTCTCCGAGGTGGAGGATCGCGAACGATTCCGCGAGTATGACTACGGCGTGGGAGGGGGAGCCTCGGCCAACGCAGGGTTCGATTTCTCGAGGAAAGTCTTGCTGGACCTCGCGTATCGCTTTGAATACATCGGAGTGCGTAACGGATCGGTTTATTCTACGGACGATTTCGACGGCTCCGATGCGGACCACGTGATCCAGGCCGCTTCGGCGCGAGTTCTCGTCCCGTTCCGAGGGCAGTCGGCGATCGGGGCCGATGCCACGATTTTCCGCCGCGACAGCGACTACTCGCTTCCGCTGGTCGCGAATGAGGTCACCCAACGCAATCCACAAATCCGTGTGTTTCTAGCCTGGACGCCGGAAGGCGAGGCGACGGCACCCGTCGAAACGGAGTGATCCAGCCGCCGAGGCCTGGGGACATTCGCAAGAGCATTTCCGAAGGAGGCACACATGCCGATCATTTACATCGAGACCGATAATTCCGATCCCGAGAACAAGTTGTTCATCGCCAAGTTGGCGGGCGCCGCCGCGGCCAAGGCCGAGGCGAAGATGGAAGCGGCCGTCAAAGGTGTTTTCTTCAAGAAAACGCCCGGCTTCACGACGGAAAAGAAACAAGGGGAGCAGCCCAAGGGCTACTTCATTCGATTGACCGTGTCCAAGATCGAACCCGGTGGCGGCAAGACGAAATGCAGCCTCAAGGGAGAGATTGTGCGCTATCCCAAGCAGGCGAATGTCAAAGGCGATACCGGCGAGATCATGGTCAGCACGAGCATGACCGGAAGCGGATACGCGACGGGAACCTCGCCCGATTCGATTGCGGACGTCGCGGAAGCGATCGCCGAGGACTTGGCCAGGAAGAGCGTTCCTTTCATGAGAATCGACTGGGAGAAGAGATAGGCATTCCCCTGGCGCAGTAGCACCCCTTCGACTTCAAGCTTCCTGGTGCAAGTCGCTTTGGCCAGCCACTTGCAGATCTTTCGGCAGCTCCGGCGGCGCGAAGCTTTCTGATCGGCCGCGACGGATAGCGCTGCGATTCTTGCAAGAGCAGTCTGGCGGAAGGGAGAAAAGGACATGCGAAAGCTGGCCGCATTCGAATCGGTAACGATGGACGGGTATTTCTCGGGACCGAACGGAGATTTGAGCTGGGCTCATCGCCCTGAAAAGGATTCAGAATTCGAGAGCTTCGTCGCCAACAATGCAAAAGGCGGAGGTGTGCTCGTATTCGGAAGGAAGACATACGAAATGATGAAGAGTTATTGGCCCACCGAAGAGGCCCGCAAGAGAGACCCGGTGGTCGCAGAACGAATGAATCAACTTCCGAAGATCGTGTTCTCGAGGACGATGGACAAGGCAGACTGGAACAACACCACGCTGGTGAAGGGCGATTTACCGGAGGAAGTGCGCAAGCTCAAGAATGAGTCCGGAGACGGAATCGTAATTCTGGGGAGCGGCAGCATTGTCTCTCAATTGGCAGAGGAAGGCCTCATCGATGAGTACCAATTCGTGGTTGTCCCGGTGGTGATTGGAGAGGGCAGGACTCTCTTCAACGGGGCGAAGAAAAAGCTCCCCATGAAACTCAAGTCTTCCCGGACCTTCAAGAATGGCAATGTCTTTCTGACCTACGAGCCGGCAACATAAACGAGACGAGGACCCGGCCCGAAGGAACGGGCCACGGTCCAGCTTCGGGCTCAGCCGCGAGCCGCATTCGACCGATCTCGGATCAACATCGATTCGGAATCCGGAATCGAAAGGCGGGCTCGGGCCAATGGACTTTCTTCGACCCATTCTTAGCGGGCTCGTCGCGATGATTGTCGTTTCTCTTTTGATGCGAGCCGGAACAAAAGGGGCACATCGCGACGGCAACCGGCGCGTGCTTGCCTACAGCAAGGGATTCCGCTTTTTTGCGGCGCTGTCCATTCCGCTCGCGCTCTTCGTGGCCTACGCGGCCGCACATGCCCGGCCAAGCCAATTGCCAATTGCGATGTGCGTCGCCGCCGGGTTCATTCTCGGCGCGGGTTACCTGGCGTATCAAGCTTTCCTGGTTCGCTTGAGCTACGACGACGAGAAGTTCTATTACAGCTCACCGTTTGCCGGCCGGCACGAGATTCCTTGGTCCAGCGTACAGGAAATTGGTTACTCCGGACTCGCGCAGTGTCACTACATCCGCACGGCTCAGGTCTCGCGGATCTGGTGCTCCAACATGCTGCAAGGCTATGAAGAGCTGGGAGAGTTCCTCGGGGAAAAGCTCAAAGATCGAATCGTCAGCGCCTAAGATACTCGTCGGTTTTGTCGAGCCAGTCCTGTCGCGGCGGACTGAACACGTCCAAGACTTCCGTGTCCTCCAAGGCCTCGGCTTTGTGCCACACGTTTGACGGCAAATGCAGCACCTCCTCCGCTCGTACGACTTGCACCTGCGACTCGTCTTCGTGAATCCAGAATTTGAGCGCCCCCTCGAGAATGTAGGAGAGTTGCTCATGCTCGTGCTGATGGCGAGCGACGATGCAGCCCTTTTTGAGACGAACGTGAGCGAGCATCACTCGATCACCACTGAGCAGGCGGCGATCCAACATGGGCGAGACTTGCTCGCGGGGAATCTCGTTCCAGCGGTGACAGGTGACGTCAGCCATGTGTTCCTCAGGAGTTGGGGGAAGGTTCATCCTCGGGCCGTTGCCACGTTGGAGCTGATCTCGAACCGCATCGCCGGGCCGTCCATGTAAGGCTGAGTGGCCGGGCCGCTCTCGCCGATGATGCGATTGACCATCTGCGCGCGCTCCTCCTCGCTCAGGTTCTTCCCAACCGCGCTCATTCCCACAACGGCCATCGCGTTCAAGCGCACGAACGTCGATCCGTCTTCGAAACGAACGGGGCGCGTCATCGACTCCACGTTGACGTCGCGGAATCCGGCGGCGGTGAGGAGCTTGCCAAGCGCTTCTCCGTCGCCGAAGGCATGGCGCTGGTCGACGATGCTCCCCAAATGCCGCTCCGCGATGCGATGGAGATCGTGGAAGAGTGGATTCTCGTCGAGTGGGCGCCACGTCGCGACCGCGATTCTTCCTCCCGGCGCCAAGACTCGCCGCATTTCCCCTGCGGTAGCCTGCTTCTCCGGAAAGAACTGCAGCCCTTGTTGGCAGAAGATGACATCGAACTTCTCACCGTCTTGGATGGGGAGTGCGGCCGCATTTCCGGCGCGCCAGTCGATGCTCGCGTCGATGGATCTGGCAACGCCGAGCATCGGCTCGCTCACATCGACGCCGACCACACGCGCATCGCTGCCCAATTGTTTCTTGGCGAGCCGAGCGACGATTCCGGTACCGCAGGCGACGTCGAGCACGCTGTCCTTGGGTTGGATCTTCACGCGTTCCAAGAGAACTTCGGCCCAGGGTTGGAACAGCGGCCCGACGAGCCATCGCTCGTACATTTCCGGAAAGCTGGATTGATTCATCGCATAGGCGGGAAGCGTCATCGCGGACTCCATGGGCTGGGGCAGGGCGCAAAACGAAAATGGGGGCAGAATGCTAGCACAGGCTACAGTGTGCGGGGACTTCCCAATTCGCGTGCTCGGGACGCGCTGTTTGCGGACGCGCTTCAGCGCGCTGCGCCGACCGTTTCCCGGGCCGGAGCCGGCTCGAAGCGCAGTTGGTCGTCATCGGCCTTCACCACGACATGGGATCCGTCGGGCAGCTCACCGCGGAGCATCATTCGGGCGAGCGGAGTTTCGACTTCGTTTTGAATGAAGCGTTTCAAGGGACGCGCCCCGTACACTGGATCGTAGCCCTCGCGAACGATGAGCGCGCGCGCATCGGCGCCGAGATCGATCGT
>Ga0111539_10006797_pt1 | contig 14718 bp, 13 predicted proteins | sample RhiMethybrSRZTD1_FD_79667 | JGI IMG/M metagenome (GOLD analysis project Ga0111539, IMG submission 79667) | Populus rhizosphere microbial communities from Tennessee, USA - Rhizosphere MetaG P. TD hybrid SRZTD1 (version 2) (version 2) | ecosystem: Host-associated > Plants > Roots > Rhizosphere >... | reverse complement strand
GCGAACGCGGACGGCGGGCGAACGCCGCGCGCCCAGGCCTCGGGCAGGTCCCGGAGCTCCTTGGCTGCGTAGGCCTGACGACCGGTCAGCGCGTAATACGCGAGCGCGCCGAGCGCGAACAGATCGGCCCTGCCGTCGAGCGGCTGGACCTCGAAAGCTTCCGGCGGGACGAACGCCGGCGTGCCGATGATCTCGCGGCTCGGACCCATCGGTGCCAGCGCGCCGAAGTCGAGTAGCTTCGCGTGTCCGTCGGCGGATCGGCACACGTTGCGCGGCGTGACGTCGCGGTGCACGAGACGCCGCGAATGCACGATCGCCAGCGCCGAAGCCACGTCGCGGATCAGAGCGCAGCCCTTCTGCCACCCGATCGGGGCAAGCGCGCGCAGCGTCTCCCCCGAGATCAGCTCCATCGTGTAGTAAGGTACGCTGCCGTCGAGCCCGTAGTCGTAAGCGCGCACGATCAGCGGATGCGACAGCTGCGCCAGCGTCTCGTACTCGCGCTGGAAGAGCGCGGAGGCATGCTTCAGGTTCTCCTTGGACGGTTCGAGCCGCTTCAAGGCGATACGCGACCGCGCGGACTCGTCGGACGCCTCGTATACGGCCGCCATGCCGCCTCGGCCGATGAGGCGTTCGACGCGGTAGCGGTTGGCTATCAGATCGCCGGGTTGCATCGCGATCTCCCTCGAAGTGTAGCCCCCGAGAATACACCCGGGGTCGCTCGGTAAAGAAACGGTAAGAAAACGCTCAGAGCAACGATCCTCACGCCGTCCTATGTCGTAGGACATGAGCGACGAGAACCTCTCGAATCCCATCCGGGGCCGGATCAACGCCGCGTTTTTTGCAGCCCTGGACTCGTACATGCACTGGAAGCTCGGTGCCCGGAAACGGCGGCTGTTCGCCCAGCTGCCCCCGGTCGTGGTCGAGCTCGGCTCCGGAGCCGGGGCTAACTTTCGTTATCTGGCGCCGGGATCGAAGCTGATCGCGATCGAGCCGAACCCTCACATGCATCCCTACCTCGCGCGCAACGCGAAGCGCCGGCAGATCGAGCTAGAGATCCGCGGCCTTGCGGGCGATGGGCTCGACCTGCCGGACCAGAGTGCCGACGCCATCCTGTGCAGCCTCGTGTTGTGCACGGTGACCGATCCCGACCGGGTGCTCGCGGAGATCCTCCGGGTGCTGCGGCCGGGCGGGCGTTTCGTCTGCATGGAGCACGTCGCCGCTCCGGCCGAAAGCTTCATCGGCCGCCTTCAGCGCCTGGTCTTTCGGCCGTGGCGCTGGTTCTTCGAGGGCTGCCACACGCACCGCGACACCGAGCGCACTCTCCGGAGCGCCGGCTTCGCGAGCGTCGCGATCGAGGCGTTCACTCTAGAGTCGCTGTTTTTGCCGGTGCGCCCGCAGATCGCGGCGGTTTGCGTCAAATAGTCGTTCGCACCGCGACGGCTGCGACTGTCCGGGCACACCGCAAAGCGCCGCGCAACGCGTGGCTCCCTCATCAGGCGCGGGGTTTGCTTTGCACGCGCCTGGCTCGCGAGTGGACGCGTGCCAGCACCTTCGAGGGAGCGAAAATGAATAAGAGCGCAGCGCGGAGCGTGGCAATAGGGGCCTTGTGCATGGCATCGGCGGCCGCTGGCTGCGCCGGAAAGGCGGACGAGGCAAAAGAGTTCGGAACTTCCAGTCCGGAGCTGCGACGCGATCGGCCTTGCCCCGATGGGCAACCGGCCAGCGTGCGCTATCGCGTCACCGAGCTCGGTAGCCTGGCGGCGCCGAGCCCCTCCAGCGATTTCGTCGCGGTCGGCAGGCTGAACGAAAAGACTCAGATCGTCGGCACATCGTTCGCGACAGGGCCGAGCGGGCTCGAGTTTCACGCCTTCCTGTGGCAACGCGGCAAGCTGCGCGATCTGGGCACGGCCGGCGGTCCACAGAGCGGTGCGAAGTCGATCAACCACGCCGGATTGATCGTCGGCTCGTCGCAGTTGGCCGGCAGTTTCGACAGCCACGCCTTCGTCTGGCGCGGACGTTCGATGGAGGATCTCGGCACGCTCGGCGGGCGCTTCAGCGAAGCCTCGGACGTCAACGAGCGCCGGCAGATCGTCGGATTCGCGCAGATTGCAGGCGCCGACGCGCCCTTCCACGCCTTCTTGCACGACCGGGGCAGGATGCGCGATCTGGGCACGCTCGGCGGCGCGGCGAGCTTCGCCACCGCGATCAACGAAGCTTCGCAGGTGGTCGGCTATGCCGAAGGCGCGTTGTCCGGCGTGGTGCACGCGTTCGTGTGGCAGAACGGCGTGATGACGGCCGTCCTGGGGGAGGAGCAGGAGAGCCACGCCTACGACATCAATGAGCGCGGCGAGATCGTCGGAGACGTCGGCGGCGTGCCGCACGCGTTCCTCTACAGCGACGGCCAGCTGACGATGATTGGGCCCTCCGAAGCCGTGACGTTCGCGTTCGCGATCAACGACCTTGGCGCCGTCGTCGGCGTAAGCTCGCACGATCGGCCGCAGCGGCCCGATCTTTCGGGGCCGGAAGGCTACGTGAGCGCGAGCGGCCAGTTTCAGCTGCTGCGGGACCTGACCGACTCGTGCTGGGTCGCGATTTCGCCCAGCGACATCAACGACCACGGACAGATCGCCGCCATCGCTTACCCCTGCGAGGGCGAGCTCCGGCGCCATGCGCTCCTGCTCGATCCGACGCGCTCGTGCGGCGACTAACTCGTCACCAGGCGAAACACCGCATCGTTCGGCGAGAAGGCGCTGCCCCAGGGCTCGAACTCCACGCCACCGCCCGCCTCCGCCACGGCGGCGCGCACCGCCTCGGTAACCAGGATCTCGCCGGACTTCGCGGTGTCCTCGCCGAGCTTGCTGGCGGTGTTCACTTCCTTGCCCCAGACGTCGGCGTCGCCGATCCGGAGCACGCGCCCGAAACCGATGCCCACGCACAAGAGCAGCTGCTCTTCGGGCTTGCGGTGCTCGTTGTAGAGCGCGCACGCGCGCTGCATCTGCTGGGCGCACGCGACCGCGCGATCGGGACGGCGGAAAAGGATCAAGAAGCTGTCGCCCTCCTGCTTCACGAGCAGACCATCCTGACTTTCGACGATCGGGAGCAGGAGCTTCTTGTGCTCGTGGATGACTTGAAGAAAGTGGATGATGCCGAAGCGCTCGACCTGCCGGGAAAATCCGGAGAGGTCGGTGAACATCACTGCCCAGTCTTCCCCGAACAGGTCCCAGATCCGGCGATCAATCTCGTCGACGTCGGCTCCGGGCTTGGTGCGTTGCTCGATCAGCCGCCAGAGCCGGGCTTCGCTGACTTTGAGTCTGTCGAAATCCGTCATCGGGTGTCCAGCATACCAACGCTCCGGGCCCCGCGTCGTCGTCCCGCCAAAAGCGCCCCGAGCAGAAGCAGGAGCTCGCCGAGCGTGAGCTGCGCGCTCGCTCCGCCCGCGATCCGGCAGCCACATCCGGAATCCTCGTCGCTGCTCCCGCCGGGACCGGCCTGACTCGATCCCGCCGTTCCAGCGCCGGACGCCCCACCTGCGGCGCCCGCGCCACCCGCGCCCGCGCCCGCCGAGCCGCCGGCGCCGCCCGCGCCAGCGACGCCGCCCGCGCCGCCACCACCGCCCGCGCCGCTGGACGAGCCAGCCGAGCCCGCACTGCCGCCGCCACCAGCGCTGCCTCCGGCGCCCGCGTCACCGTTCGTGCGTGGCCCGTAGTGCGGCTCCGGCGCGCCGAGCTCGTGCGCGCCGAGGTCCGGCGCCGCGCCGCTGAACCCGTCGTTCACGTTCGGCAATACCTGACCTTTGTCGACTGCGGCGCCGCCGGCCACGAGCACGAGGCTCGGAGCCGTGCGTTCGGGAAACGGCGACTCCGGAAACGTCACGCTGCCGGCAAACGTCGACAGGTCCACCTGGATCGCGTTCTTCTCGGTGGTGTTCGCGCGAAGCTCCGCGAGGCTGGCGAAGCGCGTCGCGCCGACACGGCCGCTGAAGCGCCCCGTCCCGATCGAGCCGAACCCGTCGAAGTCGAAGTCGCAGCTCGCGTCCGCGTCCTCGGTGCGCATCACGTCGCCCGTCCCGTTCCCGTAGCCGCCGAAGGTGCCGCCCCCGGTTCCCCCGACGAACAGATTGTTGCGAAACAGTGCGCGCGACCAGGTCACGCCCGCGTAGATCCCGAGCGCATCACCGCATTTCACCGCGGTGTTGTGCAGCGCCACGTCACCGATGCTCCCGCGGTGCAGCTTGAACGGCGAGTAAACCACGTTGTACATCGCGTTCCGCACGAAGTACGTCGGCCCGCCGAGCCCCGGCTGAGAGCTCAGGCCCACGAACGAATTCGTGATCCGATTCTTCAGCACGCGCACGTTGCCCATCGCGAAATCGGCTTCGACCGCGTCGTCCGCGCACAGCTCGAGATCGTTCCCGTAGATGTCGATCGAAAACTGATTTCTGGCTTCGGAGTCCTCGAGCGTGGAGATGCAGTCGCGAAAGCCGCTGACGTGGTTGTAGGCGATCACGTTGCCGGCCCCGGTGAGCTGCACCCCCTCCCCCAGGTTGTCGCCCTCCGCTCCGAGCGCCGCATCTCTCCACGTCGTCGGCCCGTGGATCACGTTGTCGGCCACGTAGCTGTCCACCGTGCCGCTGCCGAACGCTACGACGCCGGAGTCGGTGGTCTCGATCGTGCACCCGCGCACGACATTCCCCTCCGAGTCGTTCATCTTCACCATGCCGTGGATCGTCAGATCCTCGACGAACACGAAGTGCCGCCCGTCGAGCCGCACGTCCCCATCGATGACCGCCGCGCCCTTGTGCTCCGCGCGGATCACGATCGGCCGCTCCGCCGTCCCGTCGTGCTGAAAGACGAAGCCGGCATACGTACCATCGGCCAAGAGCAGCACGTCGCCCGGCGCGGCCTGCGCCGCCGCGCTCGCGAAATCCGAGGGACCTACCGCTTTCACCACCGCGTCCGCCGCCGCCACCGGCAGCGCGCGCGTCGTCACGGTGATGCTTTGCGTCGCCGAGCCGCCGTCGGGATCGGCGAGCGTGAGCTCGACCTCGTACGCCGTCGCGGGCGAAAGCCCGAAAAGGCTCCCCGCGTGACGATTGGTCCAGGAAAACCCCTGATTGTTTCCAGCCGGCACCCGCCGCAGCGGAAGCCCGGTCCGCCACGCCGTTTCACCGCTTGCTCGATAGCGCACGCTGACGACGCCGTTCGCGTTGTCGTCACCGGTGATCTCCCATTCGATCGACGCGTTCTCGAACGTCGGATGCACCGCGCTCAACGCGCCGGGCGTCGTGGGATCCGCGCCAAACGCCGCGCGCGGGGCGAGCAAGAGCGCGACCCACGCCGTCCGCAACCAGACAGTTCGCACCGTCATCGAACTTGGGAGCTTACCACGCAGCTTTGTCGGCGATGAGGTTTGTCGGTCCGGCGCGGAAACGCGCGTCCCGGTGTCCCAACGTGCTTGCCTTGCAGGCCTGCGAAAAATGCACTACAAACACCTACATGACAACCTACAATCGCAGCCAGGTTGTGAGCGTTCGGCTTGATCCCGAGCTCCTCGAGGCCGTGCGTGCGCGCGCGAACAGCGAAGGCCGAAGCCTCTCCGGACAGATCGTTTTCATTCTCCGCGACCGCGTGAAGGCAGAGCCACCGCAACGGCAGCGGCGTCCCATCACTGGCTGGCTCCGTCATGTCGCCTCCCCGAAGGACCTTGGTGAATTCCGTAGAGGCCGAGAAAGCGCGAGCGCCGCGTTGCTTCAGGCCGTTCGGCGCAAGGCCCGCTCAAAATGAAGGACTACGTTCTCGACACTCATGCCTTCGTGTGGTGGGTGGCCCGTCCGAAGCGGCTCGGTCGCGCAGCACGGCGTACGCTCGGGGATGTCGATGCGGGGCGCGCGCGCGCTTGGCTGCCCGCCATCCTCGGCGTCGAGCTCACGCTGCTCGCCGAACACGGGCGACGGCTGATCGGCGTGGCCGAGCTCGACGCGGCAATGAAGCGAAATGACCTCGTGAGCGTTCTGCCGCTAGATCTGGCGCAAGCTACCGAGTTTGCTCTGCTCGGCGTGTTGCCGGACCCTTTCGATCGCATGATCGTTGCCGCAGCCCGCACGACGGGGCGACCGCTGCTCACCGCCGACGCGGTGATCTCGGAAAGCGGCCTCGTCGAGGTGATCTGGGATTGATTCGTCCGAGGGGGCGACGCTGATCGGAAATTGAAGCGGTGCGTGCCCAAAAGCACCACCCCACGTTCCCAATCGAGGCTCGTCGCGCGTTGTCTAGGAAAGCCCTGGCCGGGCACCCCGAAGCTCCAAGGAGAAACCGTCGGATGGCCAAGCACAAATATCTGGTTCTATTGAGAAATCAGTCTGCCGATAGCCGCCCCGCCTTCGACAAGGTGAAGCAAATGTTCGTCGCGTACAGCGCCTGGAAGGAGAGGTTCAAGAGCGACATCTTGGACATGGGAGACCGACTCGAGTCCGGGGGGCGCGTGGTGACGGCGTCCGGCGTTACCGACGGACCGTTCGTGGGAGCAGAGGATGTGATCGGCGGCTACATGATGGTTGCCGCGGAGAGCTACGAAGGCGCCGTCGAGGTGATGAGAGCCTGTCCGGTCGTCCGCATTTTGGGGATGTCGCTCGAAATCCGCGCAATGACCGGCGCAAAAATCTGAGCACGCGCTCGAACCCGCCGTTCGCGCGTCGCCGTTCGCGCGTCACTGATGACGCACTCGACGTAAATCGCGGCGCGGAACAAACTCCGACCCGTGAATGGAGCGACCGCAGCGGGCGAGCTGCGCCTCGAATCGTGCGCCACCAGGGTGCGGAGACGCCAAGATGACGTCGCGCTGTGGTTCTTGCTCTTCTCCCCCGTGCTCTTGCTCGCGCTCGGCTTTCCGCTCGCCCTCGCGGCGGTCACCTTCGCGATCGTACGCATTGTCCACGGCGTTCTCTGGTCGAAGGCTCGGCCAGCGCTGGTCGTTGTCAAGCCGGGGGACAGCGGCGAGCTCGTGATCGAGCGCGGCCCTCGGCACTATCGCATCGACAAAGCGAGGATCACCGACTGTTGGAGACTCCCCAGAACCGGCAGAGTCTACCTGCTCGCGGTCACTCCGCGCTCGGTGATCTCGATTCAGGTGCCCGATCGCGCGAGCGCAAATGCCCTCTCTCGCGCGCTCGGCGCGGACACCGTGAGCAGTGTCGTCGGCATGCGGCTCGTGAGGTTTCCGAAGCTGCAACGGCTGTGGGTCAAGACGCGCGAGCAGATCACCATCTTCGTGCCCCCGTTTCTGCCTTTCGTCGTGCTCTTCTCTTTCCAATTGATGGAATGGAACATGCGTTTGATGCCGCTGGCGGTGCTCGCGATCGTTCCCGTCATCTCCATCGCTCGCCGCGGGACGAATTCGCGAGTGTCGGTCGGGCGCGACGGCCTGCTGATCACCGGGCCGGGGCGCTCGGAATTCATCGGCTTCGAGCGGGTCCGGGCCGTCAGCCAAAGCCCGCTCGGCATCATCGTCACGCTTTCGAGCGGCGACGAGATCGCGCTTCCGCTCGCGCCGCTGCCTCGAGAGCTGCTTTTCTTCAAGAAGCTCCACCCCGCGAAAAACACGACGTACGACCCCAATAACCAGCTCGCTCGGCGCGCTGCACTGGCGCAGCGGATCGACCGGGCGCTCGCGCGCTTCCGGGACACGAGCAGCGACACCGGCTCGGCCGCGGCCCGCTTGCTCGATCGCGGATCGCGACCGATCTCCGAATGGCGCGAAGCGCTGTCCCGCGACGCCGGCGAGGCCTACCGCGAGCAACGGCTCGACGCGGATCAGCTGGTGAACGTGCTCGAAAACCCGAAAAGTCCGATCGGCCAGCGCCTGGGCGCGGCTTTCGCGCTCGGTGCCCGCGAGCACCAGGCCCGCGCCCACACCGCGATCGCGGCGAGCGCGAACCCGAAAGTGCGCATCCTTCTCGAGAAAGCCGCCGAGGGCAGTCTCGACGAGGCGGACTACGAGCTCGGGCTCGAAGCCGAGGCGGAGGCGCGTAGGCCTTCGGAATACCAGCCAATCCGATCGAATTGACGCGGAGCGTCGCAACCAGGAGGCGCGACGGCGACGGGCCCTCCGCGTTTCGACCCCTTCAATACGGAGCCAATCGAGCCGTATTATCGATAGTGCGGCGAACTTTTCCTCGCGGCAGGAAAGGGGCGAATGGATCTGCAATTAGGAAAGCCAGTAGCGATCGAGGGGCTCGGCCTCAAGCTCCTCTCCGCTGCCGAACTGCAAATCGAGGGCTCGCTCAACACGGAAACGGCCCAGAGCCAGATCGCCGATCACTTGAGCCGTATCCACGAGTACGTCCTGACGGAGAAGCTCACGAGCTTCACCGTGGATCTTCGAAAACTGACGTTCGTGAACTCCTCGGCGATCCGTCTGTTCGTGGACTGGATCGCGCGCGCCAGCGGCTCGAACTACAAGCTCGTTTTCAGGACCGATCGCTCGATCACCTGGCATCGCCTGAGCTTCTCGGTGCTCAAGTCTCTGGCACCGAACTCGGTCGAAATTCTGTAGCGGGAAACCAGAATGAGCCCGACCCTGGACATGGCAGAGCGAACCTGGCGAATCGTCAGCGAGAAGAACGCCGTCGAGGACGCCATGCGCTTCGCGGATCTGGCTACTTCCTACCTGGATGCGGCGTGCCGTGAAGCCGTGGTCCTGGCGGTCGCCGAGCTGACGGAAAATGCCGTCAAGTACGGCTCCGTACACCACAGCGCCGGCTCCGCGACGCTGGGGATCGCTTCCCGCGATGGAGCGATCCGCGTCCGGCTGAAGAACCCGGTTCATTCGCGCGATGACGCGCGCAGCGTGGTGGATACGGTTTCCCGCATCGCCTCTTCGCCGAACGTGAACGAGCTCTACCGGCAGCGGCTGGCGGAGCTGTTCGCGAATCCGTCCCTGCCTCGCGCACAGCTCGGCTTGCTGCGGATCGCTTTCGAGGGCCGCTTCCGCCTGAGCTGCGACTACCACGATCCTTTCGTGGAACTGGTGGCCGAACGCAGCTGCGACAAGAGCAAATGATCGCGGTCGGTCAGCGAGCGAAGGCCGCGGTGTTCGGACGGGTTCCGCGCGCGCTGGCGGCACTGGCGCTGGCGTCGCTCGGTTTGACGCCGCTCTGTGCTTGCGAAAGCGCCAAACGCGAGGAGCCGAAGCCGGCATCGAGCCCGAGGCTGTCGAGCGGCCTGGATCGCGAGCCGCTCGAAGCGCTTCCGGAGACCCCGCCGGTCGACCACGCGACCGCGTCGCTCGGCAGAAAGCTGTTCCACGACAAGCGGCTGTCCTCGGACGGCAGCACCGCGTGCGCGTCGTGCCACGACCTGGCGAAAGGCGGCGACGATGGCCTCGCTCGCTCGGTGGGCGTCGGCAAGCGCAAAGGCGGCATCAACGCGCCGAGCGTTTTCAACGCGGCGCTGAACTTCGTCCAGTTCTGGGACGGCCGGGCGAAAACCCTCGAGGACCAGATCGACGGACCGATTGCCCACCCTTCCGAGATGAACACGACCTGGAACGACGTGGTCGCGAAGTTGAAACGCGACACGGAATACACGAAGGCGTTCGCGGAGCGCTATCCGGACGGCGTCACTGCCGCCAACGTACGGTATTCGATCGCCGCCTTCGAGCGCACCTTGCTGACTCACGACGCGCCGTTCGATCGCTGGCTGCGCGGGGAGCAAGGCGCGCTGAGCCCCGAGCAAAAGGAGGGCTACGCCCTGTTCAAGGGCGTCGGTTGCATCGCCTGCCATCAGGGAAGAAACGTCGGCGGCAACATGTTCCAGCGTTTCGGGGTGCTGGGTGACTATTTCAAGGATCGAGGCAATGTCACCGAGGCGGACTACGGCCGCTACAACGTGACGAAGGACGAGTCCGATCGCTTCGTGTTTCGTGTGCCGTCGCTGCGCAACGTCGAACATACCGCGCCCTACTTCCACGACGGTTCGGCGCAGACGCTTCCGCAGGCGGTGCAGGTCATGGCCAAGTACCAGCTCGGTCGCAAGCTGAGCGATACGCAGATTGCGGAGATCGTCGCATTCCTGAAATCGCTGTCGGGCAAGGTGCCCGAGCTCGAGCTCCGGGGGATTCGGTGAGCGAAAGCTCCAACATGCGCAGATTCGCGCTGCTCGCCGCGCTCGTCGCCGTGGCGCTGGCGGGCTCCGGGCTCCTCTACGTGCGCTCGCGAACCGCGGACTTCGATCGACACGCACACGCCATCGAGGCGCTGGGCAGCATCCGCCACCTGAGCGAGCTCCTGTCGAAGCAGGTGCTCGCCGCTCGATTCGGTCTGTTGAACCAGTACGATCCCCTGACTTCCACCGAGCTCAGCTTGCTGGACGCTCGCGACGAGCTCGGGTCCCGCATCGGCGCGGCGGTCGAGCTCGACCCTTCCGTGAGCTCGGCGCTAGGCGAGCTCGAAGCATCGCTGCAAGAGCAGCGCGTTCGCGTGGAGCGGTTCAAGGCGGAGAACTCGATTCTGCGAAACTCCGTGTACTACCTGCCGACCGCCGCCCAGGATGCCGAGCTTTCGTACCCCGAGGCGCCGGCATCCGAGCGCGCGAGAGTCGATCAGATCTCGCTGGCCGTGCAGCGCGTGGTGAAGGCTGCGCTGGTCTACAATCTGGTGGGCGATCAGACGGCGCGTGCCGCACACGTCGAGGCGGTGTCGCGCCTGACCAAGCTCGAAAGCACGGCCCCCGAGGCGCTGCGCCCGCAGCTCAGAACCATCCTCGCTCACGCGGCGGTGATCGGGAACAAGCAACCCGCCGTCGACCGCTGGGTCAAGCAAGTCGTCGACAGCGATTTGAGCGACCGTATCAAGTCCGTCGAGCTCGCCTATCAGGACCGTTTCGGTGAAACGGTGGCCAGCGCGAATCGCTACCGCCGCATCCTATACGGCTGGTCGCTGTTCCTGCTGCTCGCGGTCACGCTCGCGGGCCTTCAGCTGCGAAAGGTCTATGCGGATCTCGAGAAGCGAGTCGCGGACCGCACCAGTGATCTGCGCGCGGCGCTGGCCGAGCTCTGGGGCGAGATGAAGCTCGCTCGAAAGATCCAGGAAGCCCTGGTTCCGTCGGCGCCCGTCCTCGAAAATTGCGAGGTGGCGGCCTCCATGAGACCGACGGAGGAGGTCGGTGGGGACTACTACGACGTCGTCCGTACCAAGGACAACGAATGGATCCTGATCGGCGACGTTTCCGGCCACGGCGTTCCGGCTGGTTTGATCATGATGATGTGCCAGACCGCGGTTCGCACCGTGCTGCGGCGCGAACCGGGGATCATGCCCGATCAGTTGCTTTCGACGGTCAACAGCGTGCTCACCGAGAACATCCGGCAGCTCGGCGAAAACAAGTACATGACGATCAGCGCGCTGCGGCGCGACCCGGACGGAAGCGTGTTCTTCGCGGGTGCCCACCAGGACATCTGGGTCTATCGGGCAGCTACGGACAGCGTCGAAAGCATCGAGACCGAGGGCATGTGGCTCGGCCTGAAGGAGTCGATCGACGACGTGCTTTCCACGCAGCGCTTCCAGCTCGGTGCGGGCGACGTGCTGCTGCTCTACACGGACGGTATCATCGAGGCCTCGCGCGGCGGCTCGCTGTTCGACGTGAGCGGCGTGCGGCACGTGCTGAGCAAGGCCCGCGGCAAATCGGCGGAGCAGGTGCTGAGCGAGCTGTTCATCGCGCTCCACGATTTCAAGTTGTCGGACGATGCCACGGTCCTGGTGATCCGCCAGCTCGCGAACGGCTTGCCGAGCTCGAGCCCCACGCGCCAGGACGAGCTCGGATCGGTCCCGGACGGGGCCTGACCTTCACTCGTCGGAGAAACCGGGCAGGAGCGAACGGAACCAGCGCTCCCGATTTCTCACACCGAGCGCCTGCGCTTGAAGATCGGCTTCGGTCACGAGCCGTGCGCCTTCGTCACCCTTTCGCAACCTGCCGATCCGATCGCGCGCCGCCGCGGCGTACAGATGCACGCCGCTTGCCGTGAAGCCGTCCGCGGCGCGTTCCAGGGCGGAGAGCGCGTGCTCGCGATCGCCGCGCAGCGCGGCCAAGCTGGCGCGCACGAGCGCCGCGGAGCCCAGAGCCGCCGGAAAGTGTAGCCCCTCGAGGCGCCGCGCTTCCCGCGTCGCGATTTTGATCCAGCGCGCCGCTCCTTGCCCGGCGTCCTCTGCGCGCATCACGCAGGCGCGCGCGAGAAACAGCGACAACCAGCTCCGGCCGTAAGGGATGCGATGCGCGGAGTAAAAGCCGCGGACGCGGCGCGCGCGCTGGTACGCCTCGAGCGCTTCCGCGGCGTTGCCTTCGTAGAGCGCGACCTCGCCGCGCCAGCCCGGCTCGGCGTTGAATGGGCTTTCGCGACCGAAGTCGGTGTCGAGCACGGCGACCGCCCGGCGCGCCGCCGCGGGGTCGTCGAGCGCGAGCGAGCCCTGCGATCCCATCAGCTCGACGACCAGCTCGCCGAAGCGATCGCCGAGCGCGCGCGCATCGGTGAGCCAGGGCTCGGTGTGCGCGGCGATCTCATTCATGCGCCCCGCACAGATCCAGACCGCGAGGCGGCCGCTGCGGGCGCCGTTGAAGACCGGTGCCATCGAGCGGCCGCGGCCCGCGAGCACCTGCTCGGCGCGCTCGAACGCCTGCTCGGCCTCCGGGAAGCGCGCCACGTACACGCAACGCGTGCCCTCGGTGGCCAGCACCAGCGCCAGGAGCTCGTCGTCCGCGCGCTTCGGCGAGCTCGATCGCGCGCTGCATGGCCATGTCGTCGCCTTCGGAGCTGCTCCCGCGCAGGATCGCGCGCGTGGCGGCGTCCCACGCGATCCCGAGCGGCCAGAAATCCGGATCGCGATGGCGGCGCGTCAAAAGCGCGCACTCGAGTGAAAAGTAGCCGCCGTGCGCGTACGACCAGTGCGCGAAGCCGCGCGTCGCCCGCACGCACAGCTCGAGGCGCGCGCGGCTGTTCCCGCGGTGGCGCGCCTGCGTCGGTACGGGCAGCGCGCTGATGCGCCGGCCAAACAGGTAGCGCACCAAAAGGAGCAGAATCATCAGCGTTGCCACCCAGCGTCGGCGCGACAGCGGCCAGATCCCGAGCGCCTCGCACTCCTGGTCGAGCAGCCGCGCGCCGCGATCGATGTTGCCCACGAGCAGATGCAGCACCATCGCCTGCTGCGCGAGCTCCCGTCGATCGCCCGAAAGGCGTTCGTAGAGATCCGCGGCTTCGGCCAGCCGGCCCACGTTCGCGTAGGCCTCGGCGAGCGCTGCTTCGAGCGCTGGTCGCTCTCCGGGTTCGGCGTCCGCGATCGCGAGCTCGTACAGCGCCGCCGCGCGCCCGAACGCCAGCGCGCGCCGCGCCTGTTCGGCCGCCAGGCGCGCGTGCCGAGCCGCCGGCCGCGCCAGACCCGCGGCCCGATAGTGCCACGCGATCAAGTCGCTCTCCGGCGGATCGCGGTGCTCGAGCGCCTCGGCGAGCCGCCGGTGCAGGTCCCGGCGCCTTTCCGGCTCGGTTCCCTGCTCCACCGTTTCGCGGATCCGATCGTGATGACTCTCCAGGTACTCGCTGCCCTGCCGCACGCGCGTGCTGACCAGCGACGACGCCAGCAGCGCCGGCAGCGCGCGCGGCTCGGCGCCGGCGGCGGCGAGCGCCGCGTCGAGCTCGACCGGATGACCCGCGCTGCACACGAGCTCCAGCAGAAGCTTCGCCTCGGCGTCCAGCCGCGCGACCCGCGCCGCGACCGCCGCGCCGAGCCCGCTTCCACCCGCGCCCCCTCGCGCGTGGCGCGACAGCTCCTCGAGCAGAAACGGACTGCCCGTCGCTTCCTCGACCAGCACCTCTACGTCCCGCTCGGTACCGGCGGCGCCCAGCATCGCACGCGCGAGATCGGCCGAGGCCGCGGCGTCGAGCGGCGCGAGCTCGAGCTCGATCGCGTTCACCCCGCTGATCGCCAACAGGCCGGGCAACACCGCCGCGCTCTCTTCGCCGTCGCGCAGCACGCACAGGAAGAGCCCCGCGGGCGCCCCCGGCGGCCGCAAGAGCTCGCGCAAGAGCTCCGCGCTGTCGTGATCGGTCCACTGCATGTCGTCGAAGCCGAGCACCAGCGGCGCTCGATCGGCGATGCGCGCGAACAGCTCCTTCAGTGCCGAAAACGCCCGCGCTCGCAGCATCACGTCGTCCCACCCCGCGTCGCGCCGGTGCGGCATGCGCAACACAGCCGGCACCCGTGCCAGGGTGGGAAACACGCGCGACAGCAGCGCGACGTCGCGCGGCATCAGGCTCGCCGCCTCGAGCGCCGAAAGCCCGATCAAGTGATGCCCGAGCACGTCGACCAGCGGATCGAACGCCTTGAACGGCAGCTGCTCCTGCGCGTGGCAGCGTCCCATCAACGCCAGCGCGCCCGTCTCGCGCCGCGCGAGATCGAGAAAGTGCGTCAAGAGCGCCGTCTTCCCGATCCCGGACGGACCCTGGATCAGCACCAGCACCGGCTCGCCGCGCCGCGTCTCCTGCAACGCCGCGTGCAAGCGCTCGAGCTCGCGCTCGCGCGCCACGAACCTGACGCCGCTCCGCACTTCGAGCGGCGCTGCCGGCGACCCGTCCAGACTGGCGAGCACCTCGCCCGCCTCCGGACGCCGCTCCGGATCGGGATCGAGCAGCCGCGCGCAAAGCTCGTCCAGATCCGGCGGCACGTCCACCGCGATGCTG
>Ga0111539_10006794_pt1 | contig 14720 bp, 14 predicted proteins | sample RhiMethybrSRZTD1_FD_79667 | JGI IMG/M metagenome (GOLD analysis project Ga0111539, IMG submission 79667) | Populus rhizosphere microbial communities from Tennessee, USA - Rhizosphere MetaG P. TD hybrid SRZTD1 (version 2) (version 2) | ecosystem: Host-associated > Plants > Roots > Rhizosphere >... | reverse complement strand
TCACCAACGACAGCGGCTACTACAAGGTCGCCGAACAAAGCGCCGCATGCGTCGAGTCGGTCGCACCGAACGAGCCCGCTGCCCTGTTGCTGCGCGGCCACGCCCTGCACCAGATGCACCAGTTCAAAGACGCGGAAGCGATCGCCCGTCGTCTTGTCGCGATGCGCGAGTTCGTCCTGGACTTCGGGCTGCTGGGCGACGTGCTGATGGAACAAGGGCGGCTGCGCGAGGCGGGCGAGGCCTATCAAAAGATGATCGACCTCAAGCCGTTCTACCAGTCCTACACCCGCGCAGCGCACCTCCGCTGGCTCAAAGGCGATCTGAAGGGCGCCATCGCGCTGATGCGAAAGGCAGTTGCGGCGGCCAGTCCGCGCGATCGCGAGTCTGTCGCCTGGGCGTACACACGACTGGCATCGTACGAGCTCCAGCAGGGTCGCTTCCGAGAGGCCGCGCAGATGGTCGACTCCGCGCTCGGATACGTTCCCGAGTACGCCGCTGCCCTGCTCGTCCGCGGCCGAATCGAGCTCGCCCAGTCGCGGCCGGCCTCCGCGGTCGCCGCCCTGACGCGCGCTGCAGAACTCAATGCCGCGCCCGAGTACCAGTGGGCGCTCGCCGATGCCTTGCGAAGCGCCGGCCGCGCGACCGACGCCGCAGTCATCGAGCAGCGACTCCGCAACGACGGAGCCACCGGCGATCCCCGTACCTTCTCGCTGTATCTCGCGACACGCCGGCGGGACAGCGACACCGCCGTCGAACTCGCCAGGCGCGAGCTCGACAGCCGTCAGGACATCTTCACCATCGACGCGCTCGCATGGGCGCTGGCGTCGGCCGGACGGCCAGCGGACGCGTCGGCGCTCATGACGCGCGCACTGGCCGAGGGCACGCAGGATGCCCGGCTGTATCTGCACGCCGCCGTGATCGCCGCCGCCAACGGCCGATCCGCCGATGCGGCCCGCTACGCCAGCAGAGCGCGCGCCTTGCGCTTCATGCTGCTTCCTTCGGAGCTTGGGGTACTCCAGAGGGGACTCGTCGCACCACCCCGCGCATGAGGTCACGCACATGAAATCGCAGATCACGACACTGTCACGCGCGCTGACGCTGACAGCGGCAGTGGGACTTCTGCTGCTGCCGGCGCCGGCACGCGCATCGAGCCACATGGATGCGCCGCTCATCACCCTGGACGACGCCGCCAACACGACCGACGTCTACGCGTTCGTGTCGCAGAAGTTCGGGCGCAAGTATCTGAGCACCGCCCTGGCGGTCTATCCGCATGAGGAGCCAGGCATCGGTCCGAACAAGTACAACTTCGACGACGACGTCCTGTACGAGATCCGTGTCGCGACGGGCAACGACGTCGCGAAAGGCCGAACCACCGTGGCCTATCAGTTCGCCTTCGACACGACGTATCGCAACCGCAACACCATCCTGCAGTCGTATCTCGGCGTCATCAGCGACGTCGGGGACGAGGCGCAGAATCTGATCCAGCGCTACACCGTGACCAAGGTCGACTGGCGAACCGGAGAGACGGTGCAGCTCGGGCGCGGCATTGTTCCGCCCAACAATCAGGGCAACGCCACGCCGCGTTACAACCGCAACAATGACGGCGAGCAGCCGGCACGCGATGGCGTCGCGAACGACGTCGATCTGGACGTTTACACCGCGCAATCGATCGCCGAACTGCGCGACGGCTACTTCGCCTTCGCCGGTCAGCGCGACGACGGGTTCTACGCCGACATTCAGGCAATCTTCGATTTGCTGAAACTGCGCGGGCCCGGCCAGGCTAAAGACTCGCAGGGCGGCTTCAACGTTCACACGATGGTGCTCAACATCCCGATCGACGAGCTCGGCGGCGACCGGCAGATCGTCGGGGTCTACGCGACGACGAGCCGTCGCCGTGTGAACATCCTGGCGCCCACCGGCAACGCGCCGCTCGGCGATTTCGTGCAGGTCGCGCGGCAGGGCAATCCGCTCTTCAACGAAGGCCTCGTGGCAATCAAGGACAAGGACCTCTACAGCCGTACGTCTCCGGAAGTCGACGGCAAGCTGTTCCGAAAGTACGCCGTCACACCGGAGCTCGCGGCACTGATCAACGCACTGGTCCTCGGGTCGAACGTCGCGCCGACGACGAACCGGACCGACATCGCCGGCATCTTCATCCCGGATCTGATCAAGGTCGATCTGTCGACGGGGCCGGCTCGGCTCGCGGGCGGTGGTGCATCGCACCCGACCAATCCCGATGACGCCGGCTTCTCCCGTCTGGGCATCTTCGGCGGCGATACGCTGACGAGCACGGTCCAATCCGGGTTCGGCAACGGCACGGTGCCAGGCGGCTGGCCGAACGGACGCCGCTTCGGCGACGACGTGGTCGATATCGCCGTGACGGCGCTGATCAGCGATTTGCGCGTGAGCCCGCCGATCATCGTGCCTGCGGGCGATAACGTCGACCGGAACGACATCGCCTACAACAAGGTGTTTCCGTATGCGGCCACCCCCCTCAACGGCCGCACACACACGCACTAGGACGACGATGCTTCTTCGCACGTGGACCCGGCCAGCGCCGGGTCCACACATCCTCATCGTTGGGTGGATCGTCATCGCGGGCGCGGTCGTGCAGGCCCACGATCCCGGGCTCAGCTCACTCGACGTCCGTGTCACCGACCACGCCATCGTCACGTCGCTCTCGCTGTCGGCAGCCGACGTTGCGCTGGCTGCGGCTGAGCGTGAGAGACGAGCGGCGTTGATCGAGCTGGCGCGCGATGCCGTGCGTATCTCGGTCGACGGCAACGACACGCCGAGTCGCATCGACGACATCGCTGTCGACCAAGGCGGGTCCCGCATCGATCAGTCGTTCGCGATCCCAACCGGTCGCCAGCGGCATCGCATCGAGATCACGTCGACGGTCGCCAATCGTCTGGCGCGCGGGCATCGGCAGCTGCTCGTCGTCCATGCCAACGACCGGCCGGTGCTCGAGCGTCTGCTTGATGAGCACTCGTCGACGATCGCCGTCGACGTCGACGCGGTCACACCTTCGACGCTTCAGATCGCCGGGCATTATCTCGAGCTCGGCGTGCATCACATTCTGACGGGATACGACCATCTGGTCTTTCTCGCTGGATTGATTCTGACCGCTCGCCGGGTCCGTCAGCTGCTGATCACACTGACGGCCTTCACGGTGGCGCACTCGATCTCGCTGGCCCTCGTCGTGATCGGTGGTGTTCGCGCCCCATCGGCGGTCGTCGAACCGCTCATCGCGCTCTCGATCGCGTGGGTGGGCGTGGACATACTGCTCGCTGAAGCACGGCGGATCCCCGTGGACCGATCGCCGACGAAACGCCTCGGCGCACGATGGCTGCTCGTGTTCGGCTTCGGTTTGATTCACGGGTTCGGGTTTGCCGGCGCGTTGATGGAACTTGGCCTCGGCTCGTCGACATCGGCGATCGCGACGGCGCTGGTCTCGTTCAACCTCGGTGTCGAGGCTGGTCAAGTGATGGTGGCCGCGTTACTGCTGCCAGTGGTGTGGTTGACGCGAACGCGTCCGGTCTTGCACACGCGCATGGTTCGCGTGTGTTCGCTCGCGGTTACGATGGCTGGAACGTACTGGCTGATCGATCGCCTTCGCTGATCGTCGGAGCCCTCGTCCTTGGTGGCCGTCTTCAAGGCCATCAGGGTGCTGCCCGTTTCTTTCAGTAATAGGGGCGGCCTACACTGTAGGCGATCGGGGAGTGACCTTTCATGAGGGAGACTGTGATGCGGACATCGACGATCACTGCGAGCATGGTTATGAGCGTGGTCCTCTCGGCCGGACCTTCGTTCGCTCAGGGACAGGTGCAGGCCCCCCAAGCCGGCTGCTCGGCGACGCCGGCGCAGCTCGAAGCCAACAAGAAAGTGGCGATGGCGTTCTTCGCCCCTAATGCGGACCGCGTGTCGCTGGCAGATACGAGCTACAAGCAGCACAATCCGGCGTTCCTCAAGGGCGGCCGCGAGGCTAAACTCAGCGACTACGAGTACTTCAAGTCGCGTTTCGGCGGCCCGCCGCGACAGGGCGGTCCGGGACCTGGCCGTGGCGCCGATGCAGGTCCGCAGCCGCCAGCCGGCAACCCGCTCGAGATCGTGATGGCGGAGTGTGACCTCGTGACGATCATCCATCGGAACAATCGTCAGGATCCGACCGCGGCGGCCGGTACGTTCTACGAGGTGTTCACCTTCGACACGTTCCGCGTCAGGAACGGCAAACTGGTCGAACACTGGGATGGCGCGGTGATCAATCCGCCGGCGGCGGGTCGCGGTCAGTAACGGGCGACGCGGCGTCCCCTGAGCAATCAGAGGCGGTGGACGGCCGTTACCACGCCGACGAGAAAGTCGAGACGCACGCGGTCGCCAGCTTGCAGCCTTTTCTCGATCGCTTCGCCGCCGACACGTGACACCCGCGGCGGACCGTCGGGTTCGTCGGCAAAGGTGTAGTGCACGTCGTACGACAGCTGCCCGTGCACGCTGATCGGCTGAAGACGGACGAGCACCGCGTCACGAGAACCTTTGAGCATGGGCGTTACGGTTTCTTCTCGACGGTGACGCGGCTGACTTCGATTCGAGTGACCGGTGTCTCTCCGTTGAGCGGCGCCGTCTCGATCTTCTGCAGCACCTCCAGCCCCTCGACGACCCGGCCGAACACCGTGTACTTGCCATCCAGTGACGGCGTGCGGGCCAGGACAATGAAGAACGAGCTCGAGGCGCTCGCCGGATCGTCCAGGCGGGCCATCGACAGGATGCCTCGCTCGTGCAGCGTGTCGTTGAACTCCGGCTGCAGCATGCGGACGAAGCTGGTTTGCCCCTCGTCGAGCGGCTCACGCCGGGTCGGCATGTGGCCGCCCTGCACGACGAAGCCGGGGACGATGCGATGAAATGCCGTGCCATCGTAGACGCCTGATGTCGCCAGGCGCAGGAACTGCCGTACGTGGTTCGGGGCGCGATCGGGAAACAATTCCAACGTGATATTCCCCATCGCCGACACAATCACGGCACGATAGCCGGCCAACTCCTCCACCGTGGCCGTCGAGAACGGCTCGGGCACCGGCGCCGGCTTCTCGCGAATGGTGACCGTCTTGATCTCCACACGCGCCGTCGGCACCGAGTTGACCGCAGCTTCGGTTGAGATCTTCTGGGCGACGTTGATGCCCTCGACCACCCGCGCGAACACGGTGTATTGCCCGTCGAGCGCCGGCTGGTCGGTGACAGAAATGAAAAACTGAGACCCGGCGCTATCCGGCTTTCCGGGCACGAGCACGGCGGACACCGCGCCCCGTGTGTGCTTCTCGGCATTGGGCTCGAACCGGAGCACACCAAGGCCGCCCGACCCGTACTTGGCCGACTGAGTGGGATCCTTCGACAGCGGATCGCCACCCTGAATAATCCCCATCGTGATCACCCGGTGGAACGTCGTGCCGTTGTAAGCGCCCTCACGGGCCCGGGTGATGAAATGGGCGACGTGAGTGGGCGCGGCGTCAGCGAGCAGGTCCATCACAATGGTCCCGTGCGTGGTCTCCAGGACCGCCTGCTTGTTGCGCAGCTCCGAGGGCGACAACGTCGACGTGAAGAAGGGATCCTTCGGTGGCGGCGCCGGCCGCGTCGCGCGGGGCGCCTGCGGACTCGCGAGCAGAACCAGCAGCAGCCACGGCAGCATGGCTGAGATTATCTGCTATATTCGAGGTTTGAGCGTTGTTGTTACAACGGCCCCACGTGACGGGATTCAGTACGAGGAGTTCTATGGCTTCGTACAGTCTCCGTTCACGCTTGCTCCCGACCCTCGGTTCCTTTACCTCAGCCCCTCGCACGAAGAAGCGCTCCAGCTCCTGCTCCAGGCGATCAATCGCAAGGAAGGCATCATCATCCTCACCGGCGATATCGGAACCGGCAAGACGACGCTCTGCCGGACCGTGCTGGAGCGCCTGGATATGTCGACGTTCACCTCGCTCGTGCTCAACCCGTTTCTCTCAGTCGAAGAGTTGCTGCGCGAGGTATTGCTCGACTTCGGCGTCGTCTCACGTGAAGCGGTGCGAAGAGGGCGCGTGGCGGCGGCGAGCAAGCACGAGCTCGTCACCACGCTGCACGAGTTCCTCCTGTCGCTGACGCCGATCGGCGGCAAGGGCGTGCTCATCATCGACGAGGCGCAGCATCTGTCGTCCGACGTGCTCGAAGAGCTGCGCGTGCTGTCGAACCTCGAAACGAATCAGTCGAAGCTGCTGCAGATCGTGCTCGTGGGGCAGCTCAATCTGTTGACCTCACTGGGATCGGCGGTGAACCGGCGCTTCGACCAGCGGGTCTCGCTGCGGGCCGTGCTGTCGCCGCTCACGCGCAGCGACGTCGAGGGCTACATCGCTCATCGCCTGGCGATTTCGCACGGCTCCTCGTCGGTGAGCTTCGATGGGCCAGCGCTCAATCAGCTTCACTCGGCCAGCGCCGGCGTGCCGAGGGTGATCAATCTCCTGTGCGATCGTGCGCTGATGCTTGGCGCCAGGTTCGGCCTTCGCATCATCACGGCCGACATCATCACCGAAGCGATTCAATTGCTCGGGATCCGCCTGTCGTCGCCGTCACCGCGTGCGTGGCTGGCACGATGGGTGCGGTCGCACCGGTGGCTGGCGCTCGGGGCGGCGGTCCTGGTCCTGCTGGCGCTGATGACGCTGTGGCGTCCGCTGCAAGACCTGACGACGACCGAGCTGCCGGAGATCGCGAAGCCACCGGCACACCCGTTCGCGCCGCCGGCGCTGCCGGGAGTGATGTGGGTCGAGCCCGGACTCTAGCGACCGTCAACCCCGCTTCGTCTTCAGATGCGCCCGCAGCGCTTTCGCGCCGATGCGGCCTCGCCGCTTCTGTTCGAGCTGTGCGCGTTCATCCTGCTGGCGCGCCAGATGCGACAGCTCGTCCTGCAGCGTGAGATAGCTGGCGTGCCGAGCCGCTGACAGGCGTCCCTCGTCAACGGCCGCCTTGACGGCGCACCGTGGCTCGTCGCGATGTCGGCAGTCGGTGAAATGACACGTCAAGGCCAGCGCCTCGATGTCGTCGAAGGTCTCGCTCACCGCATCGGTGGCGTCCCACAACTGCAGCTCGCGCATTCCCGGCGTGTCGATCACGAGCCCGCCCCCCGGCAGGCGGACGAGTTCACGATGGCTGGTCGTGTGCCGGCCTTTCGAATCGGACTCGCGGACGTCGCGCGTCCGCTGCACGTCACTGCCGACGAGACGATTGATGATCGTGCTCTTGCCAACGCCGGACGACCCGAGCAACGCGCCCGTGCGCGCGGCGCTGAGGTATTGCGCCACCTGCTCGAGTCCTTGGTTGTGCTTCGGGCTGAGCACATGAACCGGCACGTCGCCCGCGACGGCATTCACCTCGCCCACGCGCGCGGGAACGTCGTTGGACAGGTCCGGTTTGGTGAGGAGCACCACGGGTGCGGCACCGCTCTCGCGCGCCATCAGCAGGTAGCGCTCGAGCCGGCGCACACTGAAGTCGTGGTCGAGTGCCATCACGATGAAGACGACGTCGGCGTTGGCCGCCACGACCTGCTCATCGGTCACCTGGCCCGCCATCCGCCGCGAGAATCGGCTCCGCCGCGGCAGCACCGCGACGATCGCTCCGCGATCCTCGTCCGGCCGCTTGCGCACGACGACCCAATCGCCGACGGCCGGCAGTTCGCCTCGGCTCGAGGCGTGATGCTTGACGCGACCGGCCACCACCGCCTCGATCTCGCCGGCCTCGGTGGCAACTCTGTAGATGTAGTTGAACTCGATGATCACTCTGCCAGGAGTGAGATCGGGCTTGTCGGTCCATGGCGCGTAGGCGTGCGCGACAGAATCGTCCCATCCGAGAGCGTCCAACCACGACATCGACAACAGTGTCTCATGCACGCCGGGCCTGAAAGGCCCGGCCTACACTGCCTATGAGCGGTTACGGGACAGTGTAGGCCGGGCCTTACAGGCCCGGCGCATGTGATGCAGTCGTTTCATTCGTGACGGAGCGCAGCCATCGGATTGATTCGCGACGCGTTGTGCGCCGGAACAAACCCCGCGAGCAGCGTCGCACCCAGGAGCGTCAGCATGGCCAACGCCAGCGAGAGCGGGTCGTAGTGCTTCATCTGGAAGAGAAATGATTCCAGGAACTTCGAGGCGGCAAGCGCCACCGGTACGCTGATCGCGAGCCCGATCGCGGCGAGCGTGAGCACATCGCGCAGCACCATCCACACGACGGTCGTGCGCCGGGCGCCGAGCGCCATCCGGACGCCGATCTCACTGGTGCGCCGCGCGATGCCGTATGACATCGTGCCGTAGAGGCCGACGCAGGCAATCGTCAAGGCGAGCAGCGCGAAGGCGGTGCACAGCCGCGCGAACGTGACTTCCTGGTTGATCTCCGCGTCGATGAGCGCGCGTTGCGTCTTCATCCTCGTCACCGGCACGCGGGGATCGGCGCGGTTGACGATGTCTTGCACGGCGCCAATCGGCGCGAGAGGATCGCCAGCCATCCTCAGCTGATAGGTCACGTCGGAGACCGGTCCCCAGACCGCCTGCGAGTACGAGAGAAAAATGGTCGGCGGCGGGGTGGCGGGCGTCGAGCCGGTCCAGTTCGCCTTCAGTTCACCGTACAGCGTGTTCGCGGCCACGCCGACGATTTCGATGCTGCAGCCCGCGCAAAAGCGTTCCATCGTCGCGCGACGACCGAGTGGATCCTCGTCTCCGAAAAAGACCCTGACGAATTCCTGGTTGACGACCGCGACGTACGGCGCGCCGGCGCGATCGCGCTCGTCGATCGCGCGGCCACGCAGCAACGGAACCTCCAGAGTCGTGAAGAAGTCCGAACCAATCATCAACACGTGAGCGCCCTTCGATAGACCTCCCTGCACCGTGATGTCTGTGCCGGACATGCCGGCGCCGAGGAGCGCCGAACCCGAGAGCGTCACGTGACGTACGCCGGGAATGGTCGCGAACTCGGCGCGGAGGCGATCGTAGAACTCCATGATCTCGGGATCGCGATGTCCGGCCTGCCGCGCGTTGAGCTCAAACGTCAACAACTGCTGGCTGTTGAATCCGAGCTGAATCGACTGCAGATTCGACAGCGTCCGCAGGAACAAGCCGGCGGCTACGAGAATGAGCAGCGTGAACGCGATTTGTGAGACGACCAGCGCCTGCCCCAGGCTCAGACGGCGAGTGCGGTGGGCGCGCGATCCACCGGCCCTGACCACCTTGAGCGCCGGCGTGAGGTCCACGCGGGTCGACTGAACGGCCGGCGCCAGTCCGAACACGATGCCAGCGAGGACCGACAACCCGGCCACGACGCCGAGCACGCGCCAGTTCACGCCGACCTCCAGCGGGAACGGCCGGTCGCCGCGGCCGTTCAACAGCAGCAGCATCAGAAACTCAATTCCCCAGATGGCAAACGCGACGCCCAGCGCGCCGCCGATCCCGGAGAGCAGCAGACTCTCTGTGAGAAGCTGCCGAATCACGCGCCCGCGACCCGCCCCCATGCTGAGGCGCACCGCCATTTCGCGCGTCCGCGCCGAGGCCCGCGCGAGCAGGAGATTCGCGATGTTCGCGCAGGCGATCGCGAGGATCAAACCGACCAGCGCCAGCAGCAGATACAACGGTTTCGCGTACATCCGCCGCAGGCTGTCCAGGCCACCCGCACTTTCCTTGACGACCAGCGTCGGCAGCTCCTCCCTCGGACGCTTGGGATCCGTCGATGCCCTCCATGTGAGGAAGGCCGGACCGAGTGCGGCCTGCGCCTGTGCCGCGGTCACGCCTGGACGCAGCCTCGCCATCGGCACGACCCAGTCGTAACCTGGATTGGCGTATAACTCGGCCAAGCGCGCGTTCTTATCCTCCGCCAGCAGCAGCATATTGGCGCGCATGGGCACATACACTGCCGGCAGCGCGTTCGGATCCGCACCGAAGAACTCAGGAGGCGTGACGCCGACGACGGTGAAGGGGATGTTGTCGAGGAGAATCGATTGTCCTGGTGCGGTCGCCGGACCGCCGAAGCGCGCCTCGCTCAGCGCGTAGCTAATGACCGCCACCGCCGCGGCCCCGGCGCGATCGTCGTCTGGAGCGATCAGCCGTCCCGATGCTGGCAGCACGCCGAGACCGCTGAAGTAATTCCCCGAGACGTACTCGCCATTGACGATCGCGGCCTGGTTGTTGACGGCAAGGTGGAGGTCGCCTGCGCCCTGGTATCCAAAGACCGTCGTGAACACAGGCGTATCGCGCTGGAGGAACTCGAAGGCCGGATACGAGAAGATCCCGCCGACCCATCCGCCGTCGGGATCCACGTAGTTGACGTTGTGCCGGTTCGAGCCGTGCATCTCCCGCTTCGGGGTGTGCCACGCCAGCGTCACGAGCGATTGAGGATGCGACACCGGCAGGGAACGCATCAGCATCGCGTCCATGAAGCTGAAGATCGCGGTGTTCGCACCGATCCCGAGCGCGAGCGACAGGATCGCGAGCGCGCTGAACGCTTTGTTCGTCACGAGGACGCGCAGGCCGTAACGCACGTCCTGCCCGAGCTGTTCCAGCAGGGTCCAGCCCCAGGCCGCGCGCGTGTCCTCGCGAACGATCGCGAGATTGCCCAGGTCGAGGCGAGCCGCGCGACGTGCGTCCTCGATCGGCACACCGTCGGCCGTACGGTCCTCCATTTCCTCGTCGAGGTGGAACTGCAGTTCTTCCTGGAGCTCCGCTTCCTTCCGATTGCGCCTCACCAGCCAGATCAACTTGCGCAGGAACGACATGACATCTACTCCGCGGGATTGAGAACCAATCCCATGGCGCGCGCGAACGTCTGCCACCGCGACTGTTCGCTTTCGAGCTCGCGACGCCCCAAGGCCGTCAGGCGATAGTAGCGAGCCCGCTTTCCTTTGTCCGAGAGCGCCCACTCGGCGGCGACCCACCCTTTGGCTTCCAGCCGGTGAAGCGCCGGGTACAGCGATCCGGTTTCCACGTGCAGGAGGTCTTGAGATGTTTGCCGGATGTGCTTGGCAATCGCGTGGCCGTGGCGCGGACCGGCCGACAACGTCCGCAGCAGCAGCAAATCGAGCGTGCCCTGCAAGAGATCGACGCGCGACTGGCCCTTTCGGCTCATACCGTAGGCATCCTACACAACCATGCGTAGTGTGTCTACACAATATTGGGGAGCGTAGGCACTGCTCGACGCCACGCCGGCGTCAGCTCGTTCTGCCCGCTATTGGCCCTTCACCCACGACGCGACGATGTCGGCGACGTCGTCGAGGACGCGTTTACCCTGCGGACCCCGCACCGTCAGCGAATGATCCCCGCGGTCAACGACGTGCAGCGTGACGCGCGCAACCATCGTTGTGATGACTGGCCGCAGCTCGTCTGGTGTGCCGAATGTGTCTCGCTCGCCCTGCACGATCAATAGCGGCGCCACGATCGACGGCAGGTGCGCGGTGCGTGGCTGGTCAGGTCTTCCTGGCGGGTGGAGTGGATAGCCGAACACGACGATCCCCTTCAGGGACTCGAGCCGCTGCGCGCCGAGGTGTGTGGCCATCCGACCACCCATCGACTTCCCACCGATGAACAAGGGCAAGCCGGGCGCCGATTCTCGTGCCGCGGCGATGACGTCGCGAAACGCCGACTCGAGTACGGGTGCGCGATCGGGAGCCTTACGGCGTTCGCGCATGTAGGGAAAATCAAAGGTGACGACCGCGATGCCCCTGGCCGCGAGTGCCTGCGCCACGCCGACCATGAAGGGATGCTTCTGCCCCGCCCCAGCGCCATGCGCCAGTACCACCATCGCGTGTGCCGGCTGCGCGGCCGGATACGCGGTCGCCCCGAGTTCGGTCAGCGTCATCCCACAGCCTTACTGTTGCAGCTCGCGCAGAAACCGACGGATTCGGTCGGCGTTACGCCCCGCATCGCTGACGCCGCTGCGCGACACCGATCGCACGTCGACCCGCGTGCCCGAGCCCCATGCCGTCAACCGCACCGCCACGTCATCGACGAACCCGAACCAGCGGGTCGTGTCCGTGGCTTCAATCCGTCCCGACGACTTGTCCGCCGTGACGATCTCCCATCGTTGTGATTGCGCCACCGCGAGCGCGCGATCGAAGGTCTGGTCGGGCGGCGTTTTCACGGTGATCGGCGCGAGGTCGGCGTAGCCCTCGCGTTGGAGGGCGGCGAGCTGCGGAGGCCGATCGAGCTTGTTCGGCGCGTCGGCGCGGTGCGCCACGACCGCCGAGAACGTCGGCGGATTCTCGAGGTCGGTGGTGATGTCGTGAATGGCCGGGGCGTTGACGACGCGCCGGTACTCGCCGAATCCAATCGCGAAACCGCTCAGACCAGCGATCAGGGCCATCGCCGCGATCGCCAGTCGCAGCCACGCACGGCTGCGGTACGCCAGCATGGCGACGACCACTGCCCCGAGCGCGACCGCGCCTCCCGCGTGCCCCGCCCACTGCACGATCGCCAACGCCGTGTCGAGCGAGAGGCCAGCCCGATGCAATGGCCCAGCGAGGCCGAGCACAGCCAGCGCGAGGGCGGCGGCCCCGAGCACGATCGACGGAATCAGCATCGCCGACGGGAATTGTACCTGGACGGCTCACCGCCGAGCACTTTGCCTCGCGCGCGCAGCGCGCGCCCGCACGTCCCGGGCATCGCGAGGGCCTGCACCTCGCGAGCGTTCGCGAGCGCCCGCACCTGCGATCGCGCCGTAGCCGCAGGCGAAGGCGGAGAGCTCTTACTCCGCGTACGGCTGACGCAAGTGGACCGGCTTCGACCTCGCGCGGATGCGCAGGTTGATCATCTCGACGAAGACCGAGAACCCCATCGCGAAGTAGATGTATCCCTTCGGAATGTGCTGATCGAGCCCCTCGGCGATGAGCGACACGCCGATGAGCAACAGGAAGCTCAGCGCCAGCATCTTCACCGTGGGGTGCCGGTCGACGAAGTCACTGATCGCCCCCGCCGACACGAGCATCACCCCCACCGCCAATATGACGGCGATCACCATCACAGCGAGGTCTTCCGCCATCCCGACCGCCGTGATGACGGAATCCAGCGAGAAGATGATGTCGAGCAGCAGAATCTGCACGATGACCCCGGCAAAGGACGCGGCGACGCGCGTGGTGCCCTCGCCTTCGTCGCCTTCCAGCTTCTCGTGAATTTCGCGCGTGCTCTTGGCGATGAGGAACAGTCCGCCGATCAGCAGAATCAGATCGCGGCCCGAGATCTCCTGACTCAACACCGTGAAGAGCGGCGCCGTCAGACGGATCACCCAGGTGATCGACCACAGCAAGGCGATCCGGATGAACATCGCGAGCGACAAGCCGATGCGTCGCGCGCGCCCGCGCTCCTGCTGGCGCAGCTTCCCCGCCAGAATCGAGATGAAGACGATGTTGTCGATGCCGAGGACGATCTCGAGAATCGTCAGCGTCGCGAGCGCGATCCATCCCTCGGCGCTGGCAGTCCAGTGGAAGGAATTACCGAGCCAATCGAACATGGCCAGCCTTCAGGCGCGCGGCGTGAGCGCCGCAACCTCGGCGACGCTCGCGAGGGGACCCCACGTGTCGGGGTCCTGCCAGATCAATGTCGACAGATACAGCGCCACGTCTTCGGTGGGATACGTCTTGCCGAGCGCGCTGGCGGCTTCGGCGAGTCGCTCCGGGGACGGCGGCTGCAGATTGTCCTCGGCGATCAGGCCGTTCTCGTGGGGAATGCCCAACGCGTCGAGGAAGCTCGCCATCATCGGGCGTTTGTGTGTGAGGTGAAATGCGACCAGCAGTCGCGCGGCCACGATCTCCGACATCCCCGCCAGCGACGTCAAATGGCGTGCCTTCTTGTCGCGCGGCATCGCCTGGACGCTCTTCAGCCGGAACTTGATGCGCTGTGCGATCACGGCGATGGCTTCCGCCTGTTCGGCGGCGGCGTTCTCGTCCTGCCAGAACGCGTCAGCCGCTTCCAGCTTTCGTTCGGGAGAGAGTCGTTTCCACAACTGCGAGGGTCTCGGAATATCGGGTACGTCGGCCATGTCTAATGGACTGTATCAACTGCAAGCGTACCGCACCCAACGAGCCTCGACCGCGAGCTGCCGGCCGCGACAGCGGAGCGGCCGGTCCCGATTTGGGAACTACGCTCCACTGGATACGGTAAGTCGATACGTTAACATAGCGCGCATGCCCAAACTGTCGGTCGAAGGCTTCCCCACTGTTGATGTCGAGTCCGGCAAGCGACTGGTGCTCGCAATCGAGCAGGACGCCGGTGTCGACGTCCTGCACGCATGCGGCGGCAACGCGCGCTGCACCACGTGCCGCGTCGAGTTCATCAGTGGCGAACCGCCGCGTATGACGATGGCCGAGAAGACGCGGCTGGAAGAGAAGGGGCTGACGGGTGTGCGGCTGTCGTGTCAAATCGCGATCGACCACGACATGGCCGTTCGCGCGATCAGCCGGCTTGCCGGCAGCGGCCGGCCGGATCCGGGCAAGACGCCCGAGTCGACGATCCAGCCGCCGCCGCAGTGGGTGTGACGGAAGTTATTCGATGGAGATCTTCCGCAACAGCTGGAAGTCCGACAGCATCTTGCCGGCGCCGAGCACGACTGCCGAAAGCGGATCCTCGGCCACCTGCACGGGAAGGCCGGTCTCGTAGCGTAGCCGCTCGTCGAGGTTCTGCAACAGCGCGCCGCCGCCGCTGAGGACGATGCCGCGATCGCAGACGTCGGCCGAGAGC
>Ga0111539_10006793_pt1 | contig 14722 bp, 14 predicted proteins | sample RhiMethybrSRZTD1_FD_79667 | JGI IMG/M metagenome (GOLD analysis project Ga0111539, IMG submission 79667) | Populus rhizosphere microbial communities from Tennessee, USA - Rhizosphere MetaG P. TD hybrid SRZTD1 (version 2) (version 2) | ecosystem: Host-associated > Plants > Roots > Rhizosphere >... | reverse complement strand
TCAAGCTCGGGTCGACGACCTCGGGGGCGACGTGGTCGCCGGTCTGGATCTCGTACGGCTACAACAACCGCACCCAGATGCTCCGCATCCCGGGCCCTGGACGGGTCGAGGACAGGACGATCGACGGCTCGTGCAACCCGTACCTCGCGGCCACGGCGGTCCTCGCCGCCGGGCTCGACGGGATCGAGCGGAAGCTCGACCCGGGGGAGCCGAACACCGAGAACCTCTACACCGTCTCGATCGACGAGCTGCGCTCACGCGGGCTCGAGGCGCTGCCGGCAACGCTGGCCGAGGCGGTCGGAGAGCTCGAGGGCGACGACGTCCTTCGCGCGGCGCTCGGCCGCGGGCGCGACGAGGACGTCGTCGACTGGATCGCCCGCATCAAGCGCGACGAGTGGCACCGCTACCACGAGCAGGTGACCGACTGGGAGCATCGGGAGTACCTCACCCGGTTCTGAGGGGCCTCGCGGCCGGTATGTGAAGTTCGCACACACGAGCGGGCGATTTTCTAGCGTCTCCTGCCCGCAGAGCGGGAATCGCATGGCTGTACCCTCCACCTCGTGTGCGGAATCGTGGGGGTGTTCGCGAAGTCCGAAGAGGTCGAGGCGCGGCTCGGGGCCGACCTGGCCGCCATGCTCGTGCAGCTCTCCGACCGCGGGCCGGACAGCGCCGGGGTCGCGTTCTATCGCGACGAGGCGCCTCCGAGGTCGACGAAGGTCACGCTCTACTCGGCCGACCCCGGGGAGGACTGGGGCGTGGTCGCGGCGGCGCTCCGCGAGGCGCTCGGCGGGGCCGGGGAGCCCGCCGTGCGGGCGACGCATGCGTGCATCGTCGTCGAGGCGGACGCGGAGGAGGTCGAGCGCTGGGCGGTCGACGCGCGCCCCGACCTGCGCGTGATGAGCGCCGGGAGCGTGATCGAGGTCTACAAGGAGGTCGGCCGCCCGGAGGCGTTCGCGCGGCAGTTCGCGCTCGACGACGTCCGCGGCACGCACGCCCTCGGGCATACGCGGATGGCGACCGAGAGTCGCGTGACGACCGAGGCGTCGCACCCCTTCTCCACCGGCCTCGACGTCTGCCTCGTGCACAACGGGTCGCTCTCGAATCACAACCGGCTCCGGCTGGCGCTCCGCCGCGAGGGGATCCCGTTCCGGACGGACAACGACACGGAGGTGGCGGCCGGCTACCTCGCCTGGCGCATGCGCGAGGGCGCCACGCTGGAACAGGCGCTCGAGGGCTGTCTCGACGACCTCGACGGCTTCTACACGTTCCTGGTCGGCACCGCCGACGGCTTCGCCGTGCTCCGCGACCCGATCGCGTGCAAGCCGGCCGTGCTCGCGGAGACGGACGACTGGGTCGCGATGGCGTCGGAGTACCGTGCGATCGCCGTCCTGCCGGGAGCCGAGGACGCGCGCGTCTGGGAGCCGAGCCCCGGCGTCGTGTACGCCTGGGAGCGCGTCGCGGCGTGACCGCGGTCGCCGCATCGCCGCCCGTCGGGGCGGTCGAGACCGTCGACCTCGCCGTCACCCCGCTCCGCGAGCTGAACCAGCGGCTGCACCATCTGGCCCGCGACGACACGGGCCCCGGGCACTGGCGCGTGCTCCACCCGAACGGCGCCCATGCGCTCGCGTGCGGTCTCGACGCCGACGTCGTCGTCGAGATCGAGGGCCACGCGGGCTACTACTGCGCGGGCATGAACAAGCGCGCGACCGTGCGCGTGCGCGGAAGCGCGGGCACGGGCGTGGCCGAGAACATGATGTCGGGACGTGTCGTCGTCGAGGGCAACGCCAGCCAGTCGGCCGCCGCGACCGCCCACGGCGGCCTTCTCGTCGTCCACGGCGACGCTGCGGCGCGGTGCGCGATCTCGCTCAAGGGCGCGGACGTCGTCGTCCGCGGCTCGGTGGGGCACATGAGCGCGTTCATGGCCCAGACGGGCAGGCTCGTGGTGTGCGGTGACGCCGGAGAGGCGCTCGGGGACTCGATCTACGAGGCAAGGCTCTACGTCGCCGGCGACGTCGACGGGCTCGGGGCGGACTGCGTCGAGAAGGAGATGCGCGCCGAGCACGTCCACGAGGTCCGGGAGCTCCTGGAGCGAGCGCAGATCGACGGCGTCGACCCCGCCGCCTTCAGGCGCTACGGCTCGGAGCGACGGCTCTACACCTTCAAGGTCGACAACGCGTACTGATGGCCGCAGCCGAGCCGTCCCTCACCCACGCCCAGCGCGGGCTCCGCGAGTCGGCACTCTACGACCGCGCGACGATCGCGGAGATCCAGCGCGCCGCACGGGAGGGGATCTACGACATCCGGGGCTTCGGGGCGAAGCGGCGGCTGCCGCACTTCGACGACCTCCTCGTGCTCGGCGCGAGCATCTCCCGCTACCCGCTCGAGGGGTATCGCGAGCGCTGCGCGACGAACGTCACGCTCGGCACCCGGTTCGCGAAGAAGCCCCTCGAGCTCCGCATCCCGATCACGATCGCGGGCATGAGCTTCGGGGCGCTCTCGGCGCCCGCGAAGGAGGCGCTCGGCCGTGGGGCGACAGAGGTCGGGACATCGACCACGACGGGGGACGGCGGCATGACGCCCGAGGAGCGGGAGCACTCGGAGACGCTCGTCTACCAGCTTCTTCCCTCTCGCTACGGGATGAATCCGGACGACCTGCGGCGGGCCGATGCGATCGAGGTCGTCGTCGGCCAGGGGGCGAAGCCGGGGGGCGGGGGCATGCTGCTCGGCCACAAGATCTCGGACCGCGTCGCCGAGATGCGCGACCTTCCGAAGGGGATCGACCAGCGGAGCGCGTCGCGCCATCCCGACTGGACGGGCCCGGACGACCTCGAGATCAAGCTGCACGAGCTCCGCGAGATCACCGACTGGGAGAAGCCGATCTTCGTGAAGGTCGGCGCGACGCGGACGTACTACGACGTCCAGCTCGCGGTCAAGTCGGGCGCCGACGTCATCGTCGTCGACGGCATGCAGGGCGGGACTGCCGCGACGCAGGACGTCTTCATCGAGCACGTCGGCATCCCGACGCTCCCCGCCGTGAAGCTCGCGGTCGACGCGCTGCAGGAGCTCGGGATGCACCGCCAGGTGCAGCTCGTGGTCTCCGGCGGGATCCGGACGGGAGCCGACGTCGCGAAAGCGCTCGCGCTCGGCGCGGATGCCGTCTCGATCGGCGTCGCCGCGCTCGTCGCCCTCGGCGACAACGCGCCGGAGCTCGAGGACGAGTACCGGGCGATCGGCAGCGCCGCGGGCTTCTACGACGACTGGCAAGCGGGTCGCGATCCTGCGGGGATCTCGACCCAGGACGACGAGCTCGCAGGGCGCTTCGACCCGATCCTGGGGGGACGCCGCCTGGCGAACTACCTTCGCGTCCTCACGCTCGAGACGCAGACGCTCGCGCGGGCGTGCGGAAAGTCGCACGTCCACAACCTGGAGCCGGAGGATCTCGTCGCGCTGACCATCGAGGCGTCGCTGATGACCGGCGTGCCGCTCGCCGGGATGCAGCGCTCGCTCGTCGACGAGATCGCCGAGCGTGTCGCTGCTCGCCTTCGCGACTGACGCAGCTTCCCCCGTCCGGGGCATCCCGTTGCGGATCGGCGCCAATACCTTCCGTCCATGCGCCTGCTGCTCGTCCTCGCCGCGCTCGTAGCCGTCGCGGCGGCGCTCCACGTCGCGATGCCCGCCTCGGCGGCGTCGTCACCGGGCTACGGCGCGCCGTCTTGCCTCCGTGGCAACTGGGTCGCGACCCAGGGTGAGACACGCCGCGTGCTCAGCTCACTGGTCGGGAGCGGGCTCTTCACCGCGTACGGCCGCCTCTACATGACGTTCCGCGGCGGCGCGTTCCAGTACGGGTCGACGGGGCTGGTGCTCGAGTCGAACATCGGGGACGCGGCGATGACCGCGCGGGCGCGGTTCTTCAGCCTGGCGCCCTACAGCGCGCGGCCGGGCCTCCTGGTTCTCCGCTCCGGCGAGGCGACGATCGAGTACGGGCCGATGAGCGGGACGAAGGACGGACGCACCTACACGGTGCCGGGCCCGCCGACCCGGACGACGCCCAACCCGGGCGGCTCGACGCCCTTCCAGTGCCGGGGGAACACCCTCAAGGTGCGGCTCCCGCGGATCGCGTCGCTCAACTGGGTCACGCTGCACCGCGGCTCGGTCTAGCGCAGCTCAGCCGGTATCACGCCGTCCCACCCGAGCCCGAGCGAGATCGCGCGTGTCCGCTCGAGAAGCGGAGCGACCGCCGCGTCCACCTCGGCGCGGCCGAACCGTGCGGTCGGGCCCTGGAGCGCGACGATCGCGGCGAGAACGCCTGTCGACGACCACACCGGCGCCGCGACGGCGGCAAGGCCCGGCTCGCGCTCCTCGAAGGCGTCCGCATACCCCTGCGCGCGGACGCGCGCGATCTCCGCCGCGAGCGCCTTCCCGCTCGTGATCGTGCGGGGCGTGTACGCAAGGAGCGGGGGACGCGGGAGCGGGCGGTCGGTGAACGCGAGCATCACCTTCCCCGCCGATGTCGCGTGTGCGATGGACGGTCGCCCGAGCTGCGTCACGTGCTGGATGAAGTGGGCGCTCGGGGCGAAGTCGACGGTGACGGCGTCCTCCTCGCCCGGGACGTGGAGCGTCGCCGTCTCGCCGGTGACCCGCACGAGCTCCTCGAGGTGCGGTCGCGCGACACGCCGAACATCGAGGCGCGCGAGCACGGCGTTCGCGAGCCGAACCACGTGGATGCCGAGCCGGTAGCGGCCCGACTCCGCGTCCTGCTCGACGAGGCCGGTCGAGGCGAGCGTCCCGAGCTGGCGCGACACGGTGCTCGGGGGGAGGCCCGTTCTTCGGGCGAGCTCGTTCGTCCCGATCTCACCTGCGTCGGCGAGGGCGTCGAGAATCGCGACCGCGCGGTTCGAGGCCTCGATCCGGCCGCTCGACGGTTGACGGGGACGTGCCACGATGATTGGATCTTCGTTGCGAACGGTGAGATGCCGTTGCGCTAGACGGAACATACAGGATGTCGCTGCTCGTCACGTGCCCGAACTGCGGTCCCCGCGAGGTGCAGGAGCTGCGCTGCGCCGGCGAGTCCACCCGGCGGCCGCAGTCGACGCCGACGCAGCGCGAGCTCAACGACTACCTCTACGTCCGCGACAACGAGTGGGGCGTCCACCGTGAGTGGTGGTTCTGCCGCGTGTGCGAGGAGTGGTTCCTCGCCGAGCGGCACACGTACACCAACGAGGTGAGCCGCACCTGGCACCCGGAGCCGGCGTGACGCGCCTCGACCCGCATCCGGGCGAGCTCATCGACCGCTCGACGGAGCTCACGTTCACGTTCGACGGGAAGCCGGTCGGTGCCTTCGCCGGCGACACGATCGGCTCGGCGCTCTACGCGTCGGGCCGGCGGACCTTCTCGCGCAGCTTCAAGTACCACCGCCCGCGCGGCCTGCAGTGCTGCTCGGGGCACTGCGCGAACTGCCAGATGACGGTCGACGGGCAGCCAAACGTTCGCGTCTGCGTGACGCCCGTCCGCGAGGGAGCGGTCGTGATCGGCCAGAACTATCGCGGCTCGCTCGACCGCGACCTGATGCGCGTGACCGACAAGCTCGGCGGCCCGTTCACGCCTCCCGGCTTCTACTACAAGACGTTCATCCGACCACGGAAGCTGTGGCCGCTGTACGAGAAGGTTCTTCGCGGCGTCGCAGGGCTCGGGAAGCTCGATCCGAACGGCGCTCGCGGCGGGCGGGTCGAGGTCGTCCACGAGCACGCCGAGGTCGTCGTCATCGGCGGCGGGGAGTCCGGGCTCGAGGCGGCGATCGCGGCCGCGGCGCGTGGCGACCGCGTGATCGTCGTGGACGAGGGTCCGGCGGTCGGCGGCGCGCTGCTCGCCGACCGAGAGGGTCACGCACGGGCAGCCGAGCTCCGGCAGCGTGCCGACGAGGCAGGCGTCGAGGTGCTCGCGCCCGCGATCGCGATCGGTCTCTTCGAGGAAGGCTTCGTCCCGGTCGCGCACGGGGACACGCTCGTGAAGATCCGCGCCTCGCGGGTCGTCGTCGCGGCGGGCGCGATGGAGCAGCCGCTCGTCTTCCCCGGCAACGATCTCGTCGGCGTCATGCTCGCCGACGGCGTGCGGCGCCTCGTCAACCTCTGGTCGATCAAGCCGGCCGAGCGCGCGTTCGTCGTCGCCGCGGACGACCGCGGGCTCGGCGCCGCGGCGGACCTCGAGGCCGCGGGCATCGACGTCGTCGGCGTCCTCGACCTGCGCCAGGGTCAGCCGCCGAACATCGAGGCGCGCGGCAGGCGCTCGCGCGTCGAGGCGTTCGCCGTCAACGGGCAGGTCACCCACTGCGACCTCGTCGTCATGTCCGGGAGCCCGCAGCCGAACTACAAGCTCCTCGCGCAGGCCGGCGCACGGGTCGTCTACGACGAGAGCCGGGGCGTCTTCGTGCCCACCGATCTGCCCCCGAACGTCGAGGCGGTCGGCGCCGCAGCCGGCGACGTCGGCGAGCCCGCCGTGCCGAGCCCCGTGCTCGGCCACCAGGGCGACAAGTGCTTCGTCTGCTTCTGCGAGGACCAGACGACGAAGGACCTGAAGTACGCGATCGCCGAGGGGTTCGACTCCATCGAGCTCTCCAAGCGATACACGACCGTGACGATGGGGCCGTGCCAGGGGCGCCTCTGCCACGTCAACTCGATCCGCGTCTACGCGAAGACCACGGGGCTCGACGAGAACACGATCGGGACGACGACCGCGCGGCCGCCGCACACGCCGGTGACGCTCGGCCTCCTCGCCGGTCGGCCGCAGGAGCCCGTGAAGCGGACCTCGCTCCACCATCGCCACGAGGAGCTCGGCGGGACGATGATGTGGACGGGCGCGTGGAAGCGCCCGCACTCGTACGGGCCCGACCCCGGCGCCGAGGCGAAGCACGTCCACGACGCGGTCGGCCTCATCGACGTCTCGACCCTCGGCAAGCTCCTCCTCACCGGGCCGGAGGCGGGGGCCTTCCTCGACCGCGTCTACCCGAACCGCTTCTCCGACCTGAAGGTCGGCCGGATCCGGTACGGCGTGCTCACCGGCGACGCGGGCCGGATCATGGACGACGGCACGGTCGCCCGGCTCGGCGACGAGACGTTCTACGTGACAACCACCTCGACCGGCGCGGACGCCGTCTACCAGTGGTTCACGTGGTGGAACGCGGTGTGGTTCATGGACGTGCGCTTCGTCCAGCTGACGGGAGGCGTCTCCGCGATCAACGTCGCAGGCCCGAAGGCCCGGGAGCTGATGGCTCGCGTCTCGGCGGACGACTTCTCCAACGAGGGCATCGCGTACCTCGACGCGAGGCACGTCCGCGTCGCCGGCGTGCCGTGCCTCGCGCTTCGCATCGGCTTCGTCGGCGAGCTCGGCTACGAGCTCCACTTCCCGAGCCCGCACGCCGAGCACGTATGGGACACGCTGCTCGAGCAGGGAGCGGACCTCGGCGCCGCGCCGTTCGGGCTCGAGCCGCAGCGGATCCTCCGGCTGGAGAAGGGGCACGTCATCGTCAGCCAGGACACCGACTCGGAGTCGAACCTCCTCGAGGCGGCGATGCCGTGGATCGTCAAGAACGACAAGGAGTTCGAGTGGGTCGGGAAATGGGCCACGCAGCAGGTCGCCGACCGCGGCCTGCGCTGGATGCTCGTCGGGTTCGAGAGCCCGAGCGGCGTCGTACCGGTCGAGGGCGCTCAGGTCGTCGTGCGCGGCGTCTCGTCCGGCCGCGTGACCTCCGTCCGTCACTCGGACGCGCTCGGGAAGGTGATCGGGCTCGCGATCGTCCCCAGCGAGCTCGCCGCCGAGGGCGCCCGCTTCCTCGTGCAGGTCGACGGGCGAGCAGTCGCGATGCGGGTGCATCTCGGCCCGTTCTTCGATCCGGCGGGCGAGAGGCTCAAGGCGTGACCGGCGTGCTCGAGTTCCTCTCGCCGTCGCTCGCGCGGGACGCGGACGGCTTCCATCCGGTTGCCCGCTCCGCGACCGAGAGGCTCTTCCGTCTGGCCGAGGCGACGTTCGCCGAGCGCGACGGCTGGCTCGTCGCAACGGCGGTGCCCGGGGAGGACGAGCACCGCGCCCGCGTCGGGATCGCCGACCTCTCGCACCTCGGCACGCTCGACCTCCGACCGGCGCCGACCACGGACGTCCAGGGCGACGGGGTGACGACCTACCGACTCTCGCCGCGGCGGGCGCTCGTGCTCTATCCGCACGCCGCGCGGTCGTCCGTCGGCGAGCAGGTCGCGGAGGGCGGGCTCGTCGTCGACGTGACGGCCGCCTTCACCGTCCTCGCCCTGACGGGGCCCGAGGCGCGGGCGCTCGTCGCCCGGCTGACGCACCTCCATCACTTCCCGTCCGGCGGGGAGGTCGCGCACGTCACCGGGCACGTGCTTCCCGCCGGCGGCGGGTACCGGATCCTGGTCGCGCAGGAGCACGGGCACTACGTCGCCGAGGTCGCGCTCGACTGCGCCCGCGCGCTCGGCGGCGGCCTCGTCGGCGTCGACGCGCTGCCGCCGGAGGAGCGGGCGTGAAGGACATCTTCCTGAGGAAGCGCGTGCTCCGGAGCCCCGACCGGCTGCAGCGGCACTACGACGTCGTCATCGTCGGCGGCGGCTCGCATGGCCTCTCGACCGCGTACTACCTCGCCAAGCACCACGGGATCACGAACGTCGCGATCCTCGAGAAGAGCTACATCGGCTCGGGCGCGGCCGGTCGGAACACGACGATCATCCGCGCGAACTACCGCACCCCCGAGGGCGCGGCGTTCTACAAGGAGAGCGTCCACCTCTACGAGACGCTCTCGGCCGAGCTCGACTTCAACCTCATGTTCTCGCAGCACGGGCACTTCACGCTCGCGCACTCGGACCGCTCGCTCGTCGTCCAGCACGAGCGGGCGGAGGTGAACAAGCTCCTCGGCATCTCGAGCCGCGTCGTCGGCCGCGACGAGGTGAAGGCGCTCTGCCCGCAGATCAACATCGGCGAGGACGTGACGTGGCCGATCCAGGGCGCGCTCTACCATCCCCCGGGCGGGATCATCCGGCACGACGCCGTCGTCTGGGGCTATGCGAAGCAGGTCGGCCGTGCGGGGATCGACATCCACCAGGGCGTCGAGGTCACCGGGTTCGACGTCCGCGACGGCCGGTGCCACGGGGTGCGGACGACGAAGGGCGACATCTCGTGCGGCGTCGTCCTCAGTGCGACGGCCGGCTGGTCGAGCCCCGTCGCGAAGCTCGCCGGCCTTCGGCTGCCCATCACGACCTCGATCCTGCAGGCCTTCGTGACCGAGCCCGTGAAGCCGTTTCTCGACAAGATCATCGTGTCGGCGCAGATGCACATCTACGTCTCGCAGACCGACCGCGGGGAGTTCCTGATCGGTGCCGAGGTCGAGCCGTACCCGACGTACTCGAACAAGGGCACGTTCCCGTTCGTGGAGTACGCCTCCCGGCACGTGCTCGAGCTCTTCCCGCAGCTCCACTCGACCCGGGTCCTCCGCCACTGGACGGGCCTCTGCGACATGAGCCCGGACTACAGCCCGATCATGGGCGCCACCGAGATCGACGGGTTCCTGGTCGACTGCGGGTGGGGCACGTACGGCTTCAAGGCGGCGCCGATCGTCGGCGTCACGCTCTCCGAGCTGATCGCGACCGGCAGGACGCCTGCCCTCATCGAGCCGTTCAGGCTCGACCGCTTCGCCACCGACACCCTCGTCTCCGAGCTCGCCGCGGCGGCCGTGAGCCACTGATGACGATGTTTGCCCGCGAAGCGGCAACCCGCAGGAGCGGATCCCCGCCGCTTGATCCCCGCCTTCGGCGGGGCAGACCCCTGAAGGCGCCCGCCGTCGCGGTCGCAACTGCAGCGGAACCGACACAGGAGGGCTGAACCGCATGCCGACGAGCCTCGAGATTGCCCAGGCCGCAACGCTCCGCCCCATCGCCGACGTCGCCACCGACGCGGGCATCGAGCCCGACGAGCTCGAGCAGTACGGTCGCTTCAAGGCGAAGGTCGACCTCTCGATCCTCGATCGGCTCGCCGATCGGCCCGACGGGAAGATCGTCAACGTGACCGCGATCACCCCGACCCCGGCAGGGGAGGGGAAGACGACGACCTCGGTGTCGCTGACGCAGGGCCTCGGCGCGCTCGGCAAGAAGCCGGTGCTCGCGATCCGCGAGGCGTCGCTCGGGCCCGTGTTCGGCGTAAAGGGCGGCGCTGCGGGCGGCGGCTACGCCCAGGTCGTCCCGATGGAGGACCTGAACCTCCACTTCACCGGCGACCTGCACGCGATCACCGCGGCGAACAACCTCCTCGCGGCGCTCCTCGACGCGCACCTGCTGCACGGGAACCAGCTCGGGATCGACCCCCTGACGATCTCCTGGCGCCGTTGCATGGACATGAACGACCGCTCGCTGCGCGACACGGTCACGGGGCTCGGCGGGCCGGTGAACGGCTACCCCCGGCAGACCGGGTTCGACATCACCGCCGCGAGCGAGGTGATGGGGCTCGTGGCCGTCGCGCGCGACCTGCACGACCTGCGCGAGCGCCTCGGCCGCATCACGATCGGCCGGACCTACGAGGGCGAGCCGATCACCGCCGAGCAGCTGAAGGCCGCCGGCTCGATGGCGGTCCTCCTCAAGGAGGTCATCAAGCCGAACCTCGTCCAGACGCTCGAGGGGCAGCCGGCCTTCGTCCACTGCGGGCCATTCGCGAACATCGCGCACGGGAACAACTCGCTCGTCGCCGACCGGGTCGGTCTCAAGCTCGGCGAGTACCTCGTGACCGAGTCGGGCTTCGCGTCAGACATGGGGATGGAGAAGTTCTTCGACATCACCTGCCGCATCGGCGGGCTGCGGCCGAGCGCCGTCGTGCTCGTCGCGACGGTTCGCGCGCTCAAGCACCACGGCGGCAACGTCGACGGCGGGATGGCGGAGATCGAGGGCGGCGCCGCGAACATGGCGCGCCACATCGGGATCGTCCGCCACTTCGGCCTGCAGGCGGTCGTCGGCGTGAACAAGTTCCCGACCGACACGCGCGCGGAGCTCGAGCTCGTCAAGCGGCTCGCCGTCGAGCACGGGGCCTACGCCGCGGAGGTGAACACGGCGTTCGAGCAGGGCGGGAAGGGGGCGACCGCGCTTGCCGAGGCGGTCGTCGCGGCGGCGGACGAGCCGTCCGAGTTCCACTTCGCCTACCCGTACGACGCGCCGATCGTCGAGAAGATCCGCGCGATCGCGACGAACGTCTACGGCGCCGACGGCGTCTTCCTCCTGAAGACCGCGAAGGACAAGGCGGCGGCGTTTGAGGCGGCGGGTCTCGGGCACCTGCCGATCTGCATGGCGAAGACGCATCTCTCCCTCTCCCACGACGCGACGCTCCTGAACGCGCCGACCGGCTTCACCGTCACGGTGCGCGACCTGCGCCCCTACACGGGCGCCGGCTGGATCGTCGCGCTCTGCGGCGACATGCAGACGATGCCCGGCCTGGGCAAGGCCCCCGCCGCCCACGCGATCGACGTCGACGCCGAGGGCAGCATCGTCGGCCTGTTCTGATCCGGTCGGCGAAGCGGAACCCCCCGCCTTCGGCTGGGCACACCCCTGAAGGCGTCCGCTGGCGCAGCCGCAAGTGCATCGCTCGGAGCAAAGCCCGGATTCCCGCTCGCGAAAGGCTTAGGCTCGTCCGGTGGATGCGCAGGACGTCCTCCTCGACGTCGGGCTGATCCTCCTCGCAGGGGTCGTCTCGACGCCGATCGCGGCGATCCTCCGGCTGCCGGTGATGGTCGTGCTCCTGGGCGCGGGCATCCTCATCGGGCCCTCGGTCACCGACCTCGTCGAGAACCCGGTCGACGGGCTCGGCGCCCAGCTCGTCTTCACCCTCGGCGTGTCGCTGATCCTCTTCCACGGTGGGCTCGGCATCTCGCTGCGCGTCATCTCGCGCACCGCGGTCGGGCTGGGACTGCTCGTGCTCCCGGGGATCCTCATCACCGCCCTCGTGGTCGCGCTCGTCGCGATGCCCGTCTTCTCGCTGTCCTTCTCGGTCGCGCTCCTCGTGGGCGCGACCCTCGCGGCGACCGACCCGGCGATCCTCATCCCGCTCTTCGACCGCCTCCGGCTGCGCCCGAAGGTCGCTCAGACGGTGATCGCGGAGTCGGCGGGCAACGACCCGACGGGCACCGTGCTCGCACTCACGGTCGCGGGCGTCGTCGAGGCGGGACACGTCGGCGCGACCGAGCCCCTGCAGGACTTCGTCCAGAACCTCGCGCTCGGGGCGGTCCTCGGGATCGGCGGCGGCTGCCTCCTCGCGCTCATGCTCTCGACGCGGACCGTGGGCATCTGGCGCGAGTCGCCGGCGACGGCGATCCTCGCGGTCGTCGCGTTGACCTACTTCACGACGGACGAGCTCGGCGGCTCCGCCTACCTGGCCGCCTTCGTCATGGGGCTCATCGTGGGCAACATGGAGGAGCTCGGGCTCGGGCACCACGCCGACCACCGCCGGCAGCTCGAGTCCTTCATGACCCAGACCTCCGAGATCGCCGTGCTCGCCGTGTTCGTCACGCTCGGGATCAACCTCCCGCTCGCCGCGCTCTGGGACAACCTCTGGGGCGGGCTCGTCGTGATGGTCGTCTTCCTGTTCGTCGCGCGGCCGCTCACCGTGCTCGCATGCCTGCTGCCCGACCGCCGAGGGCAGTGGACCCGGGAGGAGCTCGTGTTCCTCTCGTGGTGCCGGGAGACGGGCGTGGTGCCTGCAGCCGTGGCCGGGGTGCTGCTCGCACGCGATGTGGATGTGGCGGAGATCGTCGCCGCGATGGTCGCGCTCGCCGTCGTGACGACGCTGCTCGTCCAGGCGACGACCGCCGGCGCGCTCGCGCGACGCCTCGGGCTGGTCGAGCTGCCCGAGTACGTCGGCGCGGGTCGCTAGACGACGGTGACGTCCAGCCGGCGCTGCCCCGGGGCTGCGCAATAGGCGCGGCGCCGAAGGCGACGCCTTCCGGGGTGTGCCCCGCCCGAAGGCGGGGATCGAGCGGGCGGGATTCCGCTTCCGCGGAATCCCGCCCGCGGACTAGAACCCGAACGCCTTGAGCGCCCGGCGCTGCCAGTCCGGGTGCTTCGCGCAGCAGCCGGGGCAGGTGCAGACGCGTGCGTCGCGCACGGCGGGGTGATCGACGCTCGCCCCCGAGGGGAGCGGCGTCATGCCCCAGCTCGCGCTCGACAGCAGGCCGTGGGCCTGCTTCCGGCTGCAGATCACGCAGTGGAGATAGAGCGACATGGCGAAAGCTTCGACCCCGCTCGCCCCGGCGTCAACCCCAGGGGCCGATGAAGGGCCCGTCGAGGTCGGTGAGGAGGATGACCACCACGATCAGCGCGAAGAGCACCGAGACGACGAGCATCACCGGCGCGACCCGCGAGTCCTCCTTCTGGAGGGGCGGAAAGTCGATCTGCTTCCCTGCCATCGTTCCTCCTCTCTAGGCGCCGGGCGGCGGCGGGCCCATCGCTTGCCGGAGCATCGCGGCCTGGCGGTCGAGCTTGCCGGACTCCATCCGCACGAAGGCGATCAGCGCGCCGATCATCAGCAGGACGCCGAGGATCGTGAGGATGATCGTGCCCGTGTCGCCCTCGACTCCGAACGTCCAGAACGTCGTGATCTGCTCGCTCCACTCGTCGTACGGAAACGCATCGAACATCGGTCAGTCCCTCCTCACGTGCCTGCTCGGGTCGTGACGCGGCCGTTCGTCGCGGCCGCGTAGCCGTCGAGCAGGATCGGCCCTGCCTCGAGCTCCTCGCCGTCGGGGCCGAGGATCACCTCGGGCGCCCGCTCGAACTCGGGGTAGAAGTCCTGCTGGAACTCGGCCATGTCCATGCCCTCGAGCTCGACCTCGGGCGGGACGCGGAGCAGGTTCGCCTTACGCAGCACCCAGCTCGACACGTAGCCGGTGAGGAAGCCGAGTGGCAGGAACGTCATGATGCCGATCAGCTGGCCGCCGAAGGAGCTGTCGACGTTGTTGACGCCGGTCGGATAGCCGCCGGCGAAGATGCCGACGAGGAAGATGCCGTAGAAGCCCGAGAAGCCGTGCACGGCGACCGCTCCCACTGCATCGTCGATCCGAAGCTTCTTCTCGATCCAGTTCCCGACCCAGACGCACGCCATGCCGCCGCTGAACGAGAGCAGATAGGCGAGCGACGGGTGATAGACGTCCGCGCCCGCCGAGACGGAGATCACTCCGGCGAGCCCGCCCGAGAGCGTCCAGAAGGGGTCTCCCTTCGAGGCGAACCAGCCGCCCGTGAACCCACCGGCGAAGCCGAAGGTGATCACCATCGCGATCGTGCCGAGCGTCGTGGGGTTGAGGTAGATCGACAACCAGCCCGGGAATGCCGTCGACTGGATGACGAGGCACGCGGCGTAGAAGCCGTAGAAGCCGGTGAAGATGAGCATCAGCCCCATCAGCGTCATGTGCGTGTTGTGGGGTCTGAAGCCGCGCGCGCGCCCGACGACGTCGTACTTGCCGATGCGCGGGCCGAGGTTGAGCAGCACGCCCAGCGTGAACGCGCCGGCGACGCCGTGCACGACGGCGGATGCGATCGAGTCGTGGAAGCCGAAGCGGGTCGTCATCCATCCGCCGGCGCTCCATCCCCAGGCGGCGTCGAGGATCCAGACGCCCGAGCCGAGGATGACCGCGAAGATCAGGTAGGCGGAGAGCCGGACGCGCTCGATCAGGGCGCCCGAGAGAATCGAGGCC
>Ga0111539_10006791_pt1 | contig 14724 bp, 12 predicted proteins | sample RhiMethybrSRZTD1_FD_79667 | JGI IMG/M metagenome (GOLD analysis project Ga0111539, IMG submission 79667) | Populus rhizosphere microbial communities from Tennessee, USA - Rhizosphere MetaG P. TD hybrid SRZTD1 (version 2) (version 2) | ecosystem: Host-associated > Plants > Roots > Rhizosphere >... | reverse complement strand
CTCGGACCAGGCCCAGTCCAGTAGCGGTCCCAGGAGCCTACTCGCCGAGAACCTGAACCCTGAGCGCCCGCTGCCGCGGTCCGTCAAACTCCGCAAACAGAATGCTTTGAAATTGTCCTAACACCGGCTTCCCATCCACTACCGGAACCAGGACGCTTTGCCCCAGAAGCAGAGCTCGCAAGTGCGAGGCTGCATTCTTTCGGTCACAGTCCGAATATTCGGGCGAGTTATGGCGGTAGGGATAGCTGTCTTCCACAACCGTGCCAAGAAACTCCATGATGTCGTGACTCAGCGCGGACTGGCACTCGCTGACGAATACGGAAGCCGTCGTGTGCTGCGAGTAAACGCCCACCACTCCGTTTTGTATCCCCGCTTTGACTACTGCTTGTTTGAGGGAAGAAGTCAGATCCAATAGCTGCTGTTTGCTACGGGTTTCCACCAGGACTGTGTCGTTGATCGAACGCATCTTATTACGCTCCTTGTCGGCCTATAATGTACTTTGTAATACAAAGTTATGCGTTTGGCAATAGCGCTCTCGGAGCAGTCTCTGAAGCCGCGGGCGATCGGCACCTTTGGCACCTATTCGAACAGGCGATGCACAACAGCCTTATCCCCATGGTATCAACGGTGTTCGATCCTGCTTGCGGCGGGAAGAGGGACAAATGAGACGCATTTTTTTGGTGCAGTTCGCTTTCGTGATGGTCGTTTACTGTGCGACCGCGTTCGGTCAGAACCCCACGGCTTCGGTTACCGTCGATGTCAATGCTTCCAGGCGACCCATCGACCCGAGGGTTTACGGCATTGCTTATGGCACGACGACGCAGTTGACCGATCTTAATGTCCCCTTGAACCGTTATGGCGGGAACAACAGCAGCCGCTACAACTGGCAGTTGAATGCGGACAATCGGGCGCAGGACTGGTACTTCGAAAGCATTGGCGATTCCAGCAACGTCGCGGGTGAGCGCGGCGACACATTCATCTCCACGAGTCTTGCCGGGGGAGCACGGCCGATGATCACGGTCCCGATGATGGATTGGATCGCGCGTCTCGGCGCCAATCGCAGTAAGCTCGCCAGTTTCTCTCAGACAAAGTATGGCGCGCAGACGGGGAACGACGCCCAGTGGTTCCCGGATGCTGGTAACGGCATCCTCCAGTCGACGAATCAGCCGATTGTCGGAAATGATCCGACCGACGCCAACGCCGGGAACAATTCCGGTATTCAGCGCCAATGGGTACAGGCGATAGCCAATCGATGGGGCGCGGCATCCGCTTCGGCGCCTCGCTATTACATTCTCGACAATGAGCCAAGTATCTGGCATTCGACGCATCGTGATGTCCATCCCACGGGCGCGACGATGGAGGAAGTGCGCACTCGCATGCTGGACTACGCCTCGCAGATTCGTGCCGCGGATCCCGAAGCGAAGATCGTCGGCCCTGAAGAGTGGGGATGGAGCGGTTACCTTCTGAGCGGCTACGACCAGCAATATGGCAGCCAGCACGGTTGGAGCTTTATGCCGGATCGTTCGGCGCACGGCGGGACGGATTATCTGCCGTGGCTGTTGTCGCAGTTAAAGCTCGATGGGCGTCATCTGCTCGACATTTTCACCGTTCACTACTATCCGCAAGGGGGAGAGTTCAGCAACGATACCAGCGCCAGCATGCAACTCACTCGCAATCGATCGACGCGATCGCTCTGGGATCCGAACTACACGGATCCGACGTGGATCAACGACAAGGTCATGCTGATCCCTCGTTTGCGAAACTGGGTGAACGCGCACTACTACGCAGGCACGCCCATTGGAATCACGGAATACAACTGGGGGGCCGAAAACCATATCAATGGCGCGACAACTCAGGCGGACATCCTGGGAATCTTCGGTCGTGAAGGCCTCGACATAGCGGCCCGGTGGACAACGCCGGACGCATCGACGCCGACCTATAAAGCGATCAAGATGTATCGCAATTACGACGGGAACCGCTCGACCTTCGGCGACGTCAGCGTTGCTGCGGGCGGCCCGAATCCTGACAGCGTGGCGGTTTTTGCCGCCCAGCGAAGTTCGGATTCTGCGCTGACGTTGATGGTCATCAGCAAGTATTTGTCTGGCACGACGCCGGTTTCGATCGCTGTAAACAATTTCGCGGCGAGTGGCGTTGCCGAGGTGTATCAGTTGACCGCTGCAAATGCCATAGCGCACCTGGCAAATCTGAACGTGAACGGATCGACAGTGAGTTTCTCGGCTCCAGCCCAGAGCATCACGCTGCTGGTTCTTCCGGCAGGAACACCAAATACGTCCCCTGTAGCGGCCGCGTCTGCGACTCCGACGTCGGGAATTGTTCCTCTCACTGTCAGCTTCAGCTCTGCTGGATCCAATGATCCCGACGGATCCATTGCGAGCTACTCCTGGAACTTCGGTGACGGTACGGCCACAAGCAACGCCGCATCCCCTTCGCACATTTACAACAGCGCGGGGACATTCACTGCGACTCTGATTGTCACGGACAATCGGGGCGCCTCGGGTACGGCGACTGTGGGTATAGCGGTGAACCCGAATCCCAATTCGATCAACGCTCCCGGCAATCTGACCGGCAGCGCGGGGAAGGGTTCGGCGACACTGTCGTGGTCGGACAATTCCTCAAACGAGACCGGGTTCTACGTCGAAAGAGCTCCCTCTGGTTCTTCCAGTTTCACGCGCGTCGGCACTGTTGGAGCCAATGTGAGAACGTTTAAGGATACGGTTGCCCGCGGCAACTACGTATATCGGGTTCAGGCGTTCAACGGCGTGACGACGTCCGGATATTCCAATTCAGTGACCGTGCGCGTGAAATAACAGAGCTGGCAACAGGTTTTCATGCGCGTACTCCGCGGTTAAAAACGTGTTGCACTGATTGTTGACCCTCTCGCCTCAGGGCAGCTATGGCCGCAACAGCAGTTGCAGTTGTATAATCCCGCCGACATCCATCGGATCAACTCAGGGGAGGACGTTTTGCATGGCCTCACGGCAAACATCGTTGATTTCTGCATTGGCGCTCACACTAGGTGCAATGCTTGCCATCACACCGTTATTCGCACACCATTCAACCGCGATGTACGACATGAACAATCCCGTAACCGTTAATGGCGTCGTTAAGAGATTCGAGTGGACGAATCCGCATGCTTTCGTCTACCTCGAGGTTAAGGATGCGAAAGGCGCGATGGTCGAATGGGAAGTCGAGATGATGAGCTTGAATCATCTTCGATCGTATGGCTGGACGCGAAACACCATCAAGGCCGGTGACGTGATTTCAGCGACCGGAGGAGCTGCCAAGAACGGATCCCCATCGATGATCAGCTCTTACATGAAGCTTTCTGACGGCCGGCAGATCAAGTCTTAGGAGGCGCGATGAAAACTACACTCGCAATGGTTATCGGTTGCTTGATCGCGGTGACTCTCCTGGCGCAAGCGCCTCAGGCGCCGGCCAATCCGCCTGCTGCGGCTTCTCCTACACCGGCTTCTCCTGCTGCTCCTGGCGCCACGCCTGCCGGCTTTACCGGCTCGGCTTACGCAAAGGCCCGTGAGATACCGGCGAGAATTGTTGATTTCAAGGTCGAGCCTGCGTCAGTTCGGCCCGGGCAGACAGTGACAATGCAGTGGCTTGCGGAGAACCCCGTAGGTGAGGTCACAATTTCACCGGACCCTGGGCGTGTGATGCCTCGCGGGAGCCGGAAACTGACTCCGCCCGCAACCACCACATACACGCTGACTGTGCGTGGACCTGGCGACCAGGTCCTGACGCGGTCCGTGACGGTCAACGTGGCGGGAACTACCGCCGTGGATGCCAAAACAGCGGCAGCGAACGTCAGAAAGCCTGTGCCGCGAACAGCCGATGGGAAGCCCGATTTTACCGGCGTCTACGGTGGCGGTGGAGGTGGAGGACGCGGTGGGGCAGCGGCGGCGGGGCCAGTCCTCAAAGCCGGTGCAGAAAAATACCGTATTGTCCGGGAAGCGACCGATACGGGTGCGACGGCGAACTGTATGCCGCTGATCCCCCCGCAATCCTGGGGCGTCCCGTATCAGTTCCAGATTCTGCAGGGCTCGGGTTACGTGGCAATCTTTCATGAGTATCCGGGAACGTTCCGCATCATCCCCACTGACGGCACACCGCATCAGGTGGATCCCGATCCCAGCTGGCTCGGCGATTCCGTGGGGTATTGGGACGGCGATACGCTCGTTGTCGATACAATCGGTTTCAATGAGAAGACGGAGCTGCAAGGCTACCGCCATACCGAGAGCCTGCATATGGTGGAACGCTTCCGTCGAATGGACTTCGACACCATTCAGTACGAAGCCACGATCGAAGATCCCAATGTTTTCGAAAAGCCATGGACGATCACTCGATCTTTCACATTTCGTCCGGACTTGAAGAGGATCGACGAGTTCATTTGCGAAAACAATCGCGACTACAAGCCGTTATTCGGAACGAAATAAGGCGTGGGGGAACCCGAGGGTAGTAAGGAGGCCGCCGAAGGCGGTGTACCAAAGCAATCCCGAGGGTGGGCCCCACGCTCAGACGCGTGGGGGAACCCGAGGGTAGTAAGGAGGCCGCCGAAGGCGGTGTACCAAAGCAATCCCGAGGGTGGGCCCCACGCTAAGACGCGGAGGGTGGGCGCGACGCTTAGAAAAATAATCGTCTCTAAGGGTTCTCAAATGAGTGAACACACCTGGTGGGAAACAATAAAAGCTGAAGGTCAGGAGTTATTGAACAAGCTCGAAGGCTTGATTCGCGAAGGGAATGTCCGGCGGGTCGTGATCAAGCAGGGGGATCGGGTGATCGCCGAGTTTCCGCTGATGGTGGGCGTGGTAGGCGCAGTGGTGGCTCCTGTACTTGCCGCTATCGGAGCAATTGTGGCGCTGGCAAAAGACTGCAAGATCGAAGTCGAGCGCGTGAATCGTTAAGTGCCCGAGCAGTTTCCACTCTGACTCTTCCTTGTTGCTGCGATCGTCTCCACAAGAATCTTGACCTGCGGTTGATCCAGCAAACTCGCGACCTTCTGAGTGGTTTGCGCCTCAAGCGGAGTGGTTTTCGCCTGGTAGGGTTCGCCCCTGGCTTCGATGATCATCAGCGTTCGAAGGCGGCTTTCGCGCGCAAAGAGTTCTTCGGTTTGTCTCTTCTGCTCGACTGTCAGCGGTACGCCGGCGGTCTCAAGGTTGCGCTCCAGAAGACTCGACTTTGAAATTCGGAGTTGCTCGCTTTGATATTTCCGCAGGGTTGCCTGCTGGTCGAGTCGAAGTCCTGCAACCACCTTGTCTACCAACTGCGCCGACATCCTGCAGATTGCTGCCGCGTGTTCTGGCCTGGCGCGAACCGTGCCTTGACCGCGCCGGCCTCGTGCGGGCGTTTGTGCGGCTAGCGCCGATTCGAGGGATTCGCCGAACCGTTTCTCGAACGTCTTGGCCATCGCCTTGACTTCCTTGTCATACAATTTCTTCAGAGCTTTTTGCTGCTTTGAATCCATCGGCGTCGCGTTGGCCTTCTTCAGCCAGTTGCGGATATCTGCAAGGACATCACGTTCTGGAACAGTTGGCGCCGCGGGAAAGGGTTCATTGCTAAAGAAATCGTCGTTGTCATTGCTCGGACCCGGACCCGAATCGAAATCATCCTGTGCAAGCGCAGATGTGGCGAATAGTGCCACGGCAAGTGCCCACGTCAGTCGGCGAGACAGTCCTTTGTTTAATCGAAGCTCCATGACGAAGAGTGACAATCTTAGCACGGCGCATCGACGAGCCTTTGAGGATCTGGGGGACAGAAAAAATGTTCGTTGTTCAATGTTCAATTGTCGTTTGTCATCGGTGGTTGCGCTTCGCGCGATTTTTTCTTAAAGACGCCGCGCCGAAGGCGCATCCGAAAATGACAAACGACAATTGAACATTGAACAACGAACATTTTTCCCGTCCCCCAGACGGCTACCGGAGCAAGGCCTGCCGTACGGCGTCCGCGGCCTCGGAGTGCGGATTGACTTCGAGAGACCGCTGGAAGTACTTCTTCGATGCGAGAGTGTCTCCGGCCGTTCGTGAAATGACTCCGGCGTGGTAGAGGGACATCGCATCCTCAATTCCCACTTCGAGAGCGGATTTCATGGCCGCTTGCGCCTGGTTCGTCATTCCATTGGCGTGAAGCGCCCATGCATACGCTTCGAGAGTTGGCGAATCGTGGCGCCGCGCAGTCTCCATTCGAGCGATGCGAAGAGCTTCCGACGGATTGTCTGCCACGTCGGCAAAGTAATAGACCAATTCGCGGTTGGAATTGTCTGTCACTATCGACTCCGCCAGTGCCTTCTGTTCGAATTCGGAGAATGCTTTCATGCACTCTTCCGTTCTGCCGGCCCGTTCAAGGGACTTTGCAAGCAGGTAAAGATTCTCGGGATGGGGCGCTACACGATAGAGATCCCGGAATGCCTGTACGGCTTCATCGAGTCGTCCCTGAGCCGTTCGGACTTTGCCAAGGTTTGCCAGCGCATAGTGGCATTCCGGATAGAGAGCCAATGCGGATTTCAGCAATCGATCTGCGTTCTCCACTCGTCCACGCATCAGGTCCAGATGGGCCAACTGAGTCAGCGTCCATGCGCGATCTTCGACTTCAGTGTTCGGGGTGCGTTGATAAGCGTTCTGCATGAAGTCGATGGCCCCTTCGATGTCGCCAAAAAGCTCTCGAAGATACGCAGCGCGCGTCAGTCCTGGCACGTTGCCCGGTCTCAGGTCGAGCATCCACTGGGCCGCCTTCTCGGCTTCCGCGTAATTTCCGAGTTCTACGTTGGCATCAACTAAAAACGCGTACGTCATAACGTCGTCGGGTACGCGCTTGTTCAGGGCGACTGCGTGTTCCAGAGCTGCTGCAAACTCGTGTTTGCCGAGAAGTATCCAGACTTCGATCCGTTCTGCTTCGAGATTCTTCGGTGAGAGCCGAAGGGAAATGGCCAGGGATTCGTCGGCCCGGTCGTAATACCTGGGATCGGCTGTTTCGCGCGCGCGCCGCGTTTGTGCGAGCGCGAGTTGGTTGTATGCATCGTAGTTCTCCGGATTCCTGTCAATCGCTTTCCGGGCCGCTGCGATTTTCTGTTCAGCCGGAGACATCGGGTTCTCAGCAAAGCCGAAACTCGCAACGACGCCGAACAGGACCATGTAAACAAAAAGTTGATGTCGGAATTTCATTGTTGTTCCCCTGAGTCATAAAGATGGTCGCCGGAGCCCGTCTTAGCGTCGGGTTCACCCCACGCCTTTGCGGACTCCGTCCGTTGTCGCAAAGTTGTTGTTAAAAAGGGCAAGCGGGGCCGGCCCCGGCGGTGCAACCCGGCTCACCTGGATCGATGTGACGGCGGTCGCGTCCGCTGGGCGAGTCGCCCAGGTATGGGAACGACGTCCGATAAGGAGCGTCATTCACGTTGACGCCATCTCCGAGTCGCGCATTGATGGCGGGGTTATAGCCCGGGAAGGGAGCCGCAAGGACGCCGCCCACCACAAGGCGGAGAGCGACGTCGGTGACGTCGTCGAAAACGCGTCTCCCGTTCGGGAATCCAGCAGGGTCGCCGCCGAGAAGTCCGAGACGGCTCGCCGACGCATAGGGTGTCGCGGGTACGCCTGTGTTCAAGCGAAGTAAATCGGCGACAGGTCCGGCCTTTGTCCCCTGGGCTGCTATCGGCGGCGCGTATGTAACGACCGGCAAGAGATCCAGGCGCGGCGCTGCTGGAATTGCGACAGCCCCGCCTGTCAATGCATTGATCACTCGCGCGAGTGCCGGGTCAAGGAAGAAGGGTGTGAATTGTGAGTCGTTCTTCGGCTCATCCATGCTGAATCGGTCCTTGAACCCCGTGCCGATCAACAGTTCATTGATGAGTGGATTTCCCACGCGTTGTACTTGTCTGAAATTCGCCGGGCCGTTTCCATCTTTCGCATCCAGTTGCCGGCGAACGGTAACCTGCGGGCGGGACGTCGTCCCCCAGATTCCGATAGTTGCCAGCGGCGACGTTGGAGGTTCGATATGCCCGCTTGCAGTCAGCAATTCAATTGGGACTTCGATCGCAATCGAATTCACCGCGAATCCTGAGACCGTATCGCTGGCAAAGTTCTGGTTGGCAGCATCCTGCGCCGGAGAGAGCGCACCGGGAGCGACACCGGTGCGAAGATTGAAGGTGTCGAACGCGGCCCCAAGGTCGATCCAGAATGCGTCATCGGTGGTGCCTGCGAAAACATTGATCCCGCCCGGCGCGGAGTAGATTCCCTGATTGAAAAGCGCCGCGTAATCCATGGTCCTTGGGCCGGAATTCGTCGGCACTGCGTAAAACGGGCTCCCGGTGGAATTGAAAAGCGGGGTTGTCCTCTTTCCCTGAATCATCGTTACGGAATAGCTTTGCCGTTGGCCGAGACCCGGAGAGTCGAAGGACGTGATTCTAGGCGGGACTATCGGGGTTCCGGGAGGGACTGGTGCCGGCGAGTTCGTTGGAGCGACGACGCCGGATCCGGCGCCGGCAAAAACCTGAAACAGTCCTGGAAGTCGTTGTTCGGTTTGGAAGCGGAACTGGAACGTGACGTCGGCTTCCGCGTCCTGGTTATTGTCGACTTTGATCTCGTAAAGGATCTCCGGATCAAACGGAAACCAGTTGGGTCCGTTTGCCGGATCAAGAAATGGGTCGACAGACATGATCAGTGTGACGAATTGGGGATTGTTGTTTCCTGTGGGACCGTAGCTCACGAAGCCGTAGAGATCCGTGATATCGGCCTTGTGATCCAGAGCGGTAATCGGCGCCTCGCGATGGTTTGATGAGAATCCCATCGGCGCCGCGGCTACCAGCGCGGCGAGCGCGAGGAAGCCGAATTTCTTTAAGCCTTTCATGTTCGGGTAAACCTCCTGCGTTTCTTAGAACCCTGCCGACGAGCGGCGAGTTTCGTGGGGAATACGACGGTGGGTCTTCGCTTGGATGGAAGATTCTGGTAGTTTTCCTCCGGTCCATCCAATTTCCAAGGTTCTGACGTAGTTTGAGATGAGGTTGCATATGACTGACCAGTTCGACATCGAGCGGTATCTGGACAACTCCAGAAAAGTGGATGTAATGGATTTGCACTTCGAATCGGCGGCGGACTTTTCCATCACTGCCGAAGAATTCCGATGCCTGACCTACATGATGGATATCGAAGCACACACGATGATGTACCTCAGAGCGCTGCTGCGTACGTGTGCCGTGCGCGATCCCGAGGTCATGTCATTCCTGCACTGCTGGGTGTATGAGGAATTCTTTCATGGTCGTGCGATTCGACAGTTTCTGGAGGCAACCGGCTTCCGCGTTGATGCTTTTCGTGCCGACAGGGTTCAGCGGACACGAACCTGGAGAGAATGGACGGAAGAGTGGGGCTCTGCAATGCTGTGCAGCGTGCTGAAAGACTTTGCCGCCGTCTATTTCACCTGGGGCGCCATACAGGAGTTGACGACGCTGGAGGCTTACCAGATCCTGGCTCGCCGCACGCAGAATCCAATCCTTCGCGAACTGCTGCCACGCCTTGCGAAGGATGAGCGCCGTCACTTTTCCTTCTACTTCAACAAGGCGAGGCCACTGCTGAAGTCGACGACCGCGCAGCGACTCACGGCCTGGGCTCTGCAACGATTCTGGACACCCGTCGGACAGGGCGTTAAAGAATCCCCTGAGGTTCAGTGGACGATGAAGTTCATCTTTGACGGGGCCGAGGGTCTGGCTGCCGCTCAACGAATTGACGCAATCGTGTCTCGCCTTCCCGGGCTGGAAAAGTTGTGTCTGCTCAAAGAGACTCGCGAGCGGGCGGTCCGGGAATCCACCGATCGACTCTGGTACTATGTGCCGTCTCATGAGCACCGAAGATCAGGCTGACAACGATCAGGATCTTCTGCGTCGAATGGCCTCGAAGGACGCTCAGGCCCTGGAGCTGTTCTACGACCGTTACTACCGCGTCGCCTTCGCGCTGGTGATTCGCATCGTCAGAGTCCGGCAGGAGGCCGAGGATGTGCTTGCCGAGGTGTTCTGGCAGGTTTGGAGACAGTCCGGCCGTTATACGCCCTCGAGAGGCAAACCCCTGTCCTGGTTGCTCACGATCGCTCGTACGAGAGCCATCGATAGTTTGCGGGCCAGCAACCGCCGTCCTCAGGCAGATTCCAACGAAATGGACGCGCCATCGAGAGTTCCACAGGAAGATCCGTCCGCTCAGGCCAGCACTCGAATCGCGATATCAAGGTGCCTGGAACTGCTCTCCCGCGAGCAGCGTGTGCCCCTGGAGATGGCGTACTTCGAGGGTATGAGCCACAGCGAAATCGCAGGCGCTCTCAACCAACCCCTGGGCACGATGAAGGACCGCATCAGAACGGCGATGACGACGCTGCGTAAATGTCTCAAGCCGCGCGAGGCCAGCGCATGAAGCATCACGAATCCAGCAACGAACTTCAGGAAAAAGCGATGCTCTATGCGATTGGAGCGCTGCCGGAAGAAGAGCGGCGGGACTATGCGCGTCATCTCGAAGAAGACGGATGCGCGGTCTGTATTTCCGAAAACCTCGAGTTTCAGAACGCCGCACAATCCCTGGCCATGGGCCTTCCGTCGAACACGCCGTCAGGTGCTGTGAAAGAGCGCCTGATGGCTCAGGTCCGTGCTGAAGCCGGTACGAACGTATTCCGAGTCGCACCACCCTCGCGCAACTTCTGGTATTGGGCGGAAAAGCTTGTTCTCGCCGCAGCTGTGGTACTCCTTGCGATCACTGCCACCATAAATTCCGGCCTTCGGCGTGACGTAGGGACATTGACCAGCCGATTGGTGGAACTCGAAGACCGGGTTCGCCGGGATGGTGTTACGCTCGCGACTCTGACGTCGCCTGAAGTGCGCGTTGTGAATCTCGCTGGGCAGGGTGTTACACCCCAGGCGAGGGCTCGCATCTTTTGGAACGAAACAGATCGTGTCTGGTTGCTTTACGTCACCGGCTTGCCTCCCGTTCCGCAGGACCGGGACTACCAGCTTTGGTTTGTTCCGCAGCGCGGAAACCCTCAAAGTGCCCGCGTGTTTAATACGAATGCCGATGGCTCGGCAATGCTCGAAATTCCTGTGCCTGCCGGAGCAACCGATTTCATGGCGGCAGCCGTCACAACGGAACCTGCTGGTGGATTGCCGCAGCCTTCCGGAGCATTCGTCCTTTTGGGGGCGGATTAATGACAAATTCGTCGCAATCGAATCTCGAAGCGCATCAAGCAAGGCGGGGCGCCTCTTCGCGGTATAATTCGCGCACTCTTTGAGCAGGAGCTAAAGCCATGTCCCTTCGATTGGAAAAATCGTTGCGTGCAATGTCGATGACGATAGTCGTGCTGTTTGTGATCGGTTGTGTCCAGCTTGCAGCGCAGACACTGCCGCCCGGTGTTCAAAAAGGCCCCACGTTGGCGGGCGTCACCGAGTACACCTATCCGAACGGTTTACGCGTGCTGTTGCTCCCGGATTCCGGCAGCAGCACCATTACTGTGAACATGGTCTACCTTGTCGGCTCCCGGCACGAAGGCTACGGAGAGTCCGGCATGGCGCACCTTCTCGAACACATGCTGTTCATCAAGAGCACGCACGACCGAAATATCAAGAAAGAGCTTGAGGATCGCGGGGCGCGCTGGAATGGCACGACGTGGTACGACCGCACGAACTATTTCGAGACCGTGAACGCGTCTACGGAGAACCTTCGGTGGGCTCTCGATCTCGAAGCCGAGCGTATGGTGAACATGCGTATCGAACAGCAACTGCTCGATACGGAAATGACTGTCGTCAGAAACGAATTCGAACGCGGCGAAAACAGCATCGCAAATGTCCTTGAAGAACGCGTCTTATCGACTGCGTTTCTCTGGCACAACTACGGAAAGTCGACAATTGGCTCCAGGGCGGACATCGAGCGCGTTCCGATAGACCGCCTGGCTGCGTTCTACCGGAAGTATTACCAGCCTGATAACGCGATCGTGGTGATTGCAGGTCAGATTGACCCCACGCAGACTTTGGCGATGGTTGCCTCAACGCTCGGCGCGATCCCTCGTCCGACGCGCAAGCTCGATCAGACGTACACCGTGGAGCCGCCGCAGGATGGCGAGCGGACGGTGCAGCTGCGCCGCGTGGGGAAGGGCAAGCATCTGATGATCGCCTATCACGCACCGGCAATGGCACATCCCGATTCGGCGTTCCTCGAAGTGTTCGCCGATATCCTGTCTGCACGCGGCATCGGCCGACTGGACAAGGCACTCATCGATACGAAAAAGGCCCTGTCCATCGACATCGGTGTGTATCAATTACATGATCCCGGCGTCGCGCTTATCTCGGCCGAACTCAGCGACGAACAATCCGTCGACGAGGTAAAGAAGATCATTCTGGATACGGTTTCCGACCTGGGGCGCAATGGCCCTACCAAAGAGGAAGTCGAACGTTCGAGGACTTCGATCACGCAAAGGATGGATCGCAACTTCGCCAGTTCCGATCAACTCGCAATGAACCTGACCGACGGCATCGCCGATGGCGACTGGCGTCTCCTGTTTACGAACTATCAGGAATTGAAGAAAGCGACTGAAGAGGACGTGATGCAGGTCGCTTCCACATATTTCAAAGAGTCGAATCGCACGGTGGGTGTGTATCTCCCTGAATCTGTCACGCCCGAGCGCACGATTGTCCCTGCTCCGCCTTCGATGGAAACACTTCTTACGATGTACACGCCCGACATCAAGCTTGAAGACGGTGAAGCCATCGATCCCGCCCCTGCCGCGATTGAAAAGAGAATTCAGCGTTCAACATTGCCAGGCGGGCTCCGTCTGGCGTTGCTGCCGAAGGCGACGCGCGGTAACCGGGTCCAGGCGCAATTGACGCTGCGGTTTGGTGATGAAAAGTCGCTTGCTGGACAGGCTGCCGCCTCGCAGCTTGCTCGTGCATTGTTGCCCCGCGGGACTATCAACAAGAATCGCCAACAACTGCAGGCGGAGATGCAAAAGCTCGACGCCACGATTGCCGTGGGTGGTGGAGGCCTTGCCAGCGTCAGCGCGACAATCACGACAGTAGCCGAAAACCTGATTCCCGCTATGCGACTCGCGATGGAAATGCTGCGGGAGCCGGCCTTCCCCGCGTCCGACTTCGACCAGATACGCAGCCAGCGCATTGCGACGATCGACAGAAGCCGTACCGAGCCGGGCACGCTCGTGCAGGAGATGCTGCAAGGCAACTTGAGCCCCTACCCGCGAAGTGACGTTCGTCACGTCAACACCATCGACGAGGACATTGAAGACCTCAAGAAGGTGACGATCGAAGACGTCAAGAACTTCCACAAGAAGTTCTATGGTGCATCCGATGGGGAATTGGTTGTCGTCGGTAAGTTCGATGCGGCGGCGGTTCAAAAAGAAGCGGCAACGCTGCTCGGGTCATGGAAGAGTCCGAGTGCATACCAGCGGATCGTGAACAGCTACAAAGACGTTCAGCGCATCAATACAAAGATTGAAACGCCGGATAAAGAGAACGCGCAGCTCTCCGCCGGTCTGCGTCTCCGCATGCGAGACACGGATCCGGATTACGCTGCGATGATCATGGCCGATTACATGTTCGGTGGGGGCATTACGGCGCGGTTACCCGATCGCGTTCGCAATCGAGAAGGTTATAGCTACAGCGTTTCCTCTAATTTCAGCGCGCCGGTAGAGGGTGACGCTGCGGTGTTTGCAGCGTCCGCGATTTCAAACCCAGTGAACACGCCCAAGGTCGAAGCGAGTTTCATGGACGAACTGGCAAGAACACTCAAGGAAGGATTCACACAGGCGGAGTTGACGGCAGCCAAGAAGGCGCTTCAGGACGAGAGGATTGGCGGGCGCTCCAGTGATCGCGGGCTTCTGAGTTTGATCAGTGCGAGGGAGCAGTATAAACGGACGTTGTCATGGGACCAGGACCTGGACGCGAAGCTTCAGGCTCTAACCCTGGACCAGATAAACAGCGCATTCCGGCGCCACGTCAACCCGGCTCAGTTCTCCATCGTTAAGGGCGGTGACTTCAAACGAGCGAATGCGTATCAGTGAAGCTTTGAAATCAGGGGAGTGGGTTGAATAGGACCTGGGTGAGAGCGGCGTCGCTCGGAGACCTGCTCAAGAAGCCAGTGGTTCTTAACCATTCCCCCCTGCAAGTCGCCTTATTCCACGCAAACGGTCGAGTTTTTGCAATCGACAATCGCTGCCCTCACGAGGGATATCCCTTAGTGAAGGGCAGCGTCAACTCGGACTGCGTTCTTACCTGCAATTGGCATAACTGGAAGTTTCGGCTGGAAGACGGACAATGCATCATCGGCGGTGACAATGTTCGCAGCTATCCGACCCGGCTTGAGAGCGACGACGTATGGGTGGACGTTTCCCCGCCGCCGTTGCACGAGACTCGGCAAACGATATTGAGTGGTTTGAACAAGGCGTTCCTCGAGCGAGACTTCGGTCGTATCTGCCGCGAGATCGCGCGCCTGCATTTCAACGGTCTCGACCCGAAGGACGCACTCCGCGAGGCAATCGCCTGGTCGCACGATCGTCAAGAGCCAGGCGCTGGAGATGGTCATGCTTACGCCGGTGCCGCCGATTGGATGATGCTGGCGGAGACTCTTGGCGACGACTTTGAACGAAAACTGATTTGCTTCGCCGAGTCGGTCGACCACATGGCCTTCGATAGTTTGCGCCAACCGGTGTTTCCATACGCCGGGCCCGGCG
>Ga0111539_10006789_pt1 | contig 14727 bp, 13 predicted proteins | sample RhiMethybrSRZTD1_FD_79667 | JGI IMG/M metagenome (GOLD analysis project Ga0111539, IMG submission 79667) | Populus rhizosphere microbial communities from Tennessee, USA - Rhizosphere MetaG P. TD hybrid SRZTD1 (version 2) (version 2) | ecosystem: Host-associated > Plants > Roots > Rhizosphere >... | reverse complement strand
CGCCGCAGAGATTCTCGGGGTCTCGAGTTGAAATGTGTACCGCAGCGCGCCGGTAATGGATGCGCGCGAGGACCTGCATTGGAAACGAGAGACCCCGAGAATCTATGCAAGGGGCGAGCTGCCGGTGCGCCGAGGAACGCGCTTGAGCCGAGAGGCACCGGCGCTCCGGCGAGGGCGACCACCGAATACCGAAAATGCAAAGGCTTCGACCATGATGACCGCGGACTTGGGCTCAAAGCGGGGGCTACCACCGCGGGCCCATGTGAGTTAGGCTTCATGGCTTCATCGAAGGAGGATGCCTGCGGCTATGGCTACGATGACGGCGCCGACGATCACTCCCACTCGGGGAGAGGTATTCCGCAATCTTTCGACCCCGCACTTGGTCGAGCAGGCCTTGGCGCGAGGAGAAGGGAAGCTGGCCTCGAACGGGGCGCTGGCCGTTTGGACGGGAGAGCGCACCGGTCGATCGCCCAAGGATCGCTATGTGGTGGACTCTCCCGACGTGCATGCAGACGTTTGGTGGGGAGACGTGAACTTCGCGATCGATGAAGCGCGATTCGATCGCCTGTTCGAAAAGGTGAAGGCGCATCTGGCGCAACGCGATCAGTTCGTGTTCGACGGATTCACCGGAGCGGATCCGGAGTATCGATTGCCGGTGCGCATCATCACCGAGAAAGCGTGGCACTCTCTTTTCGGAAGAACGTTGTTCTTGCGGCCGACGCGCGGCGAGCTCGAAGCGCACCGCGCGGAGTACACCGTGATCAATGCCTGCGAATGCTTCGCCGATCCGGCGACGGACGGAACGCGGAGCGGAACGTTCGTCATCCTCTCCTTCTCGCGCAAGATGGTTTTGATCGGCGGAACGAATTACGGCGGGGAGATCAAGAAATCGATCTTCGCGGTGATGAATTGGCTCCTCCCGAGACGGGGAGTCCTTCCGATGCACTGCTCGGCGAACATCGGAAAGAGCGGGGACACGGCGCTGTTCTTCGGGCTATCCGGAACGGGGAAGACTACGCTCTCTGCCGATCCCAACCGGCGTCTCATCGGCGATGACGAGCACGGATGGTCCGATCGCGGCGTCTTCAATTTCGAGGGCGGCTGCTATGCGAAGGTGATCCGGCTCTCGCGCGAGAATGAACCGCAAATCTACGATGCCATCAAGTTCGGCTCGCTTCTCGAGAACGTCGTCATGGACGAGGAGAGCCGCGACATCGCCTACGACTCGGACAAGATCACCGAGAACACGCGGGCGACCTACCCGGTGGAGCACATTTCGAACTGCGTCATCCCGGGAGTCGGCGGGCATCCGCAGAACATCATGTTCTTGGCGGCGGATGCATTCGGAATTCTTCCCCCGATCGCGCGCCTGACGAACGCCGAAGCAATGTTTCATTTTCTTTCCGGTTACACGGCGAAGATCGCCGGCACCGAAGCCGGAATCACCGAACCCACCACGACATTCTCGGCCTGCTTCGGCGCGCCGTTCCTTCCGCTGCATCCGGCGCGCTACGCGAAGATGCTCGGCGAGAAGCTCGATCGGCACAAGACGCGCGTGTTCTTGGTCAACACCGGGTGGACCGGGGGCGCGTACGGCACCGGAAAACGAATGTCGATTCAGCACACCCGCGCTCTGATTAGCGCCGCCCTGAACGGAGAGTTGGATCGCGTGGAGACGGAGCCGCATCCCATCTTCGGGTTCGCGATGCCCAAGAGCTGCCCCGGCGTTCCCGCGGAAGTCTTGAATCCGCGCAACACCTGGGCGGACAAGAACGCCTATGACGAAAAGGCGAAGCACCTCGCCGGATTGTTCGTGAAGAATTTCGACAAGTACCGGTCCGAGGCGCCGCCGGAAGTGATCGCGGCCCAACCGAAAGCTTGAACCTCCTCGGCACCCGCTGGGGACGTCTTCTGACGTTCTCGCTGCTGTATTTGTCCGAGGGGATTCCCTTCGGCTTCAGCGCCATCGCGCTCACCGTCTATTTGCGCCAGAACGGCGTCGGCCTGGCTGAGATTGGCGCGTTCACGGGCTCGCTGTACGCGCCCTGGGGATTCAAGTGGGCCTGGGCGCCGATCGTCGACCTCGTCCACGTTCGCCGCTTCGGTCACCGGCGATTCTGGATCATGCTGGCGCAAGCACTCATGATCGTGACGCTCGGCATGATCATGTTTTTCGACGTCTCCCAGAACTTGCCGCTGCTCACGCTTTTGATCGCGATCCACAACGTGTTCGCCGCGACGCAAGACGTGGCCATCGACGCGCTGGCGATCGAGGTTCTCCCCGAACGGGAGCGAGGGGTCGCGAACGGATTCATGTTCGGCTCATCGTATTTGGGACAAGCGGTCGGTGGCGCGGGCGCGTTGTTCGTCGCCGGGAAATACGGCTGGCCGGCCACGTTTCCGTTCGTATGCGCAACGTTGGCACTCATTCTGACGTTCGTCGTGTTCTTGCGCGAGCCGCCCAAAGCGATCATTGCCGAAGCCGCGCACGCCGTGGAGCGCGGCGCGGGCTTCCTCGCAACTCTTGTGAAGCGTCTGGGAGGTTTTTTCCGCGAGCTGTTCTTGGGATTCTTCAAGTCCGGTCCCGGTCCTCTCGTCGGCGTCATCTTGGCCATCCTTCCTGTCGGAGCGATCGCTTTGGGTCTGGCTCTGGGAAGCACGATGCAAGTCGATCTCGGCATGAACGAAGATCAGATCGCGAAGCTCACCTTGTGGACGACGGTCGCCTCGGCGTTGGGCTGCGTCCTCGGCGGCTTCATCGCGGACAGGATTGGGCATCGAGTCTCGTTGGCGATTTGGGTGGCGCTCACCACCGTCCCGACGATTCTTCTGGCGCGGGAATTCACCGGCACTCACGGCATGGAAGGCGTAACGCTGCCGGAATTCTGGAAGTGGATGGTGGCCTACAGTTTCGCTGCCGGGCTCACCAACGCTTCGAGCATCGCCGTCTACATGGGCCTGACTTCTCCCAAAGTCGCCGGAACGCAATTCACCGGCTACATGGCGCTGAAGAATCTCGTGTACACGTATTCGAGCAACTGGCAGGGACGCATGGCGGAAGCACGCGGTTATCCGACGCCGATGCGCTGGGATTGCCTGATTGCGCTCGTCCCGCTGCTCTTCTATCCGTGGCTTCGACCTTCGACGCGTGCGAAAAAGGAGCAGGTGCACGCCGTTCCCTCGCATCAAGTCTTGCATCCCGAAGCAATCGATCCGGTGCCGACGATGGGAAAAGGGGCTTAGCATGCGAGTGCGAGCCGTACCGATCGCCGCCATCGCCGTCTTGTGCCTCGCCGCGTGTGCACGAAACCAAGCATCGGGACCGTTCCCCGTTCCCGCCGGCGCGACTTTGATCGGAAATCCGCCGACGCAGGAAAAACCGGTCGCGCTGGCCGCGATTCAGAAAGAGCCGGCGGCCTATGTTGGGAAGACGCTGCTCGTCCAGGCGGTCGCCGAAGACGTTTGCCAGGGCAAAGGATGCTGGATGACCGTGAAGGGCGAAGGCGAAGCGATGTGGGTTCGCTGGTCGACCGGCTGCGGAGGAGAATTCACCTTTCCGAAGGATGTGGTGGGCAAGAAGGTCGTCATCGAGGGCACGCTTCGCGAGAAGGAGATGACGCCGGAAGAAGCTCAGCACTTGGCCGCGGAAGCGAAGAACATGAATGCCGCGGAGATCGCCGGCAAGACGTTCGAGATCGATGCGGTCTCGTGCGTGATCTTGAGCACGAGCGCATAACCGGCACAATTCGATTTGGAACAGCTCCTAGACTTGGAACAGCTCCGGCGTTCGTTCTTCCTCTTGCTCTCCCGCGAACTGCAAATTGGCGACGTAGAAGCCCAGCACTCCGCCGAAGAAGAGCGCGTGCGCGACGAGCCCGTTCCACACGAGATCGAGCGTCAAGAATTGCGGGTAAGCGCGCGGAGCGATCCAGAAGAAGTGCACCATCCAAATCATGGAACCGTAAGTCGCGCCATCCAGGATCAAGCGCTCGGTCGATTCGCTGTGCCGCTTCAATTCCCAATGCAAGAAGAGAAATGCGATGCCGTAGACCGATGAGACCACCAGGTGCACGAAGAGGCCGATCGTGGCGAGGGAGATGGATCCCGGGACGATCGCCAAAGGCTCTGCGACGAGAGAGCCGGTCAATTGCAACGGCTCCAGAATCGGGCGGCCCTGTGCTCCGCTCATCACCGCTTGGGCCGCGGCGAAGGAGAGTCCGGCGAGAATTCCACCCGTGATTCCACAATGCATGAGATCGAGAAGCCGCCATTGGCGGCGTTCCACCGCCGCTTTGCCGATGAGGATGGAGGAGAGACTCATGATGTTCTCCCATGGTGAAGCGCTGTGAAGCCGAAGACCCGCGAGCTCATGCGGAGATTCCAACACCGCATGAAGCTCGCGAGCCGCGAATGCGACGCGATCATTTCCATTTGCGAGATTCGGCGGCTTGCTCGGAGTGGCTCGCGATCGAGCGCGGGGTCATTTCCATCCCGCAACAGCATCGCGGATTCGCATTCCCGCCAGCGGAGCCCGCACCGCGAGTTACGAGAACTTCGCAACCACAGCTCGCGTTCGTGCATTCGTATGTTTGGCCTTCTTTCATTGCCATGAGCTTTCCTCCAGGGAGTTGCTAGATCTGATTGAGCAAGAGAAGTGCCCGAATGTCATGACGGCGAGCAACGCATGCTTGCGCAGAGAGGGACCCGGCCAAGCCTTGATCGGGCAACGCGTTGGATGGAAGCCCGGCACGATCTTCACTCCCAGCGGGGCACTCATGTAAGAAGCGGCCCCCGCTTCGCGTAACTCCTACAAACCTTGAAATCTAAATCGACGAAGTACGGCAAGAGTTCCGCGAAACCGCGAAGCAATGTCGCAAATGCAGATGGCGGCTTGGCTCTGGTACGGATTCTGCACCCTTCTCTTTCCCTGGACGAAGGGCCGCTGGGATCCTTCGGTTGCCGCATTTCTCATTGAAGGGAGCGAGGCATGAAAGGGCGAATCGTGAGCCGGCTTGTGGGCCGTCCAATTCTCTTGATCTTGATGACATTCGGGCCGGCCATGGCGGGTTGTGCCTCGGATGAGCAAATGAAAGAGAAGAGCGCGTCCGCGACGACACCTGCGGAAGCCACAGGTATGCAAACGGAGCGAACGGACGCTTACCGGAACCCTGCGGACATGTACCGTGGATTCCGGGCGAGCGACCTGATCAATAAGAAGGTCGAGAATCCTGCCGGGGAGAATCTCGGTGAAATCGAAGATCTCGTGGTGAACTTGAATAATGGCGACGTACGGTACGCAGTGCTTCAATTCGGCGGAATCATGGGCCTGGGAGACAGGCTTTTCGCGATCCCGGCGAACGAACTGAAGTTCTCGCCGACCGACAAGGACAAGATCGTTCTGAACATCGACAAGGCCCGTTTGGAGCATGCGAAGTACATCGAGACCGATCGGAATCGCTGGCCCAAGGACTGGAACGCGTGGGACGACATCGCGACGGTCTCCGGATCTCCGGTGACTACTCCTTCCGCCGAGACCGCGCGCGCGTATCGCGCGAGTGAGCTCATCGGCAAGAGCGTCGACGATGCGCTGGGCAAGAGCATCGGCAAGATCAAAGACATGGTGGTCGATCTGAACAGCCAGAAGGTGCACTACACCGTGCTGTCGTTCGATCCGAGCTTCGTCTCGCCGGATAAGCTGATTGCGTTCCCGGTGACGGCGTTCAAGCTCGATCCAGCGAAGGACAAATTGGTGCTCGAGGTCGACAAGCAGAAGCTCGTCGAAATGCCGGGCTTCGCGGCGACGAGCTGGCCGGACATCAATGACCCTGCCTACGTGTCCGAGATGCAGCGCGACTTGCAGTCGTATCCGAACATGGAAACTCCCGCGCAGATGTTCACTCGTCTGGATACGAACAATGACGGCTATCTCAGCATGGACGAGGCGAAGGTGCGCGTCTCTGTGAAGAACTCTTGGACAAGATTGGATCAGGATCACGACGATCGGGTGAGCCAGGAGGAGTTCAAAAAGTATTACTAGAGAGCTTGACCGGGCCATCCGGTAAAGTCGCGATCCAAGGGGCGCGCCGTTCGCAAGGACGGCGCGCTTCGCTTCCAGCGGCTTTAGCGTTTTTCAGCAGAGAGCCAACGCAGAGAAAGGAAACCGCCATGTCAGAGACCAGCTCACACGTCGACGCGCACACGTTCGTCCAGAGCGTCCACGGCGTTCGCTATCAAGTGAAAGATGTCGCTCGCTCGGTGGCGTTTTACACGCAACATCTCGGTTTCAAGCTGGAGCATCAGCAACTTCCGGCATTTGCCAGTGTGTCGCTCGGCGATTCAAAGATCCTTTTGAGTGGTCCCGGAGCGTCAGGTTCGCGGCCGATGCCGGGCGGCCAACCTCAAGAGCCCGGTGGTTGGAACCGTGTCGTGCTAAAAGTCACGGATCTCCCCGCGTGCATCACCGCGCTGAAGAATGCCGGCGTCGCCTTTCGAAATGACATGGAAACAGGGCCAGGCGGACGTCAGATTCAAATCTTGGATCCGGACGGAAATCCGCTCGAGTTGTTTGAGCCGGCACGCTAGGGCGCGCGCACCCTCGGAGGTCTCACTTTCGCGGCTTGGCGGTCTCGAGCATGGCCGCCGCTTCGGGCTTCGCTTGGCGGGATCCGTAGCGATACGCGTAGAACTTCGTGAACTCCGCGCCCAAGAGAAAAATCTGCGCCGAGTAATACACCCAGAACAGGACCAGCGTGAGCGATCCGGCAGCACCGTACGAGGAGGCGATTGCGCTGTTGCCGAGGTAGAACCCGATCAGGAATTTCCCCACCGAGAAGAGAAGCGCCGTGACCATCGCGCCCATCCAGACATCGCGCCAGGCGATTCGATAATTGGGCAGCACTTTGTAAATCATCGCGAAGAGAAGCGTGACCAGAATGAACGTGATGAAGACGTTGATTCCCTCGAGATAGAGCGTCATGTCGCCCACCCCCCAGGCTCGCCGTAATGCGGCGAGAGCGGCGCTGAATACGAGCGAAACCAGGAGCAGGAAGCCGACGGCGAGGACCAGCCCCAAAGAGAGAAGTCGCGTGCGAATGAACTGCCACCATCCGGTGAGTCGTTCGGGCGGCGTCTCCCAGATCTCATCGAGGTCGTTCTTGAGCTCGGTCAATGCCGTGGTCGCTCCGATGAGAAACGTGACCATGCCGATGATCGTCGCCAGCATTCCTTCTGCGGGACGGGCCGAGTTCTGGATCATGTCTTCGACCGCTTCCGCTGCGACCGGCCCAACGAGATCGCGCACCTGGCGAGAGATTTCTCCACGCGCCGCTTCCTCGCCGAAGAAGAGCCCGGCCACGGAGATCGAGATGATCAATACCGGCGTGAGCGAGAACACCGTGTAGAAGGCGAGCGCGGCGCCCTTGCGCGGTGCGCGATCGTTGATCCATCCGTTGATGGAATCTTTGACAAGTCCCACGAATTGCCCCGGCTGCTCCATGGTTTCTGGCGGCAATGCTCGCTCCGGCGGACATCTCTGCAAAGATGGCATATCGCTTGCAGATTTAGTGCCCAGCTCGAAAAGATTACGGGGTGAGCGTTGGACTGGGGAGAACTATTTCGACCCGAGGCTCCGCCTCTCGAAATCATTGTGCGCGGAACGTTCGTCTATTGGGCGCTTTTTCTTCTGTTCCGGTTCGTGCTGCGCAGGAATGTCGGCGCGATCGGAATCGCCGATATCCTGTTCGTGGTTCTGGTGGCGGATGCGGTTCAGAACTCCATGATCGGAGACTCGTACAGCGTCACCGACGGCGTGATCTTGATCAGCACGTTTCCGCGTGTACATGGAGAGCGATGGAACCCTGAGCGTGATTTCGAAAGAAGCAAAATGAGCCCGAGACTTGCATCTGTCCCTCTTACGAGCCGGTATAGAACCTGCCCGTAACATTTGTAAGGAGGGAACTCATGACTGCGAATCCAGATCCCCGTGAAAATCCGGATCGGCCGACGAATCCGGGAAGAAACCCGAATCCGCAGGAAAATCCGAATCCGGGGCGTCCCAATACGGGCCAAAACCCAACCCCCGGTTACAATCCTGTTCGCGAACCAGGCCGCGAGGCAGAGCCGGGCCGGAATCCGAATCCGGAGCAGAGGCCGAATCCAAAGCCGAACACTCCCACGGACCCGGACGAGCAGGACGATTTCGAACGTCATCGGGAGCCCTGATTCGCAAGAGCTTGCCTCATGCGCCGGATGACATTGACGCGCGATCAAGAGCCGTTCGCCCCGAGCCCTGACCCGGGGTGAACGGCGCCCCAGTTCCGATGCGCGCGTGTCCACGGTGAAGTGGAGAGAAACGGAGAAATGAAAACGGCCGCCCTCTTTTCGAGAGCGGCCGTTTCTCTTCGCGATGTCGGTTCTCGCGGCGATTCGCGATGTCGCCGCGTCAGCAGCGACATTCGTTGAACGAGATCAGCGATCTTCGGTCAGAATGTCGAGCCGGCGTCCTAGAGGCCGCTTCGGGGCCGGGAGCGTAATCTCCAGCTCGCCATTCTTGAACTTGGCCTTCGCTTCTTCCGGATTCACGCCTTCGGGAAGATGGATGGTACGATAGAAGTGACCGTAATGTCTTTCGGTACGCGTGAAACCGTTGCCCTTGTCCTCGTGAACGTCGCGACGCTCGCCTTCGAGGACCAGCATCCCGTCGCGGAACTCGACTTGAATGTCATCTTTGTTCATGCCGGGGAGATCGGCGACGATCTTCAATTGCCCGTCCTTCTCGAACATGTCGATCTCCGGGGCCCACATTCCTCGCGTCGATCCGCGCGGCATCAGCGAAGAAGACGCTGTGCCGGACAGGGGACGTGTGACTCCTCTCACGGAGAAAATGTCGAAGAGGCGGTCCATTTCCTCGGACATGTGCTGCAGAATCGCCACCGGCGAATCCCACAAGCCCCGCTCTCCGCGCCACGCTTCGCGCGGACCAGTGACGCTCGCCGTACCCAGGCGCCGTTCGCGCATCTCTTCGTCAGTCTCCATGCGATCTCTTTCTTCAACCATACGATCCGATGTTTTGCGGTCCATTGAGAAATCCTCCGCGCCGCCCTTGCGCGCTCATTTCGAGCGCGCCTTCGCCAGCGAAAAACTTGAGAACTGTAACAGGGGTTATTTTCGTTGCGGGCTCAAATACGCCGTCGCAACGACAGATTGAAATTGCACATCATGTGCCAATGGCTTCGCCGGCCGCGGCGGCTTTCCCAGGGCGTTGAAGCCGGGCGTTGTCATCTCGTATCGCTGCGCTTATCTTGGGACGCTGCGAAAGGAGATCCAATGGCTCAAATGGTGAAGTGCGTGAAGCTCGGCCGGGAAGCGCCCGGTCTCGACTGGCAGCCGGTTCCCGGTCCGCTCGGCGAACGAATTCAACAGAATGTTTCCGCCGAGGCTTGGGAAATGTGGTCGCGCCATCAAACGATGTTGATCAACGAATACCGGCTGAATCTCGCCGATGAAGGGGCGCAGAAGCTGCTGCTGGAGAAGCTGGAAGAATTCTTCTTCGGCGAAGGAGTCGAGTTTCCCCCCGACTACGTGCCTCCTTCCTCCTAAAAGGCGCGCAGACCCGCTCGAGGCGGGAGGCGTATTCCTGCGCGCTTGCACAAGCTACATGCGCTTGTAAGTTTTCCGCTGATTTGCGCGAGGCGGCGATTCGCGTGTGCTACAGCTCGCGAACGAGCCCCGCTCCGCGGCGCAGCTCGTCAAAAGAGTAGATCCCGGAGCGGTGGCCGTCGGACCAATCCGGTTGAATGGCATAGCGTCCGAGCGAGCGGAAGAGCACGGGACGAACATCGCGCGGAACCGAGGCCAACGAGGGAAGCGTTCGGCCGGTCCATTCCTCGATGCACAGCGCGCAGCGGCACGCCAGGCGCAGCTCGTAGGAGCGATGAAACGTTCGCCGGCCGTCGGACCACGCAATGCCCAGCGTGTCGTCGGAGGCCTGCCAGAAACGCACCGGGCGCGACGGCGTTTCGGAAGACGCGGGGGGCAGGGCAGGTCCGGGAGGCTTTTCCAAGAAATCTTTCGCATTCATTCGCTGCCAATGAATCTCGAATGCGCTCTGAGTGCGGCGACTTTCCTCGGCCAGACCGCTGAGAAGCGATCGGCCGATGGCATCGAACGCGCGGCCCGCCGTGCCGGATGGATCGCGATGCGCAAGCGGTTCGCCTTCGTCGCCCGCTTCGCGCAGCGCGGTCAAGATCGGCAATCGCCCGAGAAACGGAATTCCCAATTCGTGTGCGGCGTTTTGTCCGCCGCCCTCGCCGAAGAGTGCGGTTCGGGTGTGGCACGCGTCGCATTCGAACACTGACATGTTCTCGATGAGACCCAAGATCGGAACTTTCAGCGCTTGAAATGCGGCGATGCCGCGACGCGTATCGGCAAGGCTCATCTCCTGCGGGGTGGTGACCACGACCGCGCCGGAGAGCACAACCATTTGCGCAAGGGAGAGAATCGCATCGCCGGTTCCCGGAGGAAGGTCGACGAGAAGCACGTCGAGATCGCCCCAGTCGACGTTCGTGAAGAATTGCTGCAAGGCGCCTGTGACCATGGGACCTCTCCAAATGATCGGCGCATCGGGAGTGGAGAGATTTCCCAGCGAGAGATAGCGCACTCCGTGCTGCTCGAGAGGGAGGACGCGCGCGCCGTCCGGTGCCGGAGCGGGATGTGCGTCGGAGCCGAGCATGTGCGCGATGGAAGGGCCGTGCACGTCGGCGTCGAGAAGCCCCACCTCCAACCCCAACTGCGCAAGCGTCACGGCGAGATTCGCGGCGACGGTCGATTTGCCGACGCCGCCTTTCGCGCTGTGGATAGCAACGACGTCGCGCACTCCGCCCAGGACTTCGCTGGCCGTGTCGCTCATCGCCTCACGCGCTCTTGCGTTCGTGGCCGGGAATTCAATTCGTCAACACCTTGAACGGGCTCGCCTCCAAGGAGCGCGCGCCCAACTCGGCGGCAACGCGCAGCGCCATGCGGCGCAGCTCCGCGGCGAGCGCGCCGTCTTCCTCGAGAACGGCGGGGCGCCCGCGATCGCTTGCTTCCATGAGCGCGGGATCGAGCGGGATGCGCGCCAAGAGAGGAACGTGCTCCTTCTCGGCGAGACGCCGTCCGCCTTCTTCGCCGAAAATCGCGTGCGGCTTTCCGCAGCCGCGGCAAATGTAAACCGACATGTTCTCGACGAGACCCAGAATGGGAATGTGCGCTTGGCGAAACATCGCCAACCCTTTGGTCGCATCCAGGAGCGCAATCGTTTGCGGTGTCGTGACGATGACTGCGCCGGAAACCGGAAACGACTGGGTCACGGTGAGCTGGATGTCGCCGGTACCGGGAGGGAGATCGAGCACGAGATAATCGAGCTCTCCCCAGTGTGCCGAAGCAAGCTGCAGCACCGCCTTGTGCAGCATCGGCCCGCGCCAAATCACCGGACGGCTTCCCGGAGCGAGCATTCCCATCGAAAGAAACGGAACGCCGTGCGCGACCACAGGGACGAGCCGGCCGTCTTCTTCCATCTCGGGAGTCTCATCGCTGCCCATCGCGATCGGCGTCGATGGACCGAAGAGATCGAGATCGAGAAGCCCGCAGCGCGCTCCGGCGAGCGCCAGTCCGGCGGCGAGATTCGATGCGATCGTGGATTTGCCGACGCCGCCCTTTCCGCTGGCGACGGCGATCACGTTCTTCACTCCAGGCAAGGGATCGTGCCGCGTTTGAGCGCTGCGCACGCTCCAAGTCAACGCAATGCGAACGTCCTTCAATTCCTCGATGCCGGCGAGCGCACGCCGCACTTCATCGGGAAGGGAATCCTGGCGCGGATGCTCGGGCGAGGGAAAGTCCAAGGTGAGCGAAGCGCGCTGCCCTTCGATGCGCAGATCGCGCACCAATCGCAGCCGCACGATGTCCTTGCCGGCGGGCTCGAGCCGCACCGAACGGAGTGCTTCCTGCACTCGCTCTTCGAGGTTTGCGGGAGTCAACGAGATCCTTACGCTGCAGGAGCTGCGGATCCGATCACTTCAACACGACCATCTTTACCGAATCGATCCGCCCGTCTGCTCCGGAAAGCCGCGCAAAGTAAACGCCTGCGGAGACGCGCTTTCCTTGCGAATCCAAACCATCCCAAATCGCTTCGTGGCATCCGGCGTTCAAAGGCTGATCGGAAACCACCCGCACCACTCTTCCCGCGGCGTTCACCAGCTCCAAACGCGCCTTGCCGGCCTTGCCCAGCGTGAAAGCGATGCGCGTGCGTTCGTGCGTGGGATTCGGCGCGGCGAGATCGATGGAGGTTCGCAACACGCTGACTTCCGGATGATCGGATCCCACCGGAATCGCCGGAAAAACCGTGAAGCTGTCGAGCGTCGTACCCCGGCCTTCCATGGGATACGTTTGAATGTACGAGTACACCGCGCTCGACTCGCCGGCCAGGATGGAGAGGAAGCCGGAGTTCGGGGCGAAGAACGTGAGATTCTCCGGATAGAACGAGAAGTATCTCCATCCCCAGAGATTCCCGGTGTTCGTGCCGGTGTCGTCGGGCTTGGCGAGCGTGACGTAGGTCATGCCGCCCAGCGATTGGCGCGCGTGAAAGTGATCGTGGCCTTTGAGGACCACTTGATTGCCGTGCGCGGTGAGCACGTCGTGAATCGCGCCGTGCACATACTCGGAACGCTGCGTCGCCAAAACGTTCACACCGTTTTCATCCTCGCCGCCCCACTCGAAGCTGGGGCGCGAGTCCACGGAGTACTTCGCGATCTCGATTCCGCCCCGGCCGTAGAACTGGCCGGTCCCGGTGTAGCACGAAGTGAGATGGTGAAGAGCGACCAGGCTGTACGGCGAGAAACAGGTGGAGAGATCATTCTCCAACCACGTGTACTGACTGGAGCCGAGCTCCCAATCCCAACCGTTCAGAGATCCGCCGGACTCGCCGTGGCCGTTGTGCGGGCGCGTCGTCGAAAAGAGATACGGATCGAGAGCGCGAATGCGCAGCGGGCCCACGTTGAAGGCGAAGTAATTGCCGGGGAGCCCGAGATTCGGGAACGGGGTCGCATTTCCGGTCACGTACGGACCGGGCAGCGGCGGCGGGAAGTACTTCAGCAGCATCTTCCCCGACCAGATGGCCGTGTTGTTCGGAGTTCCGTCCGCATCCCAACCATTCACCTCTTCGTGATTGCCGCGGATGAACACGAAGGGAATCGAATGTCCGATTTGATCGATTTTCTCGCGGGCCTCGAGGTAGCGCTGCTCGACTTCCTCCTGATCGAAGGCAATGCGTGTCGCGCGGATCACCACGAGATCTCCAAGATCCAACCAGACGTGGTAACGCTGCGGCGCCACGTAATCCTTCATGTAGAGAAGCGTCGAATCGAGCAATGCCAAATCGGGAAGAATGTTCTGCGACGTCGTGTTGGTCACGTGAATATCGGTCGTGACGCAGATCCGGGCATCCTCACCCACGAGCGGAAGCGTGGTGAAGGAATGCTCCGGTCCCGTTTCGAACGAGCCCGATCCGGCACGGCGGAAGCGCAGGCGGTAGTAGTACGTCTCATCCGGCGAAAGGCTGTCGATCGCCAACTGCTGCGAAGCCGCCGCATCGATCGATTCGATGGAGCTGGTATTCGGGAAAGATCCTGAAGACGTTCCCCACTCGACGTACGCATCCGTTGCGAAGCGGGGAATCACGTTCACTTCCACAGACGTCGGCGTTGGACGGCAGAGAAGCTCGTGTCCGTAGAACGTGTCGTAGAACGTTTGCGAAAGAATGAGACGCACCGGTTTGATGCCGGCATTTCCGCCGCCGACGTAGGGACTGTGCGTGTCGTCGCTGCGCACGAATGCGGTGCCGGCGGCCGGGCTCACAAGCTCGACGAACAGCACGGCGACTTTCGAGCTTCCTGCCCAGCCGGGCTGCGCGGCGATCTCGTTCACGATCGAAGCGACATCGGGCGATTCCTCGTACTTCGCGATCAACTGCCCGGACGAATCCCAATCCGCGGGAATCGTCCATTGAATTTGGGCCGCAGTGCGCGGCAACGCGAATCGTGCGGCGCCGGAGACGGCGAGCGGATTGAGATCGAGCGCGCCGGAAATCTTGACCGTCAGGGGTTGTTGGGTGAGGTTGCCGCCCTGCTCATTGAAACGCAGGTGGGCATCTTCCAGGACTTCGCCTTCCGCGAGATTGGGCACGTAGTAGGCTGCGGTGAAGTCGTAGCGGTTCCCGCCCTCGCGGCCGAGCGTGAAGAGAAGTCCGGCAAGCGAACCAGACAGCCGCGGATCCCAACTCGTTCCGTTGACGAGCTGGCCGTCCTCGAGATCATTCACGGGGACGTGCATGGTCCGCTCGGCCATCGCGGGGCAAGCGAAGGCCAACGAACCCAAGAAGATCGTGAAGAATCGCAATCCTGTGCGCGCGCGACGAGGCTCCATAGGTCCGCCAGATTTTACCATCCCAGGGCCGGCTGTTCCAAGCGGGGATCCGCCCCTCGACCGCCTTTCCGAGCCGGAAGATTTCGGTATTCGGTGGTTCGCCCCTTCGGAGCGCCGGTGCCTGTCGGCTCAAGCGCGTTCCTCGGCGCACCGGCAGCTCGCCCGATGCAGAGATTCTCGGGGTCTCTCGTCTCCACTGCAGGTCCTCGCGCGCATCCATTACCGGCGCGCTGCGGTACACAGTTCGCCTCGAGACCCCGAGAATCTCTGCGG